>Ga0209068_10001110_pt1 | contig 13567 bp, 11 predicted proteins | sample ColStrG_CSR_2012_FD_187200 | JGI IMG/M metagenome (GOLD analysis project Ga0209068, IMG submission 187200) | Freshwater sediment microbial communities in response to fracking from Pennsylvania, USA - Cold Stream Run_MetaG_CSR_2012 (SPAdes)... | ecosystem: Environmental > Aquatic > Freshwater >... | reverse complement strand
ACCGCAACCGGCCGACCACGCAGCGGCCCGAAACACAAGGAGTTCACCATGGCCCGAGTCAAAGGCGCAGTCCATGCCAAGAAGCACCACCGCGCCATCCTCGAGCAGGCCCAGGGCTACTACGGCAACAAGAGCCGTTCGTTCCGTGCCGCCAACGAGCAGGTCATGCACTCGGGGCAGTACGCCTACCGGGACCGCCGGGCACGCAAGGGCGACTTCCGTCAGCTCTGGATCCAGCGGATCAACGCTGCGGCACGACTGAACGGCATGAGCTACAGCCGCTTCATCGCCGGTCTCCACCGGGCCGATGTCGAAGTGGACCGCAAGGTTCTGGCCGACCTGGCCGTCACGGCACCCGAGGCCTTCGCCTCGTTGGTCCAGGTGGCCGAGGACGCACTTGCGGAGAGTCCCGCGAGCACCGAGGCCGGTTCCTGAACCAGTCAGGTCTGCCCTTCACCCATCAACGGGTGCGCCGGCTGCGCCAACTGCTGCGTAAGCGCGGCCTGCGGGCGGCGGAGCAGGTGGTGGTGGTCGAGGGGGCCGAACTTCTGTCGGTGGCCCTGGCCGCAGGTGCATCCATCGAGGCCGTCTATGTGGCCCCCGAGGGGGCCACGGCACCGGCAGTGGCCGATGTCACCCAGCGGATCCTCAGCCAGGGCGGCCGGGTCTTCGACCTCGCCCCCGGGGTGATGGAGCGGGTGGCATCGACCGTCACCCCCCAGCCCCTCCTGGCCGTCGTGTCCTACACGCCGTCGCCGTCGGAGGCCCTGATCGGGGCCACCATGGTGGTGGTGTGTGTCGACGTGCGCGATCCGGGCAACCTCGGCACGGTCATCCGAACGGCGGATGCCGCCGGGGTCGATGCCGTGGTCTGCTGCGACGGCACGGTGGATCCCACCAATCCGAAGTGCGTACGGGCCTCGGCCGGCTCGCTGTTCCATCTTCCCGTCGTCGACGGTGGAACCTCGGTCGCCGCCGTGTCCGACCTTTCGGCACGGGGCTTCACGACCGTCGCCACAGTCGTGCGCGGGGGCACCGACTACACCTCCATCGACTGGACTGGCCCCGTGGCCCTGGTGCTCGGCAACGAGGCCGGAGGCCTACCTCCGGAACTGGTGGCGATACTCGACGCCGGCGTGACCATTCCCATGGCCGGTCGAGCGGAGTCACTCAACGTGAGCGTGTCGGCGGCTGTGCTGTGCTTCGAGGCGTTGCGCCAGCGCCGTACCTCAACGTCGTCGAGGTCATCGGCGAGCCGCTCTACGATGGCGGTCATGGACGAGGTTGCAGACGACCCGGACGTCGACGGCGGGGTGATGGGGTGAGCGGCCCGGTGGATGTCGATGCCCTGGTGGTCGAGGCCCGGTCGGCCATCGAGTCGGCCGACACCCTCGAAGCCATCCGTCACGTGGGCGCTTCGGTTACCGGCAAGAAGTCGGCCCTGGCCGAGGCGTCCCGCGCGCTCGGATCGATGGATCCCGAGGCACGCAAGGAGCTCGGCCGCCAGCTCCACGAAGCCCGGACCACCGTCGAGGGGCTACTCGAATCCAAGCGGTCCCAGCTCCGCTACGCCGAGTTGGCCGCCGAGATGGCGGCCTCCCGCCTCGACCTGACCGAGTATGTGGCGGGCTCGGTGGCCGCCCCGCCATCCCGCGGTCGTCTCCACCTCGTTTCCCAGACACGCGACGCACTCGAGGATGTGTTCGTCGGGATGGGTTTCGATGTGGCCGAGGGTCCCGAGATCGAGACCGACTGGTACAACTTCGGCGCGCTCAACATCCCCCCGGCCCATCCGGCACGGGGCATGTGGGACACCTTCTACCTGAACCTGGGTGCACCGGAATCGACACTGCTGCGCACCCACACCTCGCCGGTGCAGGTCCACCTCATGGAGCAGGCGGTGCTGGACGGCACCTTTCCGATCCATTCGGTCATGCCCGGCCGCTGCTACCGCAGGGATACCCCCGACGCCCGCCATCTGGCCGTGTTCCACCAGATCGAAGGTCTCGTCGTCGACCGGGGGATCACCTTTGCCGACCTGGCCGGCACCATCGAAACCTTCACATCCGCCTACTTCGGGCCGGACATCCACTCCCGTCTGCGTCCGGCCTACTTCCCGTTCACCGAGCCCTCGGCCGAGTTCGAGGTCACCTGTGCCATCTGCCGGGGCGAGGGTTGCCGGACCTGTTCCCAGACCGGGTGGATCGAGCTCGGCGGGTGCGGCATGGTCGACCCGGCCGTGTTCGCCTCCGTCGGCATCGATGCCGAACTGTGGACCGGCTTCGCCTTCGGATTCGGGATCGACCGGTGCGCGCAGATGCGTCATCAGATCGCCGACATGCGGGCCCTCACCGAAAACGACATCCGGTTCCTGCGCCAGTTCTGAGGCGCTCCACCCCCGAGAGGCCCGCTGTGAGAGTTCCCCTTTCCTGGTTACGAGATTTCGCACCCTTCCCGGCTGACGCCGCGGCCATCGCCGCGACCCTGGACGACCTCGGCCTGGTGGTCGAGGGCATCGAACGGACCGGTGAGGGACTCGATGACGTGGTACTCGCCCGGGTCGAGGAGATCACCGCCATCGAAGGGGCCGACAAGATCCGGCGCGTGGTGGTGGATGCCGGAGCGGATCCGGTCGAGGTGGCGTGCGGTGCGACCAACTTCGCGGTGGGCGACCTGGTGCCCCTCGCTCCGGTGGGCGCGGTACTGCCGGGCGGGTTCACGATCGGACGTCGGAAGATGCGGGGCATGGTGTCCAACGGCATGCTCTGTTCCGGCCGGGAACTGCACTTGGGCGACGACCATGCCGGACTCCTCGTACTCAACGACTGCACTGCTCTTCCGGGCACTCCCCTGACCGAGGCACTGGGCATCGAGCCCGACGTGGTGTTCGACGTGGCCGTGGAGGCCAATCGGCCCGATGCCTGGTGCATGGCCGGCGTGGCCCGTGACCTGGCCGCCCGGCTCGGTCTGGCGTTCGCCATCCCGTCGACCGTTGAGCTGTTGGCCCATGTCGCACCGACGTCCAGCAGTGCGGCACTGGCGTCGGCCACCGGTCCGGCTGTGGCCACCGTGGCTTCGGTCCAGGTCGACGATCTCGAGCTCTGCCCCCGGTTCACCGTGCGGGTGCTGACCGGGGTGACGGTGGGCGAGTCCCCCGAATGGCTGGCCCGCCGTCTGGTGGCCGCCGGGATGCGCCCGATCAACAACGTGGTGGATGCCTCCAACTACGTGATGCTGGAGCTCGGCCAGCCCACCCATCCCTACGACCTCGACAAGTTGGCGGGAGACGGGCTGCTGGTACGCCGGGCCGGGGCGGGGGAGTCGGTCACCACCCTCGATGGTGTGGCCCGCACGCTGGGGAAGCCGGGGCCGGGACTGGGCGACTCCGGTCAGGACTGCCTGATCTGCGACACCACCGGGACGCCGGTGGGCATCGGCGGGATCATGGGTGGCGCTTCGTCCGACATCGGGCCGGGCACCACCCGGGTGCTGCTCGAGGCCGCGTACTTCGTACCCATGGCGATCGCCCGCACCTCCAAGCGCCTCAACTTGCGCACCGAGGCCAGCGCTCGATTCGAGCGTGGCTGCGACCCGGCCGGCATCGACCGTGCCGCCGAGCGTTTCTGCGAGTTGGTGGCACTCACCGGCGGTCCCGACCTGACCCTGGCCGAGGGCGTCCTCGACGTGGTCGGAGAGGTACCGCAGCCGCTCGAGATCGTGGTGCGACCGTTCCGGATCAACGGGCTCCTCGGCACGGAACTCACCGCGTCGGCGATCGCCGAACTGCTGGTGCCCCTCGGAGTCGAAGCCACTCCGAGGGGAGGCGACGACGACCCGCTCGACGTCGTGGTCCCCACCTTCCGGCCCGACATCCGTCCCGCTCCGATCGGCGAGACCGACCTGGCCGAAGAGGTGGCTCGCACGTTCGGCTACTCAGCGCTGCCCCGTCGCCATCCGGCCTGGCCCCAGCCCGGTCGATTGACGGACTTCCAGCGTGAACGGCGTCGGATCAAGGACGTACTGTGCGGACTCGGTGTCAGCGAAGCGTGGACCACGGCGTTCGTGACCAGGCATGACCAGCTGGCGTCCGGCTTCGCCCCTCCGTACGTCGAGGTGACCAACCCGCTCGTCGAATCCGAGCGCTACCTTCGTTCGTCGATGGCTCCGGGACTGGTCCGAGCCGTGGTCTACAACGCCGAGCGGCGCCAAGGTGAGGTGCGCCTGTTCGAAGTCGGCTCGGTGTTCCGGTCGGCCGCCATCCCGTCGGAGGACGGACCCGGCGCCGATGTCGACGAGCGGCTCTGCGCCGTGTTCGCCACCGACGGCGACGACGCCTGGTCGGCGGTGGCCGCCTGGCGGACGGTCGCCGACGCCCTGGGCCTGGTCGGATGGGAGATGGAACAGGGCCCACGCTCGTCTACCGGCGCGCGGGTCACCCACGACTACCGGTCGGCGGTGCTCACCTGCCGGTCGGCCGATGGCGAGGGGGCGCGGGTCGTCCTCGGTGAGGTGGGGGAGCTCGACCCGACGTTCGTCGAGACATTCGGTCTGATCGGGCCCGACGGTCGGCCCCGCCGGGTGGGCTGGCTCGATCTCGATCTGGCGGCAGTGCTCGACCCCGGGGTGGCTCCCCGCAGACCGTCGGCGTCGGTGCCGGTCAGCCGGTTCCCGTCGTCCGACATCGACCTGGCCTTCGTCGTTCCCGATGAGGTCCCGGCCGGCGCCGTCGAGGCCACGTTGGTGTCAACGGGTGGCGAGCTCATCGAGTCGGTCCAGCTGTTCGACGTCTACCGGGGTGAGTCCGTGGGTGTCGGCACCCGAAGCCTGGCCTACCGACTTCGATTCTGCGCCTTCGACCGGACCTTGACCGACGAGGAGATCGGCACGTTGCGGGCCGGTTGCATCACCGCTGTCGAGGGCGCACATCGGGCCACACTGCGCGGAACGGGAGCCTGACGGGTCCGACAGGTCCACGCGGTCGGTTCACCCGACCGGCGTCAGGAGTCGAAGCCGAGCCCCACCGCGTCGAGCGAGCGCAGCCACAGGTTGCGCTTCCCCTCGTGGGCGTCGGCCCGGGCCAGCGACCACCTGGTCAGGTTGATCCCGATCGAGCGAACGGGATCGGGTGGAAATGGAATCGGCTTCTTCTGCACGAAGTGCAATCGGGTGAGCTCCGTGTCGGCGCCGGACACCAGGTCGAGGGCGACGCGTGCGCCGAATCGTGATGCTCCCACGCCGAGACCGGTGTAGCCGGCCGCCGATGCCACCCTGCCGTCGAACGACCGGTCGAAGAAGACGCAGAATCGGGAGCAGGTGTCGATGGCGCCCGACCACGAGTGGGTGAATCGCACATCCTCGAGGTCAGGAAACGTCTGGGCGAAGAGTGTCGACAACTGGGTGAACGACGCCGGGCGCTGTTCGAGCGACGGACCCATGTTGTTGCCGTAGTGGTAGATGGCGTCAAAGCCCCCGAACAGGATGCGGTCGTCGGACGTACGCCGGTAGTACAGGAACTGGTTTCCCATGGTGCCGATCCCTTGGCGGCGTTCCCAACCGATGGCCTGGGTCTGGGCCGGGTGGAGCGGCTCGGTCATGAGCACGTAGTCGTAGACCGGCACGATGTATTTGCGCAGCCGCTTGACCGGCGAAGGTGACGCGTTGGTGGCGAGCACCACACGGGGACAGGTGACCCGACCGTGGGCGGTGTGGACGACCATCGGCGTGCCGGATCCGGGCCCTAGCGGGGCGAGGCCGTCAACCGGTGAGTGCTCGTAGATCCGCACACCGGCCCGTTCGCACGCCGCCCGTAGGCCCCAGGCCAACCGGGCCGGATTGACCAGGGCGCACGAGTCGGGGTCCCACAGGCCGCCCAGGAACGTGGGGGAGTGGATGTCGGCCTGGAGCTCCTCGCGATCCAAGAAGACGGGGCGGCTCCCGTGGTGGCGTGCCAGCGCCTCGGCTTCACGCAGCCAGCCCACCTGATGGGGCTCGGTGGCCACATCGAGTTCGCCCGTACGCTCGAAGTCACACTCGATGCCCTCGTCGACCACCGTGGACTCGATGGCATCGAGGTTCTCGCGGCCCAGTCGCTCCAGAGTGTGGATCTCGTCAGCGAAACGTTCGATGCCGTTGCTCAATCCGTGGGTGATGCTGGCCGCGCAGAATCCGCCGTTCCGGCCCGAGGCCGCCCAGCCGCAGCGGTCGCTCTCGAGCACGACCACGTCGGCCGAGGGATTGTCGGATTTGGCCATCAGGGCGGCCCACAACCCGGTGTAGCCGCCTCCCACCACCACCAGATCGGCAGAAGTCGGACCGACAAGGGGACGTGCCGGCTCCGGTGCGGATTTGTCATCCAACCAGAAGGAGAGGGGGGTGGCATCGGCGAACGCCCTGGCACGGTCCATGGCGATCACGCTACCGGGGCCCGGATTCGGGCGGGCGACCAGCCGGCGGTCAGGAACACGGAGTTGCATAAACATGCGAAATTGTGCATAGACTTGCAGAATGTCGGGAAAGCGAACGAGTGTTGGCATCGTCGGTGCCTCGGGGTACGGCGGAGCCGAGTTGCTCCGCCTGTGCGCCGGGCACCCCGACCTCGACGTGGTGATGGCCACCGCCGATGCCAATGCCGGCAGAACGGTTGCCAGCCATACGCCCTCGCTTGCCGCCGCCTACCCCGAACTGGTCTATGGATCGACGGACGCGGTCGCCCTCGACGGGCTGGACGTCGTATTCCTGGCCCTGCCCCACGGACAGTCCCAGCTCCTGGTGCCCGACCTGGTCGACCGGGTCGGCGTCATCGTCGACCTGGCCGCCGACTTCCGGCTCCACGATGCGGCGCTGTATCCCACCTGGTACGGCGAACCCCACCAGGTCCCCGAACTGCTCGACAGCTTCGTGTACGGCCTGCCCGAGCTGCACCGCCATGAGCTGGTCGGTGCCACCCGCATCGCCGCACCGGGCTGCTATCCGACGGCGGCCCTGTTGGCCCTGGCCCCACTTGTCGAGGCCGGTGCGCTCGACCTGTCGGCTACCGGCGCCCCGGCGCTGATCGTCGATGCCGCAAGCGGCACGTCGGGTGCGGGCCGGGCTCCCAAGGAGAGTCTCCACTTTGCCGCAGTCGACGAGGACTTCGTGGCCTACGGCCTGCTCGACCACCGCCACACGTCGGAGATGGAACAGGGTCTGGGGACCACGGTCCTGTTCACCCCTCACCTCGCCCCGATGGTCCGGGGCATCCTGGCCACCTGCTACGCCCGACCCGTCGATTCCGACGCACTGACCACGGAGGTCGCCATGCAGCTCCTGCACGCCCGCTACGACGACGAGCGCTTCGTCGTAGTGGCCGACGCCCCGCCATCGACCAAGGCGGTCAGCGGCTCGAACACCGCCCACCTGACCGTGCGGGTCGATCCTCGCACCGGATGGGTCGTGGTGCTGTCGGCCATCGACAACCTGATCAAGGGTGCGGCGGGTCAGGCGGTGCAGTGCGCCAACCTGGCCCTGTCGCTACCTGAAGGAGCCGGGCTGCCGGTGGTGGGGGTCTACCCGTGAGCATCACCACTCCTGACGGGTTCGTGGCCTCCGGGTTGGCTGCCGGCATCAAGTCTTCCGGGGTACTCGATCTGGCGTTGCTGGCCACCGAGGACGGTCGTGCCGTGCCGACTGCCGCCACGTTCACCCAGAATCTGGCCTGCGCCGCGCCGGTCCAGATCAGCCGGGCCCACATGGCCGCGAACGGTGGCCGCGCCGCCGGTGTGGTGATCTCGAGTGGGAATGCCAACGCCGCCACTGGCGACCAGGGGCGGGAGGACGCAGCGGCGATGTGCCGTCAGACGGCCGAGGGACTGGGTGTGGCCGCAGAAGAGGTACTGGTGTGCTCGACCGGGCTGATCGGCATTCCGCTTCCCATGGGGCCGATCGAAGCGGGCATCCCCCGACTGGTGGCGGCACGGGCCGGCGGGCCCGAGGCCGGGGCCGATGCGGCCCAGGGCATCTTGACGACGGACTCCGGACGCAAGCAGGTACTCATCGTGAATCCCGGCTTCACGGTGGCCGGAATGGCCAAGGGGGCAGGCATGCTCGCTCCCGACATGGCCACCATGTTGGCTTTCCTCACCACGGATGCAGCCGTGGAACCCGGCCCGTTGGCCGACCTGTTGCGCACGGCGGTGGCGAGCTCCTTCAACTCGATGTCCGTCGACGGCTGCACCTCGACCAACGACACCGTCATCCTGATGGCGTCGGGCAAGGCGGGTCCGTGCGACCTCGACGTGGTGGCGGCCGCCGTGACCGAGGCGTGCTCGGACCTGGCCCGCCAGATGGCGGCGGACGCCGAGGGATCGTCACGCATCTTCCAGGTGAAAGTCACGGGAGGCTACTCCGACGGCGAGGCCCACGCCGGTGCCCGCAAGGTGGCCGAATCGATGCTGGTGAAGTGCTCCATCAACGGAACCGACCCCTACTGGGGACGGGTGGCCAGCGAGCTTGGTTCGGCCGGGGTGGAGTTCGACATGGACCGCCTGACCATCGCCTACGGAGGCACCACGGTCTGTCGGGGTGGAGTAGAGATCCCGCACGATCGGGCTGCAGTGGCCGAGCACATGGCCGGGTCCCTGGTCTCCATCGAGTGCGATCTCGGCCTGGCGGACGGGCGTGGCGTGGTGATGGGCGTGGAGCTCGGCCACGGCTACATCGATGAGAACCGGACGACCTCGTGAGTTCGCCCCGGCCGGTCGACACGCGACCCGATGATTCGAGCCACGTTCCTTCCGAGCAGGGTGACGCCGCCGGCAAGGCGGCGGTGCTGGTGGAGTCGCTGCCCTACATCCGTCAATTTCTCGACAAGGTGGTGGTGGTCAAGTACGGCGGCAACGTTCTGACCGCCAAGCCGGGCCGGGACGCCGTCAATGAGGACGAGGCGTTGGCATCGTTCGCTGAGGACATCGTGTTGATGCGCTCGGTCGGGATGCTTCCCGTGGTGGTCCACGGTGGCGGCCCCCAGATCGGCGCGCTGATGCAGCGGGTGGGCAAGGAGGTCGAGTTCCTCGACGGGTTCCGGGTGACCGACGCCGACACCATCGATCTGGTGCGGATGGTGCTGGTGGGCAAGGTCAACCGTGACATCGTCTCGACCATCAACGTGCACGGCGCCCTGGCCGTCGGACTCTCCGGTGAGGACGCCAACCTGATCAGTGCCACCGCCCGGTCCGAGGCCCTGGGATTCGTGGGCGACGTGACCGGGGTCGACCCGACCATCGTGCTCCAACTGTTGGCCCAGGGCCTCATACCGGTGGTCGCCACCATCGGCACCGACGACTCGGGCCAGGCCTTCAACATCAATGCCGACACGGCCGCCGGGGCGCTGGCCGCTGCCCTCAGATCCGAGAAGCTCATCTTCCTGACCGACGTGGCCGGCCTCCGGGCCGACCCGGACGACCCCGACTCGTTGCTGCACCGGGTCAACGCCGACGACCTCGACGGCATGGTGGCGTCGGGGACGGCCAACGGCGGGATGATCCCGAAGGTGGAGGCGTGCGCCAAGGCCGTCCGCCACGGGGTGAAGCGCGCCCACATCCTGGACGGTCGGACACCGCACGCCCTCCTGCTCGAACTGTTCACCGATGAAGGCGTCGGGACCATGATCGGGGTGGACCTGTGACGGCCGGCCGGCTCCCGTCCGCAGGCATCGACCGCTCGGCACTCATGGACAACTATGCCGAACCGCCGGTGACGTTCGTGCGGGGCGAGGGCAGCATGCTGTTCGATACCGAGGGGCGTCCCTACCTCGACTTCCTGTCCGGCCTGGCCGTGACCTCGCTCGGCCATGCCCATCCGGTGGTGGCCGACGCGGTGGCAACACAGGCCCGCACCCTGAGTCATGTCTCCAACCTGTTCGGCAATCCGGTCGGGCCCGAGGTGGCCGTCACCATCGACCGTCTCATCGGCGGGGGTACCGATCGGGCCGGTGGTCAGGTCTTCTTCGCCAATTCGGGCGCCGAAGCCAACGAATGTGCGCTGAAGCTGGCCCGCCGCTGGGCCGGCCCCGGGCGTTTCCGGGTGGTGACCACCAACGATGCCTTCCACGGTCGGACCCTGGCCGCCCTGGCCGCCACCGGTCAGTTCGAGAAGCAGGCAGCGTTCGCGCCCATGCCCGACGGTTTCGACCATGTCCCCTTCGGCGATATCGCGGCCATGGCCGGAGCGGTCGATCCCGCCACGGTGGCCGCCGTCCTGGTCGAGCCCATCCTGGGCGAAGCCGGAGTGGTGACGCCGTCATCGGACTACCTGGGCGCGCTGCGTGAGCTCTGCACCGAACGGAATGTCCTGCTCATGGTGGACGAGATCCAGACCGGCCTCGGACGCACCGGCCGATGGTTCGCCTTCCAGCACCTCGGCATCGAGCCCGATGTGGTGACCATGGCCAAGTCGCTCGGAAATGGCATGCCGGTCGGAGCGTGCTGGGCCCGTGCCGAAGTGGCCGCCGCGTTCGTGCCTGGTGACCATGGGAGCACATTCGGGGGTCAACCGCTGGCCATGTCGGCGGCACGGGCCACGCTTGCGGTGATGGAGGCCGAACGTGTGCCCGAACGGGCGCAGGGCGCCGGCGCCCGCCTGCGGGCGGGCCTGGAGCGGCTGAGCGGGGTCGACCATGTCCGCGGCGAAGGGTTGCTGCTGGCCGCCGTACTGGTGAACGACTTCGCCGCCGCGGCGTGTGCCGAGGCACTCGAAGGGGGCCTGGTCATCAATGCGCCCCGACCGGACGTGCTTCGTTTCGCCCCGTCGCTGCTGGTCTCCGACGGCGAAATTGATCGGGCGGTGTCCGTCCTGGCCCGAATCTTGGCCCGGTTGCTCGCCGCTTTCGGTCCGCGACCTGCATCCGACGATGACCCAGGAGGCGATGATGACCGCTGAACGCGAGCAAGAGCGTCGGGAGCCGACCGCAGGAACCACCCGGCACATGCTGGAGGTCGATGATCTCGGCCCTGTCGGTCTCGAAGCGGTACTTGCCCTGGCCGAGCGAGACCCGGCCGGTATGCCCCGGACCCTCGAGGGACGGGGCGTGGCACTGGTGTTCGAGAAGCCGTCTGCCCGGACACGGAACAGTTCCGAGATGGCCACGGTGTCCCTCGGCGGCCACCCGGTCTACATTCAGGACGCGGAGGTCGGCATCGACGTGCGAGAGTCGGCGGAGGACGTGGCCCGCACGTTGGCCTGCTTCCACTCGGTGCTCTGCGCCCGGGTTGTGGACCATGGTGTCCTCGAACGCATGCGCGACTCCCTCGATGCCGGAGGTGTGGGCGTGCCGGTGGTCAATCTGCTGTCCGACCGGGCGCACCCGTGCCAGGCCCTCGCCGACCTGCTCACGCTCCGCCAACTGTTCGGCATCGACGGAACCCGTGACCGTGTGGTGGCGTACATCGGAGACGCCAACAATGTCTGGCGTTCGTTGGCCATCGCCGCTTCGATGTCCGGTATCCCGACCCGTGTGGCCTCGCCCGAGGGCTACGGCCCGTCAGCCGCCGACATCGCCCTCGTGCGCTCCCTCGGCGGTGACCTGGTGGTGACCGACGATCCGGTCGAGGCGGCCGACGGTGCCGCGGTGCTCTATGCCGACGTGTGGACGTCCATGGGTCAAGAAGTGGAGCGCCAGGAGCGGATGGCTGCCTTCGCCGGATTCGGAGTCGATGAGACATTGGTGGCCCGGGCGCGTCCCGACGTACGGGTGATGCACTGTCTGCCGGCCCACCGGGGTGAGGAGATCAGTGCCGGAGTCGTCGACGGACCGCACAGCGTGGTCTGGCTCCAGGCGGCCAACCGGATGCACGCCATGAGGGGACTGCTGGCATGGGTGGCACCGCTCGCCGGGACCGGCCGATGAGCCGGGTGACCAAGCACCAGCGTCAACACCGGATCACCAAGCTGCTCGAGTCCAGTCCGGTGGGAAGCCAGGCCCATCTTGCCGAGCTCCTCGGAGCCGAGGGCATCGATGCCACCCAGACGACCGTGTCCCGGGATCTGGAGGAGCTGGGGGCGATCAAGGTACGACTGCCCGGTGGCGATACCGCCTATGCGCTGCCCGAGCTGCCCAGCCAACAGGTTGCACCGGAGGACCATCTGCGCAGGGTGCTGGGGGAGTGGGTGGTCGAGGCCGACCATTCGGGGAACCTGATCGTGCTGCGGACCCCGCCCGGCTCCGCCCATGTCGTAGGCTCGGCGCTCGACCGGAGCGGGTTCGCTGGGGTGATCGGCACGGTCGCCGGTGACGACACCGTACTGGTGGTGGCTTCTGAAGCTGCCGGGGGTACGGCCGTGGCCCACCGGCTGGCTTTGCTCTCCGGGCTCGAGGCGCCGACCGACGACGACTCGGCCACGACAACGATGACCCAGATCGAAACGATGACCCAGACGAACGATTCCGAGACCATGAGGGGTGCGCCATGACCGAACGAGTAGTGCTTGCCTACAGCGGAGGCCTCGACACCTCGGTGGCCGTGCGATGGTTGATGGAGAACCACGGAGTCGAGGTGGTGGCGGTGGCGGTAGACGTCGGCCAGGCGGCCGACGCCGGTGGCGAGGACTGGGAATCCATCCGCCATCGGGCACTGGCCGCCGGTGCCATCGAGGCGACCGTCATCGACGCCCGGGCCGAGATGGCCGAGGACTTCTGCGTACCGGCCCTGTTGGCCAACGCCAAGTACGAAGGGAAGTACCCACTGGTCTCTGCGCTCTCTCGCCCGGTCATCGTCAAGCACCTGGTAGCGGAGGCACGGCGCCACGGCGCCACCTCTGTGGCCCACGGCTGCACCGGCAAGGGAAACGACCAGGTCCGCTTCGAGGTCGGCACGCGGGCCCTCGCCCCAGACCTCAACGTCCTGGCCCCGGCCAGGGTGTGGGGACTCACCCGGGAGGACTGCATCGAGTACGCCGCCAAGTGGGACATCCCGCTGACGGTGACCAAGGAGAAGCTGTACTCGATCGATGAGAACCTTTGGGGCAAAGCAATCGAGTGCGGGGTCATCGAGGACCCCTGGAACCGTCCGCCGGAGGACGTCTACACCATGACCGTGCCGACGGCCACGGAGCCCACCGAGGTCACGATCGCCTTCGAGTCGGGGGTACCGGTCAGTCTCGACGGGGTGACTCTCCGTCCGGAGCCGCTCATCGCCGAACTCAACCGGGTGGTCGGTTCCTACGGCTACGGCCGGCTCGACATGGTGGAGAACCGCCGGGTGGGGATCAAGAGCCGGGAGACCTACGAATGCCCGGGGGCACTCGCACTCCTCATGGCTCACGCCGATCTTGAGGACCTCACGCTCGAGCGCGACCTGCACCACGAGAAGCTGCGCCTCGAGCCGCGCTGGTCCGAACTGGTCTACGACGGACTGTGGTTCAGCCCGCTGAAGCAGGCCCTCGACGCGTTCTTTCTCGAGTCCCAGAAGCACGTCAGCGGTGAGGTCCGGCTCCGGCTGGACCAGGGCCGGTGCTGGGTGGTCGGTCGTCGCAGTCCGGTCAGCCTCTACGATCACGGGCTCGCCACCTATGACGCGTCGGACACCTTCCGCCA
>Ga0209068_10001107_pt1 | contig 13579 bp, 10 predicted proteins | sample ColStrG_CSR_2012_FD_187200 | JGI IMG/M metagenome (GOLD analysis project Ga0209068, IMG submission 187200) | Freshwater sediment microbial communities in response to fracking from Pennsylvania, USA - Cold Stream Run_MetaG_CSR_2012 (SPAdes)... | ecosystem: Environmental > Aquatic > Freshwater >... | reverse complement strand
TTTCGTGCCCGTAGAGCGGCAGCTTGCCTTCCAGACGCAGAGTATTGCGCGCGCCGAGACCGCAGGGGACAACGCCAAACTCTTTCCCCGCTGCCAAAATTTCGTTCCACACCCGAGCACTGGTCGCTTCGTCGGAGGGCATGTAGATCTCGAATCCGTCTTCGGCCGTGTAACCGGTGCGCCCAATCAGAATATCCTTCAATCCGCAGAGTGTCCCGCGCGTGATCCAGTAAAACTTGACCGCGCTCAGATCGGCGTCCGTGACCGTCTGCAGGACATCGGCCGCTTTCGGCCCCTGGATCGCGATCTGCGTGAAGTCATCCGAAAGATGCTCAACCTTGCAGTTGAACTGCCGCGTGTTGTCGCGCACCCAGTTGTAGTCTTTCTCGCGCGTGCCCGCGTTGATTACGAGCAGGTAATCCTCTTCGCACAACCGATGGACAATCACATCGTCAACGAACGTTCCCTGCGGGTAGAGCAACGCCGAGTACTGCGCCTGACCGACTGCGAGTCGCGAGGCGTCGTTCATAGAGATGTGCTGGACGGCGGCGAGGGCTTCTGGCCCGGAAAGGCCAATGTCGCCCATGTGGCTGACGTCGAAGATCCCGACGCCGGTGCGTACTGCCACGTGCTCGGCGATGATGCCGCCGCCGATGGACGCAGGGTATTCGACCGGCATGTCCCAGCCGTTGAACTCCACCATCTTCGCGCCCATCTGGCGATGGACGGCATTCAGCGCAGTCTTGCGCACCGTTACTGGAGTGGTTTCGAGAGCGGACAATGAGTCAACCCCGGTCCGGACAGTGGCTGGGCCGCCGGAATTCTGGAACTGACTAAGTTAACATCCGCGCGGGAAGGGCAGCAAGGCAGGTCAGAAGTAAGAGGTCAGGTTGCAGAGGTAAAATTCCTACGCTCCTGCAGTCTTGTGATCCGATCCCCGCTCTTAGCCCCCGCGAATGCGCCGCGAACATAGGGTTTCACTTCTGCAATCTGACCTCTAACCTCCGCCGTTACCTCCGTCACGTTCTCCACCGCGCCACAGTGCACTACACTTCAACTATGTCTTCCAAGCCGGGCCTAAGCCGAATTCTCTGCGCCCAGTGCGAACAAACCGAAGCCAAGTGCTGGTGCGAGAAGTTTTGCGTCCTCTGCCAGTCGCAGATGGACGTACGCCTCTGCACCGACGGCCTGATGTACTGCGAAGCGTGCCGCACTGCCTGCGAGTACAAAGCGGCGGACTGAGACACCTTCTCGGGTAACGAAATTTCAGAATTTCTTTCGCGTATGAACGGCTGGCGGTGAGTCCCACATCTTTCGCCAATTGAAGATCGCTGCCAGAACAGCAACCGCGCCAAGCACAGCCGCAATTGGACCAAAAACCAGTCCACCGAACCAGTTTCTGTAGGAGTAGGAATACACATGCTGAGGATGGAGCAGCCCAAACGCAATTGCCAGCATTCCAACGAGGCCGCATCCGAACCTTTTGAGCTTGCTCAAGACTGACCCTCTGAACATTCTCAGATCACCACAGCTTCCTTGTACTCCCCATACACCTTCCGCATCGCATCGGAGATTTCCCCGACCGTCGCACTTGCTTCCACCGCCGCCAGGATGTGCGGCATCAGGTTCTCGCCGGTGCGCGCTGTGTCTTCAACCGCCTTGATTGCAGCCTGGCAAGTCTTTGGATCTCGCTTCGTTCGCACGGCGCGCACCCGCTCCACTTGCTTCGCCTCCAGAGCCGGATCGATCCTCAGGAGTGGCACGGCTTTCTCTTCTTCGACCTGGAAGCGGTTCACGCCCACGACCACCGCTTCCTGCCGGTCGACGGCCTGCTGGTATTCGTAGGCCGCGTTCTGAATTTCCTGCTGCACGTACCCGCGCTCGATGGCCTTGAGCATTCCCCCCATGGCCTCAATCTTTTCCAGGTAGTCGGCGGCGCGCTTTTCGATTTCGCTGGTCAGCGACTCGACGTAATAGGATCCGGCCAGCGGGTCGATGGTTTGTGGAGCGCCGGATTCGAAGGCAATGACCTGCTGCGTGCGCAGCGCGATGCGCGCCGACTGTTCTGTTGGAAGCGCCAGCGCCTCGTCAAACGAGTTGGTGTGCAGGGATTGCGTCCCGCCCAGCACGGCAGCCATGGCCTGGATTGCGGTGCGCACGATGTTGTTCTCGGGCTGCTGCGCAGTCAGCGTGGAACCCGCGGTCTGCGTATGGAAGCGCAACATCCAGGATTTCGGGTTCTGAGCCTTGAACTGGTCGCGCATGATCTTCGCCCACATGCGCCGAGCCGCGCGGAACTTTGCCACTTCCTCTAGAAAGTTGCTGTGCGCGTTGAAGAAAAAAGAAAGCCGCGGCGCGAACTTGTCAACATCGAGGCCAGCGCGAATCGCCGCCGCCACATACGCGATCCCATTGCCCAGCGTGAAGGCCACTTCCTGCACGGCCGTCGAGCCTGCCTCGCGCATGTGGTAGCCGGAAATCGAGATCGTGTTCCACTCGGGTACGTTCTCGTTCGTCCAGGCAAACAAATCTGTAATGATGCGCATGGCCTGCTGCGGCGGATAAATATACGTTCCGCGCGCAATGTACTCCTTCAGGACATCGTTCTGCACGGTGCCGGAGAGCTTACGGATGTCCGCGCCCTGGCGTTTCGCCACAGCGACGTACAAGGCGAGAAGGATCGAAGCCGTCGCATTGATGGTCATCGAGGTCGAGATGGCGGTCAGATCGATGCCATCGAACAGCCGCTGCATGTCTTCGATCGAATCAATCGCGACACCGACCTTGCCGACTTCTCCCATCGAAAGCGGGCTGTCGGAGTCGAGGCCAATCTGAGTGGGAAGGTCGAAGGCAACCGACAGTCCGGTGGTGCCGTTCGCAAGTAAATACTTATAGCGCTTGTTCGACTCCTCGGCGTCGCCCATGCCCGCGTACTGCCGCATGGTCCACAGGCGGCCGCGGTACATGGTGGCCTGCACACCGCGCGTAAACGGGAATTGTCCGGGATACCCGGCTTCGCGATCGTAGTCCCATCCAGCTAAGTCGGCAGGCGTGTAGAGCGGTCGCACTGGAATGTGCGACGAGGTTTGTTGCCCGGGAAGTTCACGCCTCGCTTCGCCTTTGGGATTGGCGGTTTTCGAATCGGTCATTTTTCACACGTCTTTCTCGGCTATCCTCGTCGTCTGGGCGGCTTAGGTTCCGCTCGCGGTTCGCAGTTCTTAGCTCTTCCTCCTCACCCGCAAGAATGAACTCAAGCCGAACCATGCGAACGATGCTGTAAAGCCGATCGCCAGAATCAACCGTCCGGGCCCGCCAGCATGTCCAGCCTGATACTTCCCGTACTCGCGAAACCCCGCGAAAGCGCCGATCCCAGCCAGCGCCAGAAAGGTGAATCCAGTCACCTCCAACCAGAGATGGTGGAGTACCCGCCCGAAGGAATTGGCGGTCGTGCGGAGGCCCTTTAGCACCGCGGAACCGGTGCGGCTGCGTCCCGCTCGCTGGGCCGCCACACGGGCAACGATCCCAAGTTTCCGCAGCGTCGAGAGCTGGATCATCGGTCGATTTTAGCAGCCACGGAGCGTACAATAACCGTGGCCGATGTCACAGCAGGCTGTGATGTTCGCCGCACGCCGCGTTCGTGAGAGGGGAGACTCGTGGACCAGCAGTTGAAGCAGCTGATGAAAGAACTGGGAGAAGCCATCAACGAGTCGCTCTCGGACTCCGACCAGATTGCCGAAGTCGTTTCCCGTATCAAAGAAGGCGGCTACGACATTTTCCTGGTCCTCGAGGCCACCATCGGCGTCAGCAAGCAGGGCGAACACTCGACCGACAAAACTTCCCTGGTCTCCACCCTCAGCACCAATCCGGAGCTGAAGATCAGCGACCAGGACTTGAAGTTCCTGAAGTCTCTCCGTATCAAGCTCGACGAGGAAGAAGAAGAATAGCCTGGTGTGGCGCGGGCATTCCTGCCCGCGTACTGTCTGATCCGCAACGAGCTGCTTTCCGCAGGCTGAGAAGCTGACGCCGGATATCCCCGCCCCTGTGCTACGATTCCGCGCAACTGCCATGAGACGCTATTTCCTTCGGGCCCTGCTCTTTCTTCTTCTCTGCTCCACGTTTCTCTCCGCCCAAGCCGTGCCCACCTTCGTCGGAATTCGCACGTTTTTGGGCGCGCCCTACGTCACCAACCTCGACAAGCTCGACGCTGACTTTGCCGTCCTCGGCGTTCCGTTCGACGAGGGCACATGGGGGCAGCCCGGCGAGCGCTATGGCCCACGCGAGATGCGTGAAGCTTCGCAGGAGTACAACCATGATCTGACCGAAGGCTTCTACTACATCGACGGCGACCGCACTGTGCTTAAAGGCAAACGCTGGGCCGATGTCGGCGACATCGAAATCTGGCCCACCGTCCCCGCGCAGACGAACGACAAAGTCACAACTGCCGTGAAAACGATCCTTGCCCACAAAGCCTTCCCCATCGTGATCGGTGGCGACCATAGCATCAGCTATCCTTCTCTGCGCGCCTTCGACAAGCCGCTCACTTTGGTCCACATCGACGCGCATCTCGACACATGGAACGGCGCGCCCGGCAATCTGGATCACGCCTCGTGGGTGCTGCGCGCGGCGCAACTTCCCCACGTGAAGAAGATCGTCCAGATTGGGATGCGTGGACTTGCCAACGATCCCGAAGCGGTCGGCAATGCCCGCAAGCTTCACACCCAGGTCATCACGGCCGAAGAACTCCACCGCCGTGGCGTGGCCTGGGTTCTTGCGCAAATCGAGCCCGCCGACAATGTCTACGTCTCGTTCGATGTGGATTCCATGGACCCAACTCTAGCGCCGGGTACAGGCACGCTTGAGCCCGGAGGTTTGAGCTTCGCCGAGATCGACGACCTCATGATCGGCATTCCAACCAAAGGAAAGCTCGTGGGCCTGGACATCATGGAAGTCAACCCGCTGCGCGACTCCAGTGGGCGCACCGCGCAAACTGCGATCCGCCTGATGGTCGATATGCTGGGCGCTGCCTTTCACTGATGTGGCCCGTTTCTCGGCTTCCACCACCGCTCCACGAGATCCCCGGAACCGCTGGATGTTGGCGTACCTCAAAAATGGTGATTCCGGACCCAGGGTTGGCAGGGAAAGTTTTCCCTGTTCCCCCACAGATTTGCCCCGACAGGTGGCAAAAAATTTGCAGGTAAGCCCTTTTGATCTGATAAGATAGATTTTTCCCAAGGTAAGTAGCTGCCTGCCAGCATCTTAACTGTGAAGAACCGCCGTTGGAAGTGGCCTTCGGCGTGCAATTTTCAGTCATGATCTGGCTTCTCTCTACCCCTCCGCTGCGGACAGCTAAACCTGCCCGGAGCGCTAGTTGAGGGTCGAGAATTTTCGTCGAGCAGACGCGATCCCGGCAGGCTGCTTGAGGGTACTCATCATGGATTCCCAGGCTTCAGAATTGACCCTAGGTCTTCTCCCGGAGCGCCGCGCGCCGTGGGGGAAGTTTGTTCTCAGCTACGGAGCACAGTCGCTGGTAGTGGCATTCTTGCTGGTTGCTGCCCTCATTTATCCCGAAGTGCTTGCGATGCCAGTGCACGACTATCACTTCATAAGCCTGGTCAGCACTCCGCCGCCCGTGCCGCAGGCGCCGGCGCCGGTCAAGAATTTCCCCACGCCAAAAATAGCACAGCTGGTGACGCCGCGACCGGAAGCGCTGCGGGTTCCCGCCGAACTCACGGCACGGAAGAAGCTCGATGTACCGGAAGTGCAGGCTCCCAAGGTAAACGTGGCGGCGAAGGCAGTGGCTTTGCCGGATACAGGTCCGGTCATTCCCAAGCAGCTCGTCAAAACCAATGTCTTCTCGACCGGCAGCTCGGCCACGCCAACCATCGCTGCCGCGCCCCAGAAAGTGCAAACCGGTGGCTTCGGAGATCCCAACGGCGTGCCCGCATCGGAGAATCACGGTCGTCCCATCACGATCGCCCAGGCCGGAAGCTTTGATATGCCGGCAGGTCCAGGTTACGGCAACGGTACCGGCGGCGCCAAAGGCGCGCGCGGCGTGGTTGCCAGCACTGGTTTCGGCAGCGGTGTGGCCACCGGCGACGGTTCCGCGAGGGTTTCCGCCTCGCGCGGCACGGTACGCCAGGGCGGATTCGGAGACGCCGACGTCGCGGCCACGCCCCAGCCCAAAAGCAAGTCCGCCGAGCCCGTTGCAAAAACTATACCCGCGGAGATCACATATAAGCCCCGTCCGGTTTACACTGATGAAGGTCGCCAGCTTAAAATTGAAGGTGAGGTTCTGCTCGATGTGGTGTTTACGGCAACCGGGCAGATTCGCATCGTGAAGGTCGTGCAGGGCCTCGGGCATGGACTGGATGAGTCGGCCGTTCACGCGGCGGAGAAGATTCAATTTAAGCCGGCTCTGAAGAACGGCCAGCCTGCCGATTTTCAGGCCGTACTTCATATCGTCTTTCAACTCGCTTCCTAGGTGAAATGAAACAGAAAAATATGGTTCGCTCCCTCCTCGCTTCTACGCTCCTCCTGGTCTGCGCCGCAACATTGTCCGCCCAGACTCCGCCCCCGCCGCAACTCTCAACCCGAGATGCGGCAGCCGAAAAGGCCGCAGCAGCGTCCAGCAGTTTCGACCAGGTGGTCGATCGCTCGGTGGAGCGCGAGCACTTCTTCATGGCCCAGATGAAGCAACTTCATCCCCTGGTGGAAACCTATCTCCAGAATCTCAAGGACGACAAAGAGATCGGCGCTCCCGTGCCCGCCAGTGACATTTACTTCCTTGGCCGTTTGGACATGAGCAACGGCACCGACGACCGCACCTTCATCTCGCCCACCACGGCCGGTCTGGGCAAGCGCATGCTCAGCAAGCTCAGCAATGTGTACTCCATGAAGTTCCTGCCTTTGGGTTTTGCCCAGATGGTGGTTCTCGACGAGGACTTTCAGCGCCGGTTTTATGACTTCACCTTCGTGCGCCGCGAGTTCCTGGGCGAAATCCGCTGCATCGTCATGGATGTCGCACCCAAAAAGGACGCCGGCAAAGGACGCTTCCTCGGCCGCATCTGGATTGAAGATCAGGACTACAACATCGTCCGTTTTAACGGCACCTACTATCCTCATCCGCGAGCCAGCTACTACCTGCACTTTGACAGCTGGCGGCAGAATCTTCGCCCCGGCATCTGGCTGCCCTCGCTGATCTACTCCGAAGAGTCCGACCTCAAATACCGCCTCGGCCAGACTCTGCACTACAAGGCGCAGACCCGCTTGTGGGGCTACAACCTGAAAGACCTGCGGCGCAATTCCGAATTCACCGAGATCACCGTGGATGCCCCTCAGTCTGTCCAGGATCAGAGCCAGAAAGCGCAAGACGCTTCGCCGATCGAAGCCCAGCGCGCCTGGGAGCGCCAAGCAGAAATTAATGTGGTTGATCGTCTACAGCAGATTGGCCTGCTTGCTCCCGAAGGCGAGATCGACAAGGTTCTCCAGACCGTCGTCAACAACGTGATGGTCACCAATAACCTCGACATTCAACCCGAAGTCAGGTGCCGCGTGCTGCTGACCACACCCCTGGAGTCATTCACCATTGGCCACACCATCGTCATGAGCCGAGGCATGATTGACGTGCTGCCTGACGAGGCGTCGCTCGCCATGGTGCTCACGCACGAACTTGCCCACATCGCGCTCGGACACCGGCTGAATACCAAGCTCGCTTTTAACGACCGCATGTTTTTCCCCGACGAGCGCACCTTTGAACGCATGGACTTCGCCCGCGACCGCACGGAAGAGGAAGCGGCTGACAAGAAGGCCCTCGAGTTGCTCAACGGCTCTCCCTACAAGGACAAGATGTCTAATGCCGGCTTGTTCCTCAAGGCCATCCAGGCGCGCGCGCCGGCGCTCAAGAATCTGATCCGGCCCCATCTGGGAGACAGCCTCTTGAACGGAGACGCAACAAAGATGTCGCCTTTGATGACTTCGTCTCCGCAGTTCGATCCCAAGAAGGCCGATCAGATCGCTGCGCTTCCGCTGGGCGGACGCGTTAGAGTCGATCCCTGGAACAACCAACTGGAGTTGATCAAGACCAAGCCGGTCTCGCTCACTTCGGCGGCGGAGAAGATGCCCTTCGAAGTCACACCCTTCTTTCCGTTCCTGACCAGACTGGGCGTTCCATCGCCGGAGAAGGCTGCCCCGGAAAAGACGGCTCAAGCTCCGACTGGACCCTAAGCGGTACTGTTGGCCGACGAGATTGCGGCCGGAGAAGCGTGCGCTGGGCTGCGCCGCTCAGGTACGGGTGTGAGGCTCTTTTGGTGAGCCGCGAAGCTGGGTAGGGTGCGGCTCATGCTGCAACATGAGCCGACGAAACTCAAATCGATCCCGCTAAAGGGGGCAGAGAGCCGGAATCGCGCCTACGGCGTCGCAATCTGGTTCGAGACTTGTGAGAACACGTTATTGGCGTTGCCGCCGATGAGCCGAACCGTTCCAATGACAATTACTAGGATGACCGCCAGCATCACTGCGTATTCGGCGACGTCCTGACCCTGCTCTTCGGCCCAAAGTTGACGGATTATCTTGATCACTGTTGCCCCCTCACGACGACGGCCCAAAACATCTTCTACCGGGAACAGACACCGACTCGTCGTTGTGAAAACAGGCTATCGCTAACCGGGGACCGAACCCAATGGCCCACCCGTGCGCCCGATGGCACTTTCGTGCCACCGGACGTAAGCGATTGATTACAATGATGTAAACGGATGATTACAGGATGGTCTTGATCGGCAGGCCCTGGTTCACCGCAAACAACGCCAACTCCAGCCGGGTTGAGACGCCCAGTTTGTCGAAGATATTGCTCAGATGATGCTTCACGGTGTCCTCGCTGATTTTGAAGTATTCCGCGATTTCCCGGTTGGCGTAGCCCGCCACCACCGCCGAGACAATCTCCAGTTCCCGCGGCGTCAACCCAAATTTCTTCTGCTTCGACTCCTCGTTCGTGCTCTGCATCAGATTGCGCAGGTATTGCACCAGGTTCGATACGCTGTCGCGCCCGACCCAGTATTCCCCTGACATCACCGCATGAATCGCCTTGAGCAGCAACTGAGTGGCGGAATCCTTCAGCACGACTCCGCGCGCGCCCAATTGCAGCGCCTCGACCACTTGCTTCTTCTCGACGGCCGCCGTTAGCAGAATGATGCGTACCGTCCCTGCCGCTCCCGCACTGGTGCTCAGGTCGCGTAGAGCGTCGAGGCCGGTGTGATGCGGCATGGCCAGGTCGAGCAAAAGAATGTCCGGCTTGATCTCGGTCGCCATCTTGACGGCCTCCCGGCCGTCGCAGGCTTCCCCGACCACCTTCATGTCGAGTTCGGACTCCAGTAGACGCCGGAGCCCATCGCGGAAAATCGGATGATCGTCTGCAATCACAATACGAATCGGATTTGTGCGTCTATCCATGATGTGTCTTTCGCCCCGGCGGAATGCGTACTTCCAGCCGGGCGCCGTGACCAGGGTTCGATTCTATCGTGAGTTCGCCGGCAAGCAAGCGTACTCTTTCCCTGATGATTGCCGGACCCTTGCCCGTGGTCTCCAGTTCCGCCTCCGACAGTCGGCCGCAAAAAGAAAAACCCTGGCCGTCGTCTTCAACCGTCAGCTGTAAATTGCCGCCTTTTTGCGCCAGCCGCACCAGAACATTGTGCGCGCCGCTGTGCTTCCGCACATTGACCAGGCTTTCCTGCACAATGCGAGCCAGTTCGCGGCATACCTTCTGCGGCAGTTCCACATGCTCCAGTTCGCTGACAAACTCCGCGGAGATCCCCGTCTCCCGCCGGAACCGTTCCACCGTGTCGGAAATGAAGCCCAGCAGCCGGTCTGCATTCACCTCGAAGGACTTCATCTCCTGCATCAGCTCGCGCAGTTTAAGAACTTCCTCCCGCAGCAATTTCTGGATTCGCCCCAATTCGCTGTTCACGAGCGGCGCCTGCACTCCCGACTGCCGGCGCAGCACGTCCAACTGCATCTCGACCGCAATCAGGGACTGGATAGCGCCGTCGTGCAACTCGCGCGCGAACCGCGCCCGCTCCAGCGCTCCGGCCCGCTCCCGCAGCCTCCGCATCAGGTACACGTTGTAGACCGCCGGCCCCACTTGCTGCGCGAACTCCTGCAGAAAGCGCAATTCTTCGTCGGGTTCCCCCATCATCTCTGGATCAAACAAGAAGACGCGGCTGGACCACTCGCGTCCGAACATAAAGGCAACGGACACCACGCTGTTAAAGGTTTCCACACTCGAGAGGGCGTCAAGGAATCCTGTATCTACATCGCGCAAGCGGTTCCCCGCGTGGTCCAGCACCACGGCCTGGAACCCCTTCGAGTTCCGGGATGCGTAAATCGAATCGGCGGGTGAATCGAATAGATACTTTGTCTCAGTTTCCGGCAGCGCTTCTCGCCAGCGCAGCGAGCCTGCGCCTTCGGCATTGCGATTCACCTCCGCCAGGAAAACCCGGTAGCTATTGGTTTCCTGGGTGGCACTCACGACCCGGCGCGCGCCATAGATGCTGAGAATCTCCCCGAGAATCTGCTGCATGGTCCCGGTCAATCCTGCTTCGACCCGTGTGGAACTCAGAACGCGCGTGATCACGGCGCGCTCGGCTCGCACCTTCTTCTGGTTTTCCGCCATGTACGCCAGCAGGCCGCCCAGCACCAGCAGATACACCGAGCTCATGAACAACTGTTGCGGCTGCAGGCTGACGTCGAGCGCAGGCAAACGGACAAGGCGCAGCCAGGCATTCACGGTTTGCGCCAGCCCCTCGCGCACAGCGAGGCCTTCGAGCCAGAGCAAGGCGACCGCTGCCGCCGCCGTGCCGACCGTCTCCCACAGCCCCCACCGGTATGCCGCCGCCACCATCACGAAGACGAAAAACAGGAAGAATGGCCCTCGCTGGGTGGTCGTGAACATCGAAATCACCACCGGCCACACGATGTCCACGCTGTGCACAACCAGGCGAAAGTTGCGCGTGGACTGGGGCCGGAAGCGCAACAGCAACATTACGACGACGCCATGCACCAGATAGAGCAGTAAGAGAAGGTACATCCAAACCGAATACGCTGTGTCTCTCGCCGGTTCCCACCATGCCGCGAAGACGGCCGCAATTGAGAGCGCCACCCGCGCCGTCGCCAGCCAACGCTCGGTGCGGCGAATCTCGCCCGCACTAAGAGGGGCCCGGAAACGCCACAAATCGCGGTATCGCGGAACGATCCAAGATAAGTAGGTCACGTTGTTAAGGGCCTAATTCTACGGTCAATTTCCAAAGAACTCCACCCTCCCAACGTTTTCCTCTCAATCCAGCGGTAGCACCTACTACTAACTCTTTCGAACGAGATGACACAAGTAATCCCCCTCCACCTCTACTTCCGCTCTACAATGGTGGCCGGAGTCCGCGCACCTTGTCCCCCCGCGTCAAACTCTGGAGTTGCCTGCTCGCCGCTCTGGTTCTAGCCCAGATCGCGGTGTCGCTCAGCATGGCGCGAGGTGAGCCGCTCGCCATAACCAGCGACCTCATCCAGGGTGTTCTAATCCTGCTCGCCACCACCGCTTTTCTCCGGAACACCTTGCGCCCGCGCACGACCTTGCCACGCACCCGGGCTTTCTGGGTTCTGATGAGCGGCAGCATGTTGTTCTGGCTCGCCTACCAGGGCATGTGGAACTACTTCGAAGTCATTCAACGACAAGACGTGCCGGAACCGTTTGGCGGCGATGTTGTTCTCTTTCTCCACCTCGTCCCCATGATGGCCGCCCTCGCCGTGCTTCCTCATCTTCGCGACGACGACCAGGGCGCCCGCATCCGCCTGCTCGATCTTTCGCTTCTGCTGACCTGGTGGATCTTCCTCTACGTGTATGCCGTGATCCCTTGGCAAACCGTGTCCATCGACCGCGCCATCTACGGCGCCAACTTCAACTTCGTCTACTTGACGGAGAAGCTTGTTCTGCTCGGGGCCGCTGGAGTTCTGGCTTACACCGCGCGGGGCGGATGGCGTCATCTCTTCGGGCAACTGCTCGGCGCCAGCGCCCTCTACGCCTCCGGTTCCTATGTTGCCAATTGGGCGATCGACCGCCAGATCTACTACACCGGAAGCATCTACGACATCCCCTTGACCATCTCCATCGCGTGGATGGCCGCGGTCGCTCTCCTGGCATCACACTGGGATCTGTCAGAGTCGCAACGTTCCCAACCGATTTTGGGCGTGTGGATCAGCCGCCTCGGGATGCTCGCTATCTTCAGCCTTCCCGCCTTTGCGCTCCGCGCTCTCTTGCAAGCGGCAACGCCCCCGCGGGTCCAACGCTTTCGCATTCTTCTGAGTCTTCTGACCACGGTTGTGATGGGCGCCCTGGTGTTTTGGCGGCAAAGCCTGCTGGGCAAAGAACTCTCCCGGCTTCTCGAAAAATCGCATCGTTCGTTTGAGGACCTGAAAAACCTGCAAGCTCAGCTCATTCAGTCGGAACGACTCGCCTCGCTCGGCCAGCTCGTCGGTGGCGCCGCCCACGAGATCAACAATCCGCTCACCGCCATGCTCGGATACTCCGACATCCTGGGTACCTCCGGATTGCCCCCTCGGGAACAGCGCTTGGCCGACCGCATTGCCGAACAGGTGCGCCGCACCAGAACCCTGGTCGCCAGCCTGCTCACCTTCGCCCGCGAGACGCCCGCTCGAATGACCGCCGTGGACGCGAACTCCGTTCTTCAGACTGCCATGCGTTTGGTCATGCCTCAACTCGAAGCGCGGCACGCTACGCTTCAGCTCACCCTCGGGCCTTCCCTGCCCCATGTGCTGGCCGATTCCAACCAGCTCCTGCATGTCTGCCTGCACCTTGGCGGGCAAATCGCGAACCAGTTCGATGCGGATGCGGATGAGAATCCCGGGCTCAGCGTGGAGACTCGCCGGGAGGACAGCTTCGTCGTACTCGACTTCAAAAGCAACGCGGCGTCCACGGAACCGCCGTACCTGCTCCTTCACACCTTGTCGGGCGAAAACAAAATTTCAAGCCTCTCCCTAAGCGCCTGCAGCCGCATTGTGGAACAGCACGGAGGCCGCATCCTGGCGCAGCCGACCCCCCGCGGATTCGCGGCGTTCCGCGTCGAATTGCCGGTAACCACGAGATCATCGAGCGGTTCCTGGCCTGCCAGTCCGGCCAACCCGCCTCACGCAGCCGCCGGCACGCCGTCCTAGCGTGGCAACTCCAACTGCCCTCCAGATCTCACCTCTGTCGTTCTCTTCAACTGTCCGCAGGCGGCAAAAATATCGCGCCCGCGCGGACGCCGGATAAATACCGGAATACCCGCGGCAGCCAGAATCCGCTGGAACCCCAACACGCGCTCCTGCTCCGGCGTCTGGTAGGGCAATTCGGGCCCCGGGTTCAACGCGATCAAATTGACCTTCGCGCGCATGCCTCGCACCAATTCTGCAACCTCCCTGGCATGCTCCGGCGCATCATTGACGCCCGCCAGCAACACGTATTCGAACGTGAGCCGCTCTCGCGCCCGCAACGGAAACTCCCGCGCAGCTTTCATCAGTTCCTGTAGATTCCACTTGCGGT
>Ga0209068_10001105_pt1 | contig 13584 bp, 11 predicted proteins | sample ColStrG_CSR_2012_FD_187200 | JGI IMG/M metagenome (GOLD analysis project Ga0209068, IMG submission 187200) | Freshwater sediment microbial communities in response to fracking from Pennsylvania, USA - Cold Stream Run_MetaG_CSR_2012 (SPAdes)... | ecosystem: Environmental > Aquatic > Freshwater >... | reverse complement strand
GCACGGCGACGCCCATTACCAATTCCACGAAAGACTCCACCTTCGCCGTCTCCTACTTTCCGAAAGACGACCGCATCCTGTTTCGCCGCGACCAGGGCGGCAACGAGCGAACTCACCTTTTTGTCAAAGAACTCGACGGCAGCGAACGCGATTTAACGCCCGGCGAGAAAACCAAGGCCAGCTTCGCCGGCTGGGCGTTCGACGACAGCGCCTTCTTCTTCCTCTCCAACGCTCGCGACCAGCGATTCTTCGATCTCTTCCGCATGAATACCACGGATTTCAAAGCTCAGTTGGTCTACCAGGATGACACTGGCTATAACTTTTCCGGCGTATCGGACGACGAAAAGTATCTCGCCTTTTCCAAGCCGAAAACGGACAACGATGCCGATATCTACCTCTACAGCCTCGAAGCAAAGCAGATGAAGCATCTCACGCCGCACACCGGGGAAGTTCAGTTTCAGGCTCAGGCGTTCTCGCACGATTCGCGCTATTTGTATTACCTCACCAATGAAGGCGGCGAATTCTCCTATGCGGAGCGTTACGAAATAGCCTCCGGCAAGAAAGAGACTGTCGAACGCCAAAAGTGGGATGTGGAGTTCGTCGATTTTTCGCGGACGAGCAAATACCGGATAACCGGCGTGAACGAAGACGCGCGCACGCGAGTTGAGATTTTTGACAATGCCAGCGGCAAACAGCTTGCTCTGCCCGCACTTCCGGAAGGCGAGATTTCCGGCGTCCATTTTTCTCGAAACGAAGATGTGATGAGCTTTTACTTTAATGGCGATCACACGCCCGCCAATCTGTTTGTTTACGACCTCGGCAACAAAACCGTCAAGAAACTCACCGAAACGCAAAATCCGGCTATCGACGCGGCGGATCTAGTCGATAGCAAAGTGATTCGCTACAAATCCTTCGATGGCCTGGAAATTCCTTCTATACTTTACAAGCCCCAGCAAGCTTCGGCCGATGCAAAAGCGCCGGCGCTGGTTTGGGTGCATGGCGGACCGGGCGGCCAGAGTACGCGCGGCTATTCGAACCTGATGCAATATTTCGTCAACCATGGCTACGTCATTTTGGCGGTGAACAATCGTGGCAGCTCCGGTTACGGCAAGACCTTCTTTCAAGCCGACGAAAAACGCCATGGCCGCGAACCTTTATGGGATTGCGTGGAAGCCAAGAAATATCTCGGCGCGCTCGACTACGTTGACGCCAGTAAAATCGGCATCATCGGCGGCAGTTATGGCGGTTACATGACGCTCGCGGCCCTAACTCTCAAGCCGAAGGAATTCGTCGTCGGCGTGGATCTATTCGGCATTTCCAATTGGGTCCGGACGCTTGAGTCTATTCCGCCGTGGTGGGAAGCACAAAAGGAAGCGCTGTACAAGAAGATTGGCGATCCTAAGGCCGATCGCGATTTGCTGCTTACCGTATCGCCCTTATTCCATGCCGACAAGGTCGAGCGGCCGTTGATGATTCTGCAAGGCGCGAACGACCCGCGGGTCATCAAAGCCGAGTCGGATGACATGGTTGCAGCCATCAAGAAGAACGGCGGCATCGTGAAGTACATGGTTTTTGCCGACGAGGGGCACGGCTTTAGAAAAAAGGAAAATCAGATACAAGGCTACGGGGCCATCCTCAGTTTTCTGGATCAATATCTGAAAAAAGCTCTAAAACCGCTTCGCTCAAATATTGATTCCTGCCTGCCACATTGTGAACCCCACCGCCTGACGCAGATAAAGCCAGCGAAGTTCTCCGCGCGTCAGGCTTCCAGCGGGTGGGCGCGGCGATCCATACACTTTGATTCCCTTGGCTTGCAAAACCCGCTTTACGCGGTAAATATGATACCCGTCGCTCACCACAAGGCACGAATGCAAATTCATTCGGCGCATGATTTCCGCTGCCGCATCCAGGCTCTGCACCGTCGTGGAGCCTTCCGGCTCAGTAATTACCGCTTCGGCGGGCACGCCATGCGTCACCAGATACGCCCGCCCCACTTCGCCTTCGGTAAAATCGGGATCGCCGCCGGCGCCTCCCGTGGTGAGTATATATGGAGCTAAATGCTTCAAATAAAGCAGCAAAGCATGATTCAGCCTGCCTTGCAAAACCGGCGATGGCCGGCCGCGGTATTCCGCCGCCCCCATCACCAGGATGACGTCGGCCGGTTGCGATTCGTCAATCGCCGATTGCCGTTCAATCCTATCGGCGACATAGAACATGTAGCCTAAGAGAAAGATCGTGGGCAGTAAACACAGCCAGGGGGCAATTCGCTTCATCCGAAGACTTCAAGCGTGCAACTTCTTGTTCTTGCTTTCTAGTCTACGCCGAGACCAAACAAACTCATGCATCTGACGAGTACCAGGAATCCGTTTTTGCAGAGCATACGCCGCGCCATCGCATCTGGACAGGCGACAGACGAGGGCCGAATTGTCATAGAAGGACCGCACCTGGTGCGCGAGGTTCTGCGCAGCCCCTGGCGCCTGGAGCAAGTGCTGGTCACTCCCCATGGCCGCCAGCGCCACGACGAACTCCTCTCCAAAGCCGCTGTCGAGATCGTGGAGATTCCGGCCCGCGCTTTTGAATCGCTGGCCGGAACCGAGACCTCTCAGGAAATCATGGCTTTGGTGACTCCGCCCGGCGGCGCCTGGGCCGATTGCTTGACAAGCGCTGGCCTGGCTGTGATTTTGGACGGCATTCAAGATCCCGGCAACGCTGGCACAATCGTTCGTTCGGCCGAGGCATTCGGAGCGGCGGCCTTGATCTTTCTCGAAGGGTGCGTTCGTATCGCCAACGGCAAGTTCCTGCGCGCCACCGCCGGATCTCTTTTCCGCATGCCCTATTTAGAAGACACAAAACGCGCCGATTTGAGATCTCACCTGCGGACCGCCAACATGAAGCTCTTTGCTCTGACGGCGCAGGCGACGATTCCTATCAGCAAGGCCGATTTGCGCCCGCCGTGTGCCATCGTGGTGGGCAGCGAAGCCCACGGGGTGTCGCCCGAATTGCTGCCTCATGCCGCTAGCCTGCGCATTCCCATCTGCCGCGTAGAGTCTCTCAACGCGGGCGTTGCCTGTTCCATCGCCTTATTTGAAGCCGCCCGCCAAAGAGGCGCCATTTGAGCCTCTTCGATAACACCCCGCCAAGTGTGGAAGAGCCTGACATCACCGGCCGCCCCTTAGCCGACCGCATGCGCCCCCGCGAGTTGAGCGAATATCTGGGCCAGGAGCACATCCTCGGCCCCGGCAAACCCTTACGCGCGCAGATGGAAAGCGGAAACCTTGCTTCGCTCGTCTTGTGGGGCCCGCCCGGATCGGGTAAGACGACCTTGGCGGCTCTCATCGCCCGCGGCAGCCGCGCTGATTTCATCCGGTTCAGCGCCGTCCTGAGCGGAATCAAGGAAATCAAAGCGGTCATGGCCGATGCTGAGCGCGCCCGCCGCGTGGGTCGTAAAACCGTCCTCTTCATCGACGAAATCCACCGCTTCAACAAAGCGCAGCAAGACGCCTTCTTGCCCTATGTCGAACGTGGCGACGTGATCCTGATCGGCGCTACCACTGAAAACCCGTCCTTCGAGATCAACTCGGCGTTGCTTTCACGTACCAAAGTCTATTCTCTGCGCGCTTTAGAGATGCCGGAATTGACCGCGCTCCTGCGCCGGGCACTCGAAACGCCTGAGCGCGGCTTAGGCCACCTGCATCTCTCGGTGGATGACGATCTGCTGGAGGAAATCGCTGTCTCTTCCAGCGGCGATGCGCGCGCGGCTCTTAATACCCTCGAAGTCGCCGCCGGTCTCGCGGCAGACGGCAAAGTGGATCGGCAGGCGGTGGCCGACGCCATGCAGCGCAAAGTTCTCCTCTACGACAAGTCCGGCGAGGAGCATTTCAACCTCATTTCCGCTCTTCACAAATCAGTCCGCTCCAGTGAGCCAGACGCCGCGTTATATTGGCTTGCGCGCATGATGAAAGCAGGCGAAGACCGCCTCTACTTGGCCCGGCGCCTAGTCCGCATGGCAATCGAGGATATAGGCTTGGCTGATCCACGGGCAATAGAGCAGGGTATTGCTTGTATGGAAACCGTGCATTTCCTCGGTATTCCAGAGGGTGACCAGGCATTGGCGCAATTGACGCTTTATTTGGCTCTGGCCCCCAAATCGGATGCCGCCTACCAGGCTTTGAATCGGGCAAATGCGATTATTGAATCAACTGTTGCTGAACCGGTCCCGCTCCATTTGCGCAATGCGCCCACCCGTCTTATGAAAGAGATGGGTTACGCAAAAGGCTACCAGCATGCCCATAAACTTTCGAACGCCGTTACCGATATGGAATGTATGCCCACATCCCTAATCGGGACCAGCTTCTATCAGCCAACCGAACGGGGCTTTGAGCAGCGGTTGCGGGAACGTCTGGATTGGTTGAAAAAGCAAAGGGCCGGGATTGGGCCGGGAGATTAACGGGAATAATGCAGAACGATTGTGTAAGCTTTAAAGATCGGAGTTCGTCAACATTGTGTCGTTAACTACTATGACTCCGGAGGTTCATAATTCGGAGCGGCGCCGGTCGAGCCGGTTTCCCATTGAACGTGAGTTGCGTTATAAAACTCTAAATCAGCGTGCCGAGATCCTTGCGGGTAATGGCAAGACGTTGAACATTAGCAGTTCTGGCGTACTTTTCACTTCGGACCACGACCTCCCCGTCGGAACCCGCCTAGAAGTCTCCATCAGTTGGCCTGCCCAATTGAACGAAAAATGTCTGCTGAATCTGGTTGCGCGCGGCCGGGTGACCCGTCACCATAAAGGTCAACTAGCTTTGCAGATCCAGCAATATGAATTCCGTACCCAAAGCCGCCCCGGCAAGTAGTTCATATGGCGAGCGCCGCGCAATTTCTCCCGCTCGATCAATTCGAGAAGATCTATGAAGGGGAAAAGCCATACTACGAGTATTGGTTTGGGGAGGCCATCCAGAAATCCGTGCCTACTGCGCTCCACGGCAGCGTTCAGATTCGTATGGGCATGCTTCTGATGGTTCGCGGGTGGCGGGCTGCTTCCGAAGTAAAACTAAAATTGTCTCCCTACGCTAACCCTGTCCCTGACCTGATCGCCGATCCAAATCCGATTGAATCGCCTTATCCCACCAAGCCATTTGCCCTCTGTGTAGAAATACTATCTCCCGGCGACGATCTGCGCGCCGTGTTTCAAAAAAGCGCCCACTATCTCGATTGGGGAATTCGTACCGTCTGGATCGTCGATCCCGACAAGCGCAAGGCGTACTGCATGACCCGTTCTGAGCCGCAGCCCGCCGAACTTTTTCTATCCGATTCCCTTACCGCCGATTCCGCCATCTCGCTGCCGATGCGCGAGCTGTTTGCGCAAATCGATCAGCTTAGCTCCTGATATACCGCATCACCTGCTCGCGCAGCGTGTTCAAACTCACGGTGAGCCGGTCGGTCTCCGCCAAAACAAAGCCGTCGTTCGGCGAAAAGCTATCCCGCGCCTCAATCAGTCTCCGGTGGTCTTCCCGCAATTCCGGCAGCGCCTGACCGGCTGGCTTGGAGCCCCGTAGCGCCGAGGTGAGAAAGTAAAGCGTGAAATCCACGTCGTGCGCAAAGGTTTGCAACGCGGTGGTTGGAGTGCGTGTTTCGCTATGAACCATTCCTGCTTCAAGACCCGTAACGGCGAGCATTAGCGCGTGCGAACTCGCCAGCATGGAAAGTAGTGTGTCCCGTTTCATCGCGGTGATGCCCGGCTCGCTGATGACCCGGTCTACCGATGCCTCTACATTCGACCGCGCCCGCTGCCACTCCAGCCGTTTGTCCCCCAAGCCGCGGCCATCGGCCGCCCGTCCGTCCTCAAACTGCGCGAAAACATTCTGCAAATACAAGCGGCTGGCGTCGATCATTTCCGCAAAGGAATCGGAAACCTGCGTCCGCTCCCAGGTAGGCCAGACGGCATACGCAGCCAACGCCAGCAACCCGCCGGCCGCGGTATTCAAAGCGCGCGCCGCCACCACCTCTCCCGGTGAGCTTCCCGCAGCGGCAATCAGAAACACGACCAGTCCGCTTACGGACAGGGTAAACACGCCATAGTTGGCCGGTCCCCAATAACGCAGGCAGAACGTGAAAGCGCCCACCAGCAACAGCTCGGCGAAAGCGGAATTCGGCAGCAGATGAAACATCGCGGTAGCCAGAACAAGGCCCGTGAACGTGCCCAGCAGGCGTAGCACTCCGCGGCTAAAGGTCGACGTAAAATCGGGCTTCAAAACCACCGCCACGGTCATGGGCAACCAGTATGCCCTTTGCCAGCCCAGGCTTCTTTCAATCCAATCGCCCGCCGCGATACACAAGCTCAGCCGTATCGCATGGCGGCACACCGCCGACCGTAGGTCGAGATTGGCCCGCAACGTTGCCGCCCAACCTGAAAACTGGGTCCTTAGATCGGCTGCCTTTGGGCGCTTCTCGCCCGGCCCGCTTTCCGCTCGATCGGCATTCTCAATCAGTTGCATCACCAGCCGGAGCTGCCCCGCAAGCACATCCACCGCCGGGGCGATGCTTGCCGCCGTGCGCACCCGCGCCTCTCTCTTCAGCGCGTGCGCCGCTTCGCTCAGACTCGCCAATTCCGCTCTGAACGCCGCAAATTCCGCAGCCGCCGAACTACCTGTCAGGTGTGCTCCCGCGGCATTCAATAACTTCGCTGCCAATCGCAAAATCGCATCCAGAACATCGGCGGCTTCACCTTCCGCATCCGACTTTTGGTTGTCTCTTTCGCCTAGTTGATCGCGCAAACGCCCCAGCAGGTAAGTAGAGAGGCGCAGCCGGTCGGCTTGATCGAACAGCAGCCGGAAGCGCTCGCCCTCCATCGTGTGGTCGTTGCCCAGCGCGGCAATGGTATCTTGTTCGTCCGCGCTCCGTGGGCTCAGCGGCGCGGAGCCGCCCGTCTCCGAATCCGGATCTACTTCTTTCGCCAGACTCTCAAACACATTGCCCACCGCTCGCCGTTCCGGGTCATAGCGCCGCACGGGCCAAAAAGCCAGGCAGAAAGAACTTTGTAGCAAGCCGCCCGCCAGCACCAACAAGCCGGTGTTTAGCGCGCCCCGTGGCGTGGTTGCCCCACGGCCCGCAAACACCACCAGGGCCACCAACGTATTTAGCCCCAAGTCCCCCGCGTGCTGGCCAACGGCGATGAGCAATCCAGCGAGGAACGCCCAGCACGCCGCCACTATGATGGCCGCGACATTGCTGTTGCCGGTTATGCATCCCGTGAAAACCGCGAACGCCCCCAACACGCTCCAGGTAATCATGCGGCGGGCGCGCAGGGAATAAGGATCGCGCCCGTCGGAGAACGAAACGTTGAGCGCGCCGGTAGTCACGGCAACCGCCCCGAGAGGATTGCCGATGGCGATGCCCACGCCCAATGGCAACGCTACCGCCAGCGAATTGCGCAGCGCCATCCAGCGGTTGTTAATCTTACTCTGATCTATTTTTTTGACGGTGCGCCAAAATGCTAAGCCGGGACTCGGCTTTGCGCCTGCAGTCATAGGGTGAAGGTGTCTACTACAGCTTCAACCGTAGCAGATACCTCATGCTCGAACGTTAACGGCTTTTTGTGGGAATGGCCAGTTCGACCGTTTCACTTACGCCCGCTGCATTCGTTTCGCCCAAATGTTCGAGCGCATAGCTGCCGCTGCCGTCTTTCTTCACCGCGGCCCGCGGAAAATAGAGATAACCCGCCACCGCATGATCGAACTTGCCCGCCGGCAAGCCACGCTCCTGTAACTGAGTTTGCAGCAACTCGCGGTCCTCCGGCATTCCTCCAGGGCGGGGATAATTCGGAGGAGGAGGCCCACCCCCGCGTTCCACACCGGCGCCGCCACCGCCGTACACGCCGTTTACCCGCTGCCCCGTGACCGGATCGCGGCCGCTTTCATAGCCCACATGCGCTTCCGTATAAACCTCGCCGTTGCGCCCCGGCCTCTTCGGCAAGTTCTGAAGTTGGATCGTCAGCGCCACCGCCGAACCCTCTACAGAATGGGTTAGCTCTCCCTTGTCGCCATGCTTGATAACAAAATCGTCCGCATCGATTTGCACGGTTTTGTTCTCACCCGGAAAGCAAGCAATTTCAAAAACGAGATATTTGCCGGTGATATCAAACGCAAACAGGTGCTTGGCTTGTTCAGTCGGCACCAGGGAAGCGGCATAGGTGGCGCTAGTGCCGGTGGCCTTCACCGCGTAGTCATCCGGCGTTACGCGCGGATGCACACCTTTGGAGTGCGCGTCATCGGCGCACAAGCAAAACGCCCCGATCGCCAAAATCGCAACAAATCGGCCCAACACAACCATGCAAACCGCCTTCGGCTTAAGGTTAACGCAATTGCTTGTGACGCGGCCGGATCTTGCGGGTTGCGCAAAACTGAGCGTACCCAACCCTTTTGACGACTTTCGCATGGCTGAGGAGGGCCACGCCAGCGCTCGCCCACCCGTTCACTCGCGCGTCATTGAGCGTCCGCCATCCAAGTTCCGGTGGACCTTGGAATCGACTTGGGGTGTGGCGCGGGTCTTTTCTACCGCCAGATGCAGGTTTCGCCGTCGCGGCAGCCAAGGAGATCCCGCTTGCTTCGAGCTAGCTAGATCTCATCAGCGCTGCCGGCTCTTCAAATCCGCCGGCGCAACACTAGGCATGCGTTCAGCCCACCGAAAGCGAACGTATTCGACAGCGCGACTTGGAGCGGCGCGGCCAGCGGCGCGGAGTGGATCAGGCGGACGGCGCAAGCGGGATCGGGCACGGAAACATTAGCGGTGGGCGGCACGACGCCATGCTGGAGGGCAAGCAAAGTGGCCACCGCTTCAACTGCGCCCGCCGCGCCCAGGGTGTGGCCGTGAACCGATTTGGTGGAACTCACCGGCAGGCTGCCTGCCTTTGAGCCAAAGACCATGCCGATGGCTTGGCTCTCCGTAATGTCGTTGGCGAGCGTGCCGGTACCGTGCGCGTTGATGTAATCGATGGCGTCCGGCGGCAAAGCGGCGTCTCGCAGCGCCCAGGACATCGCCTTGGCGGGCCCCTCAACGCACGGCTGCGTGATATGGTGGGCGTCGGAACTCATGCCAAAGCCGGCAATTTCGCCGAGGATGGGAGCGCCGCGCGCCAGCGCATGTTCCCAGTTTTCCAACACAAGCATGGCTGCGCCTTCGCCGAGCGACAAGCCGCGGCGGTCGGCGGAAAACGGTTTGCACGGTTCGGGAGAAACAACGCGCATCGCTTCCCAAGCCCGCAGCAGACCTTCGGCAAACACCGCTTCACTGCCGCCGGCGATGGCTGCCGTGAGCTGGCCGTTGCGAACCATCCAGAACGCTTGGCCGATGGAATGGCTTGACGAGGAGCAGGCTGTGGAGACGGTGTAACAGGGGCCGTGAATGCCGAATTCGAGTGAAATACGGCTCGCGCCCGCGTTCGACATCGTGCGCGGGATGGTTAACGGCGCAACGCGCGGATTATTTTCGCGGTACAGCCGGATATAGCCGTCTTCCTCGCTGAACTGCCCGCCGACGCTGGTGCCGGTGACGACCCCCGAGCGGTCGCCAAGTTCTCCCGCAAAGGAGATGCCGCTTTGCGCCACCGCCTCGCGCGCGGCCACTGCCGCCATTAGGGCGAAGCGCTCCAAGACGAGGAGGTCTTTTTCGGTGAAATGCTCCAGCGGCCGGAAATCAAGTGCCTGCGCGCCGTGATTAAACTTATAAGGAGGCGTGCCGGGGTCAGCCAAGGGGCGGATGCGCGATTCACCCTTTGCAAAGAGCGGCCAACATTCAGCGACCGTATTGCCGAGCGCACAGACAAGGCCCATGCCTGTTACGGCAACACGGCTCAAGCAGGGTTGTCCTTTTCACGAACCAGCTTGGCGACGCCCTCCACGGTCTCACGCACCGAGCGCAGATTCTGCACGCCCTCATCGGGAATGGCAATGCCAAACTCGTTTTCCAGCGCGAAGACGATGTTGATGCCGTCCAGGGAATCGATCTTCAATTCCTCAAAGGTGCTGTCCAGCGTAACCGTTTCAACGGGTATGCGCTGCGATTTGGCAATGACGGCAATCACCTTGGCGGCAAATTCGGCGTCCGGTTGGTCGGGCATCGTCGGAATCATCATAACTCGTTCGATAATGGGCCGTAGGCCGTCCTGTTGCAAAACCCTTACATTTCCTTGCTGCGCACAGCGTGGCGGTATGCGCGCGCCGAGCGTGGGCGCTATGTCTTCATTTACGGGCTGTTTTTGTGCGCCAATTTCGTCTATTGTTCTTATCCGCTGCTGCTGGGCTGGTTCATCGACAAGATCCAACGCCATCAGGAACGGATTCCTTCCTACGTGGCAATCTACGCCGGTTCATATTTCGGCCTGAAGGTGCTGGAGTGGATCTTCCACGGCCCGGCGCGTGTCATGGAACGCCAACTAGCGTTCAACCTGAGCCGCAATTTCCTCAACGAACGCTATCACCAAGCGCTGCATTTGCCCGTGAAATGGCATCAGGATCACCACAGCGGATCCACCATCAACCGCATTCGCAAAGCCTATGAAGCGCTGCGCCAGTTTTTCGATGGCGGGTTTACCTATGCTTATGCGATCTCGCGGCTAGCGGTCTCGTTCACGGCCATGCTGATTTTCGCGCCCCTGTTCGGGGGTATCGGCGCGGCTCTGGGCGTGCTCACTATCTGGATCATCATCCATTTCGACAAGCCCATCATCCAAACACAGGAAGAAGTGAATGAAGCCGAGCATGTGGTGGCGGCCACGCTGTTCGACAGTATTTCGAACATCATGACCGTTGTTACACTGCGGCTCGAGCAGAGTATGGAAGGCGGCCTCGCCGGCAAAATACATCGCTTGCTGCGCCCATTCCGGCGCAATGCCGTTATCAACGAATGGAAATGGTTCGTCGCGGATACTTTGGTCGCCGTTATCTATGGCGTGATCGTGGTGGGGTATGTCTATCAGCATTGGACGCCGGGGAAACTGTTTTACGTGGGCAGCCTGATTACGCTGGTGGGCTACGTCAACCAGTTCACCAGCGTGTTTCACGATTTAGCCGCTGAATACAACCGAATTGTGCAATACAACACCGACGTTCGCACCGCCGATGGCATTGAGCAGGCGTTTCGAGAACATCACAGGGCCGACAAACGGACCGACTTACCAGACGGTTGGCAGACGCTCGAATTACGGAACCTCAGTTTTTCGCATCGCGAGTCCTATCGGCTGGAGCATGCGCCGCAGAGCCTGCACGACATTCACCTGAAGCTACAGCGCGGCAAACGCGTGGCGCTGATTGGCGAAAGCGGCGGCGGAAAGAGCACGCTGCTGGCTCTGCTGCGCGGCTTGTACGAGCCGGAACCCGGCAGCCGATTGTTGGTGGACGGCGAGGAACACAGCTTGGCCAGCTTGAATGAGACGGTAACGCTTTTCCCGCAGGACCCCGAGATATTCGAGAATACGATTGCCTATAACCTGACGCTGGATTTGCCGTTCGACGCCGCCGATATCGGGGAAGCCTGCGAGGCGAGTCACTTTGCGGAGGTAGTGAAAGAACTGCCGCGCGGGTTGGAATCGAGCATTCAGGAAAAGGGTGTGAATCTTTCGGGCGGACAGAAGCAGCGGCTGGCGCTGGCGCGCGGGATATTGGCGGCGAAAGAGAGCGATGTGGTTCTGCTGGATGAACCGACGAGCAGCGTCGATCCAAAGACCGAGGCGCTGATCTATCAATGCTTGTTCGAGGCGTTTTCGGGAAAGGCAATGGTGTCGGCGCTGCACCGTTTGCATTTGCTGCATGCGTTCGATTATGTGTACGTGCTAGAGCAGGGGCGGGTGGTGGCTGAAGGGACCCTGGAACACTTGCGGATAGAGAGCAGGGAGTTTCAGGAGTTGTGGAGACATCAGGAGATGGCGGGCAAACGTGGATAGGGTTTTCTTGTTCGCCTATTGCCCTGAAGGAGGTAGGAGTCGAGGAGTCGAGGACCCTGAGGAACACAACGCGGGTGCGGCAGTTGGCGGAGATCGACGGCCCGACGACTCTACGCGGCGATGGCTACGTCGAATGTTCCTTTCTTGGCACTGCGTTTTGCCAGTTCCGCGGCAAGCTGGGCGGAGAAATCGGGGTTTTGCTTGACGGCGTCCATTTTTTGTATGAGACTGCGGGCCAGTTCGTGGCAGGCCTGGCGTGGCCGCTGCGCCGGTCGCCAATCATGCTGCCGATTCCGGGAACCACCTCGTTAGAACATGTGGAAGAGAACGTCGCCGCTGCTGGAGTGAAGCTGAAGGACAGCGAGTGGCTGGAGATTGAGAATTCCGCAAAATAGAGAGCTTCATGCGCGGTCGGATCGGGCCGCATAGCATCCAGGTTGGGCGAAGTAAATTTGGATGTACGCCAGACTCGGATGGCCGAAAATATCCCCAATAAGTTTTTCCAGTAAGAGCCAGTACCCACGTACTCAACTTTCGCTTCAGTACCCGATTTTAGCGTAAGAAAGGCGAACAAAGGACTTACAAGGAAAAATCTTTACACAAATCTCTTGCAATTTCATCCGACTACATGGCACGATCAGTTTGTGGCCTAAATCGGCCCAAATTGGATTGCAGTGGAAGTTATTGGCCAAACCGCTCCGCCGCCCTCGGCACCGGACGCCCCTCGTGGCGTCTTTCGCGTCCCTGTGGACGACAAAGGACGGCTCAAGCTTCCCGCAGCCATTGTGCAGTATTTAGAGAGTTTGAAAGATGACCGGAAAGTATTCATCACGACGTTCGACGAGGCCGAAGCTCGAATATACCCCATTTCCGTCTGGCGGCAAACAGAAAAATTGCTCCAGGAGCCAGGTGACGATTACGATGATCGTGATGCGCTGGCGCTGGTGGCCGCCAACTACGGGCAAGATGCCGATGTCGACACCCAAGGGCGCGTGACTCTTCCGAGCGATCTGCGCAAGGCATTGGCGTTGGAAGGGGACGAAGTTCGACTGCGCTGTTTTCAAGGCCGGATCAACATCTTAGGGAGTGCCGAATATGATCGGCGGCTGAACGGAGCGAAAGCGAATTTGCCGGAGAAGTTGAAGGCGTTGCAAAGGAAGGGATTGTGATAGGCGCCATGTATGGAGCAAGCTGCGAAAGACCGCGAGCCATGGCGTCACTACCCGGTTCTGCTCAAAGAATCGCTCGAGTATCTGGCCGTTCGGCCGGGCGGGATTTATTTGGATATGACGGCGGGGCTCGGCGGTCATACGCGGGCCATCGCGGAACGCCTCCAGTCTGGGTTGGTGATTGCCTGCGACCGGGATGCCGAGTCGCTCGAGATGGCGCGCCGCAACACGGTCGCTTGGGCGGAACGGATTCGCTATTTTCACGGAGCTTTTTCGCAGTTGCCGCTGGCGCTCGCAAGCTTTCGAGTTTCGAAGGTGGATGGTGTGCTCGCTGACTTAGGCGTGAGCCGCTATCAGTTTAGCGACGGAGAACGAGGCTTTTCGATTATGGAAGACGGACCTTTGGATATGCGCATGGATCGCAGCCAAACTGCGTCCGCCGCGGATTTTGTAAACACACTGCCTGAAAAGGCGCTTGCC
>Ga0209068_10001104_pt1 | contig 13594 bp, 11 predicted proteins | sample ColStrG_CSR_2012_FD_187200 | JGI IMG/M metagenome (GOLD analysis project Ga0209068, IMG submission 187200) | Freshwater sediment microbial communities in response to fracking from Pennsylvania, USA - Cold Stream Run_MetaG_CSR_2012 (SPAdes)... | ecosystem: Environmental > Aquatic > Freshwater >... | reverse complement strand
CTTCGCGGCGGCGCTGCCGTCGCATCCCTCGGAGCAGCGCGAGGAGCTGGTGCTCACCGGCGAGGTGCCGAGCCCGCTCAACCCGCCGCTCGCCTGCCGCTTCCACCCGCGCTGCCCGCACGCGATGCCCCGCTGCTCGACCGAGGAGCCGGCGCTCCGCGAGACCGAGGGGCGGCGGGTCTCCTGCCATCTGTACCCGTCGCCCGCGTAGCCGGGCGGGGCCCGCTAGACCGCCAGTCGCTCGCCGGTAACCTCGACCGCCTGCGCGCGGGCCTCGGCGGCGGCCTGCGCATTGACCGTGTCGTCGTCGGTGGCCACCACCACGAGCGCGAATCCGGCCACGTCGCCGCGCACGTACTCGCGCGGCCACCAGCGGAGCCGGCCGTCGCGAGCCGCGGCCAGGAGACGGGGTGTGCCCGCCCGCTCGGGCGCGCCCCCACGCGGGAAGCCGCGCGCGCGGCAACCGCGGCCACGAATTCGGTCCCGCCGCCCGCGGACGGTACAATGATCCGGCCATGGATCTGCTCTGGAGCCTGATTGACATCCTCCTGCACCTCGATCGGCACCTGAGCGACGTGATCCAGCACTACGGGATCTGGACCTACCTGATCCTCTTCCTGATTGTCTTCTGCGAGACCGGGCTGGTGGTCACCCCGTTCCTGCCCGGCGACTCGCTGCTCTTCGCGGTCGGCACCTTCGCGGCGCTCGGGGCCCTCGACCTGGCCCTGGTGATCGTGCTACTGAGCGTGGCCGCGATCCTGGGCGACAGCGTGAACTACGCGATCGGCGCCCGGCTGGGCCCGCGGGTCTTCCACGAGGAGTCGCGCTTCCTGAATCGGCGTCACCTCGAGCGCACCCACGCCTTCTACGAGCGCTACGGGGCCAAGACCATCGTGATCGCCCGGTTCGTGCCGATCGTGCGCACCTTCGCGCCGTTCGTGGCCGGCATCGGGCGGATGCGCTACGGGCGCTTCCTCTTCTACAACGTGGCGGGGGGCCTCGGCTGGATCGTGCTCCTGACCGCGGGCGGCTATCTCTTCGGCAACATCCCGGTGGTGCGGCGCAACTTCTCGCTGGTCATCTTCGCGATCATCGTCTTGTCGATCCTGCCCGCCCTGATCGAGGTCGCGCGCCAGCGACGGCGCGGGGCGCGCTGACCCCGCTTACTTCACGGCACCGGCGGTGAGCCCCGAGACGTAGTAGTCGAGGAAGAAGACATAGAGGATGACGATCGGCACCGACCCCAGGACCGCCCCCGCCATCAGGGAGCCCCAGAAGTAGATGTCCCCGCGGATCAGCTCGCTGGTCACCCCGACGCTGGCGGTGATCTGGTCCGACGAGGAGGTGAAGGTCAGCGCGTAGATGAACTCGTTCCAGGAGAGCGTGAAGGCGAACAGGATCGCGCAGACCAGCCCGGGGATGGCGATCGGCAGGACGATGCGGAGCAGCGCCTGCACGCGCGTGGCCCCGTCCACCATGGCGCACTCCTCCACCTCCTTGGGCACGGTGCGGAAATAGCCCATGAGGAGCCAGGTGCAGAAGGGCACCAGGAAGGTGGGATACGTGAGCACGAGGGCCCACTTGGAATCGGCGAGGCCGATCCAGTTCACCACCTGCGCCAGCGGCAGGAAGAGGAGCGAGGTCGGCACCAGGTACGTCACGAAGATCCCGGTGCCGAAGGCGCCGACCCCGAAGAACCGCATCCGGGCCAGCGCATAGGCGGCGATGGTCCCGATGACGACCGAGATCGCGGTGGCGAGGATCGTCACCATCAGGCTGTTCTTCGTCCAGGTCAGGAACTCGGTCTCCCAGATGAGCTTGGTGTAGTGCTCGAGGGTCGGTCCCTGGGTGATGATCAGGGGGACCGCGAAGCGGTCGTAGAGCTCGCGGTCCTGCTTCAAGGACGTCAGCGTCATGTGATAGAAGGGGAACAGCGCGAAGATCAGGAACGGCAGCAGACCCAGATGGATGGCCACGCGCCGCATCAGCGGCCGGCGGGCCACCGTCATGCGATCACCGACGTGGTGTCAGTTCGCATGCTTCCGCACGAAGCGGAGCTGGGCCCAAACGACGAAGACCAGCAACGGAAAGAGGTAGAGCGAGACCGCGGCGCCCTCGCCGAGCCGCCCCACGTCGATCACGAGCATGCGGGAGAACGTCGCGAACAGGTGGGTGGAGTTGATGGGGCCGCCGTGGGTGAGTACGTACACGATGTTGAAGTCGCTGAACGTGAAGATGGTGGAGAAGAGCACCACCACCGCGAGCACCGGCTTGAGCATCGGCAGCGTGATGTGCCAGAAGCGCGCGTTCGCTCCCGCCCCGTCGGCGTGGGCGGCCTCGTAGATCTCCTTGGGGATCGCGACCAGCCCGGCGAGGATGGTGATGGCGAAGAACGGCAGCCCTCGCCACACGTTGACGATGATCACCGCCGCCATCGCGTAGTACCTCTGCCCGAGCCAGTTCGGCCCGGGGGGATCCATGAGCCCGAGCGCGAGGCCCGTCCAGTTCACCACGCTGTAGAGCGAGTTGAACATCCACCACCAGCCGAGGGTGGAGAGCGCGGTGGGAATGACCCAGGGCAGTAGCACCGCGCCGCGGATCATCCGCTTGAACCAGAGCTGCTCGTTCAGGAGAAGGGCCAGGATGATGCCGAGCACGACCTTGAAGGCCACCGCGATGCTGGTGAACACGAACGCGTTCTGGAAGGTCTGGCGGAACGCGTCGCTGTCCCAGAGGCGGATGAAGTTGCGGAGGCCGATGAACTCGCTGGGCCGGCCGATGAACGCATTCGACATGGCGAAGTAGAGCGCCATGACGAACGGGTACGCCACCAGCAGCACCAGCAGGATGAGGGCCGGGCTGACGAAGAGCGGCCCCAGGACGGACTCGCGGTCGAGCCATCCGCGCACGCGCGCGGTCAGCGGCCTCGCCTGATTCAGTGGAATCTGGTCGGCTCTGACCGCCACTCGCCTAACCTCCTTTGCTTCTCGTTATATTGTTCGGGGCTTCCCGTCACGTGCGCTCTGCCCTGACCCCTTTTTCAAATGCGTTCGGCTCGCCTTCGGCTTCACCTCACCCAGCAATAATCTTCTTCATCTCGTTCTCGGCCCAGGCGATCGCGTCCTTGGTCGTGGTGCCGGTCACCGCCTTGGCGAGCATGTTGGGCAGGATGTACGAGTTGGTGATCAGCTGGACCCGGTCCGAGGCGGGAGCCGGCCAGCCGTAGGTGTGGTACTGCACGCCCTCGCCCCTGAGGTGGGCGTACTTGGGATCCGTCCGGAGCACCGGATGGTCCTGCAGCTTCTCGTAGGCGGGCAGGTTGAAGGCGTCGCCCGACATGATGTACTCGTCGTAGACCTCGCGCTTGCCGAGGAGATAGCGGATCCACTCCTTGGAGGCGTCGACGTTCTTGGAGAACTTCCAGATCCCGATGTGGCGCGGGGTGTCGGTCTCGTGGCGCCCGCCGGGCCCGCCCAGGCTCCGGTGGTGGTTGATGAGATCGGCGGTGACCAGCTTGCGCTGCTTGGCCACGATGTAGGCCGAGACCGGATTGTGGATCCAGCCCGCCTTGCCCTGCTGGAGCGACTCGTTGTTGCTCGCGTCCGACCAGGACAGCACCTCGGGCTCCATGCAGTCCTTGAACATCTTCTTGTACCACTCGACGGTCTGCACGGTGGCCGGCGAGTTGATCTTCACCGTCTTGCCGTCCCGGTCCACCTCCATGCCGCCGAACGACCACAGCACCGGGCCCGCGGTCGAGATCGAGTCGTAGTTCTGGCTGATGGGGATGCCGACCGGGTTGCCCATCTTCTTCAGCTCTTTCCCGACGACGTAGAGCTCCTCCCAGGTGTCCGGCACCTTGAGAGAGGCCTTCTTGAAGAGGTCCTCGCGGTAGGCGGCCACGAACATGCCGTGATACTGGGGCACCGCGCGCCAGACCCCGTTGACGTGCGCGCCCTCGTAGGCGGAGCCGACCGCCTTGCCGTACTTCTTCTCGAGCTCGGCCACCACGTCCGAGACGTCCACCAGCTGCGGCTCGTAGAGCCACGGGAAGTGCATCCGCATCTCGACCATGTCGTGCCCGGCCTGGGTCTGGACCTCGGAGGCGTACTTGGCCTGCTGGGGACCCATGTGGGAGATGTGGTCGATCTTGAGCTTGATGCCGGTGTCCTTGGTGAAGCGCTGGCCGATCTCGGCCAGCTTCTTGTCGGACGCGGGGGCGAAGTTGTTCCAGCAGAGATAGGAGATCTCGCGCTGCTGACCCCGGGCCGGCGCCACGCGCGTGGCGAGGATGCCGGCGAGACCGGCCCCGGTCGTGGTCAGGAATTGGCGGCGGCTGTGAGGTCCCATGGGCGGCTCCTCCTCGGTGAGGACACGGGTCGTGACACGGGATTTGGGGGTGTTGGCGGACTCTACGCCGCCCGGCGCCTGCGTGTCAAGCAACAAGGGCTCCGGCGCGGCGAGCCGCGCCGGCGGCCGCTCAATGAGCGAGGAGCGGGACGATCCGGCCCGCCGCGTCGAAGGGCAACGGCCGGCCTCGGCCGACGACCTCGAGCTCCGGACGCTTCGCGATCTCGGGCAGCAGGGCCTCGGAGCACTCGATCTCGCCGAGGACGAGGGTGCTGCGGATCCGGACCACCCGGGCCTGCTCGGGCGGGGTGAGGCCGATGCAGTTCAGCGCATTCTCCACCGCCTCCCGGTCGCTCTCGAACACGAGCGGCAGCTTCGCTCCGTTGGGGGCGCACGCGGTGAGGGTGTTGATCGCGGTGGGCTTCCAGTCGATCTTCTCGGCGAGCCGCCGGGTGGTGAAGTCGGCGTTGCCGATCCCGGTGGCGTTGCCCTCGCTCTCGTCGGTGAGGTCGAGCGCCACGATCCACAGGATCTTGGGATCGGCCGGGAACGGCTCGTGGGGGTTGGACGGGCGACCGATGACGTTGGTGTCCATGCCGGAGCCGGAGACGTTCTTGCCGATCTCCTCGACCACCAGCACGTCGAGGCGGCCGAAGGGCAGCCGGGCCATCCAGGCGCGCGCGTCCTTCAGGAGCCGCCGCTCCCCCGCCTCGAGGTCCGCCGCGTTGAAGGCCTCGACGCACGCGGTCTCGTCGTAGCCGTTCTCCACGAGCCCGAGCCCGAAGCCGATCCGGGCCTTGGCCAGCATCTCCCGGCCCACCGCGGTGATCACGGTCTCGTAGCCGTGGTTGACGTTGGCCCGGTGGTACTGGGTCGCGCCCTGGTACTTGCCGAGGCCGATCGTCATCATCTTGAAGAGGCCGGATTCGATCGATCCCTTGAAGTCGGTGTGCGGCTTGATCCGGTTGACCAGGCCGATCCAGTCCGCCTCGGAAGCGATCCGGTCGAGCCAGACCGGGAGCCCGAGCGCTTCCCCGACCTGGATCACCTCCATGGAGGCCCGGACCTCGCAACCCATGGTCGCCTCGGTGATGCCGTAGTGGGCCAGGACCGAGCGCTGGCCCTCCGCGGTGGCGCCCCCGTGGCTGCCCATGGCCGGGAACACGAAGGGCCGTGCACCCTGGGCCTTCAGCCAGTCCACCGTGGCGCGGACGATCACCGCGATGTTGGCGATGCCGCGGCTGCCCGCGCCGACCGCCACCGTGTCCCCGCGCTTGATCGGCAGGCGACCCGCCGCGAGGGTCGCGGCGACCCCGCCCGGGATGTCCTCGAGCCGCGTCCGCGCGAACGCCGGCCGGACGCGGTACATCGTCGGGAGCGTGACCGGTCCGAGGGGTGGCATGGCGCGATGATATGTAGCGGCCCCGGACCCTGTCAACGGCGGCGGACAAGTGGGCTAGGATGAGACGCATGACCAGCACGCCACCGACCCGTGCCCTGACGGTGGGCGACATCATGAGCCGCTCCGTGCTGACCACGGAGGTGGGCGCGAGCGTCGCGGAGGCGGCCGCTCTCATGTACGCGCGCCGGGTCGGCTCGGTGGTGGTCGTCCAGGGCAACACGCCGATCGGCATCCTCACCGAGCGCGACCTGGTCCGGTTCGCGGCCGGCGCCGTCGATCCCCGCGCCGCGCTGGTGGGCGACCACATGACCGCGGAGCCCGACACCGTCGAGGAGACGGAGGAGGTCATCGACGCCTTCCGGCGCTTCGCGGCCCACGGCTACCGGCATATTCCGGTGGTGGCCAGCGGGGAGCTGGTCGGGATCATCTCGATGCGCGACCTGGTCATGAAGCTCCGCCGCGGCCCCGCGGCGGCGGCGCACGGCGCGGTGGGTCCGAGCGCCGCGATGGAGGCGCTGCCGCCGGTGGCGTCCGACCTCACCAGCACCGTACTCTCCCTCCTGGACGTCGGGCGCGCCACCGTCCCGGCGGTGGTGGTCCCCGAGGGACCGGAGCTCACCTACCGGACACTGCGCCACCACGTGGGCCGGGTCGCGGACACGCTCGCGTCGTTCGGCGTGGCGCGGGGGGACCGCGTCGCCATCGTGCTCGGCAACGGGCCCGAGGCGGTCGTCGCCATCCTCGGGGCGGCGGTCGCGGCCGCCGCCGCGCCGATGAACCCCGCGTGCACCGAGGACGAGCTCCGCTACTACCTGGAGGACGTGGCGGCCAGCGCCCTCATCGTGCCCCGGGGCGGCGGGGAGGCCGCGCGCCGGGCCTGGCCGGCGGGCGCGCTGCTCCTCGAGATCGCGATCGAGTCCGACGGCAAGCTCTGGCTCGAGACGTCGATCCGGGGCCGGGCGCGCCGCTCCGCGACCAGCCCGGGGCCCGACGACGTGGCGCTCGTGCTGCACAGCAGCGGGACCACCGGCCGGCCGAAGCGCGCCGCGCTCCGCCACCGGAACCTCGCGAGCTCGGCCCGCAACATCATCGCGACCTACGGGCTCTCGTCGCTCGACACCACGCTCTGCGTGATGCCGCTCTTCCACATCCACGGCCTGGTGGGCTGCACGCTCTCCACCTTCGCGTCCGGCGGGACGGTGGTAATGCCGCTGCGCTTCAACCCGGTGGGGTTCCGGCGCATCCTCGCCGCGCACAAGCCGACCTGGTACACCGCGGTGCCGACCATCCACCAGCTCATCCTGGCGCGCCAGCGCGAGCGCGCCCACCCCGGCACCTCGCTGCGCTTCATCCGCTCGGCCAGCTCCAAGCTCCACGAGGCGACCCTGCTCGGGCTGGAGGAGGCGTTCGGGGTGCCGTGCCTCGAGGCCTACGGCATGACCGAGGCCTCGCACCAGATCGCCTCCAATCCCCTGCCCCCCGCCTCGCGCGTGTCCGGCTCGGTGGGGCGCGGCGTCGGGGTGCGCATCGGGGTGATGGACGCGCAGGGTCAGCTCCTCACGGTGGGTGCGAGCGGAGAGGTCGTGATCCAGGGGGCCAACGTCATCGACGGCTACGACGACAACCCCGAGGCGGACGCTCGCTCGTTCACCAACGGCTGGTTCCGGACCGGGGACCAGGGATTCCTCGACTCGGCGGGCTATCTCACCCTGGTCGGCCGCCTCAAGGAGATGATCAACCGCGCGGGCGAGAAGATCGCGCCGCACGAGATCGACGAAGCGCTGCTCCGGCATCCCGCGGTGGCGGAGGCGGTGAGCTTCGGGGTGCCCCACGACACCTGGGGAGAGGTCGTCGAGGCGGCGGTGGTCCTCCGCGGAGAGGCCACCGAGGCCCAGCTCCTGCGCCATTGCCGCGAGCACCTGGCCGACTTCAAGATCCCCACCCGCTTCTACCTGGTCGAGGGCATCCCGAAGGGCTCGACCGGGAAGATCCAGCGCAGCCGGATGCCGAACCTGCTGCGAGGCGCGCCGTGAGAATCGTCATCGTGGGAGCCGGCGCCACCGGGGCCTTCCTGGGCGCGCGCATGGCCCGGGCCGGGGTGGACATCACGCTGGTCGCGCGCGGGGCGCACCTGGCCGCCATGCGTGACCGCGGCGTCGAGGTTCGTGAGGCCGACGGCTCCTTCGTGGCCCATCCCCCCTGCACCGACGATCTCTCGGTGGTGGGCGGCGCCGACGCGGTCATCCTGACGCTGAAGGCCCACAGCCTGCCCGAGATGGCGCCCCGGCTGGGGCCGCTCCTCGGGCCCGACACGGCGGTCGTGACCGCCCAGAACGGCATCCCCTGGTGGTACTTCGACCGGCACGGCGGCCCGCTCGACGGCACCCGCCTGCGCACGGTGGACCCGGGCGGGGTGATCGCCGCGCATCTCGACGCGCGCCGCGTCGTGGGCTGCGTGGTCTATCCGGCGACGAGCCTCGTCGGCCCGGGCATCGTCGAACATGTCGAGGGCACGCGCCTCTCCCTGGGCGAGCTGGACGGGACGTCGAGCGAGCGATGCCGCGCCATCGCGGCCGCCCTGATCAAGGGCGGGCTCAAGGCTCCCATCCGGCCGCGGATCCGCGACGAGATCTGGCTCAAGCTGCTGGGCAACGTCTGCTTCAATCCGCTCAGCGCGCTCACCCGCGCGACCATGGCCCAGATCGCCACCGACCCCGAGATGCGGGCGGTCGCCCGCGCGGTCATGGAGGAGGCGGATGCGGTCGCCCGCGCGCTCGGCATCGAGCTGGCGATCGGGGTGGACCAGCGGCTGGCCGGCGCGGAGAAGGTCGGGGCCCACAAGACGTCGATGCTCCAGGACGTCGAGAGCGGCCGCCCGCTCGAGGTGGAGGCGGTGGTCGGCGCGGTGGTGGAGATCGCCGATCTCCTCCGGCTCCCCCTGCCCCACCTCCGGACCGTCTACGCCTGTACCCGCCTGCTCGACCAGGGGCTCCGGAACGCCTAGGCTACTTCGGCTTGGGGGCGAAGAGGGCGCACCAGCCCTTGGGGTTGATCTTGCCCTCCACCATCTTGCAGCTGCTCGGGGCGACGAAGTGAAGACAGCCGTCGCACTCCTGGGCCCCCTTGGGCTTTTCCTGGTACTGGACCAGCTTGGGGGCCACCTTCTGCTGCGCTCCCGTCGGACGGGGCACGGCGGCCAGCAGCAGGCCGATGCAACCCCACAGCAGGGCCCGCCGGGACGCCCCGGGCTCGGTCTCGGTTCTCGTGCTCACTCGCTCCTCCCTCGGATGGATACTCATCATGGATGCCATCATCTATAGCCGAGGGTACCACCGGCGGGCCTCCCGCCCCGCGGGCGGCGGGGCCCCTGCCCCCGTACGATGTCCTTGACTTTCCAGACTTCCACCCTTACAACTGGGGGCCAATCGATGGCCGACCCCTGGCCGATGCGCCTCAAATTCCTCTCGGTTCCCACGATGCTGCTGAGTCTGCTCCTGCTCCTGAGCGGGTGCGAGACGATCTCGGATTTCTTTCGCCAGCGACCGCAGGCGCTGCCGCCCGCTTCCGAGCTGTACGCGGAAGGCGAGAACCAGCTCAACAAGAGTCGGTACGAGGACGCGCGGACCGCGTTTCGCAAGCTCGCCGAGCGGCACCCGCAGTCGACCTACGCACCCCGGGCGCGCTTCCTGATCGGCGAGGCATTCTATCGCGAGGGACAGTTCGACAAGGCCATCAAGGAGTTCGAGGCCTTCATGTCCTTCTATCCTCGCCACGAGATCTCGGACCTGGTCCAGTTCCGGCTGGCCATGAGCTACTACGACCAGATGAAGCCGGTGGAGCAGGACCAGGAGATCACCCGGAAGGCGATGGAGGCCTTCAAGGTGCTCGTACGCGAGTACCCGGAGAGCCGCTACGCCGCCGACGCCCTCGCCAAGACCGACATCTGCCGCGGCCGCCTCGCCCAGAAGGAGCTGTGGGTGGCGGCCTACTACATCAACCAGGGCAATCCGGCCGCGGGCCGCCAGCGGCTCGAGAAGGTCATCAAGGAGTACCCGCGGACGCTCGTGACCCCGGAGGCGCTGTTCCGGCTGGGCGAGGTCTACCAGGGTGACGGCCGGACCGAGGAAGCCCAGCGGATGTTCCGCCAGGTCGCCGAAGAGTACCCTTACACCGATTGGGGCAAGCGCGCGGCCCAGCGGCTCCAGACCGCCACGAGGTAATCGTCCCATGCACGACGTCGTCGATCTACGCTCGGACACCCTGACCCTTCCCACCGAGGCCATGCGGGACGCGATGGCCCGGGCCGAGGTGGGCGACGACGTGTGGGAGGAGGATCCGACGGTTCGACGGCTGCAGGAGATCGCGGCGCGCCGCACCGGCAAGGAGGCCGCGCTGTTCGTCTCCTCCGGGACCCAGGGCAACCTGGTCTCGGTGCTCGCCCAGACGCGCGCCGGCCAGGAGGTCATCCTCGACGCGGACTCCCACGTCTTCAACTACGAGGGAGCGGGCGCGGCGGTGTTCGGCGGCGTCCAGACCCTGCCGGTCAAGACCGCGCGCGGCTTCCTCACTCCGGAACAGGTGCGCGAGCACATCCGGCCCAGCAACATCCACATCCCGACCACCGGCCTGGTCTGCCTCGAGAACACCCACAACCGGCACGGAGGGACCTGCTGCACGCCGGAGGAGATCGAGGCGGTGGCGGCCGCGGCGCACGCGGCGGGCGTCCCGGTCCACCTGGACGGCGCGCGGCTCTTCAACGCGGCGGTGGCGCTCCGGCGCCCGGTGGCCGATTTCGCGCGCCCGGTCGACTCGCTGACCTTCTGCCTCTCCAAGGGCCTGGCCGCCCCGGTGGGCTCGCTGGTGTGCGGATCGCGGGAGCTGGTGGCGCGGGCGCGGCGGGTGCGCAAGATGCTCGGCGGTGGGATGCGCCAGGTCGGAGTGCTCGCCGCGGCGGGGCTCATCGCGCTCGAGTCCATGGTCGATCGGCTGGCCGAGGACCACGCGAACTGCCGCCGCCTCGCCGAGGGCGTGGCGAGGCTGCCCCGGATCACGCTCGATCTGGCCACCGTGCAGACCAACATCGTCATCTTCCGGGTGGACCGGGACGGCGGCGCCGCCGACCTCGTCACCGATTGCCTGGCCCGGAAGGTGAAGATCCACCAGACCGGTCCGGGCACCATCCGGTGTGTCACCCACAAGGACGTCGACGCCGACGACATCACGCGGGCCCTCGAGGCCTTCCGAGAGATCACGGCGGCCTGGTAGCCGCCCGCACCCCCGTCAGAGGAGGCCGCACCCTATGGCCGATCGCCTGCTGGACGTCAAGAACCTGAAAACGTATTTCTTCACCGACGAAGGTGTGGTGCGGGCCGTCGACGGCGTCGATCTCTACATCGAGAAGGGCGAGACCCTGGGCGTGGTCGGTGAGTCCGGCTGCGGCAAGTCGGTGACCGCGCTCAGCATCATGAAGCTGATTCCCCAGCCGCCCGGCAGGATCGTCGAGGGCGAGATCATCTACAACGGAACCAACCTGGTCACGCTGGCTCCGAACAAGATGCGCAAGATCCGCGGCAAGGAAATCTCGATGATCTTCCAGGAGCCCATGACCTCGCTCAATCCCGTGTTCACCTGCGGCGAGCAGATCGCGGAGGCCATCCGCCTCCACGAGGGGCTCGGCCGGCGCGAGGCGATGGCCAAGACGGTCGACATGCTGAAGCTGGTGCACATCCCCAACGCGGAGCGCCGCGTGAAGGAGTACCCGCACCAGCTCTCGGGCGGCATGCGGCAGCGCATCATGATCGCGATGGCGCTCTCCTGCAACCCGAACCTCCTGATCGCGGACGAGCCCACCACCGCGCTCGACGTGACGATCCAGGCCCAGATCCTCGAGCTGCTCAACGAGCTGAAGTCCAAGCTCCACATGGCGGTCCTGCTGATCACGCACGACATGGGCGTCATCGCGGAGACCGCGCAGCGGGTGGTCGTGATGTACGCGGCCAAGGTGGCGGAGGAGGCGCCGGTCGCCGACCTCTTCAAGGAGCCGCTGCACCCCTACACCCAGGGCCTGCTACGCTCGATCCCGCGTATCGACCTCGCGGCCACCGCGCGGCGGCGCCTCGAGACCATCCCGGGCACGGTGCCGACCCTCCGCGGCGAGATCGCCCCCGGCTGCCGCTTCGCCCCGCGCTGCCCCTTCGTGAAATCGGTGTGCACCGAGAAGGATCCGGTGCTCAAGGAAGTCAAGCCGGGACACAAGGTGTCCTGCTGGCTGTACTAGAGGCCACCATGCCCGACACCGCACTCCTTCGCGTCAAGAATCTCAAGAAATACTTCCCGATTCGCGGCGGGCTCTTCTCCCGTGAGGTCGCGCGGGTGCACGCGGTCGACGACGTGAGCTTCGACCTGATGAAGGGCGAGACCCTGGGCCTCGTGGGCGAGTCGGGCTGCGGCAAGTCGACCACCGGACGCTGCATCCTGCGCCTGATCGAGCCCACCGCGGGCGAGGTGTGGTTCGACGACAAGAACGTGACCACGCTCGACAAGCGGTCGCTGCGGCACCTGCGGCGCGACATGCAGATCATCTTCCAGGACCCGTACGCGTCGCTGAACCCGCGCATGACGGTCGGCTCGATCATCGGAGAGGCGCTCGTCATCCACAAGCTGGCCAAGAGCAAGCGCGAGCGGGAGGAGCGGGTGGTGCACCTGCTCGAGACGGTCGGTCTCAACGCCGACCACCTCCGCCGTTACCCGCACGAGTTCTCGGGCGGCCAGCGCCAGCGCATCGGCATCGCCCGCGCGCTCGCGGTCAGTCCGAAGCTGATCGTGGCCGACGAGCCGGTGTCGGCCCTCGACGTGTCCATCCAGGCCCAGGTGATCAACCTCCTGGAAGACCTCCAGAAGCAGTTCAACCTGACCTATCTCTTCATCGCCCACGACCTCTCGGTGGTCGAGCACATCTCGACCCGGGTCGCGGTCATGTATCTCGGCAAGATCGTGGAGATCGCTCCCGCCAAGGAGCTCTACACGAACCCGAAGCACCCCTACACCGAGGCGCTCCTCTCCGCGGTGCCGATCCCCGACCCCGCGGTGAAGCGCAAGCGGATCCTGCTCGAGGGCGACGTGCCGAGCCCGATCAAGCCGCCCTCCGGCTGCCGCTTCCACACCCGCTGTCCGGTCCGGATCCCCTCCTGCTCCGAGAACGAGCAGGTCCTCAAGGAGATCTCGCCCGGCCACTGGGTCGCCTGCCAGGTCCGCGCCTAACGGTCGCGGCTGGTTCGAGTGTGGCGAGCCGCAGCCGCAGGCGAGGCGAGCGGATATGAAGAGGGGTCAGGGTTGATAGGCTGGTCCGGCGTCTTCCACATTCTCGCCACCCCCTTCCGCGACGACGGCGCCCTCGATACCGGGGGCCTGCCCCGCCTGGTCGAGTGCGCGCTCGCCACCGGCATCGACGGCTTCACCATCCTGGGCATCGCGGGCGAGGCCCACCGCCTCACCGACGAGGAGCGCCGCCAGGTGGTGGACAGCGTGGTGAAGGAGGTGCGCGGCCGCGTGCCGGTCGCGGTGGGGGTGTCCGCCTCCGGGACTCACCTGACCACCGCGTTCGCCCGCATGGCGCGCGAGCACGGGGCCGACGCACTCATGGTGGCGCCGCCCACCGGGCTCAAGAACCTGGACGCGGTCGCCGAGTTCTACCGCACCGTCGCGGCGGCCACCGGGCTGCCGATCGTGCTGCAGGACGAGCCGGTCACTACCCAGGTCAGCATGCCGGCCCCGTTCATCGCCCAGGTGTGCGCGGGCATCCCGGCGATCGAGGCCATCAAGATCGAGGAGCCGCCGACCCTC
>Ga0209068_10001103_pt1 | contig 13596 bp, 12 predicted proteins | sample ColStrG_CSR_2012_FD_187200 | JGI IMG/M metagenome (GOLD analysis project Ga0209068, IMG submission 187200) | Freshwater sediment microbial communities in response to fracking from Pennsylvania, USA - Cold Stream Run_MetaG_CSR_2012 (SPAdes)... | ecosystem: Environmental > Aquatic > Freshwater >... | reverse complement strand
CCGCCGGACGGGGTAGTACGGGCTGTGGCGCAGTTTGGTAGCGCGCTGCGTGCGGGACGCAGAGGTCCTCGGTTCAAATCCGGGCAGCCCGACCATAAGACCCTTATTTGAACCATCGCCCAACAGGACGGTGGTCAGGGGGTGTAGTCCAGAATCAACGGAGACTGCCGAATGCCGGAGACGGTGTTCGGCAGTTTTCGCGCCACGAACTTCATCCCTGACTAGGAGCAACTCGTCGAACGGTGGCTTGAATGTCGCCTCACTGACATCTTCCTCAATCACGTACAGCCGCTCGAACACGGCCAAGTTCATCTGTCGCCGCTGATCCGGCCCCATCTTCCGATACACCTCCTGAGGTCCATCCAGAAGTGCCAATCCACTCTCAATAAGGTCGGCACCCTCGCCGAGACGCCCCTTGGCCTCATCGAACTGCCTTTGAACTCTCAATCGCTGTCGGGCGATCTCGCTCAGGCGATCCTTGACCTTCGACGAGGCAATTTGGCCATCAGCCAATAGATCGAGCAGGTTCTCCTCCTTGGTGTCCAGCCGGAGGAGCTCCGATGTCAACTGCTGGTGGAGGAGCTTTGCTGATTCCTCCTCGTCAGCCAGTTCCTCGTGCATCAGAGTTCGCAACTGCTCGGCCAGATCGGCTGGAAAGGCGATTGTCCCGTAGTAGTCCTCGATCGCACGTTCGATGACGTCTCCACCGAGATAACGAGATCGGCATAGGTGGTCCTGCTTGCTGCGGCAGAAGAAGTATTCGTAGTCGCCGCCGTTGCCCTTCACCCACGTCTGGATCATGCGGGACTCTCGTCCCTGCTCATGACAGGCTCCGCACCACAACATCCCTTTTAGATAGTGGTGGTGCTTGCGCTGACGGACTCCGCTGCCACTTCTCGATGCCATCACGGCTTGTACCCGATCAAAGAGTTCCTGGCTCACTAGCGGTTCGTGCCGTCCGTCAAACTCCTCACCCCGATAGGTGACGATTCCCATGTAGTAGGGATCCTGAAGGAACTTGTGAAGAGTGGAAGTTGCGATCGGTCCTGCGGGATGACGCCCTGGACGCGAACGAAGCCCACGGGTCGTCAGCTCGGTCACGAGTTCATCGAGTGTGAACTCGCCGGTCGCATAGAGCTCGAAGGCGAGCCGGATGAAGGTACCTCTCTCCGAGTCGATCACAACGATTCCGATGTCTCGACCCTCCGACTGGTCCCGAGCGTTGAGGTAGCCCAATGGAGCTCGCCCCAAGGTTCCGCCGCTGCGAGCCTTCTGCAGCATCTTGTAACTGATGTCTGCGCCGCTGGCCTGGGACTGGTACTGGTCGACGGCGTGGATGATGCTCTCGACCATGGCGCTCTCGGGGCTTTCACCCATGTCAAGAACGCTCGATACCAGTCGAACTCCCATCTTGCCCAATGCTTGTTTCGTGATCGCTGCGTCGATGCTGTTCCGGAAAATCCGATTGAAGTGGTAGACGATGATGAAGTCCACGGTCTGCTCAGCCTTGATCCAGGCCAACATCTCCTGAAATACCGGGCGCTTATCAATCGTGGTTGCCGTCCGACCCGGTTCGATGAACTCACGACAGGCCTCGGCCCCTAGGGAGGCAGCCTTTCGTACACAGGCCTCTCGCTGGGCCGGGATGGAAATGCCCTCGGGGTTGTAGTCGGTGTGGACTTGAGACGGTGTGCTCACTCGCAGGTAAAGCACCGAGCGCTTCTCTCTGTCTAGGTCTTGGGATCCTTCGTCGTGCAATTGACGGCCGCGCGCGTTCCTCAGTTGTCGTGGTGTCTGAGGTGAGCGCGACGCCGTCATTTCGAAGGTCCCTCAATGGTCATTGGGATTCTCCTGGTGAGTCATCGATCTGCTCCTCGAGGGCAGGTATTTGGATAGGGGCGAGATTGAGTCTTCCGAGCAACTCACAAAAATGGTCGCTCAAGCGTGCTCGTTCGTCGTCGGGAATCTCGGGGTGCTTGGTGGCGAGGTACGTGCCGTAGTCAGGCAGGTCTCCCGCTTCCAAGTAACCAGCCTGGGCAAAGAGTTCGCCGGCGCTGAGATCGAGGGCTTGGGCGATCTTGGCCAACTTGTCGGGTCGAGGCGCCTTGAACGAACCCGTCTCGATCCGAGAGACAGTTGTATTGGGAACGCCGGTGGCAGCTTCGATTTGTCGCACGGTCAGCCCGAGGGCATGACGGCGGCGACGCAGCATGGCACCAAGCGCTTTGGCTTGGGATTCGTCCATGATTGGTTTTCCTGACTTGAATTTCCATTCTACCAGGAATGATGCGTAAACGCACCCTCTCGTTGACCATTCCACAACGTGAGAATCGGTCATCGTGTGCCCTCGAAGATGTAGACGCCGCCATCCCCGTCGCTGGTCGTGATGTCGCCCGACAACTCCATGTCCCGGGCGAATCCCTCGTAGTCGAACTGGACGTAGGGACGGAGGCTGTCGGGGACCTCGTCCACCTTGAAGATGCCGGTGCCGTCAATGAGGTCCTCGGCATACTCCTCGACGCTGCTCCAGTGGCCGAGGTAGGCATCGTCGAAGCCATCCAGATCATCGGGGTCGCTCGACCCGATGAACTCGGCCCAGTGGGCGAAGGCTGGCCCATGTTCGGCGATACCTTGGGCGACAGCGGCCACCATGTCGATCGATTCGTACTCACCTGGCCGCCATGGAGCGAACCCGTCGTGATCGAAGATGGCGAACTCCTCCGCCAACTCGGACGGCGAGCTGCTGAGCATGGCCTGGATGCCCTCATGGATGTCGGACGGATCACCATCGGCCTCGATCCAAGCACCGTAGAGGTACCCGTTGTTGTAGTCAGCGAGGCTCGCCACGTAGATGCGAGGCGAATCTGTCGAACTCGTCTCCGGGTTTCCCGGCACTTCCGCCGGTGGCAGCGCACCTCCTTGTTGATCGGGTTGTTGTTCTTCCATGGTTCACCTCCTTTCGTTACTGATGTGTTGATGTGGGGCCTGCGATCCCGAACGTGGGTCGCCCGCGGGTCAAGCAGCACGGGGCTGACTCTCCGCTTCGGGATCTGGCCCACTGAAACCTCGGCTTTCTTCCTTCCGGCCTCTGGCCGCTTCGATCCGCTTGGTCGCCAGGCGGGCGAAGGCAGGGTTGAGCTCGATCCCAAGCCAGTCCCGTCGGTGGCGTTCAGCCACCACGCCGACCGTTCCGGAGCCGACAAACGGATCGAGTACCAAGCCGGGCCGCCAGTCCGCCCGGCATGTGCAGGACGGCAGAAGGATTGGGCGCTGGCCGGTCGACGAGGTCTTCCGCCACGGTGCACCGCAGGAAACACAGAACCGCTCCGGGCAGGTAGCCAATATCGGTGGTTCGACCAAGTGCTCTGGGAAGACAGCAAAGTGGGCATCCCGGAACCCGGCGGTGGCCAGCGTCCAGACATCCCCCGGGTTCTTGCCGAGTGAATGTCCCGCCAGCCCTCGGGCCTTCAGCCGAGCCAGTCCATTGTTGGAGCCAGCCAGTGGTCCCGCCCACGACGGAGGTCCGTTGGGAATCGCCACAGGTCTTTGCTGATTCCCCGATGCCCGTGCCCGATCCGACTGCAGTGCTCGCCGCGACCGATGCGGGATTCGAATGGCGTCAAGATCGAAGTGGTAGTGCCGTTGGCGCACCAGGAAGTAGACGACTTCCCAGGTTGCGGTCAGCCGATCTGCGACCGACGACGGCTGTGGATTGGTCTTCGCCCAGACGACCTTGTTGCGCACCACCCAGCCCTCTGCTTGAAGCTCCAGGACCAGTCGCTCCGGACCCAGCAGAAGGTTCTTGGGTGCCGCACCGTAGCGGACGTGCCGGGAGTAGGAATCCCCGAGGTTCAACCACATCGATCCAGTCGGCCGAAGGACTCGAGCAAGTCCCCGGGCGACTAGGCGAAGCTCGTCCACCCAATGATCAACCGAGGCCTCCTGGCCCATCTGATTGGCCATCCCGTAGTTACGTAGCGCGAAGTATGGCGGGCTGGTGACGATGCAGTCCACAGACGCCGGAGGAAGCGTGGCCAGCACCTCCCGGACATCGCCAACGATCACCTGATTGCGCGGGATCATTCGATCCCTCCAGACAAGGAGGCGACTGCACGCTCCGGCGTGGTCACTTCGAACATGGCCGCGGTCAGCCCGTTGGACTTCTCGATCTTCCCGACGAGCTGTTCCGCACGGGCATCCGTCGGGACGATCCAGCAGACCCGAGGGAATACTCCCTGAGTTCGTTGCTCGGCACCCGTCCGGTAGTAGTCCTCATAGGCCTGGCACTTGGCCAGCAGGGTCGGGAGGTGCTCGCTCCCCCGATCGACCTCGATGAACCAGCGATACTCGTATTCGGGCGTGCCCAGCACGGCGTAGAGATCGGGGCGAAGCGTGGACCTTCCGTTACTGCTGCCCATCTCGCGCCAGCATCGAGGCTCGCTTTGGAGATCAATTACCTCGAACTGCCCGGCCCGATCAGCCTTCGATATGTCCACCACCAACTGCGAGATGGCCAACGTGTGATCGGTAAACAGCACCGAAGGTTCTTGGAATCGGCGTCTCGGACCCTCCATGGCCAGGACTCGCTGTCCGATGTGCCCGAGGCCGTAGATAAAGGAGGCAGACCCGGCTCGCACGCCCCCGATCCGCCTGTCGAGGCGCACAAGAAGTCGGTCACGCACCAGTCGCTCTAGGACCCGGCGACAGGCCCGAGCCGCGGCCAGCTGGCTCAGGTGATTGGCGTCGGTGAAGTGGAGCGCCTCGATCTGTAGGGCACTCATCAGGCGCAGATCGGCCACCTGATCCAGGATGCCCATATCCCGATCGGACATCCGATGACGGAGATCCTCGATCCCCCTCCGGGACAGCCGATGACCGGTCATCGGACGACCCCATTTCTGCATTCCTTCCACACCAGTATTGAGGAGCAGGAAGGTGTTGGAACGAGGCAGTTCAGCCACAGGATCGGACGGTCTACCCCCGTCACCCCCACTTCGAGTCCAGGCACATCTACTCGATCGATGGCCCCGACCTGGAGGATCCGGCCTTGGCCAGCCTGTCGGACTCCATCCCGCAGGGGTCGAGGACGGGCTGGTGAACCGTCGGTCGAGGAGGTGAGGAGATGGTTTAGGAGAGACATATATGTCCGCGCCACTATCGGGGCGGCCACAGGCGACCACCTGCTGTTCTGCGGATTGCTGCACCACACGAGCGGATGGGCGACCGGATGGGCGACTGGACGGCCGAGCCGACGCCCACAACCGGGGTAGAGCGAGCGCATGACGAAGCGGATCATTGGCTCCCTCCACGACGACGAGGGGCGAGATCGTCGGAATCCGAGGGGCTCGAGCCGAAGATCAAGGACCGAAGTGCCGCCTCCGTGTCCTTGGCCGGCACGCCATATGTGGCCGTAGACGTTGCCCGGATGGATTTGCCCACACTGGTCGGCGTCGGTAACGGCGAACTCGCCGCGCTGCACCAAGGTTGGACGGCACCACCGGCCACCAACTGGAGATAGCACTCGTAGGCCGGGAGACTCATGAAGTCTTCCGGCGCGGGCTCGGTACCCCCTGCCGCCATCAGTCGGGCATCCTCGGTCGTGAGCTGGAAGCACACTCGGCTCCGGGCGTTGGCCAGGACGGCGCTCCGCAGCGGCGGGTCGAGCTGGTGCAGGAACTGGTGAGCCAGCACCATCCCCACACCAAGGCCACGAGCCTGCCCGAGGGCATCGCCTAGGTCGGTGCCAAGCTTGAGATAGTCAGCGAACTCGTCGAGATAGGCCATCACCGGATGGCGACGGGCCTGCGGGATGGCCGCTCGGCTCAAGGTGGCCTGCCAGAACTGGGACAGCACCATGGCGCCAAGAAGTGCCGAGGACTCGGATCCGAGCAGTCCCTTGGCCAGATTGACCAACACGATCTTGCGCTCGGTGAAGATCTGTTTGAGTTCGAACCTCGGAGCCGCCTGTCCGATCACCGCTCGCAGCTGCGGGCGGAGCAGGAATGGCCGCAGCTTGTTGAGCACCGGGGCGGTGGCCGTCGTGCGTTCTGCCTCGCTCCAGCGCTCGTAACTCTGCCAAAAGGGCCCAAGGGCAATGGGATCGTCGATCTGACTGGTCATCCGTCGGCGAAAGCCCGCATCAGCGAGTAGGAGCGGAAGGGACGCCAAGGTAGAACCGGGGATCCGAGCCAGGGTGAGCAGCGCGGCGTGCAGGATGTCCTGGGTCCGAACGCCCAGGACGAACAAGCCTTGGAAAATGGCCAGGAGCTGATCGGCCACCAGGTCCGGTGAACGGTGGGCATTGGCCAGCGGATTGATTCCCACGGGGGCCACGTCCGTCGGGTCGATGATGACGACGTCGTTCACCCGATGCTCGGGAATCCGGTCCAGGAGATCGGGAATCAAGTCCTTCGGATCGAGGACGAGCACTCCCCGACCAGCCTCCATGTCCTGAACGATGAGATTGATCAGCAGTGTGGACTTGCCCGTACCAGTCGGTCCAAGCACTTCCGTATGCCGCAAACTGTCGACCGGAGAGAGGGCGACGGGCCGCTCCCGACCCGGAAAGGTGGCCGTACCCAGGACCCGTCCGCGCCTCGGAATTTGCTTGGACGGTGGCAGGGACCGACTTCCGGCGCTCGCCACGGGCAACTGCGACGTCGAGCCGATTGGCCAACCGGAGACGGCTACCAACTCGGAGAGATTGAGTCGAATGGGATACCGCCAGGGAAGTGCGGCAGAGGCGACCTTCTTGGGTTTGAGCGCTCGGAGTTCGAAGTGCAGTCCCGGTGATTCTGCCGTCCGCAGCGCACCCGCCAGGCGAGTCAACAGTTGTCGTTGGCGATCGGCGGTGGCGGCCCGCACACCCAGGCGACCGAGGGCACGCCATCCCGGCTCGCTTCGCTTCTGACGGAGCGCAGTCCGGGCTTCGGTATCCAAAGTCTCTCCCGGCTTCCGGAGAAACGCCGTGATGTCCTTGAATGGATCTCCCGTAAGTCGAGCATTGTTGGGGACGGTCACCGGGATCAGGGGCCTACCGAGAACCCACTGCAGATACAGCGCCTCGTCCTTACCCAGATGAGCCAGTGCGGTGAGCACCGATTGTGCGACCACTTCGGGGTCGTCGGTTCGCAGCGCACGGGCACGGGTACTGAGTCGGAGGCGAACCGCTCGGTTGACAGCCTCAGGAGGTCGATCAATTGCCATCAGACCCAAGCCGGGAAGTGCTGCCCGCAGTTGGGAGAGCACGCCTCCGAGATCACGGCCATGGATTCCGAGTCGATGGACTGCGCCAGCTGGCGTAGCCGCAACCTCCAGGACACAAGGTGTGCCGATGACGGTGGTCAGGGTGGCAAAGATCGAGTGGACCTGGTCGGCTGTGACCTCCCGGGGCCAGCGAAGCTCATACCAAGTAGCTGGAGATGCGCTCATTCGTCGTCCTCCTTGTTGGGAGGAGCGCTCGGAGTGTCGACAGGCTCCGCCTTGGCTGGTGGGCCTACACACTTCCGGGCCTCAGCCTCAGCCGCGGCCTCCTGTTCCGCCTGGGCGATGGCCAGTTCGATCAGGGCACGGGACAAACGCCTGAGGTCCGGCGGATTACGCCTGACTCCCTTGACCCGGATACGGCGATCGCCGTCATTGTTTCGATACGTCCTACTCATAGATGCGCCTCCTTTCGACTCCCCAACTCATTGACATGCGTGTGGGCGCGCGAGACACGAAGGGCACTGCAATGTGGACTCCGTGTGCACGGTCGCCTTCCGCCCCACCCGGACCGCCTGCTGCGTAAATGCAGCAAGAGTAAGTTTCAGTAAACGGAACTCCGCGAATTCTGTCAACCCTTGTTGTCATTTCTACGACGGTGACCGGAACACTCCTACCGATGAACCAGTCACCACCTCCGTCGGGCGACAACGAACCAGACCACGTACCCGATGACCGCCACGACACCGGCCACGAAGAGGACCGGTGCCGCAGCAGCAATCAGGTGGGCACCGAGGTAGATGGCAACTGTCACCACGACCAGCGTCACGGCCCATGACCGCAGCCGTGACTGAGAACCTTCACCCGGTGCCAAAGTCAGAGCTCGAACCGGTGACGGTCCGATGGGTCATTGGACTCAGTCCGACCGAATCGAGCCATGTGGAGCATCTCGTCCACCGCCCGAGACACCACCTCGTCGATCCGGCCCTCGGCCTCATACGCCGTCCGCTCCGCCTCACGGAGGTGACGACGAGGCGACGTTCGATGAGGCTTTGGGACCAGCCTCGTGGCCAAGAACCCGAGGGCCAGGACGGTGAGGGCGACGGTCGAGATCAGGGCGATCAACGGAGGTTCCGGAGCCGGTAGCAGACATCGGTCACCATGTCGCCGATCTCGAGGACGGTCCGATCAACCACGAAGGCCACTCGCGAGGTCGACTCCGGGACTACCTCCGACAACTGGTGCTCCATCTGACTGAGGACGGCCACTCCCTGGGCGGCCCTCCCGGCCACCCGGAGGGCCCCATCGACTTTGGCGGCCGAGACCTCGATCTCCTGTTGAATGACGGCCAGCTTGGTATCGGTGACCTGCTCGATGCGGTCCAGCCGCCGGTCGTGGGACCGGGACAAGCTGGTGGATCCGTAGGGGGAAAGTGCTCTGGACATGCGAACCTCCTATTTCCCCGGTCGTGCCGGGCTGGTTCGATGATGTCCAGTCGGTACAGTGCTGCCTAGGTGACTTTGAGGGTGGAAAGTGGGGATTTGGTGGGGGACAAGGAGCCCGAGGGCGACGCGTTGGCGGGTGCTGTCAGAGGCCTGCTCAAGCACGGTCTTCCTGCCAGACTGCGCGATTCGATCGGACCTTTACTTGAGATGCGAGGGGTGATCGCTCGCTCCGTCAAGCCTGAAGACTCGATGAGTCGTCTTGACGCACTGAACAAGCTCCTCAAGCAAACGATCCGACGGTGGCCGCGCGAGAAGGAGCGCGCCGCACTCAACGTGCTCTTTGGCCTAGAAAAGGGATATGCAAGCAGCAACCTGACTGCGCGACGCGAGCGAGCGGCCGGCCACACTGGCTACGGCCCGACGCACTTCCGGAAGGTGATCGAACCCAAACTGATCTCGGACTTCTCCGCAGCTCTCTGGCAAGACCATCTGCGCTATTCACCGCGCACGAAGTACGCTCCGCCGCCCACTGAGATCAGTGGAGACTCTCCTTCCGTCGGTCCTGGGGACCTTACCGAACAAGAGGAACTTGTCTCCCGAATCTGGAGCGAGGTCTACGGGCTACGAGCCGAGATAATCGCTGCCGGTCGATTCAAGCGCGACCAAAGTGCTTCAGTTGAACTCCTTGAAGCCCAAGGCAGCTTGCTCTGGCGAACTGGACGGTTGGTCACGTACCTCGAGGCGTATCTCCAGGAGTATGGAGATCGGATTCTGCAAGGTGAAACAAGGTGGAGCGCTGAGGGCCTGATTCGCGTTGCCGGATGGAGAGGGGGGATCAGTGACGAAGAAACGAGTCGCCTCCGTTTGGCGATAGCTCGCGTCGGTCCGAACGATCGAGTTGGATTCCTGAAGGAGCTCGGATCATCCGCGTCAGAGTAGGCAGCTTGAAGAAGGCTGTTCGGCATCTCGATCGGCCCTAGGTTGGACAACTTTTGTCGCCTGAGTCATTGCTGCGCCAGGCTCGATCCGCAAAAGGCAGCCAGTGCCGAAACCCGCGCGGGCGGTTCGATAGTCAACGAGGACTGACGTTTCTCGACTAGAACCTTGGGTACGGCATTCAAGCAGAGGCGGTTGCACTCGGGCCATGGGCGGACTATCCTCAGAAATCAGTACCATGGTTCATGGGGCCAGTTTTTGCGCGCCAAAAAACTTGACAAACATCAAGGACGGGAGCACAGTTCTTGATAGTAATGACTGAATTTCAAACGCTAATGACAGACAGCCACCAAACGACCCAGACGACCTCGGTCGCTCTAAGCATAGGCGGAAACAGCAAATGAGCACCGTTGAGAAATCGCTCGATGAGGGGTCATACGTCATTTATGGCCCGTCGTCACCTGACGAGCCAGTCGCGATTTTCGAACGAAGAGAGCGATTCTCGACACTCATGTGGTCAAGTCAACTCGGCGTGAGCGAATCGTTGAATGCATTCCGTCCGATAATCAGCAGCGGAGACATTGAGGCAAGCAAAGAGATCACCTTTGTCGCATGCAATGGCTATTCGAGGCGCGCAACGGGAAACGACGTAGATACCTGGATCAATGATCTGGAAAACAGCCCGGAAACCGTGTCGACCGTTCGGCTGGAATGCGTAATCGAAGGTCTGGGGGCCGTTGCCCTTGCATTCAACAGATCCGTTCCAGGGATGAACCTGGCTGAGGGCGCAGTTTCGGTCACGGCGGAACGACTCGACAGCGGTTGCATTCAATCGCTATTTGAGCAGTCGGCCGTCCCAGAAGTTGCAAGTGAGTTTGTGAAACTCACTGAGAGCCTGTCTCCGGATGAGACAGCGCTCTAGCGTCGAATCATAACGATCCCTCCTCGCAGCCAGTCTGAGCACCAAGGCGAATCAGTGGTGACCCATTCGAACACCAGGTCAGCCTTGAGTGTCGCGTCAGCGCTCGGATTTTGGGGCGATGGTTCACTGTGTCTCTCGCTAAGCATCTCGAACGCTCTGCCGGTTTCAATCTGGTTCGCGGTTCGAGCAGAGATTGGCGAAGGGCAATTCGGATTTCGCACCCACGCGTCAGCAATTCCCACCACAGTCTGGTCAACGGGACCCTTACGGCTCGACGGGCTCGATCCGTTGATGGCTCCGGCAAAGATTTGCCTCAGGAGTGAGGTGACCTGCCTCTCTCGATCCGATCAGGACTCAATACCGAGAATTCACGTCGAAGTGGCGATGGACGTTCGCTTCTCGGCGTTTTGGTCCAGTGATAGAGGGAGTTACGAACCAACGATGCCGAATCCCAAACTCATCGAATTCACGATTCCAAGTGGCACGAATGAGGCCATTGCATCCAAGGGCAGTCCATGACGCCAAACTTTCGCCTCAAGAGCGAACTTGAGCCAACGGTCACCTCTGACACCAAGATTCGAATCGACGAACGGGATCACCAGCTTCACTTGTGGAGTGACGGCGACGCTATCGCCAGCGCCACCTTGTCTGGCTGGAGCCCACCTCCCAAATCTTTTGCCGGAAAATACCTGGAGCGAATGGTCTGGACCGAATCTGCTGATGAAAAGCTGAAACTTTTCGCAATAGGTTCCGAAAGCCGACGCAACAGGCACAAGGGGAATCCAGATCAAACGGCGGACGACGACGCCGACGATCTCATCGACATTGGCAACTCAACCATTCTGCGAGAGCGACTCGTCAGCTTTCCTTCGTCGCCGCAACTCTTTCAGCCCAACGAGTCTGCGAACCGATCGGTCGCGCACACGATGCGAATCATCGACCTCCCGGAGCGAGGCCGGAAGCCGGTTGATCGGATCTTTCTCCTTCACAACGGTCTTGACGAACTTCTGGGATTTGAGTTCTTCTATGACTTCTCGGCTTCGCTGCTCCAGGAGGTCGCCAAGAACGGGGAGAACGCGGCGTGCATCATCCGACCATTCCCACTTCACCAGACTCGTTACCCACAGAATCCAAAATTCGCTGCAACGCCACTCGAGCACTACCTGTCAGACAGTGGGCGACTCTTTGTTCACTATCTCCGCTACATGGTCGAAACACAGTGGCTCCTAAGCATTCTTGCGCCACGATCTAGATACCAGAGCCTCAGCGGATCTCGACTGACAGGAACCGACGTAGGTAAGGGACCGTCCCGTGCCACGACCGCGGGCATGGCCACTGCGATTCGCAATGAGTTCCATGTGATCAGAAAAAGTGGTCCGGATGCAGATCAGTACGACACCCCCGCCCACACCTGGTTTCGTCGAACCGTGTCAACTCTGCGGTCGACCTTGGGGATCGAACCCCTTGAGGAGCATGCGCCGCCCGGTCCAAACGACAAGGATCGACCGGCGATCCATGTGTTGGGCTACTCCTTGGGGGGATTCATGGCCCAGTCGGCATTCTTGTCGTGGCCCTACGTGATTGCGAGCTGCAGCACAATTTGCTCGGGCGGGGCACTCGAGGAGCTCACACCGGTATCTTTTGCCCACCCTGAAGAGTGGCAGACATTGACTCACAGTCTTCGCTACCGGCTCGACGACCTACTTCGGGATCTCCCGTCGGCCACGAGTCGAATGCCGGTCAATGGACTACGCCAGGAATCGTTTGACTATTTCAAGAGAGTCTTCTATGAGACGTTTGAGCAGCACTATCGGGCCTCGTATCAGACGCGGGTGTCTGAGTACTTGCAGCGTATGCTCTTCGTGGTCGGAGGATCTGATCCTGTAGTTCGCCCCCGTTCGGTTCTCGACGCCGCGCCGGCAGAAGGGTCCAACCTGATCGAGGTTGGGGGGCTCTCTCATTTCGTCAGCTCGCGCAAGCAGGCGCGCAATGATCTGGAAACCGAGCAGCGAGAATTCTGGTTCCCCGAGATCGGCAGACTGCTCAGTCGTTGGGCACCTGAAGCAGAGCGAGTCTGGCAACGGTCACTTTCGAATGGCTGGCGCAACCGCCTTAATACTGACTTCGCCAAGAAAGACAGCCGGGAGTTGACGGAGGACGATGCCGTCATCGGTGTTCAGCTCAGATCCGCAATCGGACCCGACGGTGCCGTGGGTGCTACGACGTTCGAGAGCGTTCTCGATGCGATGGCGGCAAAGACTGAATCAACAAAGGGCTTCCTGTTCATACTCAGAAACGACATCCCGACTTTCATGCTTTCCAATGACTATCACCTGCATCGGGCGAAGTCGCTACACCATAGCGAAGACTCAATACGATCCTATTTGGACGGACTAAAACGTCGCCAGCGAATGTTGGAGAGGATCGGGCGAGGAGTGGTCATTGTGGTCCCGCATGATGCGATGGCGCGACTTGCAAATCGGTTTGAGCCAGGACTCTCGCCTGCCACCGGAGAAGTGCCCGTCGGAGAGTACTTCGATCCGAGATTGCGGACTCCTGAGGAGATCATCGAGGGACTGAGTAAGGAGTTTCAGAAGAGGTGGATCGACGAGCGGGACGTGACGATGCCTGGACTGTGGATGTTTCACCCAGGGAGTCTCGACGAGCATGGCCGGTCATCCGGTGATCCTGATGATGCTGACACAAGAAAGCGACAGCTCGTCGCCGACTTACTTGATGCATCAGATCTCTTCACTAACAAGAAGGTGAAATCGTTGATGCGTGGCTTTCCACCATCACCGGTGGAGCGATTGCCGGATTGCTGGATGTGGATGTCGCCACGAACTTGCCTACAACTAGAGGCCCCACCGGGGCACTGGACGGGCCGCAATATCGACCGGGGACACCATTTCGCGGCGGTGCGGCATCTTATTCTCCACACCGCTCTCGTCGCAGCGGACCCCAAGGCCGGCGATGCCGCTATGAGATTCCCCAGGGAAAGTGGACACCCAACATGTCGCCTCGATGAGGTGGCTGGAAGGATGTCCTCATGGCAGTTACGAGAAGGAAGTTCACCCTCGAGTACAAGAC
>Ga0209068_10001102_pt1 | contig 13599 bp, 16 predicted proteins | sample ColStrG_CSR_2012_FD_187200 | JGI IMG/M metagenome (GOLD analysis project Ga0209068, IMG submission 187200) | Freshwater sediment microbial communities in response to fracking from Pennsylvania, USA - Cold Stream Run_MetaG_CSR_2012 (SPAdes)... | ecosystem: Environmental > Aquatic > Freshwater >... | reverse complement strand
GATGCACGTGCTCGATGCCGAGCGCCGCCCGGATCGACGCCTTGGTGGATTTCGGCCAATGATTGTTGGTGACCTTGAACGCCCCATCCTCGATGGGCCCGGCCGGGGCCAGCGACGCGCCCTTGAGGCCGGTGATCCTCTCCTCCTTCAGATAGGCCGCCAGTAGCGCCTCGAAGGTCGCAAAATCGCGGGCCTCGAACACGCGGATGTTGGTGAGCTTGAAGCGCTCGCAGGCCGTCACCGCCAGCCGCGAATTGGTGCCGCCGATGTCGCCGACAAGGATGTGGCCGCCTGCCGCCATGACCTAAGTCTCGCGCGCTGATACGTTGTGTTCCGCACGGGTATCAGATCGCGATGCCGGTGCCAACGGGGACACGATGTTCATCTTCGACCCGGCTCCGGCATGGCGATGGACTTGCGACCTATCGGCCGAAGATGAACATCGTGTCCCCCGTCTTGACCGCCGATCGGGGTTCGGCCCAAGTGTGCGGATCGACCAACTCGCTTCGAGGACGGAGCCGCCTGCTTGGACACTTCTTCGCCCGCCCTATCCGTCATCGCCATCGACAAGCTGTCACTCACGTTCGCGACCGGCGACGGCGAGGTGCAGGCGCTGTCCGATGTCTCCCTGAGCATCGGCGACGGCGAATTCGTCTCGCTGATCGGCCCGTCCGGCTGCGGCAAGACCACGTTGCTGCGGCTGATCGCCGACCTGGAGCAGCCGACCGGAGGGTCGATTTCCGTCAACGGCCTCACGCCGAACGAGGCGCGGCTGAAGCGCCAATACGGCTACGTGTTCCAGGCGCCCGCTCTGTATCCGTGGCGGACGGTCGAGGCCAATGTGCGGTTGCCGCTGGAGATCATGGGGTTTTCACGGACCGAGCAGGCGGAACGCGCGCGCAAGAACCTCGCGCTGGTGAACCTGGCCGGCTTCGAGAAGAAATACCCCTGGCAGCTCTCGGGTGGGATGCAGCAGCGCGCGTCCATCGCGCGGGCGCTGTCGTTCGACCCCAAACTGCTGCTGATGGACGAGCCGTTCGGGGCGCTGGATGAGATCGTGCGGGATTCGCTGAATTTGCAGCTGCTGCGGCTGTGGCGCGAGACCGGCAAGACCGTCGTGTTCGTGACCCACTCGATCCCCGAGGCGGTGTTCCTGTCCACCCGCATCGTGGTGATGAGCCCGCGGCCGGGGCGGATCATCGACGTGATCGAGTGTGGGTTTGCGCCGGGTCGCGGGCTGGAGATACGCGAGACGCCGGAGTTTCTGGCGGTGGCGCATAGGGTGCGGGAAGGGCTGAAGGCGGGGAGGGCGTATGAGGAGTGATGCCGGGGGACCGTCATCCTCGACAAGCGAGCACCGCGAGCGCATGTCGGGGATCCAGCGCAAGACTCCGCGCGCCAGCGCGACAAAACACTACTCACGGACCGAATTCAGCCTCGAATAAATCCTTCCACGCCGGATTGCCTGCCTCGATCAACGCGATCTTGCGGGAGCGCCCATATTTCTTGATCTGCTTTTCACGGGCTATGGCCTCAGGCATGGTGTTCAACAGCTCAAAGTGGACCAGGCGGTGCACGCCATATCTCTTCGTGAAGCCGTCGATCAAGTCCTGCTGGTGAACGGCGATGCGGCCGAACAGTCCGCTCGTCACCCCGGTATAGAGTGTGCCATTGCGGCGGCTGGCAAGAATGTAAACGGCGGGTTGCTTGGCTGGTTTCACGGGTTTGGCGCCTTCGGCGGCTTCCTGTGCTGGATCCCCGACATGCGCTCGCTTTGCTCGCTTGTCGAGGATGACGAAGAGAACGGGGTTATTACTCGTCCGCATCCAACACAACGAACCGTCATCCTCGAGCGGTGACGGCCTCTTGGCCGGAGCCGACTCGGGGATCCAGCACCGAACTACGCGCGTCAGCGCGACGATCGATCTTGAGCTACCGCTGAACGGCAATGCGGCCGAAGAGCCCGCTTGTCACTCCGACATAGAGTGTGCCGTTGCGGCGGCCGGCAAGGACGTAAGCGGCGGGCTGCTCGGCTGGTTTCAAGGGTTTGGCGCCTTCGGCGGCTCCCTGTGCTGGATCCCCGACATGCGCTCGCAGGGCTCGCTTGTCGAGGATGACGAACATCCAGCATTGTTGCGCCGTGCTAAGGGTTCAGGCAACCTGCATCTGCTACGTCGCCGCCATGGGACCAATTCCAGAGCCACAGGAGATAGAAATGTATATTAATGTAGATGTTTCTTCTATCGCCATTGGTATTTACTCAAATGTTGAAGGATCTCAACAGCGCAATAAAACTTACTGTGGCGGGTGGGGCTCGATCTCAACCAATGGAACTGTTACCAGCGAGAGTAACGCCGTATCAAAAAGACTTCGCTTGGTCGAGTCGACATATGTATCTGTAAATGAGTTTGACGAAGGATTTCGCTTTCTCAGAATTCACGAAATCGAAGGCCGAGCGAGACAGGTGTTAGGGAAAGATATAGATAGCGGATACTCGTTGATTTCACTTCGTGATAATACTTTATTTGTAAATTACTATCTTCCTGGATTGTATAACCAGCAAGAATCCACATTTGGATTATGGAGTAATCTTTGCAAACTGTGCTTGTCAGCGCCACGCACAAAAATAAGATTTTCGGCCATGATGCTGTTATTCCGACCACCGCACATCGATCGACTTGAAATGACTGAAACCGAGTTTCTGTCGGGTTTGCCGTATTTCTCAATCGACAATCTTGGTATAGCTGTGTTGGGCGACAACGCTGAGGAAACGACAGCAAAATGACAAATGTGAATTACAACTCCCTCCCCGTCGCCACCGTCGTCGCGGTCCTCCTCCTCGTCTGGTACGCCGCCGCCATCCCCATGAACGCCGTCGTCGCCGAATCCCGCATCGCAGCGGCCGGCGGCGGGCTCGCCAACACGCTCGCCGTCTCCTGGTCCCTCGACCGGCCCGTGATCCCTGCGCCCCATCAGGTGCTGACCGGCTTCGTCACCACCGTCTTCCTTGCCGACCCCACCACGCCCAAATCGCTCATCTATCACGGCTGGGTGACGCTCGCCTCCACCCTCACCGGCTTCCTCATGGGCACCCTGCTCGGCACCCTCCTTGCCATCGCCATCGTCCATCTGCGCACGCTGCAAAAGAGCCTGCTGCCCTGGATCATCGCCTCGCAGACCATCCCGATCCTCGCCATCGCGCCGATGATCATCGTGGTGCTCGGCTCGGTCGGCCTCACCGGGCTGCTGCCAAAGTCGATCATCTCGATGTATCTGTGCTTCTTCCCCGTCACCATCGGCATGGTGAAGGGGCTGACCAGTCCCGAGACCATGCAACTCGATCTGATGCGCACCTATAATGCGAGCACGCCGCAAACGCTCGGAAAGCTGCGGTTCCCCGCCAGCCTGCCGTTCCTGTTCACCTCGCTGAAGGTCGCGATCTCCATCGCGCTGGTGGGCGCCATCGTTGGCGAGCTGCCGACCGGCGCGCAGGCGGGCATCGGCGCGCGGCTGCTGACGGGCAGTTATTACGGCCAGACCGTGCAGATCTGGGCGGCGCTGCTGGCCGCCGCGCTGATGGCGGGCGGGCTGGTCGCCGCGGTGGGTTTGGCCGAGCGGATCACAAACAGCCTGATGGGGGCGCGGCCATGAACACAGGAACGCGCGGTTGGGAAGGGGTCAGACCCCTTTCGGCGGTTAGGCGCACCATTCGAAAGGGGTCTGACCCCATGGGCGAGCCATGAGCTTGGTTGGCTGGGGCGTGGTCGTCGCGGTCTGGCTGGCGGCCTGGGCGCTGAACGTGTGGCTGGCGCGGGCCCCAATCGGCTCCGGTGCGGCAGCCCGGCTGCGCGATCTTGCCGTGCCCGCCTTGTTTGGCCTGACGCTGCTGTTCCTCTGGCAGATGATCGTGCGCGGCTTCGCGGTGCCCTCGGTGCTGCTGCCCGCGCCCACCGACATCGGCGCCAAGTTCGCCACCTCGCTGCCGACGCTCGGCGCCGACTTTGTCCAGACCTTTGTCCGCGCGGTCATCCCCGGCTGGCTAATCGGCAATTTTTTCGGCTTTCTCACCGCCGTCCTGTGCGACCGCGTGCCGTTCCTGCGCAAGGGCCTGCTGCCGCTCGGCAATTTCGTGGCCGCGCTGCCGATGGTCGGCATCGCCCCGATCATGGTCATGTGGTTCGGCTTCGATTGGCAGTCCAAGGCCGCCGTCGTCGTCATCATGACGTTCTTTCCCATGCTGGTGAACGCTCTGGCGGGGCTGTCCGCCGCCGGCCACCTCGAGCGCGACCTCATGCATTCCTATGGCGCGGGCTATTTCGCCACGCTGCTCAAGCTGCGGCTCCCCGCTGCCTTGCCCTTCATTTTCAACGCCTTGAAGATCAATTCCACCCTCGCCATGATCGGCGCCATCGTCGCCGAATTCTTCGGCACGCCGATCGTCGGCATGGGGTTCCGCATCTCGACCGAAGTCGGGCGGCTGGCGCTGGACATGGTGTGGGCGGAGATCGCGGTGGCGGCATTGACCGGCTCGGCGTTCTATCTGGCGCTGTCGCTGGCTGAGCGCGCGGCGACGTTCTGGCATCCCTCGTTCCGGGGAAGGTGACACTTGAGACTGCGCCGTCTCAGGTCTCATCCTCGGGACAAGCCCGAGAAAGACAGCGAAGCGGAGACCTCAAAGTGGCACAGACCGGCAAATACGACACCTTTTGTGCCTTGCACGAGCGCCCCGGCGCATTCGTCATCCCCAACGCCTGGGACGCAGGGACGGCGCGCATCTTGACCGCGATGGGCTACGAGGCGCTGGCCACCACCAGCGCGGGTCTTGCCTTCGCGCTCGGCAAACGCGATTCGGCCGCCGCCCTCACGCGCGACGAAGTTCTGGCCAACGCCAGGGCCATCGCCGAGGCAACGCCTCTGCCGGTCAGCGCCGACCTTGAGAACTGTTTTGGCCGCACGCCAGACGAGTGCGCCCAGACGATCCGCATGGCTGCCGAATTCGGACTTTCGGGAGGTTCGATCGAGGATGCGAGCGGCGACGGCGCAAAGCCGATTTTCGAGTTCTCCCATGCCGTCGAACGTGCCGCCGGAGCTTGCGAGGCAGCACACTCGGCCGGCCTGCTTCTGACCGCCCGCGCCGACAATTTCCTTTACGGTCGCCCCGACCTCGACGACACCATCCGCCGCTTGCAAGCATTCGCGGCCGCCGGGGCCGATGTGCTCTATGCACCGGGTTTGCGCGATCTTGAAGCGATCCGCGCCGTGTGCGCGGCGGTGAGCAAACCCGTCAACGTCGTCATGGGGTTGTCCGGCCCCGCCTTCAGCGTCGCGCAATTGCGGGAGGCAGGCGTCAAGCGCATCAGCGTCGGTGGCTCGTTTGCCCGCGCCGCGCTTGGCGCCTTCATGCGCGCGGCACAAGAGGTCAAGGACCACGGCACCTTCACCTACGCCGCCGATGCGCTGCCCGACGCCAAGGCTGCGAGCTACATGAGGACGTCGAGCGATAGGAGCTAGGCGGCCGGCGGCGCGAAGCGGAAGTGCCCGGTATGTGGAAACTCGAACAACCGGTCCTCGAGTTGCGCTCCACCACCGATATTGTGGATGACAAGCGGGCGTTGGCCACCTTCGGCCCGTGTCACAATCATGATGTGATCGAGATTGCCGGGCAGCCGCAGGGTCACAAGATCGCCTTCGTCATGGGCGGCGGCCTCGGCGCTGACGTCGATCGCCGCGCCGTGCCGCCGGAAGAAGACTTGCAGATTGGGCACCCGGCGATGGTCGATATTGCTGTTGGGCGCGGTCAGGCCGTAACGTCGAGGATAGGCCTCGAAATGGCCAAGCATGTCCTCGTGCACCAGCTTTTGCAGATCGACCTGGAAGGCGTCGCGGTAGGCGCGCACCACGACATCGGTGCAAACGCCGCGCTCCCTGGCGATGTCGCCGCCGGGATAGGCGATCCGTGCGTAAGCCGGATCATAGACTGTGGTGACGCCAAGCTGCGTTCGCGCGGCCGCGACAAGCCGCGCACCCCAGTCCGGCGGCGAGGCCAAGGCGGAACGTGCGACATAGGCTAGCGTTCCGGCAATCGCAACGCGGCGGGTAAGACACGCTGGCATGGCCCAGTGTTTGCGAACGAATGTGGCTTGGACGGGGCGAGTGTGCCGGCAATGGCCCTTAAGTCGGTCGCCCGTTGGCGGCGCGCTTGAACTCTGATTAGATCAAAGCCTCAGGATTTGTGTCCCTGTCGCAGCACGCAGCAAATGGAGTGACCATGAAGACCATCATCAGCCTGGCGAGCCTCGCCCTGCTCGCCCTCGGAACAGGTTCCGCCCAGGCCCAGGACAAGGTGACGTTGCAATTGAAGTGGGTCGCCCAGGCCCAATTCGCGGGTTACTTTGTTGCCAAGGACAAGGGCTTCTACAAGGACGCCGGGCTGGATGTGACTATCAAGGCGGGCGGTCCTGACATCGCGCCGGAGCAGGTGATCGCTGGCGGCGGCGCCGACGTCATCGTCGATTGGATGCCGGCGGCGCTGGCCGCACGCGAGAAGGGTGAAGGGCTGGTCAACATCGCCCAGCCGTTCAAGCGCTCGGGTCTGATGCTCACTTGCCGCAAGGAGACCGGCATCAAGGCGCCCGCCGACTTCAAGGACAAGACGCTTGGCGTCTGGTTCTTCGGCAACGAATATCCGTTCCTGAGCTGGATGAGCACGCTCAATCTGAAGACGGACGGTTCAGCCGGCGGCGTCAAGGTCCTGAAGCAGGGTTTCAACGTCGATCCGCTGCTGCAGAAGCAGGCTGATTGCATCTCGACCATGACGTATAACGAGTACTGGCAGGTGATCGAGGCCGGCGTGAAGCCCGACGACCTCGTGGTGTTCAAATACGAGGATCAGGGCGTGGCGACGCTCGAGGATGGCCTTTATGCGATGGAGGACAAGCTCAAGGACCCCAAGTTCGTCGACACCATGGCCAAGTTCGTGAAGGCCTCGATGAAGGGCTTTGAGTTCGCGCGCACCAACCCGGATGAGGCGGTCAAGATCGTGCTCGCCAACGACACTACCGGCGCCCAGACGGCAGCGCATCAGACGACCATGATGGGCGAGATCAACAAGCTCACCGAGGGTTCGGACGGCGCACTGGATGAGGCCGCCTACAAGCGCACGGTGGCGACCCTGATGAAGGGCGGTAGCGATCCAGTCATCACCAAGGAGCCGGCGGGCGCCTTCACCCACGCCGTGACGGACAAGGCGAAGATGTAGATCGACGGTTGTTCTATCCCCACTCCCACTCGCATGAAGGCGCGACGGGGAGTGGCGGAGCCGCGTTTCGGGCGCCAAGTTCAGTTTACGATTGAAGGAGTCCTTTCATGCCAATCCTGATCCGCGGCGGCACCGTCGTCAATCACGATCATTCGAGGCGGGCCGATGTGCTCGTCGATGGCGAGCAGATCGCCGCGATCGGGCAGAGCCTCCCCGCACCCGCCGGCGCAACCGTGATCGACGCCGGCGGCTGTTACGTCATGCCGGGCGGCATCGATCCGCACACCCATCTCGACATGCCCTTCATGGGTACGACGACGGCGGATGATTTCGAGAGCGGCACGCTGGCCGCGCTCTCGGGCGGTACCACGATGGTCGTCGATTTCTGCCTGCCGGGGCCGAGCCAGTCGATGCTGGCCGCCTATCAGGACTGGCGCCGCAAGGGTGAGAAGGCGACGGGCGACTGGGGCCTGCACATGGCCGTCACCAGCTGGTCGAAGGAGCGGTTCGACGAGATGGAGACGGTGGTCAAGACCTACGGCATCAACACCTTCAAGCACTTCATGGCCTACAAGGGCGCGTTGATGGTCAATGACGACGAGATGTACAACTCGTTCGCCCGCTGCGCCAATCTCGGGGCGCTGCCGCTCGTTCATGCCGAGAACGGCGATGTGGTGGCGAGGCTGCAGCAGGCCTATCTCGGCCGCGGCGTCAACGGACCCGAGGGCCACGCCTATTCGCGCCCTCCCGAGGTGGAAGGGGAAGCCACCAACCGTGCCATCATGTTGGCCGATATGGCGGGTTCGCAGCTCTACGTGGTGCATACGTCCTGCCGCGAGGCGCACGAAGCCATCAAGCGGGCGCGCGAGGCCGGCAAGCGCGTCTATGGCGAGCCGCTGATCCAGCATCTGGTTCTGGACGAGGACGAGTACCGCAATACGGACTGGGACTATGCGGCGCGACGGGTGATGAGCCCGCCGTTCCGACCAAAGCAGCATCAGGATTCGCTGTGGGCGGGCCTCCAATCAGGCTCGCTGCAGGTCGTGGCCACAGATCATTGTGCGTTCACCACCAAGCAGAAGCAGATGGGGCGCGGCGATTTCACCAAGATTCCCAATGGCACGGGCGGACTGGAGGATCGCCTGGCGGTGCTGTGGGCGGCCGGCGTCAATACCGGGCGGCTGACGATGGAGGAGTTCGTGGGCGCGACATCGGCCAATATCGCGCGCATCCTGAATGTGTTTCCGCGCAAGGGGGCCGTGGCCGTGGACTCGGACGCCGACATCGTGGTGTGGGACCCGGCGGCGACCAAGACGATCACGGCGGCCAAGCAGAAGAGCCGGATCGACTACAATGTGTTCGAGGGTTTTGCCTGCAGGGGCTTGGCCCGCGCAACGTTGAACCGAGGCCGCATCGCCATGCTGGACGGCGACCTGCGCGCCAAGGCCGGCGACGGCAAATACATCGAGCGGCCGGCGTTCCCGGCGGTGCATGTGGCGAATGCGACGTGGAAGGCGCAGACGTCGCCCAAGGGGGTGGAGCGGGCGGCGGTGACGCCGTAACTCCTGTCGGGATTGACTTTGTCTATACTCTATTGTATATACGTATATACGATGGAGTATAGAAATGACACTCATCATCAAAGACCCCGCGACAGACGCGCGCGTCCGGGAGCTCGCCAAGCTGGAAGGCAAATCCTTGACCGAGACAGTCCGGGATGCGGTCGAGGAAAGGCTGAAGGCCAAGGCGCGAGAAATTCCGCTTGCCGAGCAGCTTGAGGCATTTGGGCGAGACTTCGCGGCAAAATATCCTCCGACCGGCTTCAAGGCCGACAAGGCCTTCTTCGATTGGCTTGCGGGGGAGGAGGACTGATGTTTGTGGACGCATCGGCGGCCATCGGCATAGTGGCTCATGAGTCGGACAGGGGTGACCTCAACCAGCGGCTATCGAAGGCTAGGCGTGTCATCACGTCGCCCATTGCGATCTACGAATCGGTCACGGGGCTTGCCAGATCTCGCAAAGTCCCGCTTCCAGATGCAGACGAGTCGATTGCCGTATTTCTGAAGATGGTCGGGGCAAGGACAGTGCCCGTTGATGTGAGAATCAGCAAACTTGCCCTTGAAGCATTCGCCCGCTACGGCAAGGGCCGCCACAAAGCCAACCTCAACATGGGCGATTGCTTTGCCTATGCCTGCGCTAAGGCGCACAAGGTGCCTTTGCTCTACAAGGGCCGCGATTTCGCGCTGACGGATATTGAGCGGGCTTAGGCGGGTGTGCCACTTACCAACTCATGTTACCAACTCATGCACCAGTATCGCCGCGCTCGCCGCCACGTTGAGCGATTGCACCGCGCCGCCTCCGCCGCCAAGCGTCACGATCCCTTCGCAGGCCGCGAGCGTCTCGCGCGGCAGGCCTTCCTCCTCGTTGCCCAGCACCACGCAGAGCGGCCTCGGGCCGCCGCGATAGGCGCTGATGGGCTTGCCGCGCTCCAGCGCCGTGCCCACAACCAGATAGTCCTTGCGCAGCCGTTTCAGCGCATCGGCGATCTTCTCGGCACGGTAGATAGCCACATGCTCCAGACCGCCGCGCGCGACGCGGTAGGCCGCGTCCGAGGGCGAGGCCTGCTCGGGGTGGGACGAAATCACCAGGTGCTTCAAGCCAAAAAAGGCCGCCGTGCGCGCGATCGCGCCGAGATTGTGCGGGTTGCCCACGCCGTCCAGCACCAGCAGCGGCTCGCCCGCCTTGGCCCATTCGGACGCCTGCGCCGTATCGAACGCCAGCACTTCGGTCGGCGCTGCCAATGCCACAATGCCCCCGTGCATGGCGGTGCCCGCGACCTTCTCGAGCTCATCGGAGGTGACAACGCGGTAGGTGCGGTGCCGCTGAGCGAGCGCCAGGCACATGGTGCCGGTCTTGTTCTTGAGGGAGGCCTCGAAGAACAACCGCTCGATCCGCTCGGGTGCGGTCGCAAACAGCGCCTCGACCGCCGGCAATCCGGCCACATGAATCAATTTGCGGTCCTCGCGCGGACTGCGCTTGGCGCCCCCGCGCTCCCTGCCGCGCGTTTCGGGCGCGTTGCCATAGGTGCGGATGGGGCGGTGGCGTATCTTGCGTACCATGATGGTCCTACAGCCTGACCCAGGTCAGTTCGTGCTTGTTGTTGGAAAGGTGCATCAGCCGTGAGCCGGGGAGGGCGGCGAAAGCGGCGATGGCGTTGAAGTCGGTTTCGGCCTGGAACTTGATCGTGCAAACGCAACGCCCCGAAAAGCCGGCATCGAGCCAGCGCCGCACCAGTCGCAGCAGCCGCTCAGGATAGCAGATGACGTCGCTCAACAGCCAATCGATCGGACCCACGTCGTCCGGCTCCAGCGCGAAGGCACTCTGTTGGCGGATCGTCACACCGGGAAGGGCGGCAATGGCCGGCTCCAGCGGGGCCTTGTCAACGGCGATGACATTGGCGCCAAGTCCCTGGAGCACCCAGGTCCAGCCACCGGGGCTGGCGCCGAGATCGAGGCAGGTTTGACCGCGTGCCGGTGCGACTCCCAGCAGAGTGAACACCTCCCAAAGTTTGAGATAGGCCCGGTTGGGTGGCCCGGTCTTGTCCTCGACAAACGCGGCCTCGCCGTGGCGGAATGGGCTCGAGCAGCGGGGCGAGGCCAGCACCAGATCGGGCGCCAGCAGCGTCCAGGAGCCGAGCGGGGCGGTGGGCGCCGGTTCGCCAAAGACCAGCGGCTTGGCCGACACCTTGGGGAGTTGCTCCTCGATCAGCGTGGCCCTGCGATGGTGCGCGACGGGCAGCAGAGCCCAATTGCGTTGGACGGCCTTGAGCTGTTTCACCGCATCGCCAATCGAGGCAATCTTGAGCGGTCGCGGTTCCATCCAGATATTGGCCGCCCAGGCAGCCGGGCGCGGCGGTCCCGGAGCAGCCAGCAGCCGCTCGAAGACGGTGGTGCTGTCGCCGCCAAGTTCGTGCCGCAGGTCCCTTTCGCAACCCTCGGCCGCCAAGTAGACCGTGAACGGCTCTTCCAGCCACGGGCCGGTCATGGGCACGGGCGGCGCAACCGGGCGTGGGGCTTCGATCCGGCGGCGGGGCGGCCTGGTGGCCGGCCTGTTCCGGGTCTGGCGCGTCATGCCTGCCGCCGGGTCATGTAGTGGGCGGTTTCGTTCAGGATTGCAGCTCGCGGTCCAAATATTGTCAGAAAATCTTCAGCCTCCGAGACCCGGCGGGCCAATGCGGTTCGTGCGCCCTCGGTTCCCAATAGTGCCACCAGTGTCGCCTTGCCCGCTGGGGCATCCTTGGCCGTAGCCTTGCCCATCTCCGCCGGGTCTCCTTCGGCGTCCAACAAATCATCGGAGATCTGAAAGGCGGAGCCGATCGCGGTGCCATAACCTAATAGAGCGGCGCGCTGAAGCGGCGTTGCCTGACTCAGGATTGCACCCGCCTCGCAGGCGAACGTGATCAACCGGCCTGTCTTCAGAAACTGCAACCGGGCGATTTCCGCAGCGCTCAGCGGACTGCCTTCGGCCTCCAGGTCGAGCATCTGGCCGCCCGCCATCCCCATTGCTCCTGAAGCACGGGCCAATTCCAGGATAAGCTCCAACTTTATTCTTGCATCTACACGGTTCTCTATGCGTGCCAATATCTCAAACGCGAAGGTGAGCAGCCCATCCCCCGCCAGGATCGCGGTAGCTTCGTTGTATGCCTTGTGGACCGTAGGGCGACCGCGCCGGATATCGTCATCGTCCATTGCAGGCAGGTCGTCATGGACGAGGGAATAGGCGTGGACGCACTCTAGCGCCGCTGCGGTGTCGAGTGCGGCTTCGAGCGGAATGCCAAAGAGCGCCGAACTCTCGATCACCAGGAATGGACGCAGCCGCTTTCCCGGACCCAGCAGCCCATAGCGCATCGCCTCGACCAACCGCCGCGCCGGGCTCGCACCAAGTTCGCCATCGACCAGCGCGGCCAGCCGCGTTTCGACCGCAAGGGCGTGGCTCCGCAGCCGGTCTGAGAAATCGGTAATCATGGCGGCAGGGGAAGCCTAGCGCGCGCCGCCGTGCAAGCGGTTTCTGGGCAACTTGCCGCTGGCGCCAGACCAGGTTTGCCCCTATAAGCACGCCTCACGAATGCGCGCCCGTGCTGTTTTCGCACCCGATGCTGTTTTCACGCTCAAGGAGGGAACGATGGCAGTTCCAAAGAAAAAGGTTTCTCCCAGCCGGCGCAACATGCGCCGATCGGCCGACGCTCTCAAGGCCCCGACTTATGTCGAGGATAAGAAGAGTGGCGAGCTGCGCCGCCCCCACCATATTGATCTGAAGAGCGGCAAATATCGAGACCGCCAGGTTCTTCCCGCCAAGGAAGACTTCTGAACCCAGACTGGGCTTCCCCCGACTTTCTGTCCGGAGGTCAGCCGGCTTCGGCAAGCACCAGTTATGGTTCCGAGACGACGATGGTTTCTGGGTAATAGGCGTAGTGTGGTTGCCGGCGAGTGACATAGTTTTGCGCCGGTGCCACCAGCACCTCTTTCGTCACCCATTCATACTGCGCGGGCCTGACCACACGGGTTGGGCCGGCGGGCAGCTCAACCAAGCGACTGAACCACTCCGTTTCGTAGTCCCCGCCCGAAACCACGACGCCCGGCGGGGCCACCATCACCCGCACGCGGCGCAGCGCATAGCGGGCTGGATGGGTATGAATGTCAAAGCTGAGATAACGGTCGCGCACGAACACGCGCTTGCGACTGAGGGTGTTGCCGATGCAAGGGCCAACATCGCAAGCCCGATGCCGTGAAATGGAATCAAAGGGCAATTCCAGTAATCCGGCCCGGCTGGGCCCCACGAAACCAGCCGTGACCATGATGGCGGCGGCAACGGCTACGAAGAAGCGCATGTTTGTTCCTCGGCTGGCGAATTGAACCGTAACATTGCTGGCATACGTATACACCACTGTGCTTCCACAAGGTTACCAGATTCGAACCACCGCGAAAATCGCCTTTGTGCCCCCTGCGGCGGAGCGTCCGTGCAATTCGCTTGATTAAGGCAATCGGCCTCCATACATGGGGCCTTGCGTGTCAGCCCCACTGCCGACGGAGCATCCCACATGTTCGCCTTGCCGCAAGCCGCCCTGCGCGCGCCTATTCTGCTCGCCGCCATGCTGATCGCCACGCTCACGTTGCCGGGTTGTGGCGTCAACAATATTCCCACTTACGAAGAGCAGGCCAAGGCCTCGTGGGCGGAGGTGCAGAACCAATACAAGCGCCGCGCCGATCTCATCCCCAACCTGGTGGACACCGTGAAGGGTTATGCGGGGCAGGAAAGCAAAGTGCTAAAGGAAGTGATCGAGG
>Ga0209068_10001100_pt1 | contig 13612 bp, 15 predicted proteins | sample ColStrG_CSR_2012_FD_187200 | JGI IMG/M metagenome (GOLD analysis project Ga0209068, IMG submission 187200) | Freshwater sediment microbial communities in response to fracking from Pennsylvania, USA - Cold Stream Run_MetaG_CSR_2012 (SPAdes)... | ecosystem: Environmental > Aquatic > Freshwater >... | reverse complement strand
TCGCGCATCATCACGCGTTCCTCCTCTCACGGCTGATCGTCTCGGCGACGGCCGATCTCGCCTCCGGGTGCTGGCAAGCCGCGTGCCGGGGGGCGGTTGTCGGGCATCCCGTGTTTCCGCGCACTTTCGCGCTTCATGGATGGCCGAGATGGGGAGTCTCGGTCCCACTGGGGCGGCGAAGTCCCCCGCCGGGGATCCGGGCACGGGCGGCGGTGCCGCGGTGGAGCCCCGGAGCTAGGGCCCAGAGAACACCAGGCTCGCGCGCGTGCCGGTCAGGAACCGGCGCCGGATGGTCGGGGAGCGCGGCCGGGCATCGCGCGGTCGGATGGGGAGTCGGTACACCCGGGCGGCGGTGTCGCCGGGTGGCCCGACGGGCTAGGGGAGCGAGGTCGCGGTGTAACGCGAGAACGCGAGGTCGGAATTGGCGCCGGCCTCTCGCCGGAAGAAGCCGATGCCGGGCTGCCCGTCCTTCCAGGTCGGGTCGGTGGCGTGAGCGAGTTGCACGTCGTTGACGAAGCACGTGATGGCCGCTCCGACGATCCGGGCCCGCAGCACGTCGCCGGTCACGAGCTTGCGCCCGAGCCGCGCGTCGTCCTGCCCGATGCTGGTGAAGTCCGCGTAGGGGCCGTTCCATCTGATGACCTGGACGCCGCCATCGAAGCTGAAGAGACACTCGTAGCCCCGCGCGCTCGCCGCGGAGTCGGCCCAGCGGAGGAGCAGCTCCGCCTCGTGGGGCTCGCCGGCCAGGGTCGGGGCGACGTGGACGACCGCCTCGCCCTGATGATCGGGAGCGAGCCCGGAGAGGTAGGCGTACGAATCGTCGTAACCGCCGAACCCGGACTGGGTGCCGTAGGCGAGCCCGTTCTTCTTCTGCACCTTCGCCCAGTAGAAGCCGCGGTGGGACCAGACCCCGCCCTCCGAGATCGGATTCTCGGTGCCCTCGAACCGGGTCGTGTACCGGCCGTCCGGAACCGGCGTCGGCGGCGAGAACGACTCGCCACACCCGGAGACGGCGAGGCTCGCGAGGGTGCCGGCCAGGAACCCGCGCCGGGTCAGCGACCGAGGGCGGCCGCGCATCCTCGGCTCAGGCCGAGAGGCGGTAGACGCGGGCCGCGGTGTCGTGGAAGAGCTTGGCCTTCTCGGCCGCCGAGTAGCCCGCGGTCAGGTGCTTGAACGTGTTCCACAGCACGGGGTAGCTGCAGCTCACCGCGTCCACCGGGAAGTTCGACTCGAACATGCAGCGATCCACCCCGAACTTCTCGATGGTGAACTCGTAGTACGGGCGCGTCGCGTCGGCGAGCTTCTGGCTCGAAGGCGGGCGGGGCTGCTCGTGCCAGCCGAAGCCGTTGACCTCCATGTTGAGGCCGCCCAGCTTGGCCATCACGTTGGGGCAGGTGGCCAGCTCGCCGATGTAGCCGCGCCACTCCGCGTGGACCTCGCGCGCCCGGCCCGCGTACGCGCCGACCCCGACCGGGCCGCCGAAGTGGTCGAGGATGATCGTGGTGTCGGGGAAGGCGCGGGCGAGCGCGGTGACGTCCGGGATCTGGCGGTGGTAGCACCACGCCTCGAAAGAGAGCCCGCGCGGCGCGAGCTGGGCGAAGCCGGCCCGGAAGTCGTCGCGCAGGAAGAGGCCCTGCGGGGGACGGGTGCGGTGGTTTCCCACCGCGGGGTCGGCGTCCCACGCCGCGCCGAGCCGGATGCCGCGGAAGCGGCCGCCGCCGGCCGCGATCTGCGCGTCGAGCACCGGGCCCACCGCGGCGCCCACTCGCAGGGCCGCGGTCCCCACGATCCCGGCCGCGATCCGTGTCGGCCCGTAGCGGCCCGACGCGCTCATCGCGGCGATGCCGTTGACGAACTCGGTCTCCCCGACCGCCCGCAGGACCTCCGGCCCGTCGGGCTTGAACATCGCGCCGCATTCGATGAACACGGTGGAGACGATGCGGTGGCCGCCCCCGACGTCCGCCAGGATCTCGTCCAGGAGATAGCGCGGGGCGACACGGCCGCTCTCCCCGTCCCACAGATGGTGATGCGGATCGCAGATGGGGAGATCCGGCTCGATCGGCTCCTCGACGGTCAGGGCGAGCCAGTCGTCGTTCTTCTTCGGGGCGGTCACGACCGGCCCGCGCTCAGGCCTTCACGTACTCGAACCAGAACCCGTTGCCTTCGCGCACCACGCGGCCGAAGGAGGGCGAGGGGAAGTGCGAGGCGCACACCAGCACGTCCTGCTCGCAGTAGCGGTCGAGGAAGGCGCGGCGGGTGGCCGCGGCCTGCTTGGGGTCGAAGTCGGGCCGCGGCACCCAGTCGGTCTCGAGGCACTGCACCGGGGAGTGGATGAGATCGCCGGTGATCACCGCGTGCCGGCTCTTGGACGTGATGTGCACGCTCATGTGATCGGGGGTGTGCCCCCAGGTCGACTCGAAGCGCACCTCGTCATCGAGGGCGAAGTCGTTCTTCACCATCTGGGCCAGGCCCGACTCGACGATGGGGATCACGCTGTCCGCGATCTGGTTCTGCGGGGTCTCCTTGTGCATGGCCGACCAGTACGCCCACTCCTTCTCGGACATGACGTACCGGGCGTTGGGGAAGGTGGGCACCCAGCGGCCGTTGTCCCAGCGCGTGTTCCACCCCACGTGGTCGGTGTGGAAGTGGGTGGTCATTACGTAGTCGACCTGCTCGGGGCGCACGCCGGCCTCGGCGAGGCGCGCGAGATACGCGCCGCTCGACGTCATGTTCCAGTTGGCGCGGGCGCGCTGCTTGTGGTCGCCCACGCAGGTGTCCACCACGATGGTGTGGTGCCGGGTCTGGACCAGGAACGACTGCATCGGGAAGACGAGGCCGTTCACCGCCGGGTCCAGGGCCCAGCCCGCGAGCCGCTGCCGGTAGGGCGCCCACTGCTCCGGCGTGATCTGCGGGAAGAAGCCCGCCGCGTCGAAGTCAGGGCGCTCCGACTCGAGGATCCGGTGGATGGTGATGTCGCCGACCTGTTGCTGCAGCATGACGGGAGCCTCCTTAGAGCTTCGAGAAGTCGATCTCGTCCACGCGGGTCCAGTCGAGGCCCCCGGCCGCGCCGACCTTGGCGCGGACGTCCTTCAGGAACTCCCATCCCTCGGCGGTCACCCGGAAGTGATCGGGGGCCGGCGCGGCCTCGATGAGCCCGGTGTCGGTCAGCCGCTTGATCGCGGCGGGCCGCTCGACGTCGTGCGGGGTCTTGCCCTCGAACCAGCCCCGCGCGCGCGGGCCTTTCTCGATCTCGAGCAGCACTTCGAGCCGATGGAGCTTCTGGCGCAGCTCCCGCGCGTCACTCAGCAGATCGCTCATCGCGCGCCCTCCCTATGGTCGCTCAGTGGTCGACGAGGCGAGCCGAGTCTAGCAGAGTCGGGAGCGATGAGGCATGCTGGCCGCATGATCGGGCGCCGCGCCCTGGTTCGAGGCCTCGTCGGCACCCTGCTCGCCGCGCCGCACCGTGTCGTCGCCCAGCCGACTCCGAAGACCCATCGGGTCGGTGTGCTGCGGCCGGCGCCGGACGACGCGCGCTTCCGGCGGGACTTCGACGGCTTCCGGGACGCCCTGCGGGAGGGTGGCTACGTCGAGGGCACGAACCTCGCGATCGAGTACCGCATGCGCCCGGGCCCGTCGGAGGCGATCCTGGCTCTGGCCACGGAGCTGGTCCAGCGGCCGGTCGACGTCATCGCGGCGATCTCCCCGGCGGCGGTGGCCGCGGCGGCGAAGGCCACCCGCACCATCCCGATCGTCGCGGTGGACCTCGAGACGGATCCGCTTGCCACCGGGCTCGTCGCCAGCCTCGCGCGCCCGGGCGGCAACGTCAACGGGCTCTTCCTGGACTTCCCGGAGCTCGCGGGCAAGTGGCTCGAGCTGATGCGGGAGGCGGTGCCGAGCCTGTCGCGGGTGGCCGTCCTCTGGGATCCGGCGACCGGGCCCGCCCAGATGAAGGCGGCCGAGGCGGCGGCCCGCACCCTGCGGTTGCCGATCCAGGTGCTGCCGGCCCGCGCCGCCGCCGATCTGGACGCGGCGGTTCGGGCCGCGGTGAAGGAGCGGGCGGGCGCGTTGATCGTCCTATCGTCCCCGGTCTTCAACGCGGCCCGCCGCGAGGTCGCGACGCTGACCGCCCGGAGCCGTCTGCCGAGCATCATGGCCTTTCCGGGCTACGCGGAGGACGGTGGCCTGATCGGCTACGGGCCGCACCTGCGCAGCATGTTCGAGCAGGCGGGTCGTCACGTGGTGCGGGTGCTGAAGGGCGCCGCGCCGCGCGAGCTTCCGGTGGAGCGGCCGACCCAGTTCTCGCTGCTGATCAATCAGGCGACCGCTCTGGCCCTCGGGGTGACGATCCCTCCGTCGCTCCTGGCCCGGGCCGACGAGGTGATTCAGCGCTGACGTCGGGCGAAGGCCGGGATGCGCACGAGCTCCGGGACGAAGGAGTCGGCCAGCGCGGCGCGGATCGGAGCCGAGAGCGAGCGCATCAGCTCCGGCACCCCGCCCCGGGCGCCCGGATCGTGCAGGCGCACCGCCAGCCCGGCCGAGGCCAGCCGGCCCAGCGCGGAGAGGAAGAACAGGATGTGGATGCTGGTCCACTCGTGCCCGCCGAGCACGAAGTGGGCGGGCGCGAAGGTCGCGAGCTGGCCCGCCAGGACCGAGGCCACCCCGAAGCCGATGCCGCCCGCGGTGGCGAACGCGGCCAGGTAGAACGGCCGGCCGGTCCGCGGGGCGAGGCCGATCGTCAGGTCGAGCGCGGCGATGCCGTGCCCGCCCCAGAGGAATCCCGACACCACCGCTTCCATCGCGATCGGCCACAGGCGGTCCGGCGAGGTGAGGAGCCAGATCGCGGGCACCACCGAGATGCCGAACGAGCAGCAGATCAGCACCGGCCGCGCGCCGATGCGGTCGACCGCGCGCCCCCAGAGCCGGGCGGAGGCGATCCGCACGATGGCCACCCCGACGCCGTGGGCCGCCACCACCAGGAACCCGGTGTGCAGGTTGGTCAGCAGGTGGTAGGCGAAGAAGCTGGCCGAGATGCCGACCGCGCCGTTCCACGCGAGCTGGTAGTGCAGGAAGGGCCGGGCGCGCCGGTCGCCGAGCGCGGTGCGCAGGCTGCTCCAGCCGGCCGCGCCGGCCTCGCGGACCGCGGCCGGCTCGTGCTGGCGGAGCAGCAGCCCCAGGCTCGCGAGGCCGGCCAGGCACGCGACCGCGGTCAGGGCGGAGAGCGCGATCCCGGTGAAGCCGAGCGGAGCCAGGCGATCGAGGGTCACCGCGGCGGTGAGCGAGGCCAGCGTGCCCGCGACGCTCAGGAAGATCGTGCGCTGCCCGAAGTAGCGTCCCCGCAGGCGGCCGGGCACCAGCTCGCCCATCCACGCGACCCAGGCGCTGTTGCCGATCACGCCGAAGACCGTGCTGACCGCCACGATGCCGATGAAGAGCCGGAGCTTCGCGGCGGGCGCGACGTCGAGCCAGGGGAGCCCGATCAGGGGCAGGAAGGTGAGGCGCGAGATGCACACCGCGAGCACGGTGGCCAGCTTGCGGCTGTGGGCGCTGATGAACCACGCGGCGGGCAGGCTGGCGACCTGGGCCACCAGGGGCAGCGCGCCGAGGAAGCCGATCAGCGCGGTGCCCGCGCCGAGGTAGAGCGCCCAGCCGGTGATGACCGCGCCGGTGGCGCACGCGGCGAAGACCTCGGCGCACGCGCCCTCCGCGAGGGCGGCGCAGAGGGAGCGGCGCAGCGGGCGCGCCGGCGCGGCCCGCGCGCCCGGCCCATCGGGTGGGGGGGCCGCGGCCAGCGCCGGGCTCGAGCCGGGCATGGGCTCGCCGGACTGGGGGATCGAGAGGGTGGAAGCGAGTCGGGCCAGCGACGCGAGGACCACGGAGGCGCGAAGCATTCTCACTGCGACGGGGTAGTGCACGTTCGAGGCCATGGATCGACCGCTCGATTCCCGGGAGTTTCACGCGGTGCGCCCGGGGTGCGACCGGCGAGATCGACGATCGCTGTCAGCGCGCTGACACGAAGTGCAAACCCCGGCCCGGTGGGAAAAGAATGCCGACCGGATGGTTGCTCGGGAGCGGCCGGCTCGGTTAGGCTCGGGCGCGGGACCGGATCAGATGACGCGCCCCGCGCTCTTCGTCGTCAAGGCCACCATCGCCCCCGAGCAGGAGGCGGCGTTCAACGAGTGGTACGACTCGGTGCGATCCCGGGAGGCGGCCCAGGTCCCGGGCTGTGTCGCGATGCGCCGCTACGCGGCGCTGCCCCTCGAGACGCCGCACGGGGGCTCCGAGCCGTGGCAGTACATGGTCTGCTACGAATTCGATTCGGAGGAGTCGCTGCGCGCCTTCGTCGACTCGGACACGCTCCGCGCCATGACCCGGGACTACAACGCGCGCTTCGGCGGCGCGGGGAAGCGAGCGCGCCTGGCCTACCGCCAGATCTATCCCTGAGCGGGCGCGCGCCCCGGGCTCAGGGGGCCGGATCGGGCGGAGTCGGCGGCGCCGGGCGTGTGAACGGAGAGGGCGCGCCCAGGATCTGGCGCACCTTGTCCACCAGCGCCTCGGGCGTGAACGGCTTGCCGATGAAGGGGAGCCCCGAGGTCGTCACCTCCGCCACCTTGTAGGCCGACATCAGCAGCACCTTCGTCCACGGGCTCACCTCCTGGACGCGCTTGGCGAGGTCGGTGCCCTTCATGAGGGGCATCACCATGTCGGTGACCAGCAGGTGCACCGCCTGCTGGGTGGACATCCGGATCGCCTGCTGGGGGTCGCCGGTGTCGAGCACCGTGTAGCCCTTCTGGGTCAGCATGCCCCGCACCACCGCCCGGATGTCGGGCTCGTCGTCGACCACCAGCACGATCTCCATGGGACAAGCCTACTTCATCGCGTAGGGATTAATCGGGGTGCCGACCGCGCGCGTGACGGGCAGCGGGGGGGCGACGAGCAGGAACGCGTACCGGCCGTCGGCCGCGCAGTCGGCGGCCAGCTCCTCCAGGAAGAAGATCTCCCCGAGGGTGAGGCCCATGTTGGGGATCGCCACCACGTGGAACGGGTTGCGGAAGCCCGCGATCTCGGACGGGCGCACCTCCACCGCGTAGTTGTCGCAGCCGATCGCCGCGATCTGCCGGGCGTGCAGCCACGGGGCGGTGTGCACCGAGAGCCCCGGGAACGGGTCGAGGTCGTAATGGCGCCAGTCGTTCCGGTCGAGATAGCGCGACATGTGGCCGGTGCGCACGAGGAGGATGTCGCCCGGCAGCACCTCCACGCGCGCGGCCGCGGCGGTGGCCTCGAGGTCGGCGACGGTGATGGCGTAGCCGGGCTCGAGCGCCTTCACGCCCTTGTGGCGCGCCACGTCCAGGAGCACGCCGCGCCCGGCGAGCTTGCTCTTGGTCTTGTCGATGCTGTTCTTGGCCGCCCCGCTGCTGGTGACCAGGGTGGCGTCGTAGCCGTTGTACATCTTCCCCTCGTAGAAGATGTGGGCCAGGCTGTCCCACTGGGTGACGCACTGGAGCGGCATGACGATCCAGTCGTCCGAGCCGCCGTAGCCCTCCATGGCCGCCACCTCGGCCGGCGTCCGGGGCGCGTCGCCGCCGTCGCGGAACATGGTGTGGATCGGATTGAAGCGGGCGCGGGTGCCGCTCTGGGGGCCGTTGCGATCGAGGGGAATGCCGAGCGCGAAGACCTTGCCGGTGGTGGCGAGCCGGCACGCCGCCGCCACGCGCTCGGGGGTGATGTAGTTGAGGGTGCCGAGCTCGTCGTCCGGCCCCCACTTGCCCCAGTTGCGCACCTGGAGGGCGATCCGGCGCAGCGCCTCCTCGCTCATGCGGTCGCCTCAGCCCTTCAAGGCCGGGATCACGTCGCGGGTGAGGATCTGGAGGCTCCGCACCTCGAGGTCCGGCGGGATGCGGCCGCCCGGGTTCAGCTCGGCCACCACCCCGTCGATGCCGAGCTGCTCGCGCAGATCGGTCAGGCGATCGACGATGCCGCGGGCGGTCCCGAACACGCCCTTGCGCTCGATGATGTCGTCGTAGGAGAGCGCGGCCATCCGTTCGGCCTGCATCAGCCGCCGGTCCGCCGGGCCCGCGCCCGCGCGGCCCACCGCCTGGCGGGCCAGCTCGGTCTGGCGGGCGAAGAACGAGGTCAGGCTCTCGCGCGGCTCCTCGCGGGCCCCGTCCTCGGTGGGGGAGGCGTAGACCGGGATCCGCAGATAGACGCTCGGCCGGCCGGGATGGCCCGCCTCGCGCCAGGCGTCCCGGTAGGGCCCGAGCTGGGCCTGGAGGTCCGAGATCTCGGTCGAGCGCAGGCCGATGAAGATCGGCAGGCCGAGCCGCCCCGCGGCCGGGAACGTCTCGTCGCTCGTGGCCGCCATGCGGATCGGCGGGTGCGGGACCTGATAGGGCCGGGGCGCCACCGTGGCGTTGTCCACCCGGTAGAACTCGCCCGCGTGACTGAACGGTAGGCCGGTCCAGGCCTGGCGGAGGACGTCGAGGGCCTCGCGGAAGCGGGCCTGGCTCTCCGCGTACGGCACCCCGTAGGTGTCGTAGGTGCGCACCACGCCGCTGCGGCCGATCCCGAACTCGAAGCGGCCCTCGCTGATGTGGTCGACCGTCGCGACCTCCTCCGCGATGCGCAGCGGATGGTTGAGCGGGAGGACCTGCACCGCGGTGCCGATCCGGACCCGCCGGGTGCGGGCCGCGATGGCGCTCGCGACCTGGAGCGAGGCGGAGATGACGGAGCGGCTCGGGGTGAAGTGGATCTCGCCGAGCCAGACGCAGTCGACCCCGCCGGCCTCGGCCCGCTCCGCGGTCTCGAAGATGTCGCGGAATGCCCCCGCCTGGGTCGCCCCGTGGCGCAGCTCCTCGACGAAGACCCCGAAGTGCACGGCGCCCATAGTGACCGGGCCCCGTGGCGGAGTCAAGCGCGGCCGAGGCGAGATGAATCGCCGCACCGCCCAGGCGATGCTGACGATGCAGGAGACCAGTCTTCGAGCGCTTCCCGGGACGCTAACCGGGTGGTGCCGTCGTCCGACCTCAAGTAGCCCCCGCCGGATCGGGCACCGGTGGTAGCATACCCGGGCCATGAGACGAGGGCGTCTGATCGGCCTGACCGCAGCGGTCTCGCTGATCGCGCTGATCTACGGCGGTTACGTCTGGTGGGAGAGCCGCAAGCACGTCGCCACCGACGACGCCTACGTCGAGGGCAACATCGTCGTCATCAGCGCCAAGGTCGCGGGCCACGTGGCGTCGATCCACGTCGACGACAACCGCGCGGTCAAGGCCGGCGACCTCCTGCTCCGGATCGATCCCCGTGACTACGCGGCGAAGCGCGATCAGGCGCGGGCCGCGGTGGCGGTCGCGGCGGCCAGCCAGCAGGCCACCCGCTCCGAGACCCAGCTGACCCGCGAGACCACCGCGGCCCAGGTGGAGGAGTCGCGCGCCGCGCTCGAGTCGGCGCGCGTCGCGGAGCAGGCGGCCCAGTCGGCGGTGGTCGAGACGCGGGCCACGCTCGAGGCCAAGCACGCGGCCACCGCAGCCATGACCGCGGAGGTGACCGGCTGGCAGTCCACCCAGCGCCAGACCGCCCGGGAGAAGGAGCGGATGCGTCGGCTGCTCGAGGGCGGCTTCGTCTCGCAGCGCGACTTCGATCAGGCCGAGATGGCCTCGGCCACCGCGACCGCGACCCTCGAGGCCACCCAGAAGCGCCTGAACCAGGCCGAGAAGGAGGCGCAGCAGGCGGAGGCCGCGCTGACCAGCCGGATCCTCGCGGTGAGCCAGGCCAGGCAGCGCATCAACGAGGCGCGCGCCGCGCTCGGGCGGGTGGAGAGCCAGCGGCGCCAGGTCATCGTGAAGGAGGCCGAGATCGAGCGCGCGGTCGCCGCGCTCAGCCAGGCCCAGGCCGACCTCGCGTTCGCGGACCTGCAGCTCGCGCACGCGGAGGTGCGGGCTCCCGGTGACGGGGTGGTGTCGAAGAAGAGCGTGGAGGTGGGCCAGGTGGTGCAGATGGGCCAGCCGCTCCTCGCGCTGGTGCCGCTGCAGGACGTGTGGGTGGTCGCCAACTTCAAGGAGACGCAGCTCTCGCGGGTGCGGCCGGGGATGCCGGCCACCGTCGAGATCGACACGTTCCCGGGCCAGGTCTTCCACGGCACCGTCGATTCGCTCAGCGCGGGCACCGGCTCGCGCTTCTCGCTGCTGCCGCCCGAGAACGCGACCGGGAACTGGGTCAAGGTGGTCCAGCGCGTCCCGGTGAAGATCCGCCTGGATCCCCGCGAGCTCGGCAACCCCCACACCCTGCGGGCCGGGATGTCGGCGTACGTTGTCATCCGGGTGCGGTAGCGGAGAGCGCGCCGCGGTGGCCGCGACCCCCGACGCCGGCCCGATCTCCTCCGCCCGCAAGTGGGCCATCACCCTCTCGGTGATGGTGGTGGCCTTCATGCAGGTGCTCGACACCAGCGTGACCAACGTGGTGCTGCCGCACCTGCAGGGATCGCTCTCCGCCGGGCTCGAGGAGGTGTCGTGGGTCATCACCTCCTACCTCGCGGCCAACGCCATCATCATTCCCGCCACCGGCTGGCTCGCCGGGGTGCTCGGGCGCAAGCGCTTCTTCCTGATCTGCTGCGTGCTGTTCACGGTCAGCTCGGTACTCTCCGGCATGGCCCCCAACCTCACCTTCCTGATCCTCGCCCGCATCTTCCAGGGCATCGGGGGTGGGCCGATCATCCCGCTGTCGCAGGCCATCCTGTGGGAGATCTTCCCGCTCGGGCAGCGCGGCCTCGCGATGGCGGTGTGGGGCGTCGGGTTCATGATGGGGCCGATCATCGGCCCGACCCTCGGCGGCTACATCGCGGACAACTGGTCCTGGCGCTGGATCTTCTACATCAACCTGCCGGTGGGCCTGCTCGGCTTCTTCATGGCGAGCGCGTTCCTATTCGACCCGCCCTACCTGCGCAAGCCGGCGCGGGTCGACTGGCCCGGGCTCGTGCTCATGGTGGTGGGCTTCGGCTGCCTGCAGCTCTTCCTCGACCGGGGCGAGCGCGAGGACTGGTTCGACTCCACCCTGATCGTCACCCTCGCGATCGTGGCCGGCGTCGCGCTGGTAGGCTTCGTGGCCCGGGAGCTGCTCGCGGAGCATCCGGTCCTCGACCTGGCCGTGTTCACCGACCGGAACTTCGCGTTCGGGGCGACCTTCATCTCCCTCATCGGGCTCGGCATGTTCTCGAGCATGGTGCTGCTCGCGCTCTACTCGCAGAAGCTGCTCGGCTACGACGCGCTGACGTCGGGGCTGGTGCTCGCCCCGGGGGGCGTCGGCAACATGTTCTCGCTCATCCTGTGCGGGCGGCTGGTCACCCGGGTGGATCAGCGCGCGCTCCTCACCTTCGGCTGCCTGGTCAACGCGCTGAGCCTCTACATGATGTCGAACCTCACCCTGGGGATGGATTACTGGACCCTCACCCTCCCGCGGGTGATCCAGGGCTTCGCGCTCGGCTTCATCTTCGTGCCGCTCTCGACGCTGACCCTGGCCACGATCCGCAAGGACAAGCTGGTCAACGCGACGTCCGCCTACAACGTCCTGCGCAACCTCGGGGGCAGCGTGGGCATCGCGCTCGCCACCACGCTGCTCGCCCAGCGCAGCCAGCTCCACCAGCAGAACCTGGTGAGCCACGTCACGGTGTGGGACCCCGCGACCCAGGAGCGGCTCGGCCGCTGGACGAGCCACTTTCTCACCCAGGGCAGCGACGCGTTCACCGCGCAGCGCCAGGCGATGGCGATGCTCTACCAGGACGCGGTGGGGCAGGCGCAGGTGCTCGCCTACGCGGACGACTTCTGGCTGCTCGCGATCCTCTTCTCGATCGTCCCGCTCTTCCTGCCTTTGATGCGCCGGGTGCGGGTGGATCCGGCGCCGTCGCACGAGGACGCGGAGGGCGAGGGGGGCGGCCGCGTGCCGCCGCTGCCCGCCCCGGTCGACTGAGGCTAGTCGCCGCTCCGCACCGCGTAGCCCCGCGGGGTCATGCAGCGGGCGAACTGCAGGCGGCCGGCGTAGCCCAATCCCGACTGATCGTTGCAGGCCTTGAGGTCGGTGGCCACCGTCTCGGCGGCGGGCCGGGGCTCGGCCCGGGCGGTCACGCTGACGTCGCCCCCGTTGGTGCTGTAGCTCACGGTGTAGCCCCGGCTGATCAGGCAGGCGTCCTTCATGCGGCCGGAGTGCTCGAACGTGCGCGCGTACTCCTTGCACTCCGCGCGGTCCTTCGACTCGGTCGTCGAGGGCGCGGTGGCGCAGCCGGCGGTGAGGATCAGGGCCCCGAGCGTCGCGAGGGCGGATCGCGTCATGTCGTGTCCCTCCTTGGCATATCATAGGGGTTCGGAGGCCCATCCATGAAGAACGTCGAGATGACCATCGCGGGTAACATCCTCACGATCACCGTCGATCTGTCGAAGGAGTTCGGGCCCTCCTCGTCCGGCAAGACCATCATCGTGGCCTCGACCGAGGGCAACGTGACGGTGCCGGAGCGGGAGGAGAAGATCGGCCTCAACGTGTACCGGAAGAAGTGACGCGCGCATGAGCCCCGAGCCCGAGCATCCGCTGGCCGCGCCCGCGCCCGGCCTGATCCACCCCTGGCCCGAGCCTCCCGAGGGCGGCGCCAGCATCCTGGTCGCCCCCGGCATCCGCTGGATCCGGATGCCGCTGCCGTTCCAGCTCAACCACATCAACCTGTGGCTGCTCGACGACGGGAACGGGGTCACCGTGGTGGACACCGGGGTCGGCCTGCCGCCGACCCGGGCCCTGTGGGAGGCGCTCTTCGCGGGCGAGCTGCGCGACCGGCCGATCGTGCGGGTCCTGGTCACCCACTTCCATCCGGATCACATCGGCAACGCGGACTGGCTCGCCCAGCGGTTCGGCGTCGAGCTGTGGTGCCCGCAGGCGGAGTGGCTCATGGCCCAGCTCGCCTGGCAGGGGATGGGCGGCAACGACTCCGAGAAGCGGCTCACCCACTACCGGCGTCACGGGGTGCCGGAGGCCTCCGTGGAGGCCTTCCGCGGGCGGGGGAACCACTTCCGCCAGCTCGTGCCGACGGTCGCGCCCGAGTTCCGCTCGGTGCGCGAGGGCGACGTGATCGTCATCGGAGGCCGCGCCTGGCACGCCTTCACGGTGATGGGGCACGCCCCCGAGCACGCCTGCCTCTTCTCGCCCGAGGCCAACGTGCTGATCTCGGGCGACCAGGTGCTGCCCAAGATCACCACCAACGTGAGCGTGTGGCCGGACCAGCCGAACGGCAACCCGCTCAAGCTCTACCTCGACTCGCTCGGCCGCTTCCGTCCGCTCCCCGAGTCGACCCTGGTGCTCCCGTCCCACGGCCTGCCGTTCCGCGGCCTGCACCGGCGGCTCGACTACCTCCAGCACCACCACGACGAGCGGCTCAGCGAGACGATCGACGCGCTCGCGGAGCCGCGCACCGCGAACGACCTGGTGCCGGTGCTCTTCCGCCGGCAGCTCGACGCCCACCAGCTCGGCTTCGCGATCGGCGAGACGGTGGCCCACCTGCACTTCCTCGAGGCGCGCGGGCAGGCGAGCCGGCTCGTGGGCGACGACGGGGTCCACCGCTTCCGGAAGGCTTGAGCGCATTCCC
>Ga0209068_10001099_pt1 | contig 13613 bp, 15 predicted proteins | sample ColStrG_CSR_2012_FD_187200 | JGI IMG/M metagenome (GOLD analysis project Ga0209068, IMG submission 187200) | Freshwater sediment microbial communities in response to fracking from Pennsylvania, USA - Cold Stream Run_MetaG_CSR_2012 (SPAdes)... | ecosystem: Environmental > Aquatic > Freshwater >... | reverse complement strand
CTTCAGCTCTCACGGTGCCTACGCCATGGTGGGCGACGTGCGGTGTTACATCCCGCTGAAGGCCATGGGTGAACCCGCTCCAGTGCGAGCGCGCGACGTGCTCGACGTCGGCGAGACCTGCCGATTCACGGTGTCATCCGTCGATGCTCCCCGACGCGGAATCGACTTGGCGCTGGTCGACAGCGACAAATCGCGTCGTCGAGCGAGTGGTGATCTTGTGACAGCACCACTGCCACAAGGTGTTCCAATCGGTACCGTCGCGCGACCCGTCTCACAACACGCGCGCAAGAAAGCCTCCACTCGCGAGGTTCGCACTGCTACACATTTAGGAGCAATCCAATTCGCCGAGGAGGCGCCGGTGACACCAGCAAAGAAAGCTGCGGCCAAGAAGGCATCAGCAAAGAAGGCTCCCGCCCGCAAAGCGGCAGCCAAGAAGGCTCCCGCCCGCAAGGCACCAGCAAAGAAGGCTGTGGCCAAAAAGGCGCCGGCTCGCAAGGCAGTAGCCAAGAAGGCTCCCGCCCGCAAGACCGCCGCTAGGAAGGCACCAGCACGCAAGACAGCAGCAAAGAAAGCACCCGCACGCAAGACAGCAGCAAAGAAAGCACCCGCACGCAAGACCGCGGCAAAGAAAGCGCCGGCTCGCAAGGCCGCCGCCAAGAAGGCACCCGCACGCAAGACCGCGGCAAAGAAAGCACCCGCCCGTAAGGCAGCAGCTCGCAAGGCTCCCGCCCGTAAGGCAGCAGCACGCAAAGCACCAGCACGCAAGACAGCAGCACGTAAAGCACCAGCGCGCAGGCGCTGACTCGCTTCACTGCTGGACCGACCGCCCCGCCTCACGGCGGGGCGGTCGCCGTTTTGCCGGTCGCGCCGTGAGCGATAGCCGAGCCGGCTGATTGATCGTTGGGGCTCGAGCGTCACTAACGTCTGGCGCCATGAGTGCCCAGTTCATCTTCTCCATGCACAAAGTCGGCCGCTTCTACCCGCCCGACCGCGACGTGCTCAAGGACATCAGCCTGTCGTTCTATCCCGGCGCCAAGATCGGCGTGCTCGGCGCCAACGGCTCGGGCAAGTCTTCGTTGCTGAAGATCATGGCGGGCGTCGACACCGAGTTCACCGGCGACGCACGCCTCTCCCCCGGCTTCTCCGTCGGCCTCCTGGAACAAGAACCCCACCTCGACCCGGCCAAGGACGTCATGGGCAATGTCATGGACGGCCTCGGTGAGACGGCCACCTTGTTGGAGCGCTACGACGAGGTACTGGCCAGCTGGGCCGACCCCGAGGCCGACTACGAGAAGCTGGGCGAGGTGCAGGCCGAGCTGGAACGCAAGATCGAGGCCGCCGGCGCCTGGGACCTGAAGCGAACCATCGAGATCGCCATGGATGCCCTGCGCACGCCTCCGGGTGATGCCGAGGTGGAGTCCCTGTCAGGCGGTGAGCGCCGGCGGGTGGCGCTGTGTCGGCTCCTGCTGCGGGCGCCGGATCTCCTCCTTTTGGACGAACCGACCAACCACCTCGACGCCGAGTCGGTGGCCTGGCTGGAGAGGTTCCTACAGAACTACCACGGCACCGTCGTCGCCATCACCCACGATCGGTACTTCCTCGACAACGTTGCCCAATGGATCCTCGAACTCGATCACGGCCGCGGCATTCCCTTCGAAGGCAACTACACGTCGTGGCTCGAGCAGAAGCAGGAGCGCCTCCGCCAGGAGGACAAGGCCGATTCGGCCCGACACCGCACGCTCGAGCGAGAACTCGACTGGGTGCGGATGGCACCGAAGGCACGCCAGGCGAAGGGCAAGGCACGCCTGGCCGCCTACGAGAAGCTCCTGGCCGAGGCCAAGGCGGCCGACGGCCGGACCGACAAGCTCGAGATCGTGATCCCGTCGGGGGAACGTCTGGGGGACGTCGTCATCGAGGCCGACGGACTGACCAAGGGGTACGGCGATCGGTTGCTCATCGACGCCCTGACGTTCTCGCTGCCACCGGCTGGCATCGTCGGCGTCATCGGGGCCAACGGCGCCGGCAAGACCACGCTCTTCCGCATGATCACCGGTCAGGAACAACCCGACGGCGGGACGCTTCGGGTAGGACCCACGGTCGAGCTCGCCTACGTGGATCAGTCACGCGACACGCTCGACCCCGGTCGCACGGTCTATGAGGAGATCACCGAGGGCCAAGAGACCATCAAGCTGGGAAACCGCGAGGTCAACGGCCGGGCCTACGTCGCCAGCTTCAACTTCAAGGGCAGCGATCAACAAAGGAACGTCGGCATCCTGTCGGGCGGTGAGCGCAACCGGGTCCACCTCGCCAAGGTGCTCAAGCACGGCGGCAACGTGTTGCTGCTCGACGAGCCCACCAACGACCTCGACGTGGACACCCTGCGCGCCCTCGAAGACGGGCTCGAGTCTTTCGCCGGTTGCGCGGTCATCATCAGCCATGACCGGTGGTTCCTGGATCGCGTCGCCACCCACGTTTTGGCCTTCGAGGGCGATTCTCAGGTGCGCTGGTTCGAAGGCAACTTCAGCGAGTACGAGGCTTACCGCCACAAGGAACTCGGCGCCGAGGCAGACCAGCCCCACCGCCTGAAGTACAAGCCGCTGGTCCGGGGCTAGGCCCACCGTGCGACCCCGGACGATCCGGCGACTGGTACTTCTGGTGTTCGTCACCGGTATCGCCGGGATGATCGTGGGTTCCATCGCCGACAACAACGGCCTGGCCATCACCTTCGGCCTCGTCACCGCGGCGGCCGCCGTCGGATTGATCCTGGTCACCTCGGTGGCGGGACCCGAGGCGTTCGGCAACCCGAAACCCGGGGAGAGCGCGGCCCCCGACGCGAACTCACCGGGCCGATCTTCGGGAGCTTCCGACGATGAAGCGGCCGCGGCGCTGGAAGCCAAGATCACCGACCTGGTGGCGTCGGGTGCTGGAGAGACCCAGGTCCGCGATCTCGTCCGTCAGGCCGTGGCGTTCGGCCGTCAGTCAGGCTGAAACGGTTCTTGTGGTGCTGGATACCCCGCGATGGGGTCCGAACGCCACAGCAACAGGGGTTGGGGGACCGGTCAGCCCAGGAGGATGCCGAGGTCGGCCAGCGTGGCCAGCACGGCCTGGGCCTGGTCCAACGGGGCGCCGTCGGCCGGTGTGACCACCAGATCGGGATCATCGGGTGCTTCGTAGGGAGCATCGATGCCGGTGAAACCCTTCAGCTCGCCGGCCCGAGCCTTGGCGTAGAGGCCCTTGGGGTCACGCTGCTCGCATTGCTCGATCGGCGTGTCGACGAACACCTCCACGAAGGGCAGGTCGGCCATCTCGTGGATCAGGCGCACGCGTTCCCGCCCGGCGCGGAACGGGCTGATCAGCGGCACCAGCGCCACCACGCCGGCGTCAGCGAACAAACGGGCCACCTCGCCGGCCCGCCGTACGTTCTCCTCGCGGTCGGCGTCGGCGAACCCGAGGTCCCCGTTGAGGCCATGACGAAGGTTGTCCCCATCGAGGAGGTAGGCGGCCTGGCCCCGTTGCAGCAAGAGGCGCTCCACGGCCACGGCTACCGTCGACTTCCCGGAGCCCGACAGTCCGGTGAACCACACCGTGGCGCCGCCGAGGCGATCGGCGTGCCACCGGTCGACCCGAGCGACATCGCCCGGATGCCAGACGACATTGGGGCTGACGGGCGCGTCGCTCATGGGCGGCGAGAAATCATGGCGTCGGCCGGATCATTGCGTCGGCCCGAGGATCATCCCCGCGGCGACCGTGGTGTTGTTGCCCTCATCGATCAGGATGAAGCTGCCGGTCGTGCGGTTGCGGCGGTACTCGTCGTAGAACAGCGGCACCGTCGTACGCAGGCTGACCCGGCCGATCTCGTTCAGCGACAGGCTGGTGGCGTCGTCGTCGCGGTGCAGCGTGTTCACGTCGAGCCGGTATTGCAGACCCTTCACCATCGCCCGGGCCGAACGAGTGGTGTGCTTGATGGCGAGCTTGGAACCGGCGGTCAGCGTCGTCGTGTCGCTCATCCAACAGATCATGGCGTCGACGTCCTGGCCGCCGTGAGGCTGGTTGTGGGGCCGACAGATCATGTCGCCGCGGGAGATGTCGATCTCGTCGGTGAGCGAGATGGCCACTGACATCGGAGCGAACGCTTCGTCCACCGGCCCGTCGGGCCCATCGATCCGCTCGATGGTGGTGGTGAACCCCGACGGTAGGGCGATGACCTCGTCGCCCGGCTTGAGCACGCCACCAGCCATCTGGCCGGCGTAGCCCCGGTAGTCCAGGTGGAGGCCCGATTGCGGGCGAAGCACGTACTGCACCGGGAAGCGGGCATCGATGAGGTTGCGGTCCGAGGCGATGAAGACCTCCTCGAGATGATGCAGGAGCGACGAACCCTCGTACCAGGCCATGTTGTCGGAGCGGTTGACGACGTTGTCGCCGTCGAGCGCCGAGATGGGGATGAACGTCAGGTCCGTGATGTCGAGCTTGGCCGCGAACTGACGGAAGTCGTGCTTGATGGCCTCGAAGATGTCCTGGTCATAGTCCACGAGATCCATCTTGTTCACGCACAAGACGAGGTGGGGTATGCGCAACAGCGAGGCGATGAAGGCGTGACGGCGCGACTGCTCGACGACTCCGTTGCGGGCGTCGACCAGCACGAGGGCCAGATCGGCGGTGGACGCCCCGGTCACCATGTTGCGCGTGTACTGAATGTGGCCGGGCGTGTCGGCGATGATGAACTTGCGCTTGGGCGTGGCGAAGTAGCGATAGGCCACGTCGATGGTGATTCCCTGCTCACGCTCGGCCCGCAGGCCGTCGGTGAGCAACGCTAGGTTCGTGTACTCGTCACCGCGTTCTCGACTCGTCCGCTCGACGGATTCGAGCTGGTCTTCGAAGATGGCTTTCGAGTCGTAGAGGAGGCGTCCGATCAGGGTGGACTTGCCGTCGTCCACCGAACCGGCGGTTGCCAGCCGCATCATCTCCATCAGAAGTAGCCCTCTCGCTTGCGGTCTTCCATGGCCGCTTCGGACGTGCGATCGTCAGCCCGGGTGGCGCCCCGCTCGGTGATTCGTGTGGCCGCCACCTCGTCGATGACCTCGGCGACCGTGGCGGCCGACGATTCGACAGCGCCGGTGCACGACGCGTCGCCCACGGTGCGGTAGCGGACCGTGGCCTCGAAGGTCTCTTCGCCCTCCATGACGGTGACGAAGGGACCCACCGCCAACAGCATGCCGTCGCGACGGAAGACCTCACGCCGGTGGGAGTAGTAGATCGTGGGCAACTCGATGTGCTCATCGGCGATGTACTGCCAGATGTCCAGCTCGGTCCAGTTGCTCAACGGGAACACCCGGATGTGCTCGCCCGGCTTGTGACGGCCGTTGTACAGCGACCACACCTCGGGGCGCTGATTCTTGGGGTCCCACTGACCGAAGTCGTCGCGGAACGAATACACGCGCTCCTTGGCGCGAGCTTTCTCCTCATCGCGCCGGGCGCCACCGAACACCGCGTTGAATCGCTGTTCCTCGATGGCGTCCAGCAAGGTCGTGGTCTGCAATCGGTTGCGGCTGGCCCGAGGACCGGTCTCCTCGACGACGCGACCGGCATCGATGGAATCCTGGACCGACGCCACGACGAGCCGGGCGCCGAGGGCCTGCACCGCACGGTCGCGGAACTCGATGACCTCGGGGAAGTTGTGGCCCGTGTCGACGTGCATCACCGGGAAGGGCAGCTTGCAGGGGGCAAACGCCTTGACGGCAAGGTGGAGCATGACGACGGAATCCTTGCCCCCCGAAAACAGCAGCCCGGGACGCTCGAACTCCGCCGCGACCTCACGAATGATGTGGATCGATTCAGCCTCAAGGGCTCGGAGGTTGGACAGTTCGTAATCCATGGAGGCGACCAACGTAGGGTACTGGGGCCATCGGGGGGAAATGCTGACCGGAAAGGTCGACAATCGTGCCGCACCATGACGATACCGGCTCCACAGGGGCCAACGGCCGGGCCGACGCCGGGCCGACGGCACTCGACCATCAGCTGGCGGCGGACGTCGCCGGACAGGCCGGAACCCTGCTCATCGCCCTGCGGGCCCGACTGGTGGCCGAGGGGGTCGACGAAGACACGCTCAAGGCCGAAGGCGACCGTCAGGCTCACCTCCTGATCCTGGAATTGCTGGCCGATCGATGCCGAGCGGGCGACGCACTCCTCTCGGAGGAGGGGGCCGATGACGTCGCCCGGTTGGAGGCCGAGCGCGTATGGATCGTCGATCCCCTCGACGGGACCCGAGAGTTCGGCGAGCCGCCTCGGACGGATTGGGCGGTCCACGTCGCCCTCGTCATCGGCGGGGCGCCCGTGGCCGGCGCCGTGGCCCTGCCCGCGCTCGGTCTCACCCTGGGCACGGACCCGGCGCCTCCGGCGCCACCCCCGGCCCCCGCCATCCCCCGCGTGATCGTCAGCCGGTCGCGCCCGCCGGCGGCCGCGACGTGGCTGGCCGCGGCCATGGGAGCCGATCTGGTCGAGATGGGCTCGGCCGGGGCCAAGGCCATGGCGGTGGTACGAGGGGAGGCGGACGTGTACGCCCACTCGGGTGGACAGTACGAATGGGATTCGTGCGCCCCGGTGGCCGTGGCCGCCGCGGCCGGGCTGCACGTGTCGCGCCTCGACGGTTCGCCGCTCCGCTACAACAACGCCAATCCCTACCTACCCGACCTCTTGATCTGCCGAGCTGAACTGGCGGCTCCCGCGCTCGAGGCACTGGCGGCCTTCGAGGGCTGATCGACGTACTCGGGGAAGTCGAGCGCGGCGCGGGTCAACACCCAGTCGTGGCCCCGTCGAGCCAGGGGCGGTGCCACGATGGCAACCGATCGCAACAGGCGGCTGCGGGGCTCCAGGGTGCTGGTCAGGGTGACCTCAGTGCCGGTGGCGACGGGCGCCAACTCGATGAGCGCGGTGCCAGCCACATCGCCGGTGACCGTGGCCGCGATGCGTCGCTCCGCCGCCACCTCCTCGAGGTGCACACCGAAACGCACCCGATAGAGCAGGGGTGGGCGCACGGTGCAGTCCCAAGTCGCTCCGGTGACAGGGGGGCCGCCCGAGAAGTCCCGTAACCAGGGCCACCACGTCTGGAACTCGTCCACCGACCCCATGCGCTGCCATAGGGGACCGGGAGCAAGACCGACGGTGAAGGCGCGACGCGACGTGATCGGCTTCATCGTCGGCGACGCGTCGCGAACGCGTGCGCGCTAGCCCTCGACTTCGAGATCGGCGAACGCGGGATCACTGGTCAGGAGGGCCAACGTCGCCGGATTGGCTTCGCGCACGACGAAGCGGCCGTGGCGACGATGGACCTGATCGCTGGCCCGAGCCAGCACGGCCACCTCAGAGCGACCCAGCGAGCGCAACAGGCTGCAGTCGAGCACGATCGTGGTGGAGTCGCGTGCCAGGGCGTGGCGGACCTCAGCCTCGAGCAGGCGGGCCGAGGGAGCCTCGAGGTCGCCTTCCAGGCCTACGACGGTCATCGGCCCCAGATCCATCACTCGGATGTGCGAGTCGGTTGGAAGCACCATGGTTCAATCTTTACCCGCTGCGCCCGGCAAAGATGCCCGAAAAGACGGGCCGAACGATTCATTTCGCCCACCTGGTCACTCCCCGGGGCCATCAGGGGGCCTGAGGAGCGCTCCCTGTGGTCAGTGACGGCTCAGGCGATGACGGCATCGGCGCGAAACCGAGCCAGTTCCTCGGTAGTGAAGCCCGCCGCCACCAGGATCTCGTCGGTGTGTTCGCCAAGGCCGGGGACGGCACCCACCGACGGTAGTGCAGTCCCGTGGAAGGTGACCGGGGTGGCCACGGCGCGATGCGCCGGCGCGCCCTCGCCGGCCGGCACATCCACGAAGGCGCCGGCGGCGATGGCTTGCGGGTCGGTGAGCACCTCAGCCAGCGTGTTCACGGGGGCCCACCACACGTCGTGGCCGTCGAACATCTGGGTGAGTTCGTCGCGGGTCGAGCCGGCGAAGATGACGTCGAGCTCAGCGACCAGCTCGGGGGCGTGGTGACGTCGGCTCCGGGCGTCGGAGAACCGCTCGTCGGTCATCAGGTCGCTTCGATCCAACGCCGCGCACAGCTTCGGCCACAGCCGGTCGGCCTCGACACCGAGCAACCAAAACCAACGGCCGTCCCCGGCCATGTAGCAGTTGCACATCGGGTTGAGCTCGTTGTTGCGGGGTTGGGCCGACGTGTTCTTGCCGAACCGCATCTGGATGCCCAGGTCCCACCCGAGGTTGTAGATCCCCGTGCGCAGGAGCGACGTCTCGACCAACTGCCCACGGCCTGTGCGTTCTCGATCGAGCAAGGCGGCGAGGATGCCCGCCACGGTGGTCGTGGCCGTGATGTGGTCGCCCATGCCGGCGCGCACACCGGGCGGCGGTGCGTCGTTCGGGGCCATGGCCGAGGCGATCCCCGATCGAGCCCAGAACGCCCCCACGTCGTAGCCCGCCCGGGCGACGTCAGGCCCCTCGAGGCCGTACCCGCTCACGCTGGCGTAGACCAGCCGCGGGAACTCGTTCAACACGATGTCGGGTCCCAGGCCCAGACGTTCGACGGCTTCGGGACGAAGGTTGGTGAGGAACACATCGGCGTCGGCCAGCAACCGGCGCACGATGGTGACGCCATCAGGCGTGGACAGGTCGACCACCACGCTGCGCTTGCCCCGATTGTCGAGATCGAAAGGCGGCGACTCCGGCTGACCGTGACCGGCCAACAACATGAAGAGGCGACGCATGGGATCGCCCAGCGGCGTCTCGACCTTCACCACATCGGCGCCCCAGTCGGCCAGGAGACCGCCCGCGCCGGGGCCCGCCACCCACATGCCCAACTCGATCACCCGGTAGCCGTGCAGCACAGAGCTCACCGTAGACTTCTCTCACCATGACCGCTTCACCCAGGCGGGTCCCCCGCTCTCCCGCCTCGGCCGGCGACACCACCGCATCAACCCCGCCGAACTTCCCGGCCGACCTCGCCATCGGGTCGTTCAGCAACGACGCACCGTGGTTGGTGCGGCCCGAGGAAATGCCTTGGCGCCGTTCGATCAACGCCGTGCGGTGGGTCGTCCGCGCCCAGATCCCCGAGCTCACCCGGCCCCGCCGCGTTCCTTCGGGCCCACGGATCGTGCGGGTGGTGCGCCACCTCGGGGTGGCGGTCGGGTTGTGGGCCCTGGGGGCACGACGCCGGGGGGCCAGCGAGTCCCGGGCCGACATCTCGCGCCGGCTGCGCATCGCCGCCGAGCACCTCGGTCCCACCTACATCAAGCTCGGTCAAATCATCTCCAGTGGGGAGGGCCTCTTCCCCGAGGAACTCGTGACCGAGTTCAAGAAGTGCCGCGACCAGGTCCCCGCCGAACCGTGGGACGAGGTCCGCCACGTCATCGAAACCGAGCTCGGACGACCGCTCGACGCGGTGTTCTCGCACATCGACCGCACGCCGTTGGCGGCCGCCTCCATCGCCCAGGTGCATGGCGCCACGCTCGTCACGGGCGAACGGGTGGTCGTCAAAGTGCAGCGCCCGTCCGTGGCCCGCCTCGTCCATGCCGATCTCAAGGTCATGGCCTGGCTCGCCCCGTTTCTCGTGGGTCGCATCCCCATCGCCGCCTTGGCCAACCCACCGGCGCTCGTCGAGTTGTTCGCCGAGACGATCACCGAGGAGCTCGACTTCCGCCTGGAAGCGCAGAACATGTTGGATGTCGCCCGCTCGTTCCACGACCTCGGCCAACGCGGCTACGTCATTCCCCGGCCCCATCCCACGCTGGTCACGCCGCGGGTGCTGGTCATGGAACGCCTCGACGGGTTCGCCTTCGACGACGTGGCTGGCATGGTCGACGCGGGAGTGGACACCGAGGAGGTCGTGCGCATCGGCATGATCGGGTTCATGGAAGGCGCCATGATCCACGGCATCTTCCACGGCGACCTGCACGGCGGGAACCTGTTCGTGCTGCCCGACGGACGGGTGGCGCTCCTGGACTTCGGCATCATCGGCCGCATGGACGAGACCAAGCGGCGGGCGTTCCTGCGCATGCTGATCACGGCGACCATGAACGACGTCAAGGGTCAGCTGGCCGCCCTGCGCGACCTCGGCGCCCTGCCCGCTGATACCGACCTTGATGCGGTGATCCGGGACCTCAACCTGGACGGCCCGCCCCTCGATCCCACCCAACTGACCCCCGACGAAATGATCGGGGAGATCCAGAAAGTGGTGAAGGCGCTGCTCGGCTACGGCGCCCGGCTGCCCAAGGAGCTCATGTTGTTCGTCAAGAACATGGTCTTCCTCGATGGCGCCATCGCTTCGTTGGCCCCTGACCTCGACCTGTTCGGCGAGATCGCCAAGCTCTCCCTGTACTTCGCCGAGACCCATGGTGAACAGATCGCCGAGGAAGTGGGCCTCGATCCGGATACCTACGAGCTCGACCTGCGGGGGGTCAAAGGCTCGTTCGGTGTCGACCCGAACACCGAGCGACTCACGTATCGCGAACTGCAGGAGCGGCGAGAGCTGATCCGCAGCCGTTTTCAGAATCGCGAGGTCACCTGAACGGCCCCACCAACGGCTGCGGGTAGCGTCGCGGGATGCGCTTGGTGATCGCCCGCTGCTCGGTCGACTACGCCGGTCGTCTCACCGCCCACCTCCCCTCCGCGGTGCGCCTCATCATGGTCAAGGCGGACGGGTGCGTGGCCATCCACGCCGACGGCGGCGCCTACAAGCCACTGAACTGGATGAACGCGCCCAACACAGTGGACGAGCTCGAGGACCGGTGGGTGGTCGCCAGCCCCAAAGGCGAGACGCTGACCATCCTCATCGAAGAGGTCCTGCACGACAGCGCGCACGAGTTGGGTATCGACCCCGGGCTCCAGAAAGACGGCGTCGAGGCGCACCTCCAGGAGCTGCTCGCCGCTAACCCCACGACGATCGCCGACGGGCTGAGTCTGGTGCGCCGGGAGTACCCCACCGGGATCGGTCCGGTGGACCTGTTGTGCCGCGATGCCGACGGTGCCGCGGTGGCCGTCGAGGTCAAACGGCGGGGCGAGATCGACGGCGTCGAACAGCTCACCCGGTATCTGGATCGGCTGAACCTGGACCCGCTGTTGCGACCCGTGCGCGGCATCTACGTGGCCCAGGTGATCAAGCCCCAAGCCAAGACGTTGGCCGCCGACCGAGGCATCGGCTGCGTCGAGATCGACTACGACGAGCTGCGCGGGATCGAGAGCACCGAATTGCGCCTGTTCTGAGCATCGTCTCGCGACCCACCCCGCGACAGCGGGCAACTCCCGGCACTACCAGACGGCCCGGCGGCGAAGTCGCGTTGGGGAGAAGTGCTCAGAGTACGCCGCGGCCCTAGCGACCCCATCAGGGTCCCGATTGTGGGTGGCCGGAGGAGAACAGACTTGGCGAGCTGCCGTCCGGCCACTCCGTGGGAGGCGATTCCGGCAAGCGAGGCGCCGGGGTACTGGATGGGGGTTCATCGTCCGACTCGGGAGGCTTCGGGCTGAATCGACCAATGCCCCAGACCGCGGCCAACCCGACGACAAGGATAAGAACTGGCCCTTGCCACGAGTGCGCCAGGTTCGAGTGCGCCTTGTTGTCGCACGGGTTCAACACGTCGCGCCGGTAGAGATCGTCGGTCGCTGTACCGAGCTTGGCGGCTCGGTCACGACCGTTGGGTCCGTCGACCAGGAGCCATTTGGATGCTCCGCCCCAACCTGTGCACTCCGTCCCCGAGTCGGGACGGACGGGCCGGACGAAGTTGAACACGACGCCACCCACGACGAGCAGGAGAACCAGGCCGAGTAAGACCTTCTGGGCACGGCGCATCGGCCGATCCTCCCACGGGACGATCAGGCAACGGACGCTTTTGCAGCGCGAGCTTCCCGGCAGGGTCGCTCGCATCGGTAGCGCGGTCGGGCTGTGGACAGGAGCGTGCGATAGGCCGCCCGTGGTCGATAAGCCATCCGGTCGAGTCCGCGCTGGGAGAAGATGCGGCATGGAACCCACCGCCGCGGCAAGGCCCTGGCCGCGCGTCTGTGCCATCGCACTCGGTGGGTTGTTGCTTGCGGCCTGCGTGGTCGCCGTGCTGTTGCCTCTGAACGGCAGCCTCAGCGTCGAGACCCGGGACTGCCGCGCGTAGAGGGGACAGTGGGTAGTCAGGCGGCGGTTGCCGTCTGAGGGGTCATGATCGTCTCGTATTCGATGGGGGTCAACCGGCCGAGGCGGGCTTGGCGTCGACGTCGGTGGTAGGTGCGTTCGATCCAGATCACGATCGCGATTCGGAGCTCATCGCGGGTCGCCCAAGAGCGTCGGTCCAAGACGTTCTTTTGCAGCAAGGCGAAGAACGATTCCATCGCGGCGTTGTCGCCGGCGGAGCCGACCTGGCCCATCGAGCCGACCATCTGGTGGCGGGTCAGGGCCCGGTGCACCTTCCGGGCGCGGAACTGACTGCCCCTGTCGGAGTGAACGATGCAGCCGGCGACATCACCGTCCCGTCGGGCGACGGCCATTTCGATCGCGGCGACTACGAGCCGGGCTTTCATGCGTTCGTCGATGGCCCAGCCGACGATCCGGTTCGAGAACACGTCCTTGATCGCACAGAGGTAGAGCTTTCCTTCCCGCGTCCGGTGCTCGGTGATGTCGGTGAGCCACAACTGGTTCGGTCCAGCCGCGGTGAAGTCCCGGCGTACCAGATCGTCATGCGCGGGCGTGCCGGGCTTGGAGCCCTTGGAACGCTTGGGTTTGCCGAACACGGACCACCAGGCGTTGTCCCGGCAGATCCGCCACACCACCCGATCCGAGACGGCGTGATCGCCCTGGCGGACCTCATCGGCGAGGAACCGATACCCGAACTCGGGATCATCACGATGCGCGTCGAAGATCGCGTTGGCGAGCCAGGCCTCGTCGAGCTGGCCGGCGGTCAACGGCGAGCTGAGCCAGCGGTAGTAGGCGGAGCGACCGAGGCCAAGTACCCGACACGACACCACGACGGGGATCCCGTCAACAGCGAGCTCGCTCACGAGCGGGTACATCAACCTTTTGGGAGGCTCGCCTGGCCGAGATACGCAGCTGCTCGGCGGAGCACCTCGTTCTCCTGCTCGAGCAACCGGACCCGACGCTTCAGCTCCCGGTTCTCCGACGACTCCGTCGTCGTCACGCCGGGTCGTTCACCTTCATCGACCGCGGCGGTGCGCAGCCACTTCGACAACGTCATCGGATGGATCCCGAAATCGGTGGCCACCTGTTCGAGCGTCGTGCCTTCGGGGCGGCTCCGAGCGACCTTCACGACATCGTCGCGGAACTCCTGCGGATAGGGCTTGGGCATAGGAACATCCTTCCAGGCCATCCCTTCGGGCAAGCCAACTCAGATGTCCCCTCCTCGCGCGGCAGTCCCTCGCTTCGTCCGTAGAGCGTTTCGGTTGGCACGGCCGACCTCCTGTGCGCTGGCTCCTCGTGACGCTAGTCGTGGGCTCCGTCCTCGAACGCCTGGTCAAGGACATCGAGAGCATTCTGGGTATTCGTAGAGAGGTAGGCGAGTGCCTCCAGGCGCTTGGATGGCGTGGGCGCATGAACGCCGAGCCGGTAGGCGATGCCTGTTCGCTCAAGCC
>Ga0209068_10001096_pt1 | contig 13633 bp, 8 predicted proteins | sample ColStrG_CSR_2012_FD_187200 | JGI IMG/M metagenome (GOLD analysis project Ga0209068, IMG submission 187200) | Freshwater sediment microbial communities in response to fracking from Pennsylvania, USA - Cold Stream Run_MetaG_CSR_2012 (SPAdes)... | ecosystem: Environmental > Aquatic > Freshwater >... | reverse complement strand
ACCGAGACCGACCCCACCCCGGGGACCTCGCAGCGTCCGCCCTCGTCCACCTTCCCCCGTCGCAGGGTCTCCAGGTCGACCACCACCGAGACGGTGGCGTTGGGGTCGCCGGCGCGCCCGGTGGGGCCGGCGTGGTCGGGAGTGGCGGAGCGCCTTCGCCCCTTCCTCTCGGGGACGACGAGGCCCTTGCCGGTGACGAGGGCGAGGAGGGCATCGGCCCGGTAGGCGTCGGAGGCCTCGAAGCGACCCTCCCTGCGGGCCCGTTGGAACTGCCGCTCGGCCTGGGCCTCCAGGGCCGCCTTCAGTTCGGCCCCGACTTCGGGGGCGAAGCGGGCCTCGAGGCGGAGGGCCCCGTCCGCATCGGTCCAGGTGCGGGCGGAGCGGTTCTCGTGGAGGGCCCGGCGGTGGCGCTCGGCCTCCTCCCGGCTCCGCCCCGCGGCCTTGGCCCGGAGACACCGCTCCATCACGGTGGCATCGGAGTCGGTCTCCGCACTCTTGACCAGGTCACCCTCCTGGCCCGGGTTGATCCTGGCCGCCTCCGACACCAGGGCGGCCCGACGGCGGGCGAGCCGGCCCTTGCGGAAGGACTCCTCCAGCTCGGGCTGGTCGGCCAGGTTCTCACCCAGGCGGATCAGGCCCCTGGCGTCGCCCACCGAGTCCCCCGTCTGTGCGGCCAGGAACTCGGCCGGCGTCCGGTGGCCGGTGCGGACATGGAGGTTCCCCCGGGCCACCCGCGCCGCCGTCAAGGTCTTGACCGCCACCACCCGTCGCTCGTGCCGGGTCAACCGGCCGAGGAGCTCGGCCCCGTCCTCGGCGGAGTAGCGGTCGGGCTCGTAGGCGTCGAAGAACGAGTCGATGGCGTCGAGGTGGGCGAACAGTGCCCGTGCCTCGGTCCGCTGCCGGCCGGACCGTTCGGAGTCAGGGGCGATGACTGCCATGCAGACAGTGGAGCAGGAGGGTGTCACATCCAGGCGGCGCGACGGGTCCCAGCCGAGCAGATCGGTGACGAATCAGGGAGAAATCCCTGTTCAGCCCCGTATCCGCTCAGATCATGGCCACACCGCCGTTGGGCCTGACCACCTGGCCGGTCATGAACCGGGATGCGTCCGAGGCCAGGTACAGCACGGCGGCGGCGATGTCCTCGGGCTCGCCCACCGACCGCAGCGGGGCACCCTTGCGCATGGCGGAGACCAGGTCGTTCTCCATGGTCTCGTCCCGGCTCCCGTCGGGGAGGTTGAAATGGCCGGTGGTCATCCCGGTGATCACGAACCCGGGAGCGACGGCGTTGACCCGGACGTGCTTCCGGCCCACCTCCACGGCCAGGCTCTTGGTCATCTGGTTGACGGCCGCCTTGCAGACGGCGTAGATGGCGATGTTGGGGCTGGGGGTGTCGGCGGCGGCCGACGAGCAGTTGATGATGCTGCCCCCCTCGGGCTGCCCGACCATGACCCGGCCGGCGGCCTGGCACCCGAAGAAGACCCCCTTCAGGTTGACGGCCATGATGGTGTCGAGGTCCTCCTCCGACTGGTCGAGGAACGGGCCGCCGAGCATGATCCCGGCGATGTTGCACCAGACGTGGAGGCCGCCCCGATCGGCCGCCACCCGGCCGGCCAGCGCGTCGACGTCGGCGCGGGCGGAGACGTCGAGCGACACTCCCTCGGCGACGCCTCCGTGGGCCGAAATCTCGGCCGCGGTGGCCCGGGCGGTGTCGGCCCGGATGTCGGCACACACCACCGTGGCCCCGGCCCCGGCCAATGCCAGGGCGCTCGCCTTCCCGATGCCGCTGCCGGCTCCGGTCACCACGGCGACCTTGCCGTCGACCCGGAACGATTCGATGAGCGTGGGAGCTTCCATCTGGTACGTCTCTTCCTCGGTTGTTCGGTGGAACGGGAGCCCGGCCGGCCGGGGGTCTCCCCGGCCACGGGGAAGGCTACGCCAGAGCTTCCCGACGGCGGGAAGCCTGGCGCCGACCACGGCAGGCGCCGATCACGGCAAGCGCCGACGACTCTCCGCGGCCGGCAAATTGGGGATCGAGAGCCGGCCAGAGGGGTAGGTGACGGCATTTGCCACGAAGGTCCCCGGGCTTGCGCGAACCTTGGGTAGATCCGAGTCGGACAATCCGGAGAGGCGGTCGGTCCGGTGATCAAAAGGCCCCGCACCCACTACGCCAGCAGCGGCGATCTCGACATCGCCTACCAGACGGTGGGCGAGGGACCCGTCGACCTCGTGGTGGTCCCCCCCGGTCTGGCGATCATGGACGCCGCCTGGGACGACGGCGCACTCAGTTCCTTTTGGAACGGACTGGCGGCATTCAGCCGGCTGATCCTGCTCGACAAGCGTGGCACCGGACTCTCCGACCGCGTCACCGGTGTTCCGACGCTCGAAGAGCGCATGGATGACGTCCGTGCCGTGATGGCGGCCGTCGGATCGGAACGGGCCGCCCTCCTCGGTGGATCAGAGGCGGCGCCGATCACCGCCCTGTTTGCGGCAACCTATCCGGAACGGGTCAGCGCGCTCATTCTCGTCGACGCCATCGTCAAATGGTCGGCCACACCTGATTTCCCCTGGGGGTTCAGCGATGCCGCCCAGAAGCTGTTGCTCGACTACGTCGAATCGAGCTGGGGGAGTGGCATGTGCGGTGAGCAATGGTTCGCGCCCGGCCTGGCCGGCGTTCCCGGTGCACGGGATTGGGTGGCCCGGGTCGAGAGTGCGACGGGCACGCCGTCGGCCATGGTGACCCAACTCGCCATGAACGCCCTCATCGACGTCCGACCGGTCCTCGGCGCCATCTCGGCTCCGACCCTCGTGGTTCACCGGAGGGAAGATCGAGTGGCCCACGTACACAACGGCCGATACTACGCAGAGCACATTGCCGGAGCGAAATACGTCGAGCTAGCCGGGGAAGACCACTGGTGGTGGATCGGCGACGCCGAGGCGGTGATCGACGAGATCCAGGAGTTCCTCACCGGTCGTCGCCATCAGCCTGCTATCGAGCGCGTGCTCAAGACGGTGCTTTTCACCGACATCGTCAAATCGACCGAGTTGGCATCGAAGCTCGGGGATCGCCGCTGGAGAGAGGTTCTCGACCAGCACGATCACGCCATCCGCCTCGAACTCGACCGGTACGGAGGCCGGGAGGTCAAGACCACGGGTGACGGCTTCCTGGCCTGCTTCGACGGCCCGGCGCGGGCCATCCGGTGCGCGCAGGCGATCGCCACGGGAGCGCCCCGCTTCGGCATCGGCATCCGCGCCGGCCTGCACACCGGAGAGTGCGAGCAACGCGGAGACGACTTCGCCGGCATCGCGGTGCACGTCGGCGCCCGGGTGGCGGCCCTGGCCGACGCGGGCGAGGTGCTCGTCACGAGCACGGTGCGGGATCTGGTCGCCGGCTCCGGGATCGTGTTCGCCGACCACGGACGTCACACTCTCAAGGGAGTCCCCGGCGAGTGGGAGCTGCTGGCGGCCCGACCGTAGCGTCGGACGGTTCCCCGGCGTCGAGATCCGGAGTCCGGGAGAGCCCCGCAGAGCCGGGTCAGCGCGCCGGGGAAGGGGCGGTGACCGCCGACGAGCGGGATCCGAACGTGGTCATGCCGACGCGGGCCGGGAACGGCCGGGTGGGTCGCAGGATGTGGGCGCGTCCGGCGGGCACCTCGGGCTGCGGCGCCTCCTGCGCCGACTTCATCGCCGCGGTCAGGGCCCGGGCCACGGTGGAGGCGATCCGCTTGTGGCCCTCGTCGCTCGGGTGGATGCCGTCCGCCAGATGTTCGGCGTTGATGATGGTCTTCCCCGCCACCAGCGACAGGGTGTGATCTCCACAGACGATCCGGTCCCGGGTCACCATCTCGATGGCGTGCCGGATATCGGCGAGGGAGGTACCGAGCCGGTTGGGCGCCTCCTCGGCGTCGGTGCGCACCACCGGGCTGATAACCACGATCGGGGTGGTCGGGTGGCCCTGGCGTACCAGATCGAGGAAGCCCCACAGCCCCTCGGTGACCATGCCGACGTTGTGGGGTGTCCGGGTCCAGCAGCTCTCCCCGTAGGCGATGGTGATGATGTCGGCCCGCAACCCGGCGATGTGCTCGGCGGTGACGATCTCCCCCCGGGCCGCGCCGGCATAGCCCAGGTTCACCAGGTCGAGACCCGCGCTCCTGGCAGCCACTGCGGCCCACCCCAGCGAGGGGCCCGATGCGATCCAGCCCTGGGTGGACGAGTCGCCGTAGGCGATCCAGCGGGGCTGGGCCGGAGCCGGGGTGATCACCCCCCGCACGGCGGAGATGGAGTGGATGACCGGATGCATCCCCTCGGGCAGGTAGATGACCGCCGGGTCCGCCGGAGGCGAGGAACCGAGCGGGAGGCGGACCAGGCCGTCGCCCAGTACGGCCTCCTCGCTCCACACGTTGCCGCCACCCCGCCACAGGGAGAAGGTGATCCCCGCACCGTCGCCGCGATAGCCCATGTTCCCCGAACTCGTGTGATAAGCGATGTCGACCGCTTCGGCATCGCCGACCAGCTCGAGACGGACACCGGCGGGGACCTGTGCCGAGTGCCAGGTGTCCGCCGGCATCCGGGGCGCATCGACGGGGTCGGCCCGTGGGTAGGGCTTGTCCCCAGCTGGGGGATAGGGCGCGCCCCGGAGGAACGGCTCGGGCTGGGGGGGTCGCAGAGTCACCGTGCGGTTGCCTCCATCGACCTCTCCCCTCGTCGCCACCCCGGGTCCTGAATACCACGTGGTGTGACTAGGCTACCACTCTCCATGGCCATCTTTCCATGGCGAAAATGACAAAAATTCGTCTGCCCCTCCACCCCCGCCTTCGCCACCGGACTCCCGGGCCGCTGCTCCCCGGAGCCCGGTCCTCGGGGTCGCCCGCCGCCCTTGCACTGTCTTGCCGGTTCCGCCGGGACGCCGGTTCTGCCGGGAGGCCTTTCCAGGCCCGTCGGTTGTCGCGTACCCTCGCTCGGTGCCCATGCGATCGTCCGGCGGCGTCCCCGCGCGCCCCCGGACCGGGGGGGCCCGGGCGGCGGTCTTGGTGGCGGTGTCGGCCGTGATGCCGGCCGTGGTGTTGTCCCTGATCGGCATGTCGGCGGCCGTGCTGACCCCGGCACCCGCCGGAGCGGCCCCCGCCACCGGAGTGGTCCCCACGGTCGAGGCCACCGGCCACCCGCACGACTACCAGGGCGGGGGTGTGATCGGCTTCGGCGACGCGCGCTCGGTCAACGCCCCGCCCGGCCCGGGCCTCAATTCGCTGCTGGTGGCGATGACCGCCGACCCGGCCGCCACCGCGGTCGACCAGGGCTATTGGCTGGCCTCGGCCGACGGCGGGGTGTTCGCCCAGGGGAGCGCCGGGTTCTACGGCTCGCTGGGCTCGCTGCGGCTGCAGGGGCCGATCGTGGGCATGGCCGCCACGCCGGACGGCCGGGGCTACTGGTTGGTCGCCATGGACGGCGGCGTGTTCTCCTTCGGCGATGCCGCCTTCCACGGCTCGATGGGCGCCATCCGCCTGAACCGACCCGTGGTGGGCATGGCTGCCACCCCCGACGGTCGGGGCTACTGGCTGGTGGCATCGGACGGGGGCATCTTCTCATTCGGCGATGCCCGGTTCGCCGGGTCGATGGGCGGCAGCCGTCTGGCCGCCCCGGTGACCGGCATGGCCTCCACCGCCAGCGGGAGGGGGTACTGGCTGGTGGCGGCCGATGGCGGGATCTTCGCCTTCGGGGACGCCCCCTTCGACGGCTCGATGGGCGGGAGCCCGCTCAACAACCCTGTGGTGGGGATGGTGGCCTCGGCCCACGACGCCGGGTACCTGATGGTGTCGACCGACGGCGGCATCTTCGGGTTCGGGCAGACCAACTTCTACGGGTCCCTCGGGGGCGGGTACGGCGGTGACCCGGGCGATGTCCCGCCGGTGGCCGGCATGGCCCTCACCCCGGACGGCCGGGGGTACTGGCTGCTCGAGCCGGACGGCTGGTCGTACTCCTTCGCCAATCCTCCCAGCCCGTCGCCCTCACCGACGGCCTCGGCCATCGTGGCCGTCGCCAACGGCCAGGTCGACAGCGACCCCGTGCCCGGATCGTTCTGTAACCCGTACGGGCCCTGCGAGGAGTGGTGCGCACTGTTCGCCACCTGGGTGTGGCAGCAGGCCGGGGTGCCCATCCCCTCCTATCCGTTCACCGGGAGCATCTACGACTGGACCGCGGCCAACGCCCAGGTGCTTCCGTCCACGGCGCCACCCCTCCCCGGCGACGCCGTGCTCTTCGGTACGGGGCCGTCCTCGGACTCGACCTCGTGGCATGTCGGGCTGGTCGCCCAGACCTGGCCGGACGGTGCCATCATCGACATCGAGGGCGATGCCGGGCCGGCGCCCAACGGATCACTGGGCGTGGTCATCAACGGGCCCTATCTGGCGTCGCAATCGGTGGCCTACAACGGGATGCCGATCTACGCCTTCGCCCGCCCGTGAGGCGGCTCGAGGTTGCGAACGCCCGATGGCCGTCCGTGAGCTGGCCCGATGGTTCAGGAAGGCTCGATCAGGGATGAAAGCACGCGGGACCGGTGGTCGGCGGCCGATCCCCAAGCCTCGGACAGCGCCCAGGCCCGCTTCAGAAACAGGTGGAGATCACACTCCCAGGTGTAGCCGATGGCCCCGTGGACCTGAAGGGAAACACGGGCCGCCTCGGTGGCCGCGTCGGAGGCGTACGCCTTGGCGGTCGACGCTGCCCTCGAGGCTGCCCTCGACGCAAGCACCTCGGGTTCGGACTGGTCGAGCGCCCACGCCGCGCCGTACACCGCCGGTCGGGCGAACTCGAGCTTGACCTGGGCTCCGGCCAACAGGTGCTTGACCGCCTGGAAGCTCCCGATCGGCTTCCCGAACTGGTGGCGCTCCCGGGCGTAGTCGGCGGCCAGACCGATCATCCGGTCGGCCAGGCCGAGAAGCTCCGCGGCGGTGGCCACTGCGGCCCGGTCGGCGGTCCGTCCGATGATCGAGGCGGCGAGGGCCCCGGTCGCCACCCGGCTGTCGGGCGTCGGCTCCCACCGGGCCAGCCCCAGTCGCCGGGTCGGGTCGAGGGAGGACACAGGCGACACGGCGACCGCACCGGACTCGAGCACATGGACCTCCGGGCCGTCGGTGCCGGGTGCGGACAGCACGAACAGGTCGGCGCCGTCGGCCCCGGCCAGGGGGGCGGACACCGGACCTGGCGTCCCGACCGCGGCAGCCATCCCCCCGGCGGCGATCGACTCCAGCCGGACCACTGTCGCGGCGTCGGCTCCGGGGGCCGACCCGGCTCCGCCGGCCGACCCGGATCCGCCGGCCAGCCCGGCCAGGACCGGCGCCGCCAGGGCGGTGGTTTCCAGCAACGGCTCGGGCAGCCCCACCCGCCCGGCCTCCTCGAGCAGGGGGACCAGGTCGACCAGGCCCAGTCCGAGGCCCCCGTGGGCGATGGGCACCGACAGGCTCACCACGCCCAGCTCGGCCAGGGTGGCCCAGCGGGGGGTCCGGGCGGCCGGGGACTCGAAGGCGGCCCGCAGGTGGTCGGTGGTGCACTCCTTGGCCAGCACCTGGCGCACCGCGTCGCGGAACTCCTTCTGCTGCTCGGTGAAGGCGAAGTGCACGGGTGCCGACTCTCCCTCAGGCTCGGGGCAGGCCCAGCATGCGCTCGGCCACCACGTTGCGCTGGATCTCGTTGGTGCCGGCATAGATGGGTCCGGCCAGGGCGAAGAGGTAGCCGTCGAGCCAGGGCGCGACGGTCCCGGCGCCATGGAGCTCGGCCTCGGGGCCGAGCAGGGCCAGGGCCGTCCGGTGGATGGCCAGGTCGGTCTCCGACCAGTGGATCTTGTTGGCGCTGGCCTCGGGCCCGACCGAGCCGCCCTCCAGCACCCGGGTGGCGGTCCACAGAGTGTTGAGCCGGTAGGCCTCAGCGTCCATCCACGCCTGGGCCACCGCGTCGGCGTGGCGGGCGGCCCGGGCCGGGTCGTCGTCCAGGCACCGGCGGTACAGCGCCACCAACCGGCGGGCCGCCTCGCCGTAGCGGGCCGGGCTGCGCAGGCTCAGGCCCCGTTCCGAGCCGGCGGTGGCCATGGCGACGTTCCAACCGCGGCCCACCCCGCCGAGCACCTGCTCGTCGGGGACGAAGGCGTCCTCGAAGAAGATCTCGGCGAAGCCGGTCTCGCCGTCGATCTGGGGGATGGGACGCACCGTCACGCCGGGAGCGCCCATCTCGACCAGGAAGTAGGTGAGGCCCCGGTGGCGCTCGGCCTCCGGGTCGGTGCGGAACAACCCGAAGCACCACTCGGCGAAGGCGCCCCGGGAGGCCCAGGTCTTCTGGCCGGTCAGCAGCCAGCCGGCGTCGTCCGGCGACCGCACGGCGCGGCTGCGGATGCCGGCCAGGTCGCTCCCGGCGTCGGGCTCGGACCACCCCTGGCACCAGATCTCGGCGCCCGAGGCCATGGCGGGGAGGAATCGCTGCTTCTGCCCGTCGGTTCCGAACTCGAACAGGGTCGGGGCCAACAGGAACACCCCGTTCTGGCTGACCCGCAGGGGCGCCTCCGCCCGCCAGTACTCCTCCTCGAAGATCAGCCATTCGACGATGCCCACCCCGCGGCCCCCGAACTCCTCGGGCCAGGACACCACCGACCACCGGTCGGCGTACATGGCCTGCTCCCACGCCCGATGGGCCTCGAAGCCCTCGGCGGTGTCGAGCGAGGGGAGCGATGCCGGCGCCGGCGCGTTGGCTCCCAGCCAGGCCCGCGCCTCGGCCCGGAACGCCTCCTGGGCAGGGGTGAAGTGCAGGTCCATCGGTGCGTCCATGGTCGGGCCCATCGTTCGGTCGGGTGTCAGTGGAAATCTGACACACCGCCAGATTTCCGGCAACCATCCCTCGTCGGCCACAATGGCGGGATGCCGAACGCGGTGATCGTCGATGTGGTCCGGACCCCGGTGGGCAAGAAGAACGGCCGGTTGTCGGGGTGGCACGCCGTCGACCTGGCCGCCGAGCCCCTGAAGGCGCTGATCGAGCGCAACGGACTCGATCCGGGCTCGGTCGAGGACGTGGTCTACGGCTGCACCATGACCGTCGGGGAGCAGGCGATGAACCTGGGGCGGAACGCGGCGCTGGCGGCCGGCTTCCCGGAGACCGTCCCCGGGACCACAGTCGACCGGCAGTGCGGATCGGCGCAGCAGGCGGTCCACTTCGCCGCCCAGGCCGTCATGTCCGGGGCCATGGACATCGTCATCGGCGGGGGGGTGGAGGCGATGAGCCGGGTACCCATCGGCTCGACCACCGACCACGGCCCCGGTGAGGCCTACGGGCCCACCGTGCACGGCCGCTTCGACTTCATCCATCAGGGCCTGTCGGCCGAGGAGATCGCCCGCCGGTGGGGGATCGGCCGCGAGGCGATGGACCGGTACGCCCTGCGGTCCCACGACCGGGCGGCCCGGGCCATCGCCGAGGGAAGGTTCGAGAACGAGATCGTGCCCCTGGCCACCCGTCGGGCCCGCATCGAGGACAAGGTGGCGGTGGCCGGGACCGACGAGGGCGACCCGGCCGGCGAGGGACCGCTCACCTTCGACGAGGGGGTGCGGGCGGGATCGACCTACGAGAAGCTGGCCTCACTCCCGCCGGCCTTCGCCGAGCACGGATCGATCACCGCGGCCAGCTCGTCCCAGATCTCCGACGGGGCCGCGGCCGTGCTGATCATGTCCGAGGAGCGGGCCGGCCACCTCGGCCTGCGGCCCCGGGCCCGGTTCCACACCTTCGCGGTGGCCGCCAACGACCCGGTGATCATGCTGACCGCGCCGATCCCGGCCACCACCCTGGTGCTCGAGAAGTCGAAGCTCTCGCTCGACGACATCGGCCTCATCGAGATCAACGAGGCGTTCGCCTCGGTGGTGCTGGCGTGGGAGCAGGAGCACCACCCGGACATGGACAGGGTGAACGTCAACGGTGGCGCCATCGCCATCGGGCACCCGACCGGCGGGTCCGGGGCGCGGCTGCTGGCCACCCTGGTGAACGAGATGGAGCGGACCGGGGCCCGCTACGGGCTCCAGACCATGTGCGAGGGCGGCGGCCAGGCCAACGCCACCATCATCGAACGACTGGGATGAGCGGCCCAAGGTGTGAAGGTACGGGGGGGACGAAGTGACAACCGCGATCTTCGACGCCGACAGCCACTTGATGGAGACTGCGGACTGGCTGGGCTCCTTTGCCGATCCCAAGGTTCGAGACCAGCTCTTGCCACTTGTCCTCGACGGTGCTGGAGCGAAGGCGACGGAGGTGATGTCGAAGCTCCCGGACCTGTGGGAGGAGCACCGCCATCAGAGGATCGACGCAGAGGTGCTCTCGGGGCCCAAGGGCTGGATGGCTCCGGGTGCTCTTGACACCCAGGTCCGCTCCCGGGTGCTCGATGCCCTCGGGATCACCGCCCAGATGGTCTTTCCGACCTTCGCCCTGGTCCAGTTCGCCCGGAGTGGGAATCTCGACATCCTCTACGGGGGCACCCAAGCGCTCAACCGGGCCATGGCGGCATTCTGTGCCCCTGACCCTCGTCTCAAGGCCGTGGGGTTCGTGCCCCTCAGGGATCCTGAGCGAGCCGTCCTGGCACTCGAAGAGGCGATCGACGAAGGGGTGGCGGCAGTCTGGCTGCCGTCCGAGGCGCCCGGTGACTTCTCTCCTGCACACACTGACCTCGACCCGGTGTGGGCCCGGCTCGCAGAGGCCGGAGTACCGTTCGTTCTGCATGTCGGGGGAGGGAAACTGCTTCCGAAGGCGTTTCACAACAACGGCCTTCCCCGCCCTCGTGACTGGTTGGGCGGCGGTGAGAACCTCCGTGCCAAGGATTTCCCGGTCGTACACCACTCGCCCGAGCGTTTCCTCGCCTGCTTGGCCCTCGATGGCGTCTTTGAACGCCACCCGACATTGCGGGGGGCGGCTATCGAGTTGGGTGCGACGTGGGTGCCAGGACTGCTGCGAAACGTCGACTACGCCCACAGAGCGTTCTCGAAGTTCGAACCGACGTTGAAGGACCTCCCGCTGCTGCCGTCGGAGTATCTGCGCCGCCAGGTGCGGTTCACGCCCTACCCATTCGAGGACACCGCCTGGTTGCTCGAACAATGCGGGTCGGAATTGTTCATGTTCTCGACCGACTATCCCCATCCCGAAGGCGGTCGGCGACCGTTCGAGGTATTTCGTGACGCCGTATCGACGTTCGATGACTCAACTCATGACCGATTCTTCTGGCGGAACGGAGCCGAGCTGCTCGGGTTGGTCTGATTCCAGGGATCGACCAGCGAGGAACACCCCGAGCACCGGCGATCCGCCCGTCCAGCTACACCCATCGGCCCCGGCCCCCCGCCGGACCCGCCGCCGTCGGGTCCCGGCTACCCGGCCTCCGGGGAGGACGGGCCCAGTTCTGCGGCCGCACCGGGGAGGGGGACCAGGCTCACCTCGGTGGCCTCGTCCTGGGGCGCCGGGCTGTTGAAGTCGACGCGGTCGGCCCGGGTCGGCCGGGACATCAGGTATCCCTGGTAGAGGTCGCAGCCGAGCTCCGAGACCCGTTGCAGCTGGATCGGCGTCTCCACCCCTTCGGCCAGGACCACCAGGCCGAGCGCCTTGCTGAGCTGGACGATGGCGGCGACGATGGCCTCGTCGTTGTCGAACGTGCCCAGTCCGTCCACGAACGACTTGTCGATCTTCAGGATCTTGACGGGGAAGCGCTTGAGCTGGGCGAGCGAGGAGAAGCCGGTACCGAAGTCGTCGATGGCCAGGCCGACGCCCATCTCGTGGATCCCGCCCAGCATGGCGATCGACGCCGAGGTGTCGCTCATCAGCATGCTCTCGGTCACCTCCATCACCAGCGCCTGGGGGGGCAACCCCGAGTCGGTCAGGGCCGAGGCGATGGTGTCGAGGAGCTCGGGGTCGCTCAGCTGGTGGGCCGACAGGTTCACCGTGACGTAGGCGTCCTCGGCCCCGGGCAGCTCACGGCGCCATTTGGCCATGGCCTGGCACGCCTCCCGCAGCACCCAGCGACCGAGCGAGAAGATCAGGTCGGTCTCTTCGGCGAACGGGATGAACTCCATCGGGCCCAGCAGGCCCCGGGACGGGTGGTGCCAGCGGACCAGCGCCTCCATGGCCACGATCCGGTCCTCCTTGACGGTGGCGATGGGCTGGTAGTGGACGGTCATCTCGTCGTGGTCGATCGAGTGGCGCAGGTCGTCGTAGATCTCGAGGCGGGCGACCGACTTGGCCCGCAGGGACTCGTCGAACACCTCGACCCGCGAGCGCCCACGGTTCTTCGCCTGGAACATGGCCGTGTCGGCCTGCTGGAGGATGTCCTGGGCGGCCTGGCGGCCCCGCATGACGAAGGAGATCCCGACGCTGCAGGTGACCACCACGTTGCGCCCCGAGGAGAGCTGCACCGGCTCGGCCAGCAGTCGCGAGTACTCGGTGGCCAGGCTCACCGCCACGTTGACGTCGTGGACGTTGCGGCAGAGCACGACGAATTCGTCACCGGAGAACCGGCTGACCAGATCGCCGCCCCGCACCGCCGACTTGAACCGCTGGGCCAGGGCCAGCAGGACCTCGTCGCCGCAGGCGTGCCCGAAGGAGTCGTTGACCAGCTTGAAGTGGTCCAGGTCGATGAAGAGGACGGCCAGGTTGGTGCCCCGCTGCATCGACACCATGAGCTCCCGCTCGAGCTCGTCGTTGAACAGGGAGCGGTTGCCGAGCCCGGTGAGCGAGTCGTGATAGGCCAGCCAGTGCAGCTGGGCCTCGGCCGCCTTCCGGTCGGTCACGTCGGTGAACGAGCAGACCACCATGGGGGCGTCCACCTGGCCGGCCCCGGACAGGAGGCGGGAGCTCAGCGCCAGCCACTGACGGCGGCCGCTCCCGTCGGTGACGCCGACCACCACGTCGTCCTCGGACTCGCCGGTCAGCAGGGTCCGCGCGTGGGGGAACATGCCCGGTGCCATCGGATGCCCGTTGGCCTCGATGGCGATCGACGCCCCGGTGAATATCTGGTGGCTGTTGCCCGCCTTCAGCCGGTCCCCGAGGATGCGGCTGGCCGCCTCGTTGTGGGCGGAGATCCGGCCGGACTCGTCGAAGAGCACGATGCCCTCGCTCAGCGAGGCCACCACCGCCTCGTACCGCTCCTCGGCGGCGCGGCGACCGGCCTCGGCCTGGCGGGCGTCGGTCAGCTCGGTGCACACCACGACCCATCCGGACGGTTGGGTGTCGTCGTCGATGAGCGGGTCGATGGAGACCATCACGTCCACCGAGGAGCCGTCCTTGCGCACGTGGGTCCGCTGGCCCCGCTCGAGGACGGCCGCGCTGTCGGTGCGGTTGGCGGTGACCACCGCGCCGATGGACATGCCGGCGACCTCGTCCTCCGTCCATCCGTAGATGGCCTGCGCCGCCTCGTTCCAGCTCTCGATCATGCCGCCGGCGTCGATGCCGATGATGGCGTCCGAGACATGGGCGACCAGGCTGGCCCGGTATCGGTTGGCCGATTCGGCGGCCCTGCGCTCGGAGATGTCCCGGGCGATCACCTGATAGGCGGGCTCGCCGGCCCACACGGTGCGGACGCTGGTCACCTCCATGACGGTGACGGTCCCGTCGAGGGCGACGACCCGCACCTCGCCGT
>Ga0209068_10001093_pt1 | contig 13678 bp, 12 predicted proteins | sample ColStrG_CSR_2012_FD_187200 | JGI IMG/M metagenome (GOLD analysis project Ga0209068, IMG submission 187200) | Freshwater sediment microbial communities in response to fracking from Pennsylvania, USA - Cold Stream Run_MetaG_CSR_2012 (SPAdes)... | ecosystem: Environmental > Aquatic > Freshwater >... | reverse complement strand
GGGCTTGTTGCAGTTCCCGCCAGGTTCCTCGGGGGGCGCCGGGCTCCTTGGGCAATCCGAGCACCATCTCGCCGATGATGCTGCGTTGGACCTGCGACGTTCCGGCATAGATGGTGCCGGCCCGCGCCACCATGAACGTCCCTACCCACGATGCGCTGTCGTTGGGCGCTCCCGCATCGTCGGCCTGGAACGCGCTCGACGGCCACCGTCCGTTAGGCGCCATGGCGTCGGCCCCCAAGATGTCCACCGCCAACTCGGTGACCACCCGGTGGTATTCGCTCCAGTAGAGCTTGAAGGCGGAGGCGTCGGGACCGGGGTGGCCGCCCTGGAGGTACTTGGTGAGCGTGCGCATCCCCAGGAACCGCATGATCTCGACCTTCGAGTAGCACCAGGCCAGCCGTTGACGGATGATCGGATCGTCGGCCCGTCCCTCCTGCTCGGCCAAGGCCAGGAGCCGGTCCAGCTCGGTGCGGAACATGATGGGGAACGTCGCCGCCGCCTCCCCTCGCTCGTACCCGAGCAGCGTCATGGCGACACCCCAGCCGTTGTTGACGCCGCCCACCACGTTCTCCTTCGGGCAGCGCGCATCGGTGAAGAACGTCTCGTTGAACTCCGAGTCTCCGGTGATCATCTTGATGGGTCGCACCTCGACCCCGGGCTGGTCCATCGGCACCAACAAGAAACTGATGCCCTTGTGCTTGCCCACGTCGGGATCGGTGCGAGCCAACACGAAGATCCAGTCGGCCAGGTGACCGGCTGAGGTCCAGATCTTCTGGCCGTTGATCACCCACTCGTCACCATCGAGGACGGCCCGACACCCCAGGTTGCCCAGGTCGGAGCCGGCGTTGGGTTCGGAATACCCCTGACACCACAGATCCTCACCGGAGAGGATCCGCGGGAGGAAATGTGCCTTCTGCTCGTCCGTACCCCATTGGAGGATGGTGTTGCCCACCATCTGGATGCCGAACACATCGTTCCCGGTGCCGGCGGGGACACCCGCCCGGTAGAACTCCTCGACCAGGATCACCTGCTCCAACTCGCTGAGCCCACCGCCGCCGTATTCCGTGGGCCACGACGCGGCCAGCAGTCCATTGGCGTGCAGGGTCACCCGCCAGTCCGCGGCGAATTGGTGGGCCTCGTCGGCCGGGAGCGCTCCGATGCCTTTCCAACCCGCCGGCAGATGCTCGGCCAAGAAGGCCTGGATCTTCTCGCGGTAGCGTTCGGCCTCAGCCGAATACGTCGGGTCCATGTCCGCCGAGGCTACTCGTCCCCAATCCTGTCGACTCAGGACCGGGCGAGGCCTCGGAAGCCGACGGCGGCCGCTCCCACCAGGGGCGCCTCGCTTCCCAATCCGGCGGGGCGGATCACGCAACCCACGGCGTAGGACAAGCGGGCTCGGGCATCGATCTCGCGCTGCGCGGCGGCGAAGAACGGCTCACCGAACCCGAGCGCAACAGAACCGGCCACCACAGCCAGACGCAGATCGACCAGGGTCGCCACCGTGGCCACCGCCCGTCCGACCAGGGTGCCCGTCCGTTCGATGACGGCAGCACCGGCTTCGGCTGGCGGACGGCCGGTCATGGCGGCGATGGCGGTGCCCGATGCCTCCGCTTCGAGGCAGCCGTGGCTGCCACAGCGACAGGGGCGACCATCGGGCTCGACGGTCACGTGGCCGATGTGGCCGGCGTTGCCCCGCTCCCCGTCGAGCAGCCGACCGTCCAGCACGATTCCGCCGCCGACACCGGTGGACACCACCATGCCGAGATAGTTCCGAACCCCCACCGCCGCTCCCCGCCAGCCCTCGGCGAGGGTCAAGGCCTTGGCATCGTTATCGACGAAGGTGGCGAGCCCGGTGGCGTCGGCCAGTCGCGATCGCAGTGGAAAAGCATCCCAGGCCGGGATGTTCAACGGCGAGACCTCTTCGCCACCCGGCCCCATGGGACCGCCACTGCCCACCCCGCACACCGTAAGTGGACTCGATCCCCCGGGCGACTCGGCCCATTCGCGCCGCACGTCCGATAGCAACTGCACGAGGGTGGCAAACAGTTCCTGGCCATCGCGGTCCGCCTGCTGCGTCGGCACCTGGCGACGACAGAACACCGTGCCCGCGCCGTCCACGATCCCGGCCGCCAGCTTGGTTCCCCCGATGTCGATGGCCAGGGCCGCCCCGAAGTCGATGGGACCCGGCTCAGCCTCCGAGCGGCTGGCGGTGGTCATGGGAGGCGATGTTATCCCGGTCCCTCGACGCCCCGAGCGGGTGGCCGGGACCCGGTGGGCCTAACCTGGCCCCGATCCGGGCCGACGGAGAAGGGTCGATTCCGTACCCGATCGATCCCGTACCCAATCGACCCGACCGATGAGCGCGATCACGAGCGCGAACATTCGATTCGAACAAGAGGAGCCATTTCTTGGCGACGCAGGAGTCCCTGGATCACCACGCCGCATTCGCCGGGGTGTTCGGCGCCATCTCGGCCAACATCGGTCGAGTCATCCAAGGCAAGCCCGAGGTCATCGAGCTCGTCATGCTTTGCCTCGTCTCCGAAGGGCATCTGCTCATCGAGGACGTCCCCGGTGTGGGCAAGACCTCCATGGCCAAAGCGCTGGCCCGCTCGATCGATTGCTCCTTCGGTCGTATCCAGTTCACCCCCGATCTCCTTCCCTCCGATGTCGTGGGGGTCACCGTCTGGAATCGCAGTGACGGCCGGTTCGACTTCCGACCGGGGCCGGTGTTCGCCTCAGTCGTCCTCGGCGACGAGATCAACCGGGCCTCACCGAAGACGCAGTCCGCGTTGCTCGAGGCGATGGCCGAAGGTCAGGTCACGGTCGACAACGTCACCTACCCACTCGGGCCGCCGTTCATGGTCATCGCCACCCAGAACCCGATCGAGCACGAGGGCACGTACCCACTACCGGAGAGCCAGCTCGACCGGTTCCTGATGCGGGTGTCGGTCGGCTACCCCTCACGTGACGCCGAGATCGATGTGCTCGACGCTCACGGCGACCACACCACCTTGGGTGATATCGGATCGGTGGCCTCGTCCGCCGAGGTCGAGATGCTGATTGCCACCGCCCGGGCCGTCCATGTGGCTCCGAGCCTGAAGGGCTATCTGGTCGACCTGGCCGATGCCACCCGACGCCACCCCCAGCTCGCCCTGGGCATGTCGCCCCGAGCGACGCTCAGCCTCATGCGCGTGGCCCGAGCGCGCTCCGCCGCGGCAGGCCGGACCTACGTCATCCCTGACGACCTGAAGACGCTGGCCCGCCCGGTACTGGGCCATCGACTGCTGGTGACGGCCGAGGCCCAGTTGCAGGGCATCTCGTCGACCGAGGTCCTGGAGGAGATCCTCCGATCCGTTCCGGTGCCGACCGGCGCGCCGGACTGATCGGGTGCTGACCCGCGAAGGCCGTCTGGCCGCGCTGGCCGCGGTGGCCTTGGTAGTGGCTGCCCGCATCTTCGGCAGCGTCGAGTTGTATGTCCTGGCCTGTTCGCTCGGTTGCCTCGTCATCGGAGCTCGCCTGACGGTGGGGTTCACCCGGGTGCGCATCGACGTGTCCCGAGAGTTGCACCCCCCGCGCGTCCATGCCGGCAGCCCCAGTCGGGTCGAGGTTCGGGTCGAGAACGCCGGCGCCCGTCGGTCGCCCCTGCTCAAGCTGCGCGACGGCGTATCGGGCACCCGGGGAGCCCGACTCCTGGTGGGACCTCTGGCTCCGGGGGCATCGGCCCGAGCTGCCTACCGGCTGCCCACCGAGCGCCGCGGCATCCTCACCATCGGCCCTCTCGACATCGAGCTCACCGACCCGTTCGGCCTGGCCCGAGTGGCGATGACCGCATCCGGATCATCGGAGTTGACCGTGTTCCCCCACGTCGACGAGTTAGCTCCGCTCCCCCTCACCACCGGCAACGATCCCCTCGCCGGCGCCGAGCATCCCAACTCGCTCGGGCGGGGTGGAGAGGACTTCTACGCCCTGCGTGACTACGTCGTCGGTGACGACCTGCGCCGCGTGCACTGGCCCTCGACCGCCCGCCACGACGAGCTCATGGTGCGTCAGGACGAATTGCCCTGGCAGGGCCGGGCCACCGTGCTGGTTGACGTGCGTTCGTCCACGAACACGATCGAGTCGCTCGAGCTGGTGATCTCCGCCGCGGCCAGCATCATCTCCGCCGGCGCCCATCGCCAAGACCTCATCCGACTGGTGTCGACCGATGGTGCCGATTCCGGCTTCGCCGCTGGTCACGCCCACATCGAGGCCATCATGGAACACCTGGCCAGCGTGGAGGCGGCCAACGATTCCGGATTCCGCCGGGTGTTGGACAGCCTGGCCCGCTCGGTCGGGGGCGGTGCGCTCATCGTCGTCGTGGCGGAGGCGGCGGCACCCGATGTGGAATTGCTCAGCCGGCTCCGGCGGCGTTTCGGTTCGCTCACCATCGTGCAATTCGAACGTTCGTCGTGGGACGGTGGCCCCCCGTCGGAGACCATCACCGACCGCAAGGTCGGGGTAATGCGGGTCACCGCGGCCACCCCGTTCGTTGCCGCGTGGACCCAACTCACCGGCCCGGCCCGAAAGGCGGCACCGTCGTGGAGCGCCCCGACTACCGCCGCCGCCCAAGCCACGGCCCAAGCCGAAGCCGAAGCCGAAGCCGACGGCAAGTCTGACTGGGACTCGTGGGCCCGTCCTGGCCGCCCCCCGGCCAGCGGATCGGTTCGGCCATGACCGCTACCGCCACCCCGCCGCGCCTCCCGACCGAGTCGCCGACCTCCGCTGCGCCGCGCCCGGCCTCCCCGACCGTGGGCGGAGATCTGCCCCGTCACCAGCCGGCCGCCGAGCTGTGGCTGGCGTTGGTCACCGTGAGCGTGGTCTTCGGCTTCAGTCGGATCTTCGCCGGGTGGGAGTTCCTGGGCCCGATGCTCGTCACCGCCGTCGCCGCCCACGTGGGATTGGTGCTGGCGCGCCGCAAGGGACTGAGCCTTTGGATCACTGCGGTGTTGTCCGCCTTCGGGTTCGCGTTGGTGAGCAGTTGGATGTTCTTCCTCCACACCACCCGCCTACTCGTGCCCACCCCGGACACCATCGCCGCGGCGCGACTGGCCCTCGATACATCCTGGTCGGCCTTCCACGAGGTGGTCGCGCCAACCCCGGTCCAGCCCGGGTTCTTGTTGGCCGCGTGTTTCGGGGTGTTCTTCGCCGTGTTCCTGGCCGACTGGGCGGCGTTCCGACTATGGGCGCCGATCGAGGCGTTGGTTCCGACCATCACGCTGCTGGTCTTCACGTCTCTCGTGGGGTCCAGCCGCGGACAGGTGCTGCCCAGTGCGCTGTACGCGCTGACCGCCATGTTCTTCATCGTCCGCCATCGGGTGGCCGATCGTGAACGATCCACCAGTTGGCTGGGGGACCACGTCGACCGGGGATCTACCTGGTTGTTGCGCACCGGCACCATCCTGGCCTTGGCGGCCGTTGTGTTGGGCACGTTGGTGGGTACCCACCTCCCCGGATCAGGTGGGGACGGACTGCTCAGCTGGCACGGCAAGGGGGCCGGTCCGAGCTCGCGGATCACCATCAGCCCGCTGGTCGATATCCGCAGCCGTCTGGTCGACCAGAGCAACGCCGAATTGTTCACCGTGACGAGCACCGGTCGCTCCTACTGGCGGCTGACGTCGCTCGACACGTTCGACGGCTCGATCTGGAAGTCGAGCGGGCGCTACACGAGTGTGGACGGTCGTCTGCCCGACCCGCTCCCGACCGGCATCGCCGACCCCGGGCTGCCGGGTGAGGTGGCGCAGACGTTCCGCATCTCCGCGCTGTCGGCGTTGTGGCTGCCGGCCGCGTTCGAGCCCGTCTCCATCGATGCCCCCGACACGAGTGTCCGTTACCAGAAGGACTCCTCGACCCTCATCGTCGACACGAACGTCCCCACCTCCGACGGGCAGACCTACACGGTGCATTCGGTGCTTCCCACCTTCACCCCTGACGAGCTGCGGGCGGCCTCGGTCGGGATGCCCGAGTCGGTGGCCAACCAGGACACGGCGCTACCCGGCACGCTGAGCGAAGATGTGCGGCGGCTGGCCACCCAGATCACCGGTGGGAAGGCCACCGCCTACGACAAGGCGCTCGCGCTGCAGTCGTTCTTCCGCGATACCGGTGGTTTCGTCTACGACCAGAACGTCCCACAGGGCCACAGCGACGATGCCATCGTCGACTTCCTGCGCGTGCGGCGCGGCTACTGCGAGCAGTTCGCCGGGACGTACGCGGCCATGGCCCGCGCCTCGGGCCTGGCCGCCCGGGTGGCCGTGGGGTTCACACCGGGTATCCAGGATCCCAACAACCCCGAGCGCTATGTGGTCAAGGGCGAGCACGCCCACGCCTGGCCCGAGGTATGGCTGGGCCAATACGGCTGGGTTCCCTTCGAGCCGACACCAGGCCGCGGTGCTCCCAACGCGCAGTCCTACACCAACGTGGCTGAACAGCAGGCCACCCGCGATCCGAACGCCACCACCACCACGGCGGCCAGCGCCACGACCTCCACCACCCCCGGTGCGGGCAACATCGACGCGGAGGCCCTGGCCCGCCAGTTCGGTGATCTGGGCACCGGCGGGTCGGGTCAGGTCACCAAGCGATCCTCCCCTTGGCCGGGACGACTAGCCGGCCTGGCCCTCGTACTCACTGCCCTGGCCCTCGTCTATTTGGTGGCGGTTCCCAGCGTCTTGGCCCGACGTCGTCGTCACCGTCGCCGAGACGCCGCTGGTGACCCCGCCGCTCGGATCAACGTCGCGTGGATCGAATCCACCGAAGCGTTGGCCCTGGCCGGCACGATCCGGAAACCGGACGAGACCAGCCGCGAGTTCGCTGGCCGAGCCGGGCAGCGGCTTCCCGATCAGGAGCGCGGCATCGCCACGCTGGCGGCCTCGACCGACGCCGCCGTCTTCGGTTCGCAACTGATTGGTGACGCGGCCGCGGCCGAAGCCGAGACCATTCGCTCCGAGGTACACGGCGCGGTGAGGGGCGACGTACCCCTGCCCCGTCGGGTGTTCGCTTGGCTCGACATCCGTCGTCTCCGCCAGCCCCGTCGCGGGCCCGGCCGCCACCGCACCACCAGCCGCCAGCCCTGAGCGCCTCGAACCAGCGAACCCCAAAGCGAACCGACGACACAATACGAACCGGTTCGAGGTTTTGGCTATTCGTCGCGCTTGAAGCGATCGCGCATGCGGTCACCGGTGTTGCCGAAGTAGTCGCGCAGCCCGGCGGCGCGCATCGACTGGGTGATCTGCTCCAGCCCTGCCTTACCCATTCGTCGGGCGTTGCGTTCGATGGTCAACGCCGAGAACAACATGATGCCGAATCCCACACACGAGAGGTAGAAGGTGACCGACAACATGAGGATCAACATGACCAAGCCGACCACGAACCCCAGGAGCCCCCACTTTAGATTGCGGTAGGCATGGGTGTAGATGGTGGTATCGGCGATGTCGTGCGCCAGCGCGGGATCGCTCTCGTAGAGCTTTGCCTCAATCTCGCTGAGGATCCGTTGCTCGTCCTCGGAAAGCGGCACCCTTCCACCCCTTCTTGCCGGTTGGTTGCCGGTGCTGGTCGGTCGTTCCCTTTGGACAGTCGCCTCGGCGAGCCGACAGTTGAGGGAATGACCGGTCCCATCTTTCCACAGCGAGCCATAAGCAACAACGCGGGAGGCTCAATCAGCTCGGGTTTTTGGTGCACCACTGGCCCGATCGGTCAAGAGGCGGGTTGATCCTCTCCGGGGCCCCACGGCTGTTCGCCCGGGCGACGAACACGCAGGCCGCCGGGGCCGCTCAGGGTGGCAGGCCCGATGGCGGTCGAGCCAAACCGAGCGCGGATGGCGTCGACGGCCACGTTGGCATCGTCCCACGAGGCTCCCCCCAGGTCGTCGAGAGTCAGTTGCCGGATTCCGCCATCGGTGAGGCCACTCACGCTGACTCCGATGAGGCGCACTCCCGGCGACAGGTCCACACCGGCGAGCAGACTCTTGGCCTCAGCGATCACCACCGCGCTCGAATCGGTGGGCGCGCCCAGCGTGCACGAACGGGTGATGGTGCGGAAATCACGGAACCGCACCTTGAGCTGTACGGTCCGACCGGCCAGACCGTGGACTCGCAGCCGACTGCCGACGGAATCGCCCAAGCGCACCAACTCGCGTTCCAGGGTGTCGCGGCGATGGTGGTCCCGGGCGAAGGTCTCCTCGTGCCCGATCGATTTGGGGCGACGATCCGGTTCCACGGCCCGGTCGTCGATGCCGTTGGCCAGAGAGTGAAGATGCGTACCCACCGCGTTGCCCAGCGATCCGGTGATGACTGTCAGCGGCATGGCGGCGAGGTTGCCGACGGAGACCACACCCAACCGTTCGAGCCGCTCGAGGGTGGCGGGCCCGACACCCCACAGAGCCTGCACCGGCAGCGGGTGGAGGAACCCAAGCAGCTCGTCCGAGGTGACCACCTTGACGCCGAGCCCGGGGCGCGGCCCGGTGGCCGAGGCCCGGGGCTTGGCCGCTTCCGACGCCAGTTTCGCCACGAACTTGTTGGGCGCGATCCCCACCGAACACCGCAACTGTTCCTCGTCGTAGACCCGGTCACGGATGCGTCGGGCGATCTCCGGGGCCGGGCCATGGAGTCGGCGCGATCCCCGCACGTCGAGGAACGCCTCGTCGAGCGAGATGGGCTCGACCAATGGGGTAAACGACCGGAAGATCGCCATCACGGCCTTGGAGACCTCGCCGTAGCGCTCGTGGCGGCCGGGGAGGAACACGGCGTGGGGGCAGAGCCGCCGGGCCCGCACCGACGACATAGCGGAGAACACCCCGAACGAGCGGGCCTCATACGAAGCCGCCGCCACCACCCCTCGATCACCCGAGCCGCCAACGATGACTGGCCTGCCCCGAAGCTCCGGCTGGTCGATCAACTCGACCGATACGAAGAAGGCATCCATGTCGACGTGCAGGATCCCGGGTTCGGTCATACCGGTTTCGGTCCCCATCGGCGCCTCGATGACCACGAGGGTATCGGAGCGGTCGGGGATCACGGGGCACGCGATACTCACAGCGAAGCCATCAGGGGGACCGAGCGCATGGATCTGACGAAGGCGGCCATACCGATCTATTTCGGGACGATGGGCGCCGAATACCTCTGGCTTCGGCGACGGGCCGAACTCGAGGGTCCGTCACCGGCCGACTACGAACGCCAGGACACCATCACCAGCCTCACCATGGGCGTCGGCAGCCTGCTGGCCCCGATGGTGGCCGCCAAGCTGCTCGGGCCGATCGCGCCGGGCAAGGGCCGCTTCGGCCGAGCCCTGGTGGTCACCGCGCTCGGCGCCGCGGCCGTCACCACCCTGGCCGACGTCGTGGCCCCCGTCGATCGTTCCCCACGTCACGGTCCATTCGATGGCCCCGAGGACGGACGGGTCGATACCGCGCCGCACAGCCGCGAACGTCGCCGCCGAATGGCCCGTGCCGCTCGGCGGGTGGCGAGCGTCGGCGGCGTGGCCGCGGTGGTGGCAGGAGGCGTGGCGATCACGTCCACCCTCGCGACCCGGCTCACCGGTGACCGGATGTGGAACCGTCGACTCACGGATCTGGGGAGTGGCCCGGTGGCGTTGGCCGCAGCCGTGGTGGGCTGGGATTTCATCTACTACTGGAATCACCGCTTCATGCACGAGAGCCGCTACATGTGGGCCATCCACGTGGTGCACCACTCCAGCGAGCGCTACAACCTCTCGACCGCGCTTCGCCAACCGGTGGCCGACATGGTCGGGACCTTCCTGCCGTACAGCGCGCTAGCTCTGCTGGGCGTGAGCCCGGCATTGATCGCTCAGGCCCGAGGGATCAACCTGCTCTATCAGTACTGGATTCACACCGACGCCGTCGACCGACTGGGGCCCGTCGAGGATGTGTTCAACACCCCCTCACACCATCGAGTTCACCACGGCAGCAATCGCCAGTACCTCGACTGCAACCACGGCAGCATCCTGATCATCTGGGACCGACTGTTCGGCACGTTCGAGCGGGAGGACGAACCGGTGGTGTACGGGCTCACCAAGGACATCAAGACGTTCAATCCGGCGCGGGTCATCAGCCACGAGCACGTCGCCATGCTCCGCGATGTGAGTCGTTCCGAGCACTGGGGTGATCGACTGTCCTACGTTCTACGCGGTCCCGGATGGGCACCCGCGGCCGATGAAGCGATCGCGGCGCTCAGCGTCGGGTGACGGCCAGCGAGGCCATCTCGCGACCGGCGACGTCATAGGCGAAGGAACGACTTCCCGGCCACCGATCGGTCAGCCACTCGCCGAGCGGCTCCCCCACCCACCGGTAGCCACCGTTGAGATGCACGCCACAGTCCTCGACGACGACGAAGCGGGCGTCGACCACGATGCCATCGGGATCATCGAGCACCAACTCGCCGGACCAGTCGAGCGCTTGGAAGGCCTCGACCCGGAGCCGCCACCCGAGTTCGGGGGCGGCGACCTCGATCTCGTAGATGGCCTCAGACCACTCGTGCACCACTAGCCCGGTCTCCTCGCGCACCTCTCGAGCCAACCCGTCGATCACGGCCTCACCCGGATCGATGACCCCGCCCGGTGGCGACCAGTCGGTCGAGCCGTTGCGCCGGCGGTTCTCCACCAGCAGCACCCCGTCGGGGCTCTCGATCACCGCTCCGGCGACCAGCCAGTCACGCATCTCCGTAGTCTGTCCGATCAGGGACTCGACGTGGGCGTCGTTGGGTCATTGGACACCACCACCGGGCCCGGCGTGCCGTCCGGGTTGCGAGTCTGGGTGGCCGCCCCACCGATCTGCACCGATGTGTCGACCGTCCCCACGGGCGGGGTGCGGGTCGACGTGGTCGTCGGAGAAGGCGGCGGCGGCGAATCGCTGGGCCGGGTCGACACCACGATGGCGCCGGCCACGGTCACCGCCACCAGGACACCGGCGGCGGGGATGAGGACGCGCGTTTTGAGGAAACGCGAGCGTTCGCGCACCAGCTTGGTGGGGGTGGCCATGAGATCGACCAGCCGATGCTCGACGTCAGGGGCCGCCAAGGTGAGCGCCCGGCTCAAGACATCGAGGTCAGCCTGGCGGAGCGGTACCCGGCTGCCGGGCTCGGCCTTGCGCAACGTGTAGACCAGCGAGAGGTAACAGGCCAGCACCTCATCGGCGGTGGGCGCGGGGCCAGCCAGGGACTGGCTGTAGCCGGCCGTGGCCAGGCGGTGTTGATCAAGATCCACGATGAGGTCAGTCCGGCCCGGGACGAGCTCGGCCGAATCGATCCGGTACAGGGCAACGAGGGCCTCGAGCTCCGCCTCGCTGAGAGCCTGGTCTCCCCGCTCGATGGCGGCCAGTCGATCGATGTCATAGTCCGCCGACATACCGGCCACCTCGGCGAGGGTTCGACCATCGCGATCGCGGGCCTCCCGCAACAGATGGCCGAGTCGCCACGAAGGAACGAGAGCAAGGGCGTCAACGGTCACGCTCCCGAGTATCGCGGATACGGAGCGTGTTGAAAACGGTTGCGACCGAAACCGCGGAATCTCGGGTGTCAGGCCTCGGGCAGATCGTTCTTCGTCGTGGGCGCGCGGCGCCCCCGGAAGAGCACCCGGTCGCGAATTCCCCACCAGGTGACCATGGCCAGCGCCTCGAAGACGATGAAGCTCGACATCTTGGAGGCACCCCGCTGCCGGCTCCCAAACGCGATCGGCACCTCGACGATGCGCCCTCCGTTGCGACCCACGGCGTAGGCCATCTCGATCTGGAACCCGTAGCCGTCGGCCTTCACCTCGTCGAGTTCGAGCTTGGCCACGGCCAGCGCCGAGTACGCCCGAAACCCCGCCGTCGAGTCCCGCACGTGCATGCCGAGCACCATCGCCGCATAGATGTTGCCGCCCTGGGAGATCAGGCGACGGGACCACTTCCAGCCGGGCACCGACCCCCCCGGTGCATAGCGGGAGCCGATGCAGAGATCAGCTCCGTCCTCGATGGCATGGATGAGCGCCGGCAACATGGCCGGGTCGTGCTGGAGGTCCGAGTCCATCTCGATGAGGATCTCGAAACCGTGCTCGAGCCCCCAGGTGAAGCCGGCCCGATAGGCCGAACCCAGCCCGGACTTCTCGCTCCGGCGCAGCACCGATACCCCACCGCCGTGGTCGACGGCCCACTGCTCGGCCAGGTCTGCCGTGCCATCGGGGCTCCCGTCATCAACCACGAGCACCTCGGCGTCGGGGACGTGCTCCCGCACCAGCCCCAACACGATGAGGATGTTCTCGGCCTCGTTGTAAGTGGGTAGAACGACCAAGGCTTTCACGGCGGGTCACTCTAGGTGCATACGATGAAGACTGATGGACGCCGATCCCGGAGCCTCAACCACCCCTGCCGATGCATCTTCGTCAGAGCCCGCGCCGGTGGGCGTACCGGCGGGCACACCGGTGGTTCCGCCGACTGCCCTGCCATCAGTGACCGCCCGGGTATTGGGCTTCCTGGCCATCGTCGTAGCCGGAGCGGTGGGCGCCTTCATCGGCTATGGGTTCACTGATCTGCAATGCCGGGGGCACTGCGCCACGCCTGACGCCATCGGGGCCGTCATCGGTGCGGTGGTCGGGGCGGTCGGAGTAGCCATCGTGGTCGTACTCGCCCTCCGGGCCATGGGTGAGTGGCAGAGCATTCCCCGGCGACCGACGGGTCCGGATCGTCCGGCGACGCCGCCGGCCAAGCGGCCCCGGGTGCGCTGAGCGCCACTGGGCTGACCGTCAGAATCGGAATCGCAGGATTCGGAAGGCCTCAGCGCATTCCAGCCCGGCATCAGCTCCGGCTGAGGCCGCCCGACGGCGCACGACCTCGTCGACCAGGGCCGTGTCGTCGCCGACCTGGCTGCGATGGCAGATTAACGCCTCGACCTTGCGATCGATCGTGGTCGAGATGTCCTCCCACCCGTCGGGCTCGAGCGTCCCCGAGAGGTAGATCGAGCTCACCTGGTGGGGCTCACCGGCGCTGGGGAAATAGAGTGGGCTGGCCGCAGCCGGTGCGCAGGCGTCGAGCACGGCAAAGCCGAGCGAGCGATGGTCGTGATGGTTCACGTAGCGACTCCCGAAGAACACTGCGGTCGGGTCGCACGACACCACGGTGTCCGGTCGCAGGATCCGGATGCGTCGAACGATCTGCTCGCGCAGATCCGACGTGTTCTCTACCTCGCCGTCGGGATAGCCGAGGTTCTCGTGGGAGGCGAGGCCGAGCACCGCAGCCGCCGCCTCCGCCTCACCATGGCGGTGCTCCACCAACTGGTCGGGATCGATGTCGCCCTGGATCTGGCCCTTGTCCCCGGACGAGCAGATCACGAGGTGAACCTCCGCGCCCTCGTCCGCCCAGCGGGCCAAGGTGCCGGCACAGGAGACCTCGGGATCGTCGGGATGGGCGTAGACAGCCAGCACCCGGCGGGGCCGCTCCGACGCAGGATTCGAGGCTGACGAATCGGTCACCAACGGACCCTAGTTTGCTATGCAGCTCCTTCGTCGCTGCCGGCTTCGCCGATGGTGGTGTCATCTCGCGGGCTGCTCCGGCTGGCGCCTGCGCAGCGCTTGGGTGCATTTTGCGGGCGCGAGCCCTGCTCCGGCTATTCGCACCCGGCATGGAGGAGGAGTTGTCTCAGTTGCTCAGCTAGGGCGGGGG
>Ga0209068_10001091_pt1 | contig 13688 bp, 9 predicted proteins | sample ColStrG_CSR_2012_FD_187200 | JGI IMG/M metagenome (GOLD analysis project Ga0209068, IMG submission 187200) | Freshwater sediment microbial communities in response to fracking from Pennsylvania, USA - Cold Stream Run_MetaG_CSR_2012 (SPAdes)... | ecosystem: Environmental > Aquatic > Freshwater >... | reverse complement strand
CGACCCCCGGCTCCGGCTGCAGGTACTTGGCGTGCGAGAGATCCACCCGTCCGTCCGGACCCGGCTCGTCCCACATCTTCCGCCAGCCGGTGCGGATGAGCAGCACGTCGCCCTTCCGGATCTCCAGCCCCTGCGCCTTCGCGGTGTTCTGCAGGTCGGCCGCGGTGATCCAGTAGTTGACCGGCAGCGGGTCGGTGCCCTTGTACTTCGCCACGTCGAGGAGGACGCCGCGGCCCACCATGAACTTCACGCTCGCCGCGTCGCCGTGCACGGTACCCACCGGCTTGGGGGGCGGCATGTTGTTGAACAGGGAGTTCTCCCGGTAGATGTGCGCGAACGTATCGAGGTGCGTGCCCACGTGGTTGTGCATGATCGTGAAGCTGGCCGCGCCCTGGTTGCGCTTGGGGTCGAACTGCCCGGGCTGGGTCACCCGATCGTAGCCGTCGGCCTCGTTGATGATCTGCACGCCGGCCCGGCTCGGAGTGATCGCACGCGGGAGATCGCTGTGCATCTCCTCGCCGAGCGCGTACACCTTGCCCTGCTTGACCAGGCCCGCCGCCTTGACGATCAGGTCGGGGGTGAGGAAGTTGAGCATCCCGCGCTTGTCCTGCTCGCCCCATCGACCCCAGTTGCCGCGCGGGCCCCACTTGCCGGGGACCGTCCAGGGGGCCGGCTCGGTGGCCAGCTGATCGTCCTGCGAGTACGACGGCGCCAGCTGGGCGCGCGCGACGGCAGGCGAGAAGAGGAAGAGGAGCGCCAGGATCGTCGAGGCCGCCCGTGGCAGTGTGAGGTGACGCATGGCTTGACCCTCCGTGAACGCGGTGAACCGCGCGTTTGCCTTCGGGCGATCGAGCCACACCCCGGAGATGTTCCCGGGGCGACGACGACCCGGTCCCATTGGGCACCCGCGCCGATAGTACTCGGGGCGCGGACCTCGTCAAGACCCCCGGCGCGCGTCGGTGCTACGCTTCCGAGCCATGCTCCAGGAGCTGCTCCAGCGCTTCACGTACCTCGGCATCCTGGTCACCCTGCTCCTGGGCAGCCTGGGCGTGCCCATCCCGGAGGAAGTGCCGGTCGTCGCCGCGGGCGTCCTGAGTCGCGAGGGGCTCGCGCGATGGTGGGTGGCGCTGCCGATCTGCGTTCTGGGGGTGCTCGCCGGGGACATGGTGCTCTACTGGGTCGGCCGGCGCTGGGGCGAGCGCGTGCTCGGCTGGCGCGTGGTCCGCCTCGTGCTGACCCCGCCGCGCGCGGAGTGGCTGCAGGCCGCGTATCGTGAGCACGCCATGAAGACGATCGCGATGGCGCGCCACGTGACCGGGCTGCGCGCGGCCGCGTTCCTGACCGCGGGCATCGCGCGGGTACCGTTCTGGAAGTTCACCCTGGCCGACACGGCCGCCGCGATCGTGAGCGTCCCGCTCGCGTTCGGCCTGGCCTACTTCTTCACCCACCAGGTCGCCGCGATCCTGGCCGACGCGTATCGCGTGGAGCGCTGGTTGGCGCTCGTCGGGCTCGCGATGGTGGCCGGCGGCCTCGTCGTCTACGCGGCGCGCTGGAACCGGCGCGTCCCGAAGGCCCGCTAGAGCTCGAGGCCGGCCAGCACCTCGTACCAGCTGTTCGGCCCCTGCCGGATGGGCTCGATGTCGAGCTCCTTCCGCCACACGTCCACCGGCTTGTCGAGGCCGTCTTCCCATCGAACGCCCATGAGCGGCTTGATCCGATCCGCCATCTCCCAGCCCCGGCGCACGTAGGCCACGTGCTGGCCCCAGCCCTCGACCCGCATCATGCTGAGCGCGATGGCCCCCAGGTCGAGGGTCATGAAAGCGGGATAGCCGTACTGGAGCGCGGTGATCGCGATCACCCCCAGCTCGCCGGGACCGATCATGGAGAACCCGGTCACGATGTGGTGGAAGTCGTGGGTCTTCCTCACCCGCATCGTCGCGTAGTCGGTGTCCTCCGCGAGGCTCGGGCGGTCCCCGTAGAAGTGCGGGGTGTAGCCGAGGTGCTTCATCACCTTGGCGTAGGTGTAGCCGAGCGAGCCGCGGGGATGCTGCACCAGCTCGTCGAGGTCGAGCTCCGGTCCCATGTACCGGTCGTCGAAGCACTTGCGCGCGGCGGGGTCGGCCTTCATCCGCTCGACGCACGTCTTCATGGCGGGCCGGTCCCGGAAGTGATCCTCGAGCCGGCCGACGGTGGCGGTGTCCTTGCCCTGGCCCAGCGCGAACTCCACCGTCAGCTCGAAGGCCCGCGCGGCGGGCGCGGTGATCATGATCGCCTTCAACGTGTTCACCAGATGCTCGTAGCCCATGGTCCTCGTCCTGGCCGGCCCGCGCCGGCGGTTCGGTCGACAGCGCTGGGGGAGATTCTATGACGACTGTGCCTACTGCGTCATCGAGGACGCCCGCCCTCCCATCCGACGATCTACAATAGGGCCCGCGTGAGCCCGTTCCTCGCCCAGCTCGCCGAGCTCTGCCGCACCGAGCGCACCCGCGCCAAGTGGGTGATCGTGCCCACCCACACCCTAGGGCACACCCTGGGCGAGCGGCTGGCGCTCGGCGAGAACGGCTGGGCGAATCTCCGCTTCACCACGCCGCTCGACCTGGCGCTGCCGATGGCCGCGCCCTTCCTGGTGCGGCGCGGCGTCGATCCGGCGCCCGACGGCATCGGCCCCGCGCTGATCATGCGGCTCCTGCTCGAGCTGCCGTCCGCGGGGCCGACGTACTTCCGCGGGCTGGCCGATCAGCCGCAGATGGCCGAGGCGCTCTGGACCACCCTGGCCGAGCTGCGCATGGCCGGCATCACCGCGACCGCGCTGCCGCGCGCGGCGTTCGCGAACGCGAGCAAGCACGCGGAGCTGCGGGCCCTGCTCGCGAGCTACGAGGAACACCTGGCCGCGCGCGGGCTCGCCGATCGGGCCCTGGTCTACCACGAGGCCCGGTTGCACCCGGACCTCTGCCCGATCCAGCCGACCGATCTCCACGTGGAGCTGCCCACCATCATCTGGAGCCCACTCGAGCGGCGACTCCTGGATGCCCTGCCCGGGGCCCGGGTCGTCCCGCGCGCGCTCGACCTGCCCGGGCTCGACGTGCCGCGACGGATGACGAGCCTGGCCGCGCCGATCGCCGCGGTGGCCCCCGCGCCGGCCTCGAACGCCGAGCGGCTCGCGTTGCTGATGAGCCCGGAGGGCGCGCCCGGGAGCGACGAGACCCTCACCATGTTCAGCGCGGGGGGGCGCGAGGCCGAGATCGAGGAAGTTTTCCGGCGCATCGCCCGGGCCGGCGGCCCGCTGGACGAGGTGGAGATCGCCTGCCCCATGCCCGAGCAGGCGGCGCTCGTCTGGGAGAAGGCGCAGCGCCACGAGTGGCCGGTGACCATCGGGCCCGGCATCCCGGCCGCGCTCACGCGGCCGGGGCGCGCGCTGCTCGCCTTCTGCGAGTGGGTGGCGGGCGGCCTCGCCGCGAGCCGGCTGCGGCGCATGCTCCAGTCGGGAGACGTGCGGCTGGACGCCGACGGGCTCAGCGCGGGCCAGGCCGCGCGGCTCCTGTCGCGGGCGCGGGCCACGTGGGGGCGGCAAACCTACGCCGCCGCGCTCGGGCAGCTCGCGGAGAGCCTTCGCGTCCGGGCCGCCGACCCCGAGCAGCCGGACGAGGCGCGTGCCCGGCTCGGCGAGCGGGCCGAGCAGGCGGAGCGCTTTCTCCGATGGGTCACCGAGCTACTGGGCCTGGTGCCGGAGCCGTCACCCGCGCCGCTCTGGCAGTGGCTCGACGGGGCGATAGCATTCGTGAAGACATTCGCGCGGAAGGCCAGCGAGCTGGACGGCGAGGCCACCGTGGCCCTCACGGAGGCGCTCGCCGACCTGCGCGCGCTGGGCGATCTGGTGCGGCCGGCCTCCGACGCGCTCGCCCTGATCCGTGGGCGCCTCGACGGCCTCACCGTCGGCGGCGACCGCGCGCGTCCGGGGCATCTGCACGTCACCACGCTGGCCGACGCGGGCTACGCGGGGCGGGCCCGCACCTTCGTGATCGCCCTCGAGGAAGGCGGCGTGTTCCCCGCGCTGGTGGAGGATCCGGTGCTGCTGGACGCCGAGCGCAAAACGATCGATCCCGACCTGCGCACCTCGGAGGATCGCGTGGGCGAGGCCCTCTATCGGATCGTCTCGCGGCTGGCCGCCCTCGGCGGGCAGGTCTGCCTGAGCTACTCGGGCCGCGACCTCCGCCAGGCGCGGGCCACCTTTCCGTCGTGGGTGCTCCTGCAAGCGGTGCGGGTGCTGAAGCCGGAGGGCGGCTGGACCTACGACCGCCTGGTGGAAGAGCTCGGCGAGCCAGTCTCCGCGGTGCCGGCGGAGCCGAGCCAGGCGCTGAGCGACGCCGGATGGTGGCTCGCGGGCCTGCGTCGGGCCGATGCCTCGGCGCTGCCGGCGGTGCGGGAGGGCTTCCCCGCCCTCGCGCAGGGCGCGGCGGCCGAGGCCGCCCGCAACTCCGACGAGTTCACGCCGTACGACGGGCTCGTGCCGGGGGCGGGGCCGCGGCTCGATCCGCGCGTGTCGGGGGCCACCGTGTCGCCGACCAGCCTCGAGGACCTGGCCAAGTGCCCGTTCCGCTACTTCCTCCAGCGCGGGCTCGGGCTCGACGCCGTCGACGACGCCGAGCCGAATCCCGACGTGTGGCTCGATCCGATGATCCGCGGATCGATCATGCACGACCTCTACGCCACGATCATGCGTGCGCTCCGGGACCGGGGCGAGACTCCGAACCCGGCGCGCCACGGACCACGGCTGCGCGAGCTCGGTCTGGAGGCATTGGCCGCGCATCGCACCCTGGTGCCCCCGCCGTCGGACGGGGTCTACGAGCGAGAAGAGCGCGAGCTGCTGAACGATCTGGCTCTCTTCCTGAAGTTCGAGGCCGAAGACCACGGGCAGCGCAAACCACTCGGGTTCGAGGTGGCGTTCGGCGGCGCGACCGAGGGCGAGGCGCTGGGCCGGCGCGAGCCCATCACCATCGATCTCGGCGACGGGCGCAGCTTCCGGCTGCGCGGCCGGATCGACCGGCTCGACCAGCTGGCCGACGGCAGCTACGAGGTGGTGGACTACAAGACCGGCCGCGCGTTCCTGCCCGGCGGCCTCGACGCCACCTTCGCGGGCGGTCGACAGCTCCAGCACGCCCTGTACGCGCTGGCCGCCGTGAAGCTGCTGCGCGAGACGGACCCGGAGGCCCGCGTGGTCGGCTCCTACTACTTCCCCACCACGCGAGGCCGGCGCGAGCGACAGGTGCGCCCGGCCTCGACCCAGGCGGAGGCGACGGTGGTGCTGCGCGACCTCCTCGATCTGCTGGCCGCGGGCACCTTCGTGCACACGCCGAACCAGGACGCGGATTGCCGGTTCTGTGAGTTCTCGCGTGCGTGCGGCCCGCGGGCCGCCGATCGGGCCAAGCGCAAGATCGATCGGGCCGAGAACGCGACCCTCGAAGCCTATCGGAAACTGAACGCGCATGACTAGGCCGCGGCCGGTTTCCGATCAGCCCGCGCGGGACCTCATCCGTGAGCAGCTCGAGATCAACCTGCTGGTGGAGGCCGGTGCGGGCTCCGGCAAGACCGAATGCCTGGCCCAGCGGATGGCGGCGGGAGTTCTGGATGGCCGCTACCGGGTCGAGGACATGGCCGCCGTCACCTTCACCCGGAAGGCGGCCGCGGAGCTGCGCGGACGCTTCCAGCTGACGCTCGAGCGGTTCCTCGCGGAAGAGGTGGACGACGTCAGACGGGAACGCGCGCGGCAGGCCCTACGCCACCTCGAGCGGCTCTTCGCCGGCACGATTCACGCCTTCTGTGCCCACCTGCTGCGGGAGCGGCCGGTGGAGGCGGGGGCGGCGCCCGGCTTCACCGAGCTGGACGAGATCGCCGAGATCGATCAGCGGTACCGTGCGTGGCGCGACTACCTGGACCGCGAGCGGGCCCGGGGCTCCGCGATCCTCCAGGAGATGATCGAGGCCGGGGTGCGGCCCGCCGATCTCGACCAGGCCTTTGAAACGGTCTGCGGCTACGCGGAGGTCGCGTTCCCGGTCGGTGATGCGCCGCGACCGGATCCATCGCAGGCTCGCGAAGCGCTGGAGCGCTTCTGGAAAAGCCTGAACGCGCTCCTCCCGGGCCCGATCGATCCCGACACGACATGCAAAGTGCAAGAGACGATGCGCGAGTTCACGGGCCGGCTCCGGGTGGCGTCGCTCGAGGAGCCACGGGCGCTCGCCGAGCTCGTCGCGGCATGGCCGGTCGAGCCGAAGATGGTGCAGAACCGGTGGGCGGACGACGGCGCGGGCAAGAAGGCGGCGAAGTCCAAGATCGAGGAGCTGTTCTCCGAGTTCCACCGGATCGCCCGGCCATTTCTCGACGCCTGGTACCAGTACGTCTACCGCCTCGCGTTGACCTTGCTGATCGGAGGCCGCGAGCATGCGGCCGAGGCGCGCCGCCGTGCGGCCACTCTCAACTACGGCGACCTGCTCCAGTACGCGGCCGCCCTGCTTCGCGACAATGTGGAAGTGCGCGAGGCGCTCCAGCGGAAGTACCGCTGGCTGTTCGTGGACGAGTTCCAGGACACGGACCCGATCCAGGCCGAGGTCATTCTGCTGCTGGCCGCCGCGCCGAGCCCGGAGCGCGACTGGACCCGCGTCCCGTTGCGGCCCGGGGCGTTGTTCGTGGTGGGCGATCCGAAGCAGTCCATCTACCGCTTCCGCCGGGCGGACATCGACATCTACCAGCGCGTGCGGCAACGCGTCGAGGAGACCGGCGGGCGGGTCGTGACCCTCACCGCTTGCTTCCGCTCCGTCCCCGCCCTCTGTGAATGGGCGAACTCCGCCTTCGGCAAGCTCTTCCCGGTCGAGCCGACCCCGCATCAGCCCGCCTTTGCCGGACTCCGGGCGGCCCGGAACGACAAGGGCGCGGGCTTCGGCGTGCGCGTCATCGGAATCCCCGAAGCGGTCTCGAAGGCCGAGGAGGTCGCGACGTTCGACGCCGACGCGATCGCCCGCTTCATCCGGGCGGAGGTCGACGCGGGCCGCCGCAAGCCCGGAGACTTCCTCATCCTGACCCGGACGCGCCGGGACCTGCCGCTCTACGCGCGGGCGCTCGAGGCGCTGCGCCTGCCCGTCGAGGTGAGCGGGGGCGCGGCCTTCGCCCGGTCGTCCGCGGTCACCGGCCTGGCCGATCTGTTGAAAGCGCTCACCGATCCCGACGACGGGCCGGCAGTGGTCGGCGTCCTGCGGGGGCCGCTCTTCGGGGTGAGCGATCCCCAGCTCTTCGAGCACCGTCAGGCCGGCTCCGTCTTCCTCATCACCGCGCCCACCCTGGCCGGGATGATCGGACCGGTCGGCGAAGCGCTCCGCACTCTGCGGGCGATGTACGACTGGACGCGCCGGCTGCCGGCGCCCGCCGCGGTCGAGCGGATTCTCGAGGCGACCGGTCTCCTGGCCCTGACCACCGCCGGGACCCCCGGTGGCGCCGAAGCGGGCGACCTGCTGCACGCGGTGGACCGCATCCGCCAGGTCACTGAAGAGGGCGGGACCCTGGCCGACGCGGCCGAAGCGCTGATCAAGGATCTCGAATCCGCCGAGGTCGAGTCCGTGCCGCTCGAGCCCGGTCGCACCGACGTCGTGCACCTGATGAACCTGCACAAGGCCAAGGGCCTGGAGGCACCCGTCGTGTTTCTGGCCGACCCGGCCCGGGGCGGCATGGACACCGTGGACGTCCGTATCGTGCGTGAGGGGTCGAGCGCGACCGGCTACTTCGAGCTCTCACGCGAATGGGGCCGCGGGCGAATCGTGGTCGGGAGACCCGCGGGCTGGGAGGAGCACCAAGAGCTCGAACGCGCTTACACCACGGCGGAGCAGTGCCGGCTCATCTACGTCGCGGCGACCCGCGCGAAAGATCTGCTGGTCGTGAGCCGACTCGCCAGGGGCGGTGGTCGCAACCGCCCGTGGCAGTTGCTCGAGCCCTTCGTGCTCGGGGTAGCTGCCCTGGCGATCCCGCCGGCCGCGGCGCCGCCGGCCCCGAGCCTTCCGGATCTATCGATGAGCGCGCGAGCCGCGGCCCGGACCGCCCGCGACGCGCGCCTGCTCGTGCTCGCCGAGCCTTCCTGGCAGGTGGAGTCGGTGACCGGCACCGCGCACCGCGCCGGTCCCTACGGCCACCCGCTCCAGGAAGGCCGCACGCGCGAGCCGGATACCGGCATGGCCTGGGGCAGCCTGATCCACTTCCTGCTCGAGCACGCGATGCGGGGCCCCCGGCGTGACCGCGACCACCTCGAGCGGGTGGCGGCCTGGTTCGCGTTCGACAAGCCGGATCTGCGACGCGTGGTCCCCGAGGCGCTGGACACGGTGGAGCACGTGATGGCGGCCGAGTTCTGGCGCGCCGCGCTGGGCGCGGAGGAGCGGGCGGTGGAGGTCCCCTTCGCGGTGCGCGTGCAGGAGCCGGGGGTCCCGCCGCGCGTCCTGCACGGCGTGATCGACCTCGCCTTCAAGACCGCCGAGGGCTGGACGCTGATCGACTACAAGACCGATCAGCTCGGGGCCGGCGTGGACGCACTGACCGCGCGGTACGCGCCTCAGATCCGCGCCTACGCCGTGCACTGGAGTGCACAGCTCGCCACGACGACCCGGGCCGGGCTCCACTTCATCCGCAACGGCGAGACGCGCTGGCTCTGAGCGGAACGGCCGGGCCCCACCGCGCGGCGGGGCATCTTGCACCACGGCGCGCGCGCCATCATACTGCGCCCGCCATGATCCGCGTCCTGACCGGCGCCACCCTGATCGACGGGACCGGCGCGGCTCCCGTGCCGGACGCGGCGGTGGTCATCGACCGGGACCGGATCACCGCGGCGGGCCCGCGCGCAGCGCTCACCTGGCCCCCCGACGCGGAGATCATCGACGGCCGCGGACGCACCGTCATCCCCGGCCTGATCGACGCCCACGACCACCTCGCGTCCCACGGCTACGGCCTCGCGACGCGCTTCGGCCTGGACGAGCCGGCCAGCACCGCGCACCTGCGCACCGCGCGCGTGCTCGCGGAGACCCTGGCGATGGGCTACACCACGGTGCGCGACGCGGGCGGGCTCGACGCGGGGTTCAAGCTGGCCGTCGAGCAGGGCCTGATCCCGGGGCCGCGGCTGGTGCTGGCGCTGCAGATCATCTCGCCGACCGGCGGCATCGGCGACCGGGTGAGCCCGTCGGGCCACGACTGCTGCGGCGCCCACGACCCGCTGCTGCCGCCCTGCGTGGCCAACGGGCCGGACCCGGTGCGCGACGTGGTGCGCACCATGGTGCGGGCGGGCGCGGACGTGATCAAGACCGCCACCACCGGGGGCGCCAGCTCGCGGCCGGGCCACGGGCCGCTCGACGCGGCGTTCTCGCTCGCGGAGATGGAGGCCCTGGTGACCGAATCGCACGCGCTCGGACGGCGGGTGATGTGCCACGCCCTGGGCGGCCCCGGCCTGCGCACCGCGCTCGAGACCGGGGTCGACTCGATCGAGCACGGGTGCTATCTCGACGAGGACGCGACGCTGCTGGGGCAGATGGCGGTCCAGGGCACCTTCTTCGTTCCGACGCTCACGGTGTACGTCTACCACCGCGAGAGCCCGGCCCCGCACGTGCGCGAGCGGGCGGGCGCGCTCCACGCGCATCACGTGGCGAGCGTGCGGCGGGCGCTCGAGGTGGGCGTGCCGATCGCGGCCGGCACCGACGCGGGCGGGCACGGGCACCCGAGGAACGCGCTCGAGCTCAAGCACCTGGTCGAGGCCGGCCTCACCCCGATGCAGGCGCTCCGCGCGGGCACCCAGTGGGCGGCCACGTGCCTCGGGCTCGAGCGCGAGGTCGGCACCATCGAGAAGGGCCGCCTGGCCGATCTGGTGCTGGTCGGGGGCAATCCCCTCGACGACGTCACGATGCTGCTGGATCCCGCGCGCATCGAGCTGGTGCTGAAGGGCGGCGCGATCTGCGCGGATCGGCGCCGCCCGCTCCGGCCGTAGCGCGCGTGGTATCATCCCGCCACCGTGCGTGCCCCCTCGCTCCACCACGCGGAGGCGTGATCATGCCCAAGCCCACGACGTTCCTTCCGATCCTGCTCGGCCTCGCCGCGCTCCTCGCGGCCCCCCTCGCGGCCTCCGCGCAGGACGAGATCCGGCTGGGCGCGTTCCTGCCCATCTCCGGGATCAGCGCCGACGTCGGCGCGCAGATGAAGGCGGGCGCGGAGGTCGCGCTCGAGCGGATGGCCACCGTCCAGGTGGGCGGCAAGCCGGCCAAGGTCCGCGTCATCTGGTACGACGACGAGGGCAAGGGCGACGTGGGGCTCAACGTGGTCACGCGGGCGCTCACGGTGGACAAGATCCACGTGGGGATGGGATTCCTCTCCAGCGACGTGTTCATCCGGGTGATGGACGAGTTCCAGAAGGCGTCGACCCCGGTGGTCACCTGCTGCTCGGCGTCGCTCAAGATCGGCGACAAGATCGCCCAGAGCAAGATGCAGTACGCGTTCCAGCTGAGCCCCACCGCCAACGACATCGCGCGCTCGGTGGCGGCGGCGGTGGCGATGCACGTGAAGCCGAAGAAGATCGCGCTGCTGAACGAGAACACCGACGCGGGGCGCGACTTCTCGCGCATCGTCCGCGACTGGTTCGCGGCCAACGCCAAGGACGTCGAGGTCGCGGCCGACGAGTTCGTCGATCGCGGGGTGACCGACCTGACCGCGCAGTGGGCCAAGATCAAGCGCACCGGGGCCCAGGCCACCATCGGCGAGATCTACGGCTCGAGCGGGCCGGTCCTCTTCAACCAGTGGTTCGAGCTGAAGGTGCCGTCGGTCGTGGCCCACATGGGCGCCACCGTGAGCGCGCAGACCTTCGTCGACCAGCACGTCAAGCAGATGGACCTCGCCATCGTCAACAACCGCTGGTGGCCCGCCAAGTACTCCGAGGTGTCCGAGCCGATGATGGCGGCCTACAAGAAGAAGACCGGCACCGATCCCACCAACTTCGCGGTGCAGGCCCACGACGCCACCCTGGTGCTGCTCGACGCGATCCAGAAGGCGGGCAGCCTGGATCCGCAGAAGATCCAGGCCGCGCTCGAGGGCACCGCGTTCGTGACCGCGTGGGGCACCCGCAAGTTCACCCCGCTCGCCGAGGGGCACCGCATGCCCATCCAGACCGTGGTGGTGCAGATCCAGGCCGGCAAGAAGGTGCCGATCTTCCCGGAGTCGGTCGCGGCGGCCGCGGGCGGCAAGTACGTGCCGGTGCCCCCGTACGCGTGGGACAAGAAGTAGCGCCCCCGCCGAAGCTCGCCATCGCCGGCCTCGGCAAGCGGTTCGGCGGCCTCCGCGCCGTCTCCGCCTGCTCGTTCGACATCGCGCCCGGCACCGTGGTGGGCCTCATCGGCCCCAACGGCTCCGGCAAGAGCACGGTCTTCAACCTGGTGACCGGCCTCCTGCGCCCCGACGAGGGCACGATCCGCTACGACGGCCGGCGCATCGACGGCCTCGCCACCCACGAGATCGCCCGCCGCGGCATCGGCCGCACCTTCCAGGCGGTGAAGCTCTTCCGCGACCTGCCGGTGCGCGAGAACCTCGCCATCGCCGCGATGGGACGGAGGCTCCACGGCTGGGAGCCGCGCGCCCGCGAGTGGCTCGCCCGCATGGGCCTGGGTCACCTGGCCGACACCCCGGCGGGCAGCCTCTCCATCGGCCAGCAGCGCCTGCTCGAGCTGACGATGAACCTGGTGATCGATCCCGAGTTCCTCCTGCTCGACGAGCCGCTCGCCGGCGTGCACCCGGTGGTCCGCCGCCAGATCGCGGAGACCCTGAGCGAGCTCCGGGCCCGCGGCCGCACGCTCTTGATCATCGAGCACCACATGCCGTTCGTGATGGGCCTCTGCGACAAGATCGTGGTGATGGACCACGGCGAGAAGATCGCGGAGGGGCCGCCCGCCGCGATCCGCGCCGACCCGCGCGTGATCGCGGCCCTGCTCGGGCGTGCCGGGGGCGAGGGCGACGATGCTCGAGCTTGAGGACGTGCGGTCCGGGTACGGCAAGCTCGAGATCGTCCAGGCCGCGTCGCTCCAGGTCGGAGACGGCGCGATCGTCGGCATCATCGGGCCCAACGGCGCCGGCAAGTCCACCCTGCTCAAGACCGCCTTCGGCTACCTGCCGCCCTTCGCGGGCCGCATCGCGCTCGACGGGCGGGAGATCGCGGGGCGGCGGCCCGACGAGATCATGCGCCTGGGCGTCGGCTACCTGGCCCAGGCGGGCGGGCTCTTCGCGGAGATGACCGTGCACGACAACCTGGTGCTCGGCGGCTACACCGTCTCGCGCGCCGACAAGCGCCGCGCCATCGACGCGATCTACGCGCGCTTCCCCCTCTTCCGGGATCGGGGGCGCCAGCTGGCCGGCGTGCTGTCCGGGGGCGAGCAGCGCCTGCTCGCGATCGCCCGCGCCCTCATCGTCCGCCCCCGCCTCCTGCTCCTCGACGAGCCGTCGGCCGCGCTCGCGCCCCGGTTCATCGACCTCATCTACGCGACGCTCCAGGCGCTGAACCGCGACGGTCTCGCCATGCTGATCGTGGAGCAGAACGTGGAGGCGATCCTGGCGGTGGCCCACCGGGTGTTCGTGCTCGACCTCGGCCGCAACGCGTTCGACGGGACGCCGGCCGAGCTGCGCGCCTCCGACCGGATCCGCCGGCTGTACCTGGGCGAGGACGACGTGGCCGACGGGCCGGGACGCTGATGCTCGAGTCCCTGCTCGAGTTCCTGATCCAGGGCGTGGTCCTCGGCGGGCTCTACGCGCTCTTCGCGGTCGGGCTCAGCTTGATCTTCGGCGTGCTCGATGTGATCAACGTGGCGCACGGGGAGTTCTTCGCGGTCGGCGGCTACCTGGCCTTCGCCGCGGTGGTGCTGCTGCACCTGCCGGGCGCGGTGGGCGTGCTCGGAGCCGCGGTCGGGACCTTCCTGCTCGGCCTCTGCGTCTACCCTCTCCTGATCGCGCCGCTCAAGCGGCGCCTCGGGGCCCGGCCGCAGGGGCCGCTCTACCTCGTGCTCACCCTCGGGCTCTCCACGTTCCTCCAGTCGAGCCTGCTCGCGATCGCGGGGGGCGACTACCTGCGGGTGCCCCCCCAGGTGGGCGGGATCCTCGACCTGGGCGTCACCGCGGTGAGCCACCAGCGCCTGCTCGTGCTGGGCGTCGCGGCCGCGCTCCTCACCGCCCTCTTCGCGTTCCTGCGCTTCCATCCGGAGGGCCTCGCGGTGCGCGCGGTGTCGCTGAACCCGGACGCGGCCCAGGCGATGGGCATCAACCTGCCGCGCATCTTCTCGCTCACCCTCGCCCTGGGGGTGGCGCTGGCCGGAGTGGGCGGCGCGCTCATGGCCCCGCTCTTCAACGTCTACCCGGCGGTCGGCTTCCCGCTCACCATCAAGGCCTTCGCCATCACCATCCTCGGCGGGATGGGCAACCCGGTGGGCGCGCTGGTGGCGAGCTTTCTCATCAGCATCGCGGAGTCGCTCTCGGTGATGGTGATCCCCTCGCAGTGGCAGAACCTCATCGCGTTCGCGGTGATGATCGTGATGCTCCTGGTTCGCCCCCGCGGCCTCCTCGGCCGGGCCGTCTCGCGATGACGACCCGCACGAGGCTCGCGCTCGGCGCGGCGGCGGTCGCCGCGCTGCTGCCGGTGCTGC
>Ga0209068_10001090_pt1 | contig 13690 bp, 10 predicted proteins | sample ColStrG_CSR_2012_FD_187200 | JGI IMG/M metagenome (GOLD analysis project Ga0209068, IMG submission 187200) | Freshwater sediment microbial communities in response to fracking from Pennsylvania, USA - Cold Stream Run_MetaG_CSR_2012 (SPAdes)... | ecosystem: Environmental > Aquatic > Freshwater >... | reverse complement strand
ACCAAGACCGTCGCGGCCCCCGCCGTGGCTGTCGGCTAGTTTTTCGGCCCGACCGTTTCTGTGCGGCCGGCCAGCGGCTTAACCGTCGGTCCGCCGCAAACACCCACGCCCGTGTTCAGCAGCGCATTCAGCAAGTTGAACAAAACGGCATAAACCACCTGCTCTGAAACAGCCTGCCGGCCGGGCATGCGAAAGCTGCCAGGCAATTCTTTGGCAATCTGTACGCGCACCGCGTGCGGAAGGGTGCGGCCGGAGCGGTCGCGCTGGTTGGCCAGCCAAAGCGGCGTCTGCAGGACGCTGCCGGATTTGCCGTCCACATAGAACTGGCAGCGGGAAAACCAGCCCAGGTTACCTGGGTCGGCTGCGTCGAAGAGGAGCAGGGGCGCTTGCCGGTCCGTTATGGAAAGATCAAGCGACATCACGCGCCCGCGATCGTCGATCTTGAAGTCAAATCCCGCTTGGCGGGCAATGGTGCCAATGGATTCGGGGTCCAGCTCCAACAGCAGATATTTGTTTTGTCCGGCTTCGAGAACTTGCATCGTGAATCTACATTCTAACCGGAAGTTCCCCGCGCGCTATTTGCCTGCAGCCGTCGGGCCAAATCGCAATACGCCGCGTGGTCGTGCTGGGAGAACTGCACCAGTTTTACCAGCTTTACCGAACCGGCATGGCCGCCAAGCCAGCCCCACACGGTTTCTAGAGCAATCTGCGCCGCTGGAAGCAAGGGATAGGAATAAACGCCGGTACTGATGGAAGGAAAGCTAATGGTTTCCAACTCACGCTCGGACGCCATTTCAAGACAGATGCGATAGCAGGACTCCAATTGCGCCGGCTCGCCGCCGTTGCCGTCCCGATAAATCGGACCGACGGCATGAAAAACATATTTCGCGGGCAACAGTCCAGCACCCGTTGCCACGGCATTGCCTGGCGCGCAACTGCCGATGCGCGCGCGAATGACAGCCAGTTCGCGCATAATCCCGGCACCGCCCGCCGCATGGATCGCGCCGTCGACACCACCGCCTCCCGCCAAGTGCGCATTGGCGGCGTTCACTATGGCATCGACGGCCAACTTTGTGATGTCGTCCTGCACAAGTTGCAATTCGCGGGAACCGGCGCGTACGGCAAACATGCTAAACGCAGGCGGCGATTGCGTCCAAAAGAAACCCGGCTTGCTCGTCCGTTGCCAGCGGACCCATAATTCCGATGCGCAAAATCTTGCCCGCCAGTTTCCCTAAGCCGCCGGCGATTTCAATATCGTATTTCCGCAGGAGCCGGCCGCGCAGTTCGGCCTCGTCCACGTGCGCGGGCGGAACCACCACCGCTAGATGCCAAAGGCGCTGCGCGGCATCTTTCACCAACGGCGCAAAGCCCATCTTCATCAGTTCCGCCGCCAGTTTTTGCCCCACGCTGCGGTGCCGTTCCCAACGCTCGCGCAAGCCCTCCTCTTCCACCACCGCCAAGCCTTGATGCAGCGCATAGTACAAAGGCGGCGAGGGCGTGTGATGGTATGCATGCGGCTCGTCAAAATAGCCGGCCAGAAGGCGCAAATCGAAGTACCACGTCACCGGGTCGGCGGAGCGCTCCTGCAACCATTCCCAGGCGCGCGGTGAAATAGAAATCGGCGAAAGCCCCGCCGGACAACTCAAGCCTTTTTGCGCGCAACTATAGGCGATGTCGATGCCGACGGAATCGAGTTCCACCGGCATAGCGCCCAGCGAAGTGACACAATCGGCGATGACCAGCGCCCCAGCCTTGCGTGCCGCTCCAGCAATGGCCCGGCCCGATTGGTAAGCGCCGGTGGATGTTTCGGCCTGAACAAACGCCACTACCTCGGGTTTTTCGCGAGCTATGAACGCCGCCGCTTCTTCCTCGCTGAAAACCTCGCCCCACTCCCTCGAGCAGCGCACCACGTTGGCTCCATGCCGCTCGCCCATAATGGCGATACGATCCGCAAAATGGCCCGCGGTGAAGACCGCGAATTTGCAACCCGCCTTCACGAAATTGCCCACCGCCGCTTCCATCGCGCCCGTGCCGCTGCCGGGAATCATAAAAGTTTTCGGGTTTGCGGTGCCGAACACCAGCCGCAACCCGGCCTGAATCTCGGCCATGACCGAAAGAAAGTAGGGATCGCGGATGCCGGTGAGAGGTTGGCCCATCGCCTCATAGGCGCGCGGATCGATCATCGAAGGTCCGGGGCCGAAAATGAGCCGTTTCGGCGGCGCGATACGCTTTTGAGCTGTCGTCAACATCAGTTCCAAAGTACCAGGGAACGACTCGGCGAATTATGTTTCATTCCGATGTGAAACGTCTGGCTGTCGAGCGTCACTCTGGTTCCGGAACGCCTCATCGGGGATTGGTGAGCAGTCTCGGAGCTGCTTACCTCTCCCATTTCGGAATACCTCTGTAACGAAACCTCTCCCGCCATCACTAAACAGTACGAGCATCGCAAATAACTGCGCAGTCTCTCATCGCTGACTGCGTGAGCCAAAAAAAGGCGTACTGTCTCGGAGCGGTCCGCCTTTTGTTTCACATTTGGTGATAGCATGAATTTTCTTTGCGCCCATGAAAACCGTGAAAATTGCTAGTCTCGCCATAGCCGCGCCGCTTTTGGGCCTGTTTGCGAACGGAGGCTTTGCTCCCAAAAACAAAATGCCGGTTCCCAAGCTCAACCAGCGGTCGGCAAATATCATCCGAGTGGCGGGACTGCCCTTCAAAGACTTAAACAGGAATGGCCGTCTTGATCCTTATGAAGACTGGCGAAAGAGCCCCTCGGACCGTGCCGCGGATCTGCTGCGGCAAATGACCCTGGAAGAGAAGGCCGGGGCTATGATGCACGGGACCGCGCCTGGTGCCGCGGCGATCGGGATGGGTAGCCGCTACGATCTACCGCGCGCCGAAAAGCTCATTCGCGGCTCTAAGGTCAACACTTTTATCACCCGGCTTTCCGGCAATGCCAACGATTTAGCCGCCGAGAACAATAAGCTCCAAGAGATTGCGGAAGGCGAACGGCTCGGTATCCCACTGACGATTAGCACCGACCCGCGCAATCAATTCCGCTCCACGATTGGAGCGGGCGTGGCGCCGGGCGACTTTTCCAAATGGCCTGGGCCACTGGGTTTAGCCGCTGTTCGCGACGCGCAACTAGTCCAAAGATTCGCCGATGTGGCTCGCCAGGAATATCTCGCGGTGGGCATCCGCGAGGCTCTTTCACCGCAAGCCGACCTTGCCACCGAGCCGCGCTGGAGCAGAATCGATGGCACTTTCGGCGAAGATGCCGAACTCGCCAAGCAGATGGTGGAAGCCTATGTAGAGGGATTTCAAGCCGGCAAATCAGGCCTAAAAGCCGATAGCGTGCTGACTGTGGTGAAGCATTGGGTGGGCTATGGCGCGCAGAAATATGGTTTCGACAGTCACAACGCCTATGGCAGATACGCGCTATTCCCCACAGGAAGTCTCGACTATCACATCATTCCGTTTACCGGCGCTTTTGCTGCTAAAGTTGCCGCCGTTATGCCCGTCTATTCTATTCTGGAAGGCGCGCTCATCGACGGTAAGCCTGTTGAGCCGGTAGGCGGCGGTTTTAACAGCCAATTGCTCGGCCTCTTGCGCCGCGCCTTCCAATTTCAAGGCGTGATTCTGAGTGACTGGGCGATCACCAAAGACTGCTCGCCTATTTGCATGAATGGTTTTCCGACTGGCCAGAAACCGGATTTTTCGAACGTCGGAATGCCCTGGGGAGTGGAGAACCTCTCGTCCGAGGACCGTTTTGCCAAAGCCGTAAACGCGGGCGTAGATCAGATTGGCGGAACCGAAGACTCACAATTTGTCCTGGCGGCGGTTCACTCCCGCAAGCTTACCGAGGAGCGGGTCAATGAAGCGGTTTTACGCATTCTCAAACAGAAGTTTCAGCAGGGGCTGTTTGAGAACCCCTACGTCGATTCGGGCAGTGCCTCAAACGTGGTCGCGAACGAGAAGTTTCAGGAGCAAGCACTGGATGCGCAACGCCGCTCGTTCGTATTGCTCGAGAACAAAGATAAGATGCTGCCGATGAATGGGGCGGGGAAGCGCTTGTTCGTTTATCAGGTGGATGCGCGCGTGGCCTCGCAATACGGTTTCAACGTGGTGGATAGCCTGGAGCAGGCGGACGTGGCTTTGCTGCGCGTGTCGGCGCCCTTTGAGACGCTGCACCCAAGCTACATGTTCGGCTCCATGCAGCATGAGGGATCGCTCGATTTTCCCGCCAACAATGCGGAATATGCAATGATCGAGCGCGCCGTTGCCAAGGTCCCCACGATCGTCAGTATCTATCTGGACCGCCCGGCGATTCTCACGAAATTCAATAGCCGGGTGGGCGCTCTGCTGGCCAACTTTGGCGCCAGTGACCGCGCACTGCTCGACGTCATCTCCGGCAAGGCGAACCCGCGGGGCCGCTTGCCTTTTGAATTGCCGTCATCAATGGAAGAAGTAGATGCCCAGTCGAGTGAGATGCCTCATGATTCAGCCCATCCGCTGTACAAATTAGGATTCGGTATGGGCTATTAAGGGAGCCTTCTGGGTTAACGAACGCTAATCCAGTACCAGCTATTCTCACGGTTTTCGTTCGATCAGTAGCGCTCCTCGCTGACACTTTTGTACCGTCAGACTAATCCATTAAACGGAGACGCATCATGAATCTTCAGGTGTGGGGCCATCGCGGATGCAGAGGGGCGGGAAATCCGCCCGAGAACTCGCTCAGTGCTTTTCAATCGGCCATCGATTGCGGCGCGGGTGGCATTGAGTTTGACGTTCGCTTGAGCAAAGACGGCATACCGGCCGTTTTTCACGACGCTACCCTTGAGCGGATGACCGGAACAACCGAGGAATTGGATGCTTTCACGCTGGCTGAACTGAAAAAACTGCGTTTACTCAACGCTGAAGGCAGGCCCAGCAAAGAGGCTATTCCCACCCTGGACGAGGTACTGGATTTGGTGGATGGCGACCGGCGGGCCAGTGGATTCACGGTAAACATCGAGTTGAAGGGTCCTTCTTGCGCGGAGGCGGTTGCGATTGCCTTGCGAAAGCGCTTTTCGGAAGGTTGGCTCCCCGCAAACTTTCTGATTAGCTCTTTTGATATGGGTAGCCTCAGAGAAATGAAAGCCTTGGTACCTGCGGTACTAGTGGGTACGTTATTTGAGTGTCCAGGCGAAGAGTTAGCTCGCCGCATAGCGGATACTGCGGATCTTCAGGCGGTGGCTGTCGTTATTCCGTTTTCATCTTTAACTCCGGCCGCGTTGAGTGTGATCGAAGCCGCCCGCGCCAAGGCCGTCGCGTGGACGCCGAATGAAACAAGCCCCGGCCTGCTCTCCCAAGCGGAACGCGAGCAACTCGGCAAACGTCTGCGTGAGCGAGAGTTCGCGATGATCACAGACTTCCCCAAAGATGTCCTGCAACTGTGCAGGCCGAACTTGGCTCGCGCCACCGCTACCGGCGTGCTGGCTGCCTATCTGGCCTACGAAGAGCACGATATGCTCTTTCAGCCCAGCGTGTCGGGGTTAGAAGATATCAAGCCTCCTTCGGAGTACCCGGAGCTCAAGCGCTTTGGCTTTGCGGAATTGCAACTCGTCGCGAGCGATGGCGTCGCTTTTGCGGTGTGGGAGCGGAAGGGTGGGTTTGATCGGCCACACTACCTCCTTTTTCACGGTAACCGTGCTCATTGGGGCGACACCGGCCCTGGAGATTCGCAACGCGATAGGCGCGCCAGGCTGAAGTTTATTGAAGAACTCGCCGCCAGCGGCGGAGGAGTTACCGCTGTAACTCTGCGCGGTTTCGGCAGAAGCACCGCTACTCCCAGCGAGGACGGTTTTATTCGCGATATCCGCGCCATAGCCGAACACCTGTTTACCCAGGGCGTCGATCATCGGAAACTCGCCGTCGGCGGCGAGTCTTTGGGAACTTGGGCGGCGACCCAGACCGCGGTTGAGATGACCCGCCAAAACCGTGCGCCAGCGCTCTTGTCTCTCCAAAATCCCTTTACGTGCGTTGCCGACGTGGGTGAATGGGTGATTTCGCACTTCCCCATAGTTCGCTCCTTGAACATTGCTCTTTCCGCAGCCACTCTTAACCGCCACGTACTCAAAAATCACTTCTATACGGCGCGTCTTTTTGCGGAGCTAAGCCTCCAGACCTCGGTGCAGATCGCAACCTCCGGCAAAGACGACCTAGTGCATCCGTCCCACAGCCAGAAACTAGCGGAAATCGCCCAAAAACATGGTCTCAGGGTCACTCGCGAGTTGTTCCCGGATGCCTTGCACCACAATATCCCGCCGGCCGCGTTTGCGCGGAGCGTGGCCCGGTTGGCAGTGGAAGCGTGCCATACCTCCGACTGTGGCCAGCTTTGGGGCGGCCCACCCAATGCTTTGGCGCTCGATGCTCTCATGCCATACTTGTAGTCTCTAGCGTGTTATGTAAGATTAATAACACGTAGTAAACTTCGACCTATGATTGTGAGACCCTCAGTACCATGTCAACTTTAAGCAAGTCACTTGAAAAGCGTGTTCAGGAGCTTCGTACGTCAATCGAAGCCCAAAAAATAGAATTGGCCGCCTATGAACGGGTTCTAGAACTCGAGTCTAAAGGAGGCGCGCCAGCCGAGGTTGGGGCAGCGGCCGATTCACTCGCGGTTCCAGCCATGGCTTCCAGCAATGCGCACGATCTCGAATTCAGCGGGAGCCGCTCGGACTTCGTCGCCTCAATTTTGAAGAATCGCGCCGGCGCGGGCGCCACTCCGCAGGAAATCGCCAAGGTGTTTGCGATGCGGAAGATTCCGATCAGCAAGAATCTCATCTATAACGTGGTGAGCCTGCTGTTCAAGCAAAAAAAGATCAAGAAGTCCGGTGGTCGTTACTATTACGCAGTCCGGGGAGCCGCTGCTTCCGCTCCGGCTTCCGCTCCGGCCGCCGCACCCAAGAAACGGCGCATCAGCGAGGAAGGTATGCGCCGAATCATTGCGGCCACTAAGAAGCGTTGGGCCGCCGCAAGGGCTGCCAAGGCCAAAGGTTTGAAGTAGGCCGTTTCGGCGCCTTTGTTTTTGTCATAGACTTGAAGCGTGCGTAACCTCATCTCTGTTGCGATAACGGCTGCGACCGCTCTTTTCACCGCCGCCGTTGCGCAGGGACAGTCTTGGGCCGGGCTAAACCATCAGCCCGGCGCCCCCTTGAGCCTTTGCCTCTTGCTCACCGATGGTTCTGTCATGTGCCAGTCGAACCGCGATTGGTACAAACTCTCCCCGGATATTGCGGGCAGTTACGTCAATGGCACGTGGTCGCAACTGGCGACTCTCCGGGCGGGTTACGATCCCAGTGCATATGCCTCAGCCGTCTTAGCCGATGGCCGCGTTGTTCTAGTGGGCGGCGAATACACCAGTAACGGCACCTTCGTTTTGAGCAATAACGGCGCCGTTTACGATCCGAAGACGAACAGTTGGATCGCCTTGCCTCCGCCGCCTGGCTTACTTTATGTCGGTGACGCTCCGGCGGTTGTTCTGGCGAACGGCAAATATTTGATCGGCAGCAAGCTTGACCAACGCATGGCTTTGCTCGATCCCGCGACCTTGACTTGGACTATCGTCAACCCAACCGGAAAGATAGATGGGTTCAACGCAGAGGAGGGTTGGACTCTGTTGCCGGATGGCAGCGTGTTTACGCTGGACGTTAAGAATGCTCCCAACAGCGAACGCTTTTTGCCTGGGTCGTCAACTTGGGTGTCTGCCGGCCTGACGCCAGTGGGTTTGAACTCGCCACCCGCGGAAGGGCCAATTCAGGTAGCACCGGGAGTGGTTTACGTTCCTCCAGGAGAAATTGGGCCGACTCTGCAGCGGCCCGATGGCACTATATTTGTGGAAGGCGCGAGCGGCCACACTGCCATCTTCACTCCGCCACCGGCGAACTCCACCTCACCGGGAAGCTGGGTAAGGGGCCCCGATTTTCCCAGCGGTCTTGATGCCGCCGATGCCCCCGCGGTTCTCCTGCCAAGCGGCCACGTCCTTGCCGCGGTAAGTCCAGGCGACAGCAACAAAGGCCTGCAGTTTTTCGAATTTGACGGCAACTCGCTCATCCCCGTTCCCGGCATTCCCAACGGCACAGCCGATTCGACAAGCTTTACCAGCATGTTGCTGCTTCCCACCGGCCAAGCTTTGCTGACGGATACTTCGCAGTCTGTGGAAATCTACACGCCCACCGGTGCCTACAGTCTTGCCTGGGCGCCCACAATCAGTTCGGTTCCCGCTTTGCTCACGAATGGGTCGACATACCAAATCACCGGGACCCAATTCAACGGATTATCGCAAGGTTCACTTTATGGTGACGAGCTACAGAACGCCACGAACTATCCGCTGGTGCGCATCACGAACAATGCCACAGGCCACGTCTTCTACGCTCGAACCCATGACCATAGCACTATGGGCATTGCCACCGGCGGCACGCCGGTTTCTACGTCTTTCGATGTGCCCACCAACACTGAGTTGGGTGCGAGCGCGCTGGTGGTAGTTGCCAACGGGATTCCTTCTTTGCCGGTCGCCGTGACGGTAACCGGCTCCGTGGCTCCGCCGCTGAATCTGACGTGTCCAGCGAGCACCGCTGCGGTAGGCGTGCCCTACAGTTCAGTCATCGCCGCCAGCGGCGGACAACCGCCATATACCTACTCTGTCACTGGCGGCAATTTGCCGGCGGGTTTCGTGCTCGCGGCATCCGGCGCCATCACCGGTACGCCTTCCGCAACCGCTGTTGCCGGTTTTACGGCAAATGTCACAGACTCCTTCTCCCCCACTCCCGTGAAAGCCAGTTCGGCTTGCACCATCACCGTGAATCCTCCGCCGCTAGCTGCCTTTCTGGGACTTGACACGACTACCCAAGGGAGCTGGAAGGGTGTTTACGGCCAGGAGGGCTGGATCATCGCGAACGATTCGACCAGTCTCCCGGTCTATGCGACGCTTAACATTACCGGCGCCAGCACCTGGTCGTGGTTGCCTTCCACAACGAATCCCATTGCACTATTTAAGGGCGCCAGTTCCACTGAACGTATCGCCTCAACCTACTATTCGGGTTCGACGTTCACTTTCGATCTAAGCCTGACTGGGGGCGCGCACCAAGTGGCTCTTTATATGCTCGATCTCGATACCACCAGCCGCGCGCAGACAATCTCAATTATTGACGCCACCACGAGCGCGGTGTTGGACAGCCGTTCTTTCTCGAATTTTCATAGCGGTGAGTGGGCGATTTGGAGTTTGCAGGGACACGTACTGATTCAAGTGCGGCAAACCGGCGGCCTCAATGCCGTTGTCAGTGGTTTGTTCTTTCGGACGCAATCGGCCACGATTCCGCCGCCCACCGTTTCGCTGACCGCTCCCGGCGCGGGCGCAATGCTATCAGGTACGGTAACGCTTAGCGCGCAAGCACAGTCGGCCGGCAGCATTGCCTCTGTCCAGTTTCTAGTTGACGGTACGAATTTCGGATCGGCCATTAGCGCGCCCGGGCCCTATTCAACCGCCTGGGACACCACCAGGGCCGCAAACGGTGCGCACACAATCGCGGCGAAAGCTACCGACACACAGTCGCAAAGCGCCACCACCAGTGCCGTTAGCGTGACAGTGTCCAACGTAGTTTCAGGCGGAGGGACGACCGCTGCGTTCGTCCGTAGCGACACGGCAACCCGCGGAAATTGGAAAAATGTCTATGGATCCGATGGTTCGCTAATCGCGAATGACTCGTCGCATCTGCCCGCTTATGCCGTGCTGAGCGCTGGTGGCGCCGCCCTATACACCTGGTCCGGTTCCACTGCCGACCCGCGAGCTTTGCTCAAATACACTTCCGCCTCCGATCGCATTGCCTCGACGTACTACAACTATCCCGGCTTCAGCATGGATCTCAACCTCTCAGACGGGCAACCTCACCAAGTGGCCTTTTACGTATTGGACTGGGATAACGGCGGCCGTACGCAAACCATCGCTATCGTGGATGCAAGTAGCGGTGCAACCCTTGACAGCCGATCCGTCTCGGGCTTCCAGGGCGGCCAGTATTTGGTTTGGACGATTGCCGGACATGTGCAGGTTCAGTTCAAACAGGTCAACGGGCAGAACACCGTAGTCAGCGGTGTCTTTTTCGATACTTCCGGCGGAACGACGGTGCCCGTGAATGTTTCGATTGGTGCCCCGACCCCGGGTCAATCCGTTTCCGGTCAGATTACACTCTCGGCAACCGCGGCATCTTCCGCCGGAATTACGTCGGTGCAGTTCCAATTGGACGGTGCCAATTTGAATCCTGTGGTAACGAGTGGATCTCCCTACCAGTATTCGCTCGATACTTCGGGAGTCGCCAATGGCCCGCACACCATAAAGGCGATCGCCACCGACAATGCAAGTCAGCAAGCCACGGCAAGCGTTGCGTTTACTGTGAATAACGCAAGCACGGGCGGCTCGGCCAGCGCAACCTTCGTGAAAAAGGATGTAACGACAAAGGGGAGTTGGAAGAACGTCTACGGAAAGGAGGGCGAGATCATCGCCAACGATTCGAGCGTTCCGCCAGCCTATGTTTCCGCTGCCGCGTTCAACGGCGCGGCGCCGTTTACTTGGACCATTACCCAAGACCCGAAAGCGCTGCAACAGGCCAATGGGACCGCGCGCACTGCGTCCACTTTTTATGCTTCGTCGGGGTTCACCTTCGATTTGAATCTCACTGACGGCAATTCGCATCAAGTGGCGTTCTATTTTCTGGACTGGGATGGCGGCGGCCGCGCGGAGACGATTAGCATTCGCGACGCGGCTAGCCAAACGCTATTGGACTCGCAGACTCTTAGTTCGTTCCAGCAAGGCGCGTATTTGGTGTGGAACATCAAGGGCCACGTAACGGTTCAATTTACGTTGAGCGCCGGCGCCAACGCCGTTGTGAGCGGCGTCTTTTTCCTTTAGCACCACGGGCGCATTCCGGGTCCGATAGAATGCAGAGTGGTAAAACATACTGCTATGCAAAGACGCCGTTTTCTTTCTTCCTCGCTGGCCGCTACCTCCCTTGCCGTTTCAACTCGCGGCTCGCTGCCGGCGCAATCCAATACCCCACGCGAATATTACGAGTTGCGCTGCTATAAGATGCAATCGGGTGAGCAACCCAAGCTGGCGCACAAATATTTCGCCGAAGCACTTATCCCCGCACTAAACCGCTTGAGTCTGAAGACCATTGGAGCTTTCGATCTTTACCTTGGTCCGGAAACACCATGCATTTATCTGCTGATTCCATCGACCTCTCTGGAGGCCTTGGTTACACGCGAACTTCACCTTGTCCACGACGACGAATACATGAAGGCTGCGGAACCGTTCGATGCCGCTCCCGCCAGACAACCGGCCTTCGCGCGCGTGGAAAGCTCGCTGATGATCGCCTTTGAGGGCTATCCAAAGCTAACGGTTCCGCCGGCCGCCGCGAAAACCGCTGGGCGCGTCTTCCAAATGCGCACCTACGAAAGCCCCAGCGCCCGCGATCACCGCCGCAAAGTGGAGATGTTCAATAGCGGTGAATTCGATATTTTTGAAAAGGCTGGTTTCTGGAACGTCTTTTTCGGCGATACGTTAGTTGGCGCCCGCCTGCCCAATCTCACGTATATGTTGAGCATTCCCGATTTGGCCGAACTCGACGCCAAATGGAAGGCCTTTGTCGGGCATCCCGATTGGAAAAAACTGAGCACCGAGCAGCGGTTCACCTTCGAATCGATTGTCTCCAACATCACCAACTACATTCTGCGGCCAACCTCTTATTCGCAAATCTAATGCTCTACGCCGCTTTCTTTGCCGCAGTCGCCATGGCCGCCGACCACCAGACGATCCCCCTGCAACCCGCGGGATCGTCAACTTTCAACCCAGGCGCCGAACACGATGCCACGACCGCGAAAGACCATCTGGTCGCCGGCAGGCCGGTCATTCGCTTGACCAACATCTCCGATCCGGCACTGACGTTCTACCCCGCGCCCTCAGCCAGTAACTCTGGCGCGGCCGCGATCGTCTTCCCCGGTGGCGGCTACCGCATCCTCGCGCTCGATCTGGAAGGCACAGAGATCTGCGAATGGCTCAATTCCATTGGCGTGAATGCCGCTCTGGTGAAATATCGCGTGCCTGCCGCTCCAGGCGCTCTGCGCTACGCAGCGCCGATTGTCGATGCCAGTAACGCCCTTGCCGCTGTCCGTTCTCACGCCGCCGAATGGCACATCGATCCGCATCGCGTGGGCGTCGTCGGCTTTTCCGCCGGTGGACACCTGGCCGCTCTCTTGAGCAACACCGATACCCGGCCCGACTTCGCTCTTCTCATTTACCCTGCGTATTTGACCCCTGAAACCGACCGCACTGTTCTCGCGCCTGAGTTCACGGTATCGAGACAAACGCCTCCAACGTTCTTGATCCAGACCGAAGATGATCCGATTCACGTTGAGAACAGCCTGGTGTACTATCGCGCGCTTTCCGCCAACAAGGTTCCGGCGGAGATGCATCTATTCGCAACAGGCGGTCACGGTTATGGTCTCCGCCAAACCGCCGAAGCCGTCACTGGCTGGCCTAAATTGGCCGAAGCGTGGCTGCGTGCCTGCGGATTGCTTACTTCGACTGTTCGCTAACGCTGTGTTTGGCGTTTGATCGCGCGGGAACGTTTTTGCGGCGATGGCGAAACGGCATTCTCCATTACCACCCGCAGTATATTGTTGATGCGAGTGGAGTAGCCTGGGCCGAAGGAGCGCAGCCAAGCTAACACCTCGCGATCAACCCGCAGGGCAATCAGTTGCCGATTGGGCTGGAAAGCAGTGGCAAGTTGTTCGTCGGTTAGCGGCGGAATGTCCGAAAAGTCGATCTCGCTGTCCGGCCGGTTTTTCAGTCGCGCCAGATCCGCCCGCTGCCACCTAGTCAAGGGTTTGTCCAAAATATCCGCGGCTCTCACGCTCACCAGCTTGCCGGGCCGAGATGATTCGTATGATTTCTTCGCCATGTTGTGTGCTCCTGTATACATGAACCACGAGCAAAGGAAGGTCATCGGCAAGACCGATTGCATGCCACCGCTGCTCTCCTTCTTGGTCGACAGCGTCTTTCTGGAGAACGTAATTAGGATCGCCAAAGACCCGAGCCGCTGTCTCGAAATCCACGCATGTGCTTCAGCCTGTTAATACGATTTTTGGCTTCGTCCCATTGGAAGAGCATGGCGTTATACGAAGTGTATCACGGTGCTCCTGGGAGGGTGTTGGCTAACGTTCGAGTCCATTCCAATAGCCCGGCCTTGCCCGGACCACCGCATCCGCGTGGTCTTTCACCGTTACGGTCAGTTGGTGATACACCGCATTCTTCTCCGTCTCTGGCACAAAGCTGAGTTGATATTGGCTGTGTACCTCCTTGCCAATTTCGGCCAAGTCTTCTTCCAAACGGTGGAGCGTGGCAAAGCTAAGCTGGCGCCCTACCCGTGTGTTCAGCAAGCGTCTTCCCCACATTCTGTCTAGCGTTATGCATGATCTCGGCAAATATTGGCCCGAGGTTTACGCCACTCAGGCTACCTTCGGCGCTTGCCTGTAACTAAAGCGGTAAGCCACTGGTTCGACCAGTGAGACTGGAAGAGGTTTGACCGTTGCCGGAGTAGAATCCTCTCCAAGTGGCTTGATGACCCACAAGGAGAGGATTAAATGTCTGAAACTTATCAAA
>Ga0209068_10001089_pt1 | contig 13693 bp, 17 predicted proteins | sample ColStrG_CSR_2012_FD_187200 | JGI IMG/M metagenome (GOLD analysis project Ga0209068, IMG submission 187200) | Freshwater sediment microbial communities in response to fracking from Pennsylvania, USA - Cold Stream Run_MetaG_CSR_2012 (SPAdes)... | ecosystem: Environmental > Aquatic > Freshwater >... | reverse complement strand
TCCTCGGACTGTCGCTGTTGCGAGTGCTGCAGACGCAGACCGGGACCACCTTCGCCGGGAGCTGGTCGTGGGTGCCCTACCTCATCACTGCGGTAGTGCTGTCGGTGGTCATCGCCCTGGCCATTCGCCGAGTCGTGCGCTACCGAGAGCGTGAACACGTGAGGACATCATGACCCCAGCCGCAACACCCGAACCACCGGTGTCGGGCGCGATCAGCAGATCCGACATCGAAGCCAAGTTCCGCGAGCTCCAAGGTGAGGTCGAGGTGATCGGCGAGGAGGCCAAGGGCTATGCCATCTCCGTGGCCATCGCCGTCGGTGTGGGCATCGTGGCCATCGCCTTCGTTCTGGGTCGTCGGCGCGGCCGCCGCAATCGCACCATCGTGGAAGTGCGGCGAGTCTGATGCTGGCGTTCCTGCGGGCCCGAGCCCTGAACCGAGGACTGTTGGGCGGGAGCAAGATGTGGGTCGGCGTCGGGGCCTTCGTCTGGACGCTCCGCCTCTTCCAATGGCTGAACCGACCCGAGGCGTCCGTGATCTATCGCGACAAACTCGGACCGGGAGAAGCCGTGGTCATCCGTCACCAGCCACCAGGGCCGACCCGCCGCCAGGCCAAGAAGGCCGCCAAACGCGCCCGGCAGGACACGAAGGACGCCAAACGGGCCGATCGCAAGGCGTCGCGGGGTCGAGGCGAGCTGCCCGCCGATGAGGCGACAGCCGCCGCCTAGATCCTCCTCCGAATGGACCCGTTCGCCCGATGGCGGGGATGAGCCATCATGGTGGCCATGAAGGTGTTGTTGAGGAACCCCCGGCGTGAGGTCGATGTGCCCGGCCCCCTGCAGGTGTCGACCCTGCTCCAGCGACTCGAGGTGAACCGCGAGTCGGTGCTGGTGATCCGGGGCGACACCATTGTCCCCAGCGACACCTGGCTCGCCGACAGCGACGACATCGAGATCCGGCCGGTCATCTCCGGTGGGGCCTTCGACATCCCGAGGCCCGGCCGATGAAGTGCCGGGTCTGCCGTGAGCCGGCCATCATCGACATTCGTCGGCACAACGCCAACTTCTGCGCCGAGCACTTCCTGCGCCTGTGTCGGGACCAGACGGCGAAGGCGATCCACGACTTCGACATGATCCAACCCGCCGAGCGAGTGCTGGTCGCGGTGTCCGGCGGCAAGGACTCGCTGGCGGTGTGGGACATCCTGCTCGACCTTGGTTACGAGGCCGATGGGCTGTATCTGGGACTCGGCATTGGTGACTACAGCGACGAGTCGGGACGCTACGCCCGGGCGTATGCCGTCAGTCGTGGACGCACCCTGATCGAGGTCGACCTGCCGGCCGACTACGGCTACGACATCCCCAGTGGTGCTCGGGCGGCCAAGCGGGTTCCGTGCTCGGCGTGCGGGCTGTCGAAACGACATCTGTTCGACCGGGCCGCCATCGACGGGGGCTACGACGTGGTGGTGACGGGACACAATCTCGATGACGAAGCCGCGGTGTTGTTCGGCAACGTTCTGCGCTGGCAGACCGACTACCTGGGTCGTCAACTCCCCGTCCTGCCCGCGAGGCACGGCTTCCCGCGCAAGGTCAAGCCTCTCGTCCGACTGGGCGAACGTGAGATGGCCGCCTATTGCGTGGTGAAGGGCATCGACTACATCGTCGAGGAGTGTCCGATGGCGGCCGGTAACAAGCACCTCGGGTACAAAGAAGCGCTCAACTCGGTGGAGGCCACCTCGCCTGGCTCCAAGCATGATTTCTATTTCGGTTTCCTGGCCCGGGCATCGGCGCTGTTTCGGCCCGAGGCCGAAGGAGAGCAGCTTGGGTTGGCCCCGTGCACTTCCTGTGGAGCTCCCACCACCAGCGAGGTATGCGCCTTTTGTCGCCTGGTGGAGCGGGCCGGAGGGCAGCTGCCGGAGCGTGTGGGACCGGTGCCCGTCGAAATCGGGGCACGCCTTGGTTCGGGCGTCGTCCGCGGGGAGGCCGCGTCGTGAGCGCGCCCTTGCGCGCCGGCGAGCGCGTGCTGCTCATCGACAACAAACGGCGGCGCTACCTGCTCGTGCTGCAGGCCGGCGGCGAGTTCCACTCCCACGCCGGCTTCGTCCCCCATGACGAGATCATCGGCGGATCCGAAGGGATGTCGGCGCGCTCGACCCGGGGCACGGCCTACCGGGTGCTGCGTCCGACGCTGTCTGACTTTGTGTTGAAGATGCCGCGTGGAGCGCAGGTGATCTACCCCAAGGACCTCGGGCCCATCTTGATGATGGCCGATATTTTCCCCGGGGCGAGGGTGTTGGAATCCGGGGTGGGGTCCGGAGCACTCTCCATGACCATGCTGCGGGCGGGCGCCGTCATCACTGGCTATGAGCTGCGCGACGACTTCGCCAGCCGGGCGCAGGCCAACGTGGCTTCGTTCCTGGGCGACGAGGCGCTCGAGCGTTACGACGTCCACCTCCGCGATTGCTACGAGGGCATCGACGGCGTCGGTTTCGATCGGGTGGTCCTCGATCTCCCCGAGCCGTGGAACGTGGTCAAGCACGCCGAGGGCGCCCTCGCCCCCGGGGGGATCCTGCTGGCGTACACCCCGAGCATCACGCAAGCTGCCCAGCTACGGGAGACCCTGGAGGAGAGCGATTTCGCCATGGCGGAGACGCTCGAAGTGCTGAATCGTTCCTGGCACATCGAGGGTCAATCGGTGCGACCTGACCATCGCATGGTCGCGCATACGGGCTTCTTGACTTCGGCTCGCCTGCTCGGGAGCTGATTCGGCATCGGCACCGGGAACGCGCGGTGAACGCCCTGGACATCTTGTTGGCCGTCGCCGCGGTGGCGGCCATCGTTGGTGGGTATCGGTTGGGCTTCACGGCCCGGGTGTTGTCCTGGCTCGGCCTCGGCCTGGGCCTGGTAGCCGCCATCCGCCTGGTGCCATGGCTCCTCGACCACATCGACGGAACCGATCACCTCCGAGTGGTGCTCGTCACCATCGCCACAATCGTCGTCGGCGCCGGATTGGGCCAGATGCTGGGCCTGGCGGTGGGCACCCGCTTGGCCCCGCGCCCCACCACGGGAGCGATGGTTACCGCCGATCACTGGCTAGGTGGCCTCGCCGGCCTGGCTGGCCTGGTGGTGGTGGCCTGGCTCATCCTGCCGGTGCTGGCCGTGACACCGGGCTGGCCGTCGGAGATGGCCACCGGCTCGGCGGTGGCCCGGGCATTCGGAGAGCACCTTCCCCCTCCACCTGATGCCACCGACGCCCTCCGCGCCTTGGTGGGCGACGACAACTTCCCCCGCGTGTTCGAGTCTCTTCAGCCCACCCCCGAGCTGGGCCCGCCGCCGGAGGCCAGCGGCATCGACCCACCCACGGCGACCTGGGTGTCGAAGTCGGTGGTGAAAGTGGAAGGCATCGCCTGTCGGCGCATCCAGGACGGTTCGGGCTTCGCGGTTGGGTCGGATCTCGTGGTGACGAATGCCCACGTGGTGGCGGGGGAGCGCTCGACGTCCGTCGAACGAGACGACGGCCGGCGGTTGTCGGCGACGGTCGTGTCCTTCGATCCGGAGCGCGACCTCGCCGTCCTGCACGTGGCCGATCTGAACCGGCCGGCGCTGGTCATCGGCCCGGCGTCGCGAGGAGACATCGGTGGAGTGTTCGGTCACCCGGGGGGCGAACCATTGCGCATCGCTCCGTTCCAGGTGTCACGTCAGCTCGAAGCAACCGGGATGGACATCTACGACCAACGCCCAACCGATCGTCAGGTATTGGAATTGGCGGCCACGTTGCGCCCGGGGGATTCCGGCGCGCCGCTGGTAAATCCATCGGGCGTGGTGATCGGGGTGGCCTTCGCCATCTCGACCGACCAGCCCGGCCTCGCCTATGGCCTGGCCACCTCAGAGCTGGACGCCGTGCTGGCCGGCGCTCGCCGCGACGAGGGCGCGGAGACGGGACCGTGCCTCGGCTGAGGGGTACCCACCAGCCCGGTGACGGCCAAACGGTTCAGTTCCAACTCGGATTGTCCGACGCCATGGCGGCGCGAGCAGCATCCCGGCGAAGGACATCGCCCCACAGTCGATCGGGATCGGGATGGAAGACGTCATGGCCGGCCGGCTCAACGACGAACCAGGCACCGGCGGCGACCTCCTCCTCGAGCTGGCCCGCCCCCCATCCGGCGTAGCCGATGTAGATCCGGATCTGCTCGACGCCGGCCGAGACGCTGTCGGGGTCCATGGCCAGGTCGACCGTGCCGATGGCGCCGGTGATCGAGGTCCAACCGGGGCCGTCGGTCGCTTCTCGCACCCGGGCCAGCCCCAGAACGGCATCGGCCTCCACCGGTCCCCCGCTGAAGATCACACGGGGGAGTGCAGCGGCGGCCGTCCATTGCGGAAACGTCTCGGCCACGCCCAGGGTGCTCGGTCGGTTGAGCACGACCCCCAGTGCGCCTTCGGCGGCGTGCTCGAGGAGATACACGATGGTGCGGTCGAAGTTGGGGTCGCCGAGGCTGGGTCCGGCAACGAGCAACTGGCCGCTCAGCGCATCGGTCACGGTTAGATCATTGCCCATCCCGCGTGGGTCGCGCGCGGTCCCCAACGGCAAGGTGGCTAGGGTGCGGCGTCGTTCGACATCGCCGTCGGCGTCAGCCACCTGCAAAGGAGTCGGACCGTGTACTACTACCTCGGAGGGGTGATCTTCCTCGTCCTGGCGATCATCGTGATCGTTGTGGGCATGCGACAGTTCAACCGACCCAAGTGTCCGTCGTGCGGCCTGTCGGTCGATCGAGATCTCGACAAGTGCCCCTACTGCCACGCCTCGATGTCGTGACCTGGCGCGACGAAGGGGCCCAAATGGGGCCCCTTCGTCGTCAGATCGCGGAGAGCCGTGGCGGCCCTTGGAGCTTGCTAGGCGCTAGTCGATCTCGATGAAGATGCACTCGCCGGGACATTCCTCGGCGGACTCGATGGTCGCTTCTTCTTGACCATCGGGAACGACGGCGAGACCCTCGGCGCCGCCCGGGTCGGAGAACACCTTGTCGCCCTCTTTGACGTACGCAAGCCCATCATCGAGGAGGGTGAAGACATCGGGGGCGATCTCCTCGCACAACCCGTCGCCGGTGCAGAGATCCTGATCGATCCAGACCTTCATGGTTCGCCTGTGCCTCTCTCGAGTGAGTGAAGATGATGTGGGTCCCTATCGGTCACCCGTGCATGGAAGTGTAGTGCGGCCGACCAATAAACCCGGGCATTTCGAGGGAAATGTCCACCCAGAGGCGGAGGCTGCCGGCCCGGTCGCGAGCGGTCGTCGAGAGGTTGCTACGCAGCCCTGTCGGCGGCAAATCAAGAGGGTTCCGTGGCATCGCCGAGGCGTCGGTGTAGGGTCCGCCATGAGCGTTCGAGGAGGTGATTCTCGTCAACGAAGCCGAGTTTGAGCAGCGGATCGCTGCCTTCGATGGAGAGATGTCAGAGCTGCGCGACCAGGCCGTCGCGCTGGAGGAAGAAGTCACTTCTCTGCGCCGACGCTTGCAGGACGCCCCCAAGCGTGTGCGCACGCTCGAGGAACGCCTGCTCGAGACGAAGGGACAGCTGGCTCAGGCCGTGTCCCAGAACGAAAAGCTCAGCTACACCCTGCGCGAAGCACGCGAACACATCGCCGCGCTCCGCGACGAGGTCGAGAAACTGACCCAGCCCCCGTCGGCCTACGGCACGCTTCTGGGCCGCAACGACGATGGCACGGTGGACGTGTTCTCCGGAGGGCGCAAGATGCGGGTGGCGGTCCACCCCGACCTCGGCGACATCGACCTGACCCGCGGGGCCGAGGTCGTCCTCAACGAATCGCTGAACGTCGTGCTCGCCCGCACCCCGGAGATGACCGGTGAGGTGGTCACGTTCAAGGAGCTCCTCGACGACGGCAACCGAGCCATGATCGTCGGGCGAGCCGACGAAGAGCGGGTCGCCGAGCTGGCTGACACGCTCAAGGGGCGCAAGATCCGCGCCGGTGACACCGTGTTGCAGGATTCCCGTTCGGGCCTGTTGCTGGAGGTCCTGCCCCGACCCGAGGTCGAGGAGCTCGTCCTCGAGGAGGTCCCCGACATCTCCTATGAAGACGTCGGCGGCCTCGACAGCCAGATCGAGCAGATCACCGACGCCGTCGAGTTGCCCTTCGTGCATCACGAGCTCTTCGCCCAGTACAAGCTGCCGGCGCCGAAGGGCATCTTGTTGTACGGCCCGCCCGGCTGCGGCAAGACGCTGATCGCCAAGGCCGTCGCCAACTCGCTGGCCAAGAAGGTGGCGGAGGTCAGCGGTGACCGCGAAGCACGCAGCTATTTCCTCAACATCAAAGGCCCCGAACTGCTCAACAAGTACGTCGGCGAGACCGAGCGGCAGATCCGGCTCGTCTTCCAGCGAGCACGCGAGAAGAGCGAGGAGGGCTGGCCGGTCATCGTCTTCTTCGACGAGATGGATTCACTCTTCCGCACGCGGGGCACCGGCATCAGCTCGGACATGGAGTCCACCATCGTCCCTCAGCTGCTGGCCGAGATCGACGGTGTCGAGACGCTCAAGAACGTCATCGTCATCGGCGCGTCAAACCGTGAAGATCTGATCGATCCCGCCATCCTTCGTCCCGGGCGGCTCGACGTGAAGATCAAGATCGAACGCCCCAACGAGGAGGCGGCCGCGCAGATCTTCGCCCGCTACCTCACCTCGGATCTCCCCCTCGATGCCCACGAGGTCGAGACGCTCGGCGGCGGCGACCGCGACAAGGCAGTGCGGGCCATGATCGAGGACACCGTGGCCGAGATGTACCGCGACGACGAGGCCAACCAGTTCTTGGAGGTGACCTACCAGAACGGCGACAAGGAGGTCATGTACTTCAAGGACTTCTCCTCCGGCGCCATGATCGAAAACATCGTGCGTCGGGCCAAGAAGCTGGCCATCAAACGTCTCATCGACAACGGCAACCCGGGCATCTGCGTGAACGACATGTTCGAGTCGATCCACCAGGAATACAAGGAGCACGAGGATCTGCCCAACACCACCAATCCGGACGACTGGGCCAAGATCTCGGGCAAGAAGGGCGAGCGCATCATCTACGTGCGAACCCTCATCAAGAAGCCCGACTCCGACACCACCGGCGGGCGTTCCATCGAGCGCGTCGCCACCGGCCAATACCTGTAGGTCCAGCTCGAAACGCGCTCGGCCAGAACCGACGCCTGCGCCAGACTCTCCACCGTGCTCGACCCTGTCGTCCTCATCGGTTCGCTCGTCCGGCTGGAACCATTGGCCGTCGATCACCTACCCGGACTGGTCGCGGCGTCCAGGGAGGACCTGGCGGCCTATCGGTGGAACCTCATGCCGAGGTCTGAGTCGGCCATGGCCAGCTACGTCGACGACGCCATCCAACACCAACAGGACGGCCACAGCCTGGCGTTCGCGACGCTGCGCCAAGCCGACGACCGAGTCGTGGGCTGCACGCGGTACTGCCGAGCCGAGTACTGGGCCTGGCCCGCGGACAACCCGCACCGACGCCACGATGGCACGCCCGACGCCGTCGAGGTCGGTTACACCTGGCTGTCAGTCTCGGCCCAACGCACCGGCGTCAACGTCGAGGCCAAGCGCCTGATGTTGGCGCACGCGTTCGAGGTCTGGGCCGTGCACCGAGTGTCGCTCGACACCGACGAGCGAAACCAGCAGTCGAGGCGAGCCATCGAGGCCCTCGGCGCCCGCTTTGAAGGCGTCATCCGGGTCGAGCGCATCGGCGCTGATGGCACGGTTCGAGATTCCGCCCGATACTCGATCATCTCCGACGAGTGGCCCGCCGTTCGCCAGCACCTCGACGCGCGACTGACCCGCTGAGTTCGAGTCATACCGGCCGGACCGGGGGCAGACCCATCGGGTTCGGGAAGCGGATCTCGCCGGCGGAGACGATCGCGTCCGACAGGTGCCGGAGCAACGCCTCGAGCCGATCCGTGGACCGGGCACCCAAGGCCGTCCACGGAGCGAGGGCGAGTCGATCGGTGGAGTCCTCGATACGTCGCCGTGCGTCGACACCGGTGGGGGAGAGCTGGGTTCCATCGGGGGACAGCCAGCCACGACTGACCAGGCGGGCGGTTGCCGCGTCCCAGTCGGCATCGGTCCAGCCCCGGGCGGCACACTGACCTTCGCGAGAGACGGCACCGGTAGCCGAGAGCGCCACGTTGGCCTCACAGCCATCGAGTCCTTCGACCACCGAGGCGGCGACGTGGCCATCGCCTCGGTGCTCGCGGAGCACGGTGAGGGCGAGCCAAAGCGACACGTGGGCCGGCGCCTCGCCGGTGGCGGCCACGGCGGCCCACGCGGAGGCGAGGGGGCGACCGGTGAGCGGACAGGCGTCGGCGGCCTGGCTGGCCAGTTCGGCGGCCTCCACCATGTCGGGGGAGTCGACCTGGTCACCCAGCAGCCGGGCCAGGGCGCGGTCGACGGCGCTCAGCCGGGCGGCCAATACCGCGGACGGCTCCGCGAAGGTCCAGGCGTCGGGAATCGCCCGTTCGACCATGGGGGCGGCGAAGTTAAAGAAGGTGGCGCCGACCACCGGGGCCGCGACCGGACCCATCGGTGCCGAACGGCCGGCAAAGTAGCTCATCCAGAAGCCACGCAGACCTAACGCCGCATCCGCCTCCGGGATCTCTGGGCTGAAGTAGGCCACGGCGTGGATCGGCTCGAACAGGAGCCAGAGATGGCGGGCGAGCGACATGTTCTGGTCAACGGCCATGGCCGCAAGTATGGCGCTGAACCCCGAGGAAACAGGTCGTGGCGGTAGGGTGCGCGGGTGGCAATCAGCAAGATCTGTGGGGTCGAGACCGAGTTCGGGATCCTCATCAGAGGGGTCGAGGAGTCGAACCCCATCGCGGCCTCCTCGATGCTGATCAACGCCTATCTGCACGAACATCGCCGGGGCGATGAACCGGTCGTGGCGCCGGCGGTGGGGTGGGATTTCGAAGACGAGTCACCAGGCAACGACGCCCGGGGCATCGCGGGGGTGGGAGCCATGGCCCCCGAGGTGGAGACCCACCTGGTCAACGCCGTGCTCACCAACGGCGCCCGCTACTACGTAGATCATGCCCATCCGGAGTTGTCGACCCCGGAGTGCGCTGACGCCCGATCGATCGTGGTCTTCGACCGGGCGGCCGAGCAGATCCTCGTCGAGTCGATGGATGCCGCCCGCCGGGTGATGCCCGAGGGGCAAGAGATCGTCGTGTACAAGAACAACTCCGACGGCAAGGGCAACAGCTACGGCTGTCATGAGAACTACCTGATGGACCGGCAACTGCCCTTCGGGCGGATCGTCAGCCAGATCACGCCTCACTTCATCACTCGCCAGATCTTCTGCGGGGCGGGCAAGGTGGGCAGCGAGGCGGGGGGCCTGAGTCACCGCGAGGTGCCGTTCCAGATCAGCCAGCGCGCCGACTTCTTTGAGGAGGAGGTGGGTCTGGAGACGACGCTGAAACGGCCCATCGTCAATACCCGCGACGAACCGCATTGCGACGCCACCAAGTACCGACGGCTGCACGTCATCATCGGCGACGCCAACCTGTCGGAGGTGGCCACCTTCTTGAAGGTCGGGACGACGGCCATCGTGCTGGCCATGATCGAGGACGCCGCGCTCTCCCGCGAATTCCTGTTCAACGCCCCCATCTGGGCGCTGCGCCGGGTGTCGTACGACCTCACCTTGCGGGCGCCCCTCGAGCTCGTCGATGGCACTACCGTGACCGCGCTGGACGTGCAGTGGGAGTTGTTCGATCGGGCTCGCAAGTATGCGGAGGTGGCCAGTCTCGAGTGCGTCGGCCAGGCAGTGGGCGACGAAGTCCTGCGGCGCTGGGAGGCCGTGCTCACCGCGCTCGAAACTGATCCGATGCTCCTGGCCGACCAGCTCGATTGGGTGGCGAAGTACCGGCTGATCGAGGGGTACCGCGAGCGCCACGATCTCGAATGGGATGACGCCCGGCTGGCGGCGATGGACCTGCAGTACCACGACCTGCGACCGGAGAAGTCGCTGTTCGCCCGCCTCGGGATGGAACGGATCACCAACGACCACGAGGTCGCCCTGGCCCAGGTCGAACCGCCGACCGATACCCGTGCGTATTTTCGGGGGAAGTGCCTGCAGAAATGGGGTGATGACATCGTGGCCGCCAACTGGGATTCCCTGGTCTTCGACACCGGACGGGAGCCGTTGCGTCGCGTGCCGATGATGGAACCGACGCGCGGAACCGAGGCCCATGTGGGTACGTTGTTGGCCGAATGCACCACTTCGTCCGAATTGTTGGACAAGCTGGGAAGCTAGACCCGGTCGCTATCGTCGACGGCGACGCGACTTTTCGAGGTGAGAGGGCCAGATGGCTGAACGAGAGCAGATCCGCAAGCCGGCGCCAGCCAAGAAGGACGCCGAGATCGAGGAAGCTCCGCCCGCGTCCGAAAAGGGCGAGAAGATCAAGGCCGAGCTCGATGATCTCCTGGACGAGATCGATGGCGTCCTCGAGACCAACGCAGAGGAATTTGTTAGGAGCTATGTCCAGAAGGGTGGACAGTAGTCCACGACCCTGGCACCCCTTCTGAGCCAATGTGCAAGAACAGCCACCGCGGGCGTGGTTTCGCCTGCACATTTGGAGGGGGGTACGGATGGTGGGTCGCCGGCGCTGATGCGGCACCGGGAGGCGACCCGGTAGCTTGGCGGCGTGACGTTGCCCATGTTCTCTTCGACCGACGACCCCGGTCCCAACTTCGCCGAACTGCTCCGCCGCGTCGGCCTCGAGCCGCCGACCCCGGCGACCACCCTTGATGGGGTGCTGACCATCACCCACGGCACCACCGTGGTGGCGGTGCGCTACGCCGACGGCGTGGTCATGGCCGGCGACCGGCGGGCCACCAGCGGCAACCTCATCTCCCATCGGGCCATCGAGAAGGTGTTCCCCGCCGACCGCCACTCAGGCGTCGCCATCGCCGGGGCGGCGGGACCGGCCATGGACATGGTCAAGCTCTTCCAGCTGCAACTCGAGCACTACGAAAAGGTCGAGGCCTCGGCGCTGAGTCTCGAAGGCAAGGCCAACCAGCTCTCGGCCATGGTCCGAAACCATCTGCCGGCGGCCATGCAAGGACTGGCCGTTGTGCCCCTTTTCGCCGGCTTCGATCTGGCCCGCGGCTCGGGACGGCTCTTCCAATACGACGTGACCGGCGGCCGCTACGAGGAGACGAACTACGCCTCGACGGGTTCGGGCAGCCTGCACGCCTCCACCGTCATCAAGCTCGGGTTCGGTGAGGCCATGACCAGGGAGACCACGTTGGATCTCGCCATCAAGGCCCTCTTCATGGCCGCCGACGAGGATTCGGCCACCGGCGGCCCGGACCTGGTGCGCGGCATCTACCCGACGATGGCCACGATCACCGAGGAGGGCTTCACCCGAGTCGAGGAGACGGAGGTCGCCGAACGCTTTGGGGAGCTCGTCGGCGCCATGACACGACGGGAAGCCGAGCAGGCCAGCCTCGTGGCGGAGACCACCTCGGATCATGGAGGTCTGCAGGCATGACCATGCCGTTCTACGTCGCTCCCGAACAGGTCATGAAGGATCGAGCCGACTACGCCCGTAAGGGCATCGCCCGCGGCCGGAGCTTGGCCGCCGTCGTCTACGACACGGGCATCCTGATCTGCGCGGAGAATCCGTCGTCCACCCTGCGCAAGGTGAGCGAGATCTACGACCGCATCGCCTTCGCCGGGGTCGGCAAGTACAACGAGTTCGATCAACTACGCATCGCCGGCGTGCGGGCGGCCGACCTGAAGGGCTACGCCTACAGCCGCGAGGACGTCGATGCTCGCAGCCTGGCCAACCAGTACGCATCCATCCTGGGTCAGGTGTTCACCCACGAAATGAAACCGATGGAAGTCGAGATCCTCGTGGCCGAGGTGGGTCGGGACCGCGACGGCGACCGTCTTTTCCACATCCTCTACGACGGAACCGTCATGGACGAGGACGACTTCACCGTCCTCGGGGGCGAGGCCGAGGCCATCAACAGCCGTCTCGAAGAAGCGTGGAACGACGACGTCGATCTGGCCGGCGCCCTCCAGGCAGCCGTGGCCGCCCTGGCTGGTCCCGACCGCACCCTCACCGCCGGTGACCTCGAGGCCGCCGTGCTGGAGCGCACCGATGCACGCCGGGCGTTTCGCCGCCTCGAGGATGACGAAGTGGCCGCCCTTCTCACCTGATCGGGGATAGGTACCGGGCAGGAGCGGTTTGCGCCGGTAGCCTCACGCCATGGAGCGCCGGATCTTCGGTCTGGAGAACGAGTACGGAGTGACGTGCACGCTCCGCGGCCAACGCCGGCTCAGCCCCGACGAGGTCGCCCGCTACCTCTTTCGGCGAGTGGTGTCGTGGGGTCGAAGCTCCAACGTCTTCCTGGCCAACGGAGCGCGGCTGTACCTCGACGTCGGGTCCCACCCGGAGTACGCCACACCGGAATGTGACTCCATCTATGACCTCGTGGTTCACGACAAGGCGGGCGAGCGGATCCTCGAACAGCTGCTGGCCAGCGCCGAACAGCGGCTCCGGGAAGAAGGCATCCGCGGCGTCATCTACCTGTTCAAGAACAACACCGATTCGGCGGGAAACAGCTACGGGTGTCACGAGAACTACCTGACCAGTCGACGCGACGACTTCGGCCACTACGCCGAGGTGTTGATTCCGTTCTTGGTGAGCCGCCAGATCTATGCCGGCGCCGGCAAGGTGCTGCAGACCGCCCGCGGGGCCATGTACTGCGTCTCGCAGCGCGCCGAACACATCTGGGAAGGCGTCTCCAGCGCCACCACCCGCTCGCGCCCCATCATCAACACACGGGACGAACCCCACGCCGACGCGGAACGCTATCGACGGCTCCACGTGATCGTGGGTGATTCCAACATGAGCGAGTATTCGACGTTCCTGAAGGTGGGCGCCGCCAGCCTGCTTCTGCGGATGCTCGAAGAACCCAACGTGGTCTTGCGGGACATGACGCTGGAGAATCCGATCCGCGCCATCCGAGAGATCAGCCACGACATCACCTGTCGCCGGCGCGTTCGCCTCGCCAATGGTCGCGAGGCCAGCGCTCTCGAGATCCAGAGCGAATACCTCACCCGGGCGCTCAAGTACGCCGAGCGTCGGGAGCTGAGCCCACTCGAGACCCAGGCGCTCGAGATGTGGGAGCACTGTCTCACCACCATCGAAAACGATCCGCTGAAGCTCGACCGCGAGGTCGACTGGGTCATCAAGTACAACCTGGTCGAACGCTTCCGCGAGCGTCACGACCTCGAGCTGAACGATCCCCGCGTGGCGCTCCTCGATCTGCAGTATCACGACGTGAACCGCCAGCGCGGAGTGTTCTACAAGCTTCAGGATCGGGGATTGGTCGAGCGGATCTGCGACGACGCCGATATCGACACGGCGATGGAGACGCCACCCCAGACGACCCGGGCGCGGTTGCGGGGCGAGTTCATCCGCAAGGCCAAGGAGCGCAAGCGTGACTACACGGTCGACTGGGTGCACCTGAAACTCAACGACCAGGCCCAGCGCACCGTCTTGTGCAAGGACCCGTTCAAGTCCCGCGACGAGCGGGTCGAGAAGCTCATCGCCTCGCTATGAACCGGTCCGTCCACCGTTTTCGCCACCGGTAGGCTCCACATCGGTGGACAAGCTCGAACGGCTCTTGAATC
>Ga0209068_10001088_pt1 | contig 13693 bp, 1 predicted proteins | sample ColStrG_CSR_2012_FD_187200 | JGI IMG/M metagenome (GOLD analysis project Ga0209068, IMG submission 187200) | Freshwater sediment microbial communities in response to fracking from Pennsylvania, USA - Cold Stream Run_MetaG_CSR_2012 (SPAdes)... | ecosystem: Environmental > Aquatic > Freshwater >... | reverse complement strand
ATATTGAAGCTGGGCATCTGCTAAATGCGGCGTGGTTCGACGCTGGCCCGAATCGACGCGGGCGTTTGCTACTCGTCGTGCACCATCTGGGCATCGATGGCGTGTCGTGGCGGTTTGTGCTGGAAGATATGCAGACGGCCTATCAGCGTGGCGCGGATGCGTTGCCCGCCAAGACCACATCCTACAAAACGTGGGCGGAGCGATTGCATGACTATGCAGTGAGCGATGCACTCGCTCGCGAATCCGCGCGCTGGGCGTCGCTCGCGCCCGCGGCCAGGTTGCCCAGCGACGTGGCCGATGCGCCACCGAAGCTCATCGCCGCGCGGTCGGCCACAGAGACGGTGAGCCTGAGCATCGACTTGACTGAGCAGTTGTTGCGCACGGCCAACGCCGCCTATCGCACCCACAGCCACGAGTTGTTGCTGGCCGCATTGGTGCTGACGTTGCGACGTGCGAGCGGGCTGCCGAATGTGCAATTCGATTTGGAGAGCCACGGTCGCGAAGACTTGTTCGAGGGGGTGGATGTGTCGCGCACCGTGGGCTGGTTCACCAGCTTGTATCCGGTGCAGGTGAGCGCGCCGCTGGATGCAGGCGTGGGTGACGTGATCGTGCGCGTGAAGGAATCGCTGCGCGCCATCCCGCATCGCGGCATCGGTTATGGCGTGCTGCGTTATCTGAGCGACACGCCGCTGTCGGAGCCGCTGCGCGCACAACCGGCGTCCGATGTCTTGTTCAACTATCTTGGTCAATTCGACCAGTTCGGCGCGCGCGCCGATGGCGGCGATGGCTTTCTGGCGTTGGCATCTGAAGGTGAGGGCCGGTCGCTGAGCGAGCGCAACTTTTTGAGCCACGCCATCACCGTGAACGCCCAGGTGCTGAACGGCGCGCTGTTGTTGCACTGGAGCTACAGCACCGAGCGCTACCAGCCGGAGACGATACAGCGCATCGCACATGGCTACATCAAGGCGTTGCAAGCGGTCATCGCACATTGCACAACCGAAGGCAGCGGCCGTTGGACGCCGAGCGACTTTGCGCTGGCACCGTTGACCGAAGCGCAGTTGGCGCAGGTCGAACATGCCCTTGGGTGCGACACGGCCAAAGTCGCGCGGGCGCGCATCGAAGATATTTACCCGCTCACGCCCTTGCAACAGGGCATGCTCTTTCACAGCCTGCACGCGCCTGGCGATGGTACCTACATCACCCAACTGAGCATGCGCATAAGCGGCGATGTCGATGTCGCCGCGTTTGAGCAAGCGTGGCGGCACATCGTCGTGCAGCATGCTGTCTTGCGCAGTGCATTCTTGTGGGAAGAGGTCGATGCGCCGGTTCAGGTGGTGCTGTCGCGTGCGCCGGTGACGCTGGCGGTTGAAGATTGGCGCGATGCTAGCCCCGATGAACAAGAAGTGCGTTGGGCCGCGCTCTTGGATCGGCATGCCTACGAGCCGATGACCTTTGCGCAGCCGCCGCTGATGCGGTTGGCGCTGGTGCGTTGCGCCGAACACGACTACCGCTTCGTCTGGAGCCACCATCACATTTTGTTAGATGGCTGGTCATTCACGATGGTGTTGGCCGATGCGCTGGCAGCCTACGAAGCGTTGCAGGCGGGGCAACCCGTGCCAACGCAGGCGCGCCGCGCTTTCCGTGAGCACGTCGCCTGGTTGCAGGCGCAAGACCCAGCGCAGGCGCAGCGGTATTGGCAGGCGCAACTCGCCGGGTTCGACACGCCGACCGCACTGCCCTTCACCGCATCGCCCAAAGCCGAGACTGTGCATGACGCACGGCATGGCGAAGCAGCGCGATATTTGCCGGAGGCGCTGACGAAGCGGCTGCAACACTTTGCCCAAGAGCACCACGTGACGCTGAGCACGCTAGTGCAGGGCGCGTGGGCTCTGTTGCTCAGCCGGCACACGGGCGAACGCGACGTGATATTTGGCGTCACTGTCTCGGGCAGGCCGCCGGCGTTGCCCGGTGTAGAGCAGATGGTGGGCATGTTCATCAACACCTTGCCGCTGCGCGCGAGCGTGCCGCCCGAGGTAGCGTGCACCGAGTGGTTGCAAGCGTTGCAGCAGCGCCAGGTCGTGATGCGCCAGTTCGAGCATAGCCCGCTCACGTCGGTTCAAAAATGGAGCAGCGTACCGGCTCGCACACCGTTGTTCGAGACCATCGTTGTGTTCGAAAGCTATCCCGTGGCGCAGGCGTTGCGTGAAGACACTAGCGCACTGGCGCTTTCGGCAGTGCATACAATCGAGCGCGGCAATGCGCCGCTCATGCTCATCGTGACCCCCGGCACTGCACTGCGTGTGCTAGCCAATTTCGATGCGCGCCGCATCGATGCGGATGCAGCCAACCAATTGCTCGATCAATTCACACATGTGCTCGAAGGGTTCCTCACGGCACCACGCCTGGCGCAGGTATCGCTGGCGGACGCAACGCAGCGAGAGCACGTGCTGCGAGGGTGGAACGCAACGGAGGTGGACTATGGCGATGGCACGACGTTGTGGGACCTGTTCGCCGCACAGGTGGCGCGCACGCCCGATGCTGTTGCGGTGCGCTTCGGCGATGAGGTGCTGACGTATCGCGAACTGTTCGAGCGCGCCAACCAAGTCGGGCACTACCTGCGGGCACATGGCGTCGGGCCGGACAGCATCGTGCCGGTGTGCACGCACCGCTCGCTGGAGATGATCGTCGGGCTGTATGGCGCGCTAGCGGCGGGCGCGGCGTATCTGCCGGTGGAGCCGAGCCTGCCGCGCGATCGGCTGGCATTTATTTTGGAGCAAGCACACGCACCGGTGGTGCTGAGCCAACGACACCTGGCCGAGCAGGTGGGCGCGGCGGCTGGAGTCAGCAAAGTAGTGTGTCTAGATCGGGATTGGCTCACACACATCGACCCGCAGCCGACAGAGACGGAAGTGAGTTGGACTGGCTTTCGGCCCGACAACTTGGCATACGTGATCTACACGTCGGGGTCGACGGGGCAGCCGAAAGGTGCGATGGTGTCGCATCGGGCGATCGTGAACCGGCTGCGATGGATGCAAGCCGAATACCCGTTGACAACCAGCGACGTGGTCGTGCAGAAGACACCGTTCGGGTTCGACGTGTCGGTGTGGGAGCTGTTCTGGCCTCTGCAAGTTGGTGCGACGCTGGTGATGGCCGAGCCGGGCGGTCATCAAGACCCAGCCTACCTCGGTCAACTGATCCGCAGCGCAAGAGTGACGACGGTGCACTTCGTGCCGTCGATGCTAGGGGCGTTTATCGAGAGTGGAGAGTTGGGCACGTGCGACACGCTGAAGCGAGTGATTTGCTCAGGCGAGGCGTTGAGTGAGCAGATGGCGGAACGGTTCTTCGCACACGCGCCGGGACATGTGGCGTTACACAACCTGTATGGGCCGACGGAAGCGGCTGTTGATGTGAGCTACTGGGCGTGTAAGCGCGGATCACGCGAGGCGAGCATGCCGATTGGGCGGCCGATTGCGAACATCCAACTCTACGTGCTGGACGAGAGTTACCAACCCGCCCCGTGGGGGTAGCAGGGGAGTTGTTTATCGCCGGGGTTGGGTTGGGGCGAGGCTATGTGCATCGAGCCGACCTGACGGCGGAGCGGTTTGTGGCGAACCCACACGGAGCGGCGGGGAGCCGGATGTATCGGACAGGGGACGTAGCGCGGTGGCGTGGAGACGGAGCGCTGGAGTATCTGGGACGGACGGATTTCCAGATAAAGGTGCGCGGGAATCGAATCGAGCTGGGGGAGATTGAGGCGGTGCTGGCGTCGCACCCGGCGATCAAAGACGCGGTGGTGGTCGCGCGCGAAGACGTGACGGGGCACGCGCGGCTGATTGGGTATGTGGTGGCGCAACCGGGCGGCGAGATCAGTGACGAAGTGATGCGCGGGCATGTGAGTGCGAGGCTGCCTGAGTATATGGTGCCGAGCGTGTTCGTGACATTACCGAGACTGCCGGTGTCGGCGAATGGGAAGCTGGATCGGAAGGCGCTGCCTGCGCCGAACGTGAGTGCGAGCGCCGAGGCACGCGCGTATCTCGCGCCTGCCAGCGAGGGTGAGCGGGTGCTGGCGGATGTGTGGGGGAGTGTGCTGCGGCTAGATGTGAGTCGGATCAGTGCGACGGACAATTTCTTCGCCCTCGGTGGTGATTCCATCCTCAGCTTGCAGGTCATCGCACGGGCCAAACAAAAAGGCTGGCTGTTGACGCCGCCGCAAATTTTCCAATCACCCACGATCCAACAACTCGCGCTGCTGATGCAGCCGACAGTGGCGCTGCAAGCCGAGCAAGGTCTGGTGATGGGCGCGGCCCCGCTCACGCCGATTCAGCGTTGGTTCTTCGACCAAGACTGGGCCGCGCCCAATCACTTCAACCAATCGGTGCTGCTGCACCTGCCGACAGACACGAACGTGGCCGCAGTGCGGCAGGCGCTCGGTGCGGTAATCGAGCATCACGATGCGTTGCGGTTGCGTTTTGCGTGTGCCGAGGAGGGTTGGGCGCAATCGCATGCGTACCCCGGCGATGCCGAGGCAAACCACACTGTCCTGGATGTAGTCGATAGCGATGCCGCGAGCTTGACCCGCGCAGATATCGCCGTGTTGATCCAATCGGCGTCGGCGCGTGCACAAACCAGCCTGGATGTGACGCATGGTCCGATGCTGCGCGCCGTCTATTTGCACTTGGGCGCGGTGCACGAGAGCCGGCTGCTCTTGGTCATCCATCACCTCGTCGTCGATGGCGTGTCGTGGCGCATCCTGCTCGACGATGTGCAGTTGGCGTATTCGCAGGTCGTCGCCGGGCAAACGGTTCAATTGTTGTCGAAGACCAGCTCGTATCAAGCCTGGGCAAACCGCCTGAGCATCTACGCCCAATCAGGGCCGTTGTTGCGCGAGCTGGACTATTGGCAGACAGCGCGCACCGAGCCTGCGCCGTTGCTCCCGGCCGACGCGCCGATTGATCGAAGCGAATTGACGCTGGCAGATGCGGTCCAGATCGAGGTGGCCTTGACGGTCGGCGAGACGCAGCTGTTGTTGCAACAAGTCAACGCGGCCTATCGCACCGACACGGCGGACGTGCTCATTGCTGCGCTCTGTTCGGCGCTGTCGGAGTGGACGGGGCAGTGTGCAGTCGATCTGGAACTGGAGGGGCATGGCCGCGAGCCGCTGTTTGCTGACCTAGATGTGTCGCGCACGGTCGGCTGGTTTACGGCGCGCTACCCGGTGCGCTTGCACGTGAAGTCGCATCAACCCAGCCAACTGCTACCCGACATCAAAGAGCAGTTGCGCCGCGTCCCGAATCGCGGTATCGGCTACGGCCTGTTGCGCTACACGCATGCGTATGCGAACGCGAGCACGCACGCGCACGGGCACGCGCACGGGCACGCGCACGGCTTGCAAACACACGCCGCGCCCGAAGTGGAGTTTAACTACCTCGGCCAGTTCGACCAGACCTTGCCCGTCGGCGAAGCACCGTTCCGATTGGCGAGCGCGGCTGAGCTTGAAGTGAGCGGGCGCGACGTCGGGCCTGAGAACCGGATGCTGCATCCGCTGGTCATCAACGCTCAAGTGCTGGGCGGCGTGCTGAGTGCGAGCTGGATTTTCAACACGCGTTTGCACGAGCGTCGCACCATCGATTGGGTGGCTGGACGATTCATCGAGGCGTTGCGGCATTTGATCGCGCATGCATCGTCGCCCGATGCCGGCGCTTTGACGCCGTCCGATGTGTCGCTCGCCAATTTGGACGAGACCGGCATCGCCGACATCGCCGCGTCGGTGGAGTTCGAAGACTGAATTTAGGAGAACCCTGAGCGCATGGCTGCTAAAAAAATCGAAGCGATCTATCCGTTGACCCCACTCCAACAAGGGATGTTGTTCGAGACGTTGCGCGCGCCGGAGACCGGTGCGTATGTGCAGCACTTCGTGTGCACACTGAGCAACCTCGATGTGGCGGCGTTCGAACAGGCATGGCAATTGGCCGTGCAGCAGCATGCTGTCTTTCGCACGGCATTCACCTGGGAGCAAAGCGAGACGCCGTTGCAAGTGGTCGGGCAACAGGCCAAGGTCAAGGTCAAGGTGCAACACATGGATTGGCGCGGCGATTCGCCGCAGCGGCAACACGCACGACTGGAGCGGTTCTTGGCCAAGGATCGCGCCACGGGCTTCAAGCTGTCGCGCGCGCCGCTCATGCGCCTGAACTTGATCCAGCGCGCTGACGACAGCTATACCTTCGTGTGGAGCTACCATCACATTTTGCTGGATGGATGGTCGGTCGCGATGGTCTTGGGCGAGGTGTTCGCATCGTATCAAGCCTTGTGCGAGGGCGCGCGGCCTCGGACAGGCGCACGCCGGCCGTTCGCCGACTACGTCGCTTGGTTGAATGAACAACCCGCGCCCGACGCCGAAACCTATTGGCGCGCGCTGCTGGGCGGTTTCGTCGCACCAACGCCACTGTTGAGCGCAAACGCGCCATCGCCTATACAGGCCGAAGCGCAATTCGCGAGCGAGATTCGGCGGCTCACGCCGTTGCTCAGCGCCGCGTTGCAGGAGTTTGCACAGCAGCAACATGTGACCGTGAACACGGTAATGTTGGGCGCATGGCTCTTGTTGCTCGCGCGCCGCAGCCGCGAGGACGACGTGCTGTGCGGCGTCACCGTGTCGGGCCGTCCGCCGTTGCTGGCTGGCGTCGAGGACATCGTTGGCATGTTCATCAACACCTTGCCAGCGCGCGTGCATGTACAACCAGAGGCGCACATTGGCCCGTGGCTGCAAGCGTTGCAACAGCAACAAGTGCAGACGCGTCAGCACGAACACAGCGCGCTCACCTCGGTGCAAAAGTGGAGCGACGTGCCGGCAGGCACGCCATTGTTCGAGAGCATTTTCGTCTTCGAGAACTATCCGATCACGTCGACCGCGCTGCAAGAGGCCACTTCTGGCCTGCACATCGTCGATGTGCGCAACATCGAGCAGACCAATTACCCGCTCACGCTCATCGCCATCCCTGGTGGGGCGATGCAGTTGCAAGCCAATTACGACCAGAGTCGCTTCAGCGCGAGCAGCGTTGCCCGGCTGCTCGATCAATATGAGCAGGTGTTGCAGGGCCTACTGAGGGCGCAGCAGATGTGGCAGGTGTCACTGTTGAGTGCCGAGGAGCGCGAGCAAGTGCTGCCCGGGCGGAACGCGACCGATGCGTGGTGCGACGACACGTCCACACTGTTCGGGCTGTTCAGCGCCCAAGTCGAGCGCACGCCCGATGCCATCGCTGTGCAGTTTGGCGATGCGACGCTGAGCTATCGTGCGCTGTGGCACAAGGCCAACCAACTCGGCTATTACTTGCGCGACAAAGGCATCGGACCGGAATCGGTCGTCGCCATTTTCATGGAGCGCTCGCTGGAGATGCTTGTCGCGCTCTACGGCATCCAGGCGGCGGGCGCGGCCTACGTGCCCATTGACCCAGGCTATCCCGCTGAGCGCATCGCTACCATGCTGGACGACATCGGGGCCAAGGTCATCCTCACCCAGAACCACCTCTCGGCACAGTTAGATGGTATCGCGAGTGACTCTGATGTTAAGCGCGAGATGTTGTGCCTGGATCGGGATTGGGCGACACACGTGGCCGTACATCCGGCCTACGCACTGGATGTGCAGGTGCAGTCCGATCAGATGGCTTACGTGATTTACACGTCAGGCTCGACCGGGCGTCCGAAAGGCGCGATGAACACGCAGCGTGGCATCGTCAACCGGCTACGATGGATGCAGGCTGAGTACGGGTTGACGGCGCACGATGTCGTGTTGCAAAAGACCCCGTTCAGTTTCGACGTATCGGTGTGGGAATTCTTCTGGCCGTTGCAGACTGGTGCGAAGCTGGTAGTGGCCGTGCCGGGCGGACATCAAGACCCAACGTATCTGGGCCAAGTCATCCGCGCGGCCGGGGTAACGACACTGCACTTTGTGCCGTCGATGCTAGGGGCATTCGTGGACAGTGGTGAGCTGCGTGATACGCCGATGCTAAAGCGAGTGATCTGTTCGGGCGAGGCATTGCCGGCGGGGTTGCAAGCACGCTTCTTCGAGCACAGCACGGCCGGGCTGCACAATCTGTATGGGCCGACTGAGGCCGCGGTCGACGTGAGCTACTGGGCGTGCGAGCGTGAAACGCACGACCCGACGGTGCCCATCGGCCGGCCGATATGGAACACGCAGTTGCTCGTGTTGGACAGTGCGATGCAGCCGGTGCCGGCCGGTGTAGCAGGCGAGGTGTATATCGGCGGGGTGAACGTGGCGCGTGGCTACTGGAACCGCGCTGGGCTGACGGCGGAGCGATTCATAGCGAACCCGCATGGTGCGCCAGGCAGCCGGCTGTATCGGACGGGCGACCTGGCGCAGTGGCGCGCGGATGGCGCACTGGAGTATCTGGGCCGTACGGACTTCCAGGTGAAGTTGCGTGGCTTGCGCATCGAACTGGGTGAGATCGAAACTGCGCTTGGTGCGCACCCGCAGGTGAAGGACAGTACCGTAATCGCCCGCGAAGATCTGCCCGGCCACATGCGGCTGGTGGCCTATCTTGTCGAGCGCGAGCCGGGGCGCGACGGCATGCGCACAAGCGACGATGTTTTGCGCGCGTACCTGACGCAGCGGCTGCCCGACTACATGGTGCCAACGGCCTTCGTGCGCTTACCCGCCTTGCCGCTCTCGCCCAATGGCAAGCTGGATCGCAAAGCATTACCTGCACCCAGCATGCCTGTGCGCAGCAGTGCAGACAAGCAAGGACTGCAGACTGACGCCGAACGCGCGTTGGCCGAAGTCTGGGCCAGCGTACTGCACCTCGATCGCGATCACATCGGCCGCGACGACAATTTTTTCAGCCTCGGCGGCGACTCGATCCTCAGCCTACAAGTCATCACTCGCGCCCGGCAACGCGGCTTGGTGCTGAGCCTGCGCGATGCATTTCAACAGCCTGTGTTGGCGGCGCAGGCCGCGTGTGCATCACAGGCGGATGCCTCGGCATCCGTGCCCACCATCGCGGAGCAAGGTCCGGTGAGCGGCGACAGCCCACTCACGCCAATTCAGCATTGGTTTCTCGATGCCGATCCAGTCGACGCGCATCACTTCAATCAATCGTTGTTGCTCGGCTTGCCAAGTGATGTCGAGCTGGCCGACATCGAAGCGGCGCTCGTGGCTGTCGTCGCGCACCACGATGCGTTGCGCAGCCGCTTCGTGCGCCAGGCCGATGGCGCATGGCTGCAAACCGTCGATGCCACCTGGCCCGAATCGACACCGCTATTGGCCGTCGTCGAACTGGGTAAGTTGCCTGTGGCGGATCGCGGAGCGGCCCTCGACCGGCACGCGGACGAAATCCAGCGCAGCTTGAACTTGTCGCACGGCCCGCTGTTCCGCGCGGTGTATTACCGGCAGGGTGAAGATCAACCGGGCCGCTTGCTGCTGGTCGCGCATCACCTCGTCATCGATGGCGTGTCGTGGCGCATCGTGATCGAGGATTTGCATAGCGCGTTTGTGTCGGCAAGTGTGGGCAAGCGCATCGCTGTGCCACCCAAGACCACGGCTTTCCGCGATTGGGCGCGTGCCTTGCAGTCACATGCCTCGTCCGATGCGTGGCACGCAAGCCGCGACTATTGGACGAGCGACACCTTCGCCCAAACCGGCGTAGCAGCCGAGGCTGCCCGTTCATGGGGCACATTGGCTGACCTGCGTGCGCATGCTGTCACGCTCGATCCCGAATCGACCGAGGCGCTGTTAACACGCGCACACGCTGCCTACGGGACACACATTCAGGATGTGCTGCTGGCGGCACTGGCGCTGACGTTGCGCGATGCGTCGGGTGGAGCGCGCCAACGCATCGATCTGGAGGGGCACGGCCGTGACCACGCCTTCGACCACATTGACGTATCGCGCACGGTGGGTTGGTTCACGACGCTCTATCCGGTCGTGCTTGACGTGACTACGGCTCACACGCCGGCGCAGGCGTTGATGGCCGTAAAAGAAAGCCTGCGTGCTGTGCCCGATGGTGGCCTGGGCTATGGCCTGTTGCGCTACCTGAGCGACGAAGTGACGCGCGCGAGCCTGACCCATCAGCCGCGCGCCGAAGTGCTCCTCAACTATTTGGGACGGCTGGATGCGGCGCAACATGGCAACTTTACCTTGATCGACGCACCCGCAGGCACGGTGCAGAGCACGGCGCGGGCGTTGCGGCATCGTCTGGACATCGAAGCGGCGACGCACGCCGATGGCCTGCGCGTGGAATGGCGTTACAGCGCTCGGTGCGATCAGCCCGCAGCGATTGCCGAATTGGCACAGGGCTTCATCACACACCTGCGTGCATTGATCGCCGAGTGCACGCGCGTCAGCGCAGGCAGCTACACGCCGTCGGACTTCCCGTTGGCGCGACTGACGATGCCGGAGCTTGCGCATATTCAGCACCGCCTCACGCCTGCCGGTCAATCGCCTCGCATGTGCATCGAAGACGTGTATCCGCTCACACCGATGCAGCAGGGCATGCTCTTTCACTCTCTGGCCGAACCGCAGTCCAGCCTATATCACGAACAACTGGTGCTGTCGTTCGACGGCGCACTGGATGCAGATGCGCTCGCAGGTGCGTGGGCCGATCTCATTCACAGGCACACCATCCTGCGCACGGCCGTGTTGTGGGAGGGATTGACCCAGCCGGTGCAGGTGGTGTTGCGCACGGCCGATCTGCCGTTGACCATGCTGGACTGGCGCGGCCTCGACCCGGCAACGTTCGCCGAGCGTTGGGCGGCACACCTGGCCGAAGCGCGTGATGCAGCCTTCGACTTTGCGCGCGCGCCGCTATGGCGCATGACGTTAGTGCAGCGCGCCGATCACGCCTTCGAGTTGGCGTGGACATATCACCACCTGCTGTTTGATGGCTGGTCGCTGCCCGTGTTGTTCGACGAGTTGATGACGGCCTATCACGCGTATACGACGGGCCGCATACCGGCGTCATGGTCATCACCCGCGCGCCCCTATCGCGATTTCGTCGCCTGGATACAGCAGCAGGATCACGCCAGCGCGATGGCGTATTGGCGCGAGCAACTGGCCGGCATGAATGCACCCACGCCGCTACCGGGCGCAGCCACGCGTGATGTCAATGATGCGCCCGTCGTCGTCGAAACCAAACGATGCCTGTCCGATGCAGATACGCAACGCCTCACTGCGTTTGCCCGCGCGCATGAGCTGACGCTCAACACGCTGGTGCAGGGCGCGTGGGCGCTATTGCTCTCGCGTTGGAGCGGGGCCGGGCGCGATGACGTGCTGTTCGGCGTCACCGTTTCAGGCCGCCCGCCGGAACTGGCCGGTGTGGAGCAGCAGGTTGGGTTGTTCATCAACACGTTGCCTGCGCGCATTCGCTTCTCGCCGTCGCAATCAACGATCCAATGGCTGCGTGACGTGCAGGCCCAACAACTTCACGCACAACACTGGTCGCACACCGCGCTCGCGCACATTCAAGCCGCCAGCGAGATGACTAATGGTGCGTCGCTGTTTGAAAGCTTGCTCGTGTTTGAGAACTATCCCATCGGCGCGGCAGCCACCGAGGACACAGGTTTGGCCGTGCAAGCGCGCCGGGTGAACGAGCGCACGAACTACCCGCTCACGCTAGTGGCCGAACCCGGCGCATCGCTGTCATTGCGCTTGTTGTTCGATCGCGAACGCATCGCCAGCGACGTTGTGAAGACGTTACTTGAACAGCTTGAACAAATCTTGCACGGGTTTATGCGGGGCGCAGATGAGCCATTGACCGCAATTCAAGTGCACAGCGCGGACGACCTGTCGCGCTTATCTGCGTGGAATGCGACGGCGACCGATGCAAATGTGCGACATGACATCGCCGCCTGGTTCACGGAAGTCGCCGCAGCGCATGCCGATCGCGTGGTCGTGCGTGCTGAGGGCGAGGATTGCGAAGGCCGAGAGCCGACATCGCTGACCTACGGCGAATTGCATGCACGTGCTGGGCGCTGGGCGTATGCAGTGCAAGCGTGTGTGCATGCGAATGTGCGCGATGCGGCTTGCGGCGAGTGGCTTATGGCCGTGGTGTTGCCGCGCGGTGCCGATGTAGTGGTGGCGCAAGTGGCTGCGCTTACAGCCGGCGCGGCCTACGTGTCCATTGATGCCGGACTCCCGGCCGAGCGCATCGCCTTCATGCTAATCGATGCGGGTGTGCGCGTGTTGCTCACCGACGATGCGCATGCTGCCGCGCTGCGCAATCACGTCGAAGATAGCGTCGTTGTCATCACCACCGAGTCGCTGCATGCGCTTGCCAATGCTGGGCTGCAAGTCTCGCCCCTGCAAGCGCCAATGAACCCTGATTGTCTGGCCTACGTGATTTATACATCCGGCTCGACGGGCCAGCCGAAGGGCGTGGGTGTGACGCATGCGGGGCTGGCGAACCTGGTGTGCTGGCACCAGCGCGCGTTTGGCTTGAGCGCCGGCGACGTGACGACGCAGGTGGCCGGGCTGGGCTTCGACGCATCGGTGTGGGAGATCTGGCCGGCGCTGTTGAGCGGGGCCACGCTGTGCGTGCCCGCTGATACGACGCGCACCGATCCGATTGCCTTGACGCGCTGGCTGTGCGAGCAACGAGTGACGGTCAGCTTCCTGCCAACGCCCTTGGCCGAGGTGGTGTTGGGCAATGCGGAGTCGCTGGATGGCACGTTGCGATATTTACTGACGGGCGGCGACCGGCTGCGGCGCGGTGCACCAGCCGGCGCGGCGTTCACGCTCATCAATAACTACGGGCCGACCGAGAACGCGGTGGTGGCCACATCGGGCGCGGTGATTGGCGACGCGCTCGATCAAGCGCCGGCGATTGGCCGAACGATCGACAACGTGCAGGCACATGTGTTGGATGCGTGGCTGCAAGCTGTGCCGGTCGGCGCGATGGGCGAGTTGTATCTGGGCGGCGCAAGCCTGGCGCGCGGATATGTCAACCGCGCCGACCTGACCGCCGAGCGTTTTGTGCCGAACCCGTTTGGGCCAGCAGGCAGCCGCCTGTATCGCACGGGCGACCTGGTGCGATGGACAGCGCAGGGCGAGTTAGCGTTTGTCGGTCGCGTCGACCAGCAAGTGAAGATTCGCGGCTATCGCATCGAGCTAGGCGAGATCGAGTCGGCGTTGTTGGGGCATGCGTCGGTGCAAGAGGCCGTGGTGCTGGCACGCGCTGGTGCGGTGGGCACGACGCTGGTAGCGTATGTTGTGCCTGCGTTGCATCCAGATGACGGCGTGCAATGGCTTGACGTGCTGCATGCACACCTGACGGAGCGGCTACCGGAATATATGGTGCCGGGCGCGTTCGTGGTGCTCGATGCGCTGCCGTTGACGGCAAACGGCAAGGTGGATCGCAAGGCGTTGCCGGAGCCGGAGCAAGCGATGACGACAATGAGTGACGCCGCACCGGAGGGTGACCTGGAGCAGGCACTGGCGGTGTTGTGGCGTGACGTGTTGGGCGTGCCAACCGTCGGCCGGCACGATTCGTTCTTTGGGCTGGGTGGCGACTCGATCCTGAGCATCCAACTGGTGGCGCGGGCCAAGCAGGCAGGCATCACGCTCACGCCGCGCCAGGTGTTTCAGCATCCGACGCTGACGGCGTTGGCGAGCGTCGTCACACGCGATACGAGCGCGACGCCGATGGCCGATCAAGGCCGTATCACCGGCCAGTCGCCACTGACGCCG
>Ga0209068_10001087_pt1 | contig 13724 bp, 13 predicted proteins | sample ColStrG_CSR_2012_FD_187200 | JGI IMG/M metagenome (GOLD analysis project Ga0209068, IMG submission 187200) | Freshwater sediment microbial communities in response to fracking from Pennsylvania, USA - Cold Stream Run_MetaG_CSR_2012 (SPAdes)... | ecosystem: Environmental > Aquatic > Freshwater >... | reverse complement strand
GCACGTCTACGCAAAACTCGGACTCACCTCGCGTGTGCAGCTCGTTCAAGCGGCAGCCCGCCATACCTGAACTCCGGTTGCTGCACCGACATTGGGCCGTTGCGCGACCGCAGCATGCTGTCGGCGAGGAGCGCGATGAGCGTCCCGGCCACCCCGCCGAGCGGTGCCATCGTCGATGGCCCAGACACCAGGAAATAGCCAAATGCAACACCGCCGAAAAGCAAAGCCATGTGAAGAAGCGTCCAGCGCGCAATTGGGCGCAGCCGGAAGGACAAGCCCATGCCCAGCAGCAGCGCCAGAATGTGACCGAACGGCGTGAAGTCTGTCCCCAGGGCCGCCGCCACCCCGATGCCGAGCCACCAACCGACCCAGACTGCGCGCCAGCGCAACGGTATTGACGCCGTCAGCGCGCCCAGCACACAAACGGCACCGTAACTGACGCCCACGTCACTGGCCCGTGCAACCGAGGTAGGCAGCCAGCCAGCCTCGACCGCGGCGACCAGCCCTACCGCGACGAGCAACGTGGCACCGACGTGACCGAGCGCGAACGCGATGAGCAAACCCCTGCTGCGCCAAATCAGTTCACCCAGAGCGAGCAGGCAAACCAGTCCCGGCAGCCAGACAAAGACGTCGCCGCCGTCTTCGACGAACGCGCTGCCCACCAACGTGCTCAGGTGGCCGTGCGCCAGATTGTGTAGGTTGGTGCTCATCCGACTCACGACGGCGTCGCGGGTGTGCGGACCGAGCGCCGTCAGCGTTCCGGATACCGCGACCAGTGCCAGCGCGTATGCCGTTGTGACCCGCAACGCGGCCGCGCCGGACAGCGTTCGTGCCGCCGCCACCGTCCAGTGTTCGGATCCATCACGAATCATCTTGCTAGACACCATTGTTGTCACCTAACTCGCCGTCGCAGCTTGGGCCGGGTACGGGTGGCCCGGCCAGCCACGGTCGCGGGCCAGCAGGTCGGCGACCGTTTCGCGGCGTACTAGTTCATGCGGCTGGCCGGCGGCGACGGCGACCAGTGGTGGGCTTCCCGCCAGATTGCGGCTTGTTCCCATCGAGTGGTGGTAGGCGCCGGTGCAGGCTACCGCCAGCAAGTCGCCCGGGTGGATGTCGGCGGGCAGCTCGACGTCGCGTGCGATCTCACTCCCGGCCTGCCAGTCGCGCCCTACTACCGTGGCGGGAGCCAGACTGGCTGCCCGATGCCGATTCGCCAGTGCCACAGTGTATGTTGATCCGCCGGCCGCAGCTCGTGGGTTATCGGGCCTGCCACCGTCCACCGCGACGAAGATGCGCCCGCCGGGCTGGCGTTTGGCGGCGGTCACCCGGCACAGGGTGATCCCGGCACGAGCGGCGATCGCCCGGCCAGGCTCGATCACCGTTTGTGGGCGCGGGTAACTGTGCTGCGCACAAGCGGATTCCAGGGCGTCATCGATGACCGTGGCGAGTTCGCGCAGGCCGAGTTCCGGACCGCCGGAAACGCCCGGGACCGCCTGTCCACCGCCGAGATTGAGCTCACTGAGCACAACCTGATGGCGGTCACGGATCTCGGCCAACACAGCCATCATCTGCCGGATCGCCGAACCAAAGAGCTTTGCGTCGGACAGCTGTGATCCAAGTTGGCAGTGCAGTCCGACCAGGTCCAGGCAACGCTGATCGAGCACCCGCCTGACCGCACCGGTGGCCTCGCCGCCTGCCAGGGCGAAGCCGAAAGTCGGGTCGGCCCCTCCGATCTCCCCCCCAGTCTCGATGTCGGGAATCACCCGGACCAGCACGCGTTGACGACGCACCCGGCTGGCAAGAAGCGCGATCTCGCTCGGCGAATCGATCACGATCCGCCCCACTTCGGCGGCGGCCGCCTCGTGCACGTCGCCGGCGGTTTTGGCATCGCCGTGCAGGATGATCTGCGACGGCGCCACGCCGCCGGCCAGGGCCGTCGCCAGTTCGCCGCTCGAGCAGACGCCCACGCCCGCACCTTCGGCAGCCGCCCACCCTGCCACCGCGGCGCTCAGTAACGCCTTACCGGCATAGATGACGTCGACACTGGGCAGCGCGGCGCGAAAGCAGCGAATGCGCGCCCGGAAGTCCTCCTCGTCCACCACGTACGTCGGCGTGCCAAACTCGGCGACGATATCGGTGGCGGCCACCCCCCCGATGCACAGGCGGCCCAGTTCGTCGACGCGGGTGCTCAGCGGCCAGATCGCGCGATCGAGCTGCGAATTCAACCCACGCCGAAGCGGCGGGCGCAGCTCAGACAGCGTCATAAAGCTAAAGGTGCTGGTTCCGAGCGCAAAAGACCATGCTCTTAACAAGGCCTTCACGCGCGGAGGCAGATATTTACGGATTCAATATGGCCTAGAAACGGCACTGCCACGGGACACCCCTGGTCATCGCTCACCAGCAACAATGAACGGGCCGCCGTCAGGCGCTGTGTGACGGGCCTTCAACAACGCCCGAGCTGCCGCTGATCCCCATCTATTGGGGAAGCAATTGGCCGTGCTGTTCGAAGGCGCGACCGCGATGGCCACGTCGCTGAACGACACCGCGCCCTTCGTGCACGCCCGTGCGGCGGCGGCACCCTGATCGACGCCGCGTCCGCGGGCAACAGCGGCTAGTCGCGCCTGGGCATTCGGGCTCTTGACGAGCTCGCAGTCGTGCTGCTAGACATGGCCTGCGCCAGTGTTTGGGCGATCGCCCAATAAGCGCCGGGTGGAGGTTGGAATGGGTGTGGCGAACGATACGGACGTCTACTACGACCCCTACGACACCGGCATCAACGCCGACCCGTATCCGACTTACGCTCGGCTGCGCGAAGAGGCCCCGATCTACTACAACGAGCGCTATGATTTCTGGGCGATATCAAGGCATTCCGACGTCGAACAGGGATTGGCGAATTGGGAAGCGTTCTCCAGCCGCCGAAGTGACATCCTCGAGCTGGTTCAGTCGAAATTCGACATGCCCGGCGGCGTGATGATGTTCCAAGATCCACCTGAACATACGATGCTGCGCGGCCTGATGTCGCGGGTATTCACTCCGCGCCGGATGGCCGCCATCGAGGACCAGATCCGGCAGTACTGCGTGCGCTGCCTGGACCCGCTCGTCGGTTCCGGGGGATTCGACATCATTGCCGAGCTCGCTTCGATGATGCCGATGCGGGTCATCGGCATGTTGCTGGGAATCCCCGAATCCGAGCAGATTTCGGTTCGTGACGCCAATGACGCCAACCTGCGCACCAAGCCGGGCGCGCCGCTCAAGGTCGCCAATGCCGACTCCATCGCCGATGGCCGGGTCTATGCCGACTATGTCGAGTGGCGTTCCAAGAACCCGTCCGACGACCTGATGACGACACTGCTCAATGTCGAGTTCGATGACGAGCAAGGTGTGCACCGAAAGCTCACCCGCAAAGAAGTGCTGCATTACACCCAGGTGGTGGCCGGTGCGGGCAACGAAACGACGGGTCGGTTGATCGGCTGGCTGGCCAAGGTACTCGCCGAGCATCCCGACCAGCGCAGGGAAATCTACCAGGATCGATCACTGCTGAACCGCACTGTCGACGAGACACTACGCTTCGAGCCCACGGGACCACACGTAGCGCGTTGGATGGCAAAGGATTTCGAGTGCTACGGCACCACCATCCCGGCCGGCAGCGCCATGCTGCTGCTGTTTGGCGCCGCCAATCGGGATCATCGCCGCTATTCCGATCCGGACAAGTTCGACATCCGCCGCGACAACATCTCGCACATCACGTTTGGAAAAGGCGTGCACTACTGTCTTGGCGCCAACCTGGCGCGCCTAGAGGGCCGGGTCGCTCTCGACGAGATCCTGAACCGCTGGCCCGAATGGGACATCGACTACGCCACGGCACAATTGGCGCCGACGTCCACCGTCCGCGGTTGGGAGCGGCTGCAGATCGTGCTGCCCTGACGGTAGTCAGTCCGGTATCACGCGATCCCGGCGGGCCTTCGGGGTCGGCATCTCGAATCGATCGAGCAATCGGTTCACCAGCGCAATCGCCTCGTCATGTCCTCCGGCGGTTCCCATTCCCTGCTCTAGCACCAGGGTCCGGCCGATCGCGGCGATAACCACCGCGACGGCCGCGGGCGGGAATTCGTCGGTGTCGATTCCATGTTCGCGGACGATGAAATTCAGCGCGGTGATTTGCATCTCACGCCAGCGCTCCGACCAGGCCGCGATCTCGGCGCGGATCTCCTTGCGATGGTTCCCAAGGCCCATGAACTCCAACAGCAGTCGGGTGTCCTTGGGTTCGATGAGGGTATCCCAGAAGGCGTGCAACGGGCGGTCGGAGGCCAACGCTTGCTGCTGGCGCTCCAGATAGACCGCGGCGCCCTGGCGAAAAACGGCCAGGTACAACTCGTCCATCGTGGGGAAGTAGTAGTGCACCAATGCCGGCTTGACACCGGCTTTGGCGGCGACCCGACGCGATGTGGCCGCGCCGTACCCTTCTTCGATCATGATCTGAATCGTTGCGGCGATCAGCATGTCGCGAGTTGTGGAGTCCCGCGCCTTGGGACGTTCGGATGCGGTCACTGTGCGGTCTTATCACACCGCCGGTTCGGCGACCATCTCGAAGAAGGCCGCACCGGAGTCCGGGATGCGGTTCTGTTTGAACACGTTGACGGCGTAAGAGACCAGGATCATCGAGTAAAGCAGGTGCAGCAGCCTTTCGGCGTCTTCCGGCAACGCGTTGATGTCGAGCCCGTTCAGGTAGGCGATCGCCTCCTCAGCCCGTGGGGCGATGGCGTCGTAGAACGTGACGAGTTCGTCGTAGGGCTTCGACAGTCGCGCCTCGTAGCGTTGTCTCCGCGTCGGCAATGCCCAATCGGCCACCAATGGTTCCAGATCGGCGAACCCCGGTGGCAAACCCGATGTAGACATCATGCCTCCCGATCGGAGTTGGCGGCCCGGTGTGCATCGACCGTGTCGCGGATGACGGTATGGAACTGGCGGATGAGCAGCTCCTGGTCGCTGAGGTGGAAGGTGTTCTGCGCTCGTGTCTTCAGCGCCGAGTGGGTGGCTTCGATGGTGTTCACGTCCTGCATCGCGAACTCGATCGTGCTGTCGACCACCAATTCCTGTGCGAGCCGGTCGCGCGCGTTTGCGGGCGGCACGAAGTACAGGTCGACCTCATAGATGTGGGAGTCGACCGTCTCGGGCCAGTAGGTGTAGGTGATGTAGTAGTTCCGCGCCCACAGCTGGATCGAGATGTTCGGGAAGACCCAGAACTGGTCGTTGCCCCACGAGGCGATGTCGCCGCGATTGAGGAAATCCGGTAGTGGCCCAATCTCGGGTACATCGTCGGGCCCGAAAAGGCCGGCGCGGAAAAGCTTGTAGACCCATCGCTGGTCCTGGCGGGCAGGGCCGGCGGTGCCGGGCTCGCGGGGCGGCAGCGGTGGCGGTCCCGGAACTGAGGTGAGCATGTGTGGCCGGAACAACTCGTAGTGATACGAGTCGACGGGCGGCACCATTTTCTCGGCTTTGGCCACGTCCGGGTCGATGAAGCGCCCGTGCACGTACGGCGGGTGGTACCACTCGCAGACCGAGTCGACGGCCAGCTTCCAGTTCCCATTGATCCGGGTGGAAAACCCGTAGCGCTGGGTCATCTTCTCGAACGGATAGGCCTCGATACCCAACAACCCGTCGCCGAGAAAATCTCGCAGCGGCACCGGGTGCTCGGCGAGGTTGATGAAGATGAAGCCCGCCCAGACCTCGCAGTGCACCGGTGGCATCCGCAAGGTGGCCTTGTCGAGGTCGAAAAACTCGTCTTCATTGGTGACGTGGTTGACCTTGCCGTCCAGGCCGTACCGCCAGCCGTGGTACTTGCAGGAAAACGCACGACAGGTTCCCGACGACTCGCGCCCAGGGTGCTCCTGCCAGACGACCTTGTTCCCGCGGTGCGCGCACACGTTGTGAAACGCGTGCACGGTGTCGTTCGCGTCGCGGGCGATCACAATCGAGGCGAGGCGCCCCGGTAGGTCGCGGGTGAAGTAGGAACCCTTGCGCGGCAGCCGTTCGATCCGTCCGACGCACAACCAGTTTCGCTCGAATACCGCCTTGCGCTCAGCTGCGAAGAAGTCCTCGGAGATCGAGTCTTCGTAGTTGACCGGTGCGGTTCCGAGTTCGGGATAGTCGGTGGTGAACTTGCCGCGTCCCGTTGAGAGTCGTTGCTGGATGCTGGTCATGATGGGACTCCTTCTGTTGACCAGGGTTGGTCATCCCAGGCGCGATCCAGCGGTGCCATCTCGCCGCCGAACGGGAAGAAGGCCCGCTGCGCGTAGGTTTCCCGGGCCAGGCCGTGGCCGAGTTCGTCGATGAAGGCCCGTTTGAGTGGGTTGGTGAAGAGCTGGCGTGAGTAGCGCAGCGTCAACGGCGGGCGCTTGACCAGTTCGCGAGCGAGTTCCCAAGCCCTGTCCAGCAGCTTGTCTTTGGGCAGCACCTCGTTGACCACGCCCCACTCCTTGGCTTCCCGCGCGCCGAGCTTCATGCCGGTCAACAGGAAATATCGGGCGCGGGTGTGGCCGGCCAGGAAGCTCCAGATGACATGTTGGCCGTCGCCGGGTACCTGGCCGCGCGGGAAATGCGATGCGTCCTGGAAGTACGCGTCGTCAGAGGCCAGGACGATATCGCCGAGCAGCGGCACTTCCGAGTGCATGTTGCACGGACCGTTGACGGCGCTGATCATCGGAACGTCGACGTCGAGCACGTTGGTGATCAGGTGCCTGGCGTACCAGGCCTTTTCATCCAGCTTGACCAGGCCTCGGGTGCCGGGCATCAGCAGATAGTCGGGTTTCTCCACCGCGTCGCCGTTGGGCATGCGGCCCCAGTCGGCGTTGTAATTCTCGCCGGTACCGGTGTGGATGAGGACTTTGATCTCACGATCTCCGGCGATATCGGCGAACGCATCCGACATCTGGTCGTGTGCCCGCCAGTCCCACACCAGGCTGCCGCCGTTGGTGTGGCATTGCATGAACAAGATTCCGTCGTCGGAGAGCTCAAGCCGATAGTTCGCGTACTGATCGTGGTACTCGCTGTATCTGGTCCGCTTTGCCATTCGGCTGCCTCATTCCCGGAGCGGTAGACGTGACACCTGCACTATTTGAGCGATCGCCCAATAGTGCAGGTGCCATGCTTGCATCTCAAGCCGCGGCGGTCAAGGCTCAGCGTCCGTGCAGCAGCGCCACGATGGGTGCGAAGGATTCGATCTGGGACTGCTGCACCGTGACGTAGTTGACGCCGAGGGTTTCCCGGTGTGAATGCAGCTTTTCCACAACGCTTTCCGCAGGCCCGACCAGGACATTGGGATGGTCACGCAACACGTCCGGAGCGATTCCCGTCGACTGCGCCACCCCCGCCAGAACGGTCCCCGGATCGTCGGTGATCTCACTGAAGTACGGAGAACTTTCGACGTCGAGACGCCCGAAACGCTCTTCGGCCGCGGCGCGGACGAAACCGATCCGACGCTGCGCGACCTCTTGTGGACTAAGGCCGTCGGCGTCGCGCGCCACGAACGGCACGCTGGACATGCTGACGATGTCGGCTTCGCGCCCCGCCAGAGTGAGGATCCGTTGTCCGCCCCCGCCGATCATGATCGGCGGATGTGGCTGTTGCACCGGCCGCGGCCGCCCGGCGTATCCGCTGACCTGAATGAATTCGCCCGAGCAGTCCAGTTCCTCGCCTCTCCAATGGGCCTTGATCAGGGCAATGACCTCGGCCAGCTTGGCGATTCGCCGACCCGGACGATCGAAGTCGAGGCCCATGGCGTTGTATTCGACTTCGCTCCAGCCGGCTCCGATGCCCATTTCCAGACGGCCGTCTGACAGGACATCGAGGGTCGCCGCTTCCTTGGCCAACACCGCCGGCACGTGATAATCGATGCAGAATACCCGGCAGCCGATCCGCAGGGTTTCGCTGCAGGCGGCCGCGACAGCCATCGCCGCGATGGGGGCCAGGTCTTGGCGAGGGGTGTGTGCGGCGCGCTGTGCGGGACCCGGGCCCAGGTAGTGATCCGCGAGGAAAAGTGTTGAGTACCCGAGGTCCTCGACTTTACGAACGGTGCCGCGCCATTCGCGGCCACCGCCGGCGTTGGTCGCTTGCACCGCGAAACGAAACGGGGGCCTGTCCATAGGGTTGACCGTAATCGATGCGGGGTGATAGGCATGTGAGGCCGATCGTTTGGGCGATCGCTCAGGGAGGGATGCCGGTGTGAGCGCCAAGACGGCAGTGGTGACCGGTGGTGCGTCGGGAATTGGCCGCGCCGTCGTCGAGCGGTTGCGTGCCGACGGATTTCGGGTGGCGATCATCGATCGGTCGCCCACCGATGACGGGTTCGCGCAGGTCGCCGACGTCACCGACCGCGCCCAGGTCGACGCCGCCATATCGGCGATCCGTGACGAGCTCGGCCCCGTGCTCGTCTTGGTCAACGCCGCAGGGGTGGAAGGCTTCAAAAAGTTCCTGAGCATGTCGTTCGAGGAATGGTCGAAAGTGATCGACGTGAACCTGAACGGTGTATTCCACACCATTCAGGCGGTGCTGCCCGACATGGTCGAGGCCGGCTGGGGGCGCATCGTCAACATTTCGTCGTCGAGCACCCACTCCGGGCAGCCATTCATGGCGCACTACGTGGCGGCGAAGTCCGCGGTGAATGGCCTGACCAAGTCGCTCGCCCTCGAATACGGTCCGAGCGGGATCACCGTCAATGCCGTACCTCCGGGTTTCATCGACACGCCGATGCTGCGCAGCGCCGAGACTCGCGGTCTGCTCGGCGGCAGCGTGGAGGATCACATCGCACGTACGCCGGTACGCCGGGTGGGCCGCCCGGAAGACATCGCCGCCGCATGTGCTTTCTTTGCATCCGAAGAGGCCGGCTACATCACCGGACAGATACTCGGCGTCAACGGCGGGCGCAACACCTAGAGCGGGATATCTGAGAGGGAACATGTACGAGAGAGACCAGCTCTTCATCGACGGCCGATGGGCGGTGCCAGATTCTGAGTCGGTCATCACGGTGATATCGCCGCACAGCGAGGCGGTGATCGGCCACGCTGCCTGCGCGGGACCCGCAGATGTGAATCGGGCCGTCGGCGCCGCCCGGGCAGCGTTCGACACCGGACCGTGGCCACGCATGCAGCCCACCGAGCGGATCGAGGCGATCAGCAGGCTGGCCGCGATCTACAAGGAGCGGCGAGCCGACATGGCCGCGCTGATCTCCGCCGAGATCGGCACTCCCATCACGTTCGCCAAAATGGCGCAGGTTCGCCTTCCCCTGACCATCATGTCGGCATTCTGCGGTTTAGCGGGCAGTTACGACTGGCAGCAGGCGCGTCCGGGTTTGTACGGCAACGACATCCGGATCATGAAGCGACCGGTCGGAGTCATCGCCGCGGTGGTGCCGTGGAACATGCCGCAATTCCTCACGGTCTGCAAGATCGTGCCCGCGTTGTTGGCCGGATGTTCGGTGGTGCTTAAGCCCTCGCCTGAGTCCGTGCTCGATGCGCAGCTACTGGCCGAACTGGTCGCAGAGGCCGACCTTCCGCCCGGCGTTTTAAACGTCGTGCCCGGAGGCCGCGAAGTCGGTGAACAGCTGGTCAGCCATCCCGGTGTCGACAAGGTCTCGTTCACCGGGTCGACGGCGGCCGGCCGGCAGGTAGCCGTTGCGTGTGCCGCCGGGTTGAAGCAGGTGAGCCTGGAGCTGGGCGGCAAGTCGGCCGCAATCGTGCTTGACGACGCCGATCCCGCGGCCACCGCCAGCGGAATTCAAATGGCCAGCCTCGCCAACAGCGGCCAAGTGTGCAACGCGCTCAGCCGAATCCTGTTGCCGGAGAAGCGGAAAGACGAATTTGTGGACGCATTGGCGGCCGGGATGGCGTCGATGACGGTTGGCGACCCCGCGGATCCCAAGACCCAGATTGGTCCACTGGTGGCGCAGCGCCAGCAGGAGCGGGTGCGCGGCTACATCGAATCGGGCAAGAGCGAAGGGGCACGCCTGGTGGTCGGTGGCGCTGAGATGCCCGACGGCCTCGACACCGGCTGGTACGTCCGGCCGACGCTGTTCAGCGACGCGAGCAACGAGATGCGCATCGCGCGCGAGGAGATCTTCGGTCCGGTACTGACCGTCATTTCCTACCGTGACGAGGACGAGGCGATCCGGATCGCCAACGACTCCGAGTACGGGCTGGCCGGCTCGGTGTTCACCGCCGACGCCGACCGCGGGTACGGCGTCGCGGCGCGAGTGCGATCCGGGACCTTCGGAGTCAACGAGGGCTACATCATGGACCCAGCGGCACCGTTCGGTGGTGTCAAGAACAGCGGCTACGGTCGCGAACTCGGAACCGAGGGAATCGACAGCTACACCGTGAGCCAATCGATTTCGACCGCAGCAGCCCCGAACCGATGAGAAAGGCAAGGAACACAGTGTGGTCATCAGCTTCAAGGACGTCATTCAATCCAAGTACCTGCTTTTGACGACGTTCACCAAAGACGGCCGTCCCAAGCCCACACCGATCTGGGGAGTGCCCGACGGCGACAAACTCCTGGTCATCACCGACGACGGGTCCTGGAAGACCAAGCGGATCAGCAATACCCCCCGAGTGACGATCGCCAAGAGCGGGGCGTTGGGCAAGCCCAAGAGCGAAGAGGTCGAGGCGGTCGCGCGCGTGCTACCGAAGTCCGAGACGCAGCGGGTCTACAACGCCGTGCTCAAGCGGTACTGGTACCACGCCTGGTGGTTCTATGCGCACTCGATCGTGCGCGGCGGTATCGACAAGGTGCACGTGGGCCTGGAGATCAAACCCGCAGCCTAAGGTTGGCGTATGACGCAGCCCCTGACCTCCACCGATTTCAAGGCGCCGCTCTTGGCATTGGTGGCAGCGGCCCGCGTCGTGGTGGGAGCCGCCATGCTGCTGGCGCCGGGCAAGTTCTTCAAACCCGAATCGGGTACGGAGACTCTACTCTTGCAAACGATCGGGATCCGCGACGTCGTCCTCGGGTCTGGCGCTTGTGCCGCCTGGATACGCGGGGGCGGCGGCGAGTTCCGGGGCTGGGCCACCGCCGGTTTGATCAGCGACAGCGCCGATCTGCTACTGGGGCTCCGCATTAGACCCCTGGTCGGCACCAAGAGCGCGCTGATCGCCACGCTGGCACCGGTGCCGTTCGTGGGCGCGGGCCTGCTCGGCTTCGCCCGGAGTCTGAGAAGGGGCCGGACCTAGCTGCTGGCGCCGCGAAGCGCCTCGAACGTGTCGGCCACGGTGTCGTAGGGGTCCCGGTAGGTGATGCCGAGTTCGCGCTCACTCGGCGAATCATCGGATGCCGGCATTTGGGTGTAGTACTGCATCCCGGCCGACGTGATTGGGGTGTCGAAGGGCAGAAACCTCCCCGCCCGATCCAGTACCGCCCCCGCGACGCGTAGCGCGGTGTCGGGAATTGGAACGGCAATCACCGGAGTGTCGGCGATCTGGCCGAGCATCGTCGCCAGGTCGGATACCGAAACCCGATGTCCACCGGCGGTGTAACGGCGCGGGCCGTGCCCGGGCTGCATCAGTGCCGCGTGCAAAGCCGCCAGATCGCGGACATCGATGATCAACCATGCCGCGCTGCGCCCGGGAACTGCATGCATTTGCAGAGCCGCTTTGATGCCCTCGCCGGCCTCTCCGTATTGGTTGCCGGCCGGCGGACCCAGAACCATGCCCGGATAGGTGATGTTCACCGGCGCGCCGGCGTCCTGCAGGCCGCGCGCATAGATGTCGACCTGGGCCTTGGACGTTCCGTATCCATCCGCTCCGCCGGTAACCGGCAGGTCCGCGGTCAGCGTGTCCAGGTTCGGATGGAACAGTGCCGTGAAGCTCGACACGTGAATGATCGGGTCTAGGCCCAGCTCGACAGCTTGACCGAGGACGTTTTGGGCGCCCTGCATGTTCGTGGTCAGCATCTCGTGGGTCTGTCGCGGATCGGTCGCCACCAGGGCGGCGCTGTGCACCGCAGCGTCGCACCCGCGCAACGCATTCCGTACCGACACCCGGTCGGTGATGTCCCCTACGGCATAGTCCGACACGTCGACGCCTATTTTCGCGGCGGAGGTTTGTAGCCGTGCGGGATTTCGCACCAGGAAGCAGATGGAGTGCCCCGCGTCCGCGATGGCCTTCGCGGTCCACCCGCCGACGAAGCCTGTGCCGCCGGTGACCAGAACACGCATGGATGTGGATTCTGCTCTGGCTCGCCGCCCGGCTCTTAGCTGGGGCTTACGAAATGCTCGGCGTCGCGTTTGTGGATGTGAGTGATGAGAGTCAGGTGACTCTGCCGTCAATCCGTTGCTTGGGCGACTCTCAACTCCTGCTCGACTCGGTCCGTGGAGGTCAGCTTCTCGGCGGTGGCCAGGGCGATCCGGGTGCTCGTCTCGTGCTTGGACAGGGGCTGCATGTGGTCCCATCCCTCGATCACCAGCCTCGGAGTCTGGTCTTGGCCGCTGAACTCCTCCAGGAATTGACGGAGGGACTCACTTGTCGTGTGATCGACGAGAGGCACACGCAAGCTCAAGTGTAAATACACCGCCTGTGTACCGTGCGGAAGTTGCCCCAGCTCCCGTATCACGTGGAACAGGTTGAAACACACAAGGGGGCCATCCAGGTACAGGTGGTAGGAGTCCTCATCGAATTCCCGTTGCGACACTGGATTGCGAAATAGACTGAGGAAACGGACGGCAAAATTCGGCTCGGCGAATTCCGAGCTGTTACTGAGGGTGTGCCAGAGGCCCACGTACCACAGGTTCAATACCAACTCCAGGGCAATGCCAGCGGCGATGCCGATGAGCAGGTCCGTCGTCACAGTCACGAGCACCGTGGTGACAAAGACGACGAACTGTTCCGTCCCGATCCGCGCGACCTTGAGCCAAAGCGCGGGCTTACACAGCTTGTAGCCGATGAAGACGAGGATGGCGCCCAGGACCGCCATCGGGACCATGTCGATCACGTAGCGGCCGAGCAGGACGAACGTCAACAGGAAGCAGGCGTTGTAGAAGTTGGCCCATTGGGTCCGGCCGCCGGCCAAGACATTCGCCGTGCTCTTGACTATGCCTGGGATGATGGTCAAGCCACCGAGCAGGCTCGAGGCACCGTTGGACACGCCCATGGCCAGCAACGTTCGGTCGGGGTCGGAGCGGCGGCGATAGGGGTCGATGTTGTCCACGGCCTTGATCGTCGCCAGGGACTCGGTCGCGTCGATCAGAAGCAGGGTGACAACCAGGTATGCCAGGGGCAGCAACAGTGCGGCATTGGTGAATGCCGCACCGAACTGGGGGAAGACGATCCCGTGCTCGAGCGAATCGGGCACGTTGACCAGGTGGGATTTGTCCAGCTTCAGGATGAATGTGCTGACCAACGTGCCGGCGAGGAAAACCCAGACCGGAGGCGGCATGACCTTCAGTAGCCGTCCGGGCAGGGCCGACAGCACGAACAGCGCGGCCAGGCAACCGATCCCCAGGGCGAAGACCTGGTGGCTCATCGACGGGACGTGCCGGGGCACTTCGCCGAGGACCGCCCAGAATTCGTGGGCCTCGAACTTCACTCCCATGAAGAGAGGAATCTGCTTGACGATGATCATCAGGCCGATCGCCGCCAGCATGCCCTGGATGGCCGCGGCCGGGAAGATGGCGCTCAGGCGCGCCACCTTCAACTTTGCGAGGATCACTTGCAACACGCCCGCGATTGCGATGGCGA
>Ga0209068_10001086_pt1 | contig 13726 bp, 19 predicted proteins | sample ColStrG_CSR_2012_FD_187200 | JGI IMG/M metagenome (GOLD analysis project Ga0209068, IMG submission 187200) | Freshwater sediment microbial communities in response to fracking from Pennsylvania, USA - Cold Stream Run_MetaG_CSR_2012 (SPAdes)... | ecosystem: Environmental > Aquatic > Freshwater >... | reverse complement strand
ATCCAAGGGGCTCGATAATCGTTTCAATGGTTACCTTCCTTCACCTCCGGAATAAACATGAGCGATTTGATAAATTGCCATGCTACTACACTGGTAAAGACCAATTATTAGATAATGCCCAACATTCAACAAGCAGTTGTCTACGATATAGAGACGCTTCCAAACTGCTTTTGTATGCATGTCGTCGGACTGTTTTCCGATCTTGAAATAACCTTTGAGATTTCCGAATTCCGCGACGATCGTGAATACCTCTTGAGGTGGTTTACGCACTGGCGCGACAATCACGTTTTGATGATCGGGTTTAATAACCTCTATTTTGACTATACCGTCATTCACGAAATCTATTCAAAGCCGCATATCTCCTATGTCGAAATATATCATCTTGCCATCGATCTAATTGCCAACTTCAATCGCTTCCGAACGGTTTGGGAATCGGAACGGTTCGCTCCACAAATCGACCTTTTCAAAATCCATCACTTCGACAATCCGGCAAAATCCACCAGCCTCAAAGCGCTGCAGTTTGCCATGCGTTCCGAGTCAGTAATGGAAATGCCGCTCTCATTCAACGCGCCGATTTCTAAAGATGACGTCGACCGAATATTAATTCCATACAACAAGCACGATGTGCAGGAAACAAAACGCTTTGCCCTCATAAGCCTGGACGCAATTAATTTTCGTCTAAAACTATCTCAGACACTTTTTGGTGATGTTCTCAATTTCAACGACACCAAAATAGGCGCGAAGATTCTTGAACAGCGGCTTGGGCGCAATGTTTGCTATGACGAAGGTGGACCGAGACAAACATTTCGTGACCACATCCGCCTTAACGATATCATTTTTCCCTACATCCGATTTACCAATCCTGAGTTTAATCGTATCCTATCATGGATGCGAACGCAAACATTGCAAGCAGACGAATTAACCGAATCGATCAAAACAAAAGGCGTATTTACCGGTGTAAGTGCAAACGTTGGCGGTATCGATTTCCATTTCGGCACTGGAGGCATTCACGGATCCGTTGCGGCGAGCCGATTTGCAGCCACGGACACACACGCGATCATCGACATAGATGTTGCGGCGCTTTATCCGTCCATCGCGATCGTAAACGGGCTCTACCCCGAACATCTTGGCGAAGCGTTTGTCCGGGAGTACGCGAAACTTCCGGTGGAGCGGAACAAGCACAAAAAAGGCACCACCGAAAACGCTGCATTTAAGCTTGCCAGTAATGGCACTTACGGAAACAGCAATAATAAGCACAGCATTTTTTACGATCCGCGATTTACAATGGCAATCACCATTAACGGTCAACTCATGCTTTGCATGCTTGCCGAGTGGCTGTTGACTGTTCCAACACTTCAAATTATCCAAATTAATACAGACGGGATTACATATCGATGCGAGCGCGGTCAGACTGAACATGCGCGCATTATTAATCGGATTTGGGAACGGACTACGCAATTAAAACTGGAATCCGCAGAATATTCACGAGTATGGATAAAGGACGTCAATAATTATATCGGAGAGTTTTCAGATGGAAAATTAAAACTAAAAGGCGCATATTGGTATCCGGTCAAGTTTCCTGACGACATTTCCAATTCGTCACCGCCGGCATGGCATAAGGACTATTCCGCCGCGGTGACGATCAAGGCTGCGGTTGCGCATATGGTCCATGGCACCGACATTGACCGCTTTGTTTACGGTCACACCGATCCGTTTGACTTCATGTGCCGCGCCAAGGTCGACCGGTCATCGCGCCTGATGATCGGCGAAAAGGAAGTGCAGCGCATCACCCGCTATTACGTTGCGACCAACGGTGGCCCAATGCGCAAGGTGAGCCCTCCCGCGCCTGGTCATCAGGTTGGCGAGTTCAAGCGGCGTTCAGGTTTGTCCGATTGGGAATTTGAATCTGTGCAACGTACTGTTCCGGCTGGTACATGGGATGCGCGGATCCACACCAAGAACAAGTCACGCTATGAAATCCGCGAAACGTCAATCGAATCCGGGTTCCTTGTTGCGGAGTGCAACCGAGCCGCAGACTTCGACTTTCAGAATCTCAAATGTGACTGGTACGCTGATAAGGCGAGAAAGTTGGTGATTGTATAAATCAAGGAGGTACCAAAATGACAGCGATTCTAATTTCTATTGACGAGGTTAAAGAGCGTATTGGTTTATCAGAGACAACAATTTGGCGCATACGAAAAGCAGGTAACTTTCCCAAGCCTGTAGAAGTTTCACCCAATCGCATCGCGTGGGTTGAACAAGAGGTGGAAGATTGGCTCGCCGAACGAATAAATAAGCGAAAACGCTATTGACAATATGCGCAGTGCGTATACTGTACGCTACGCACTGTTTGACACCGCACACCACAACACGACACAACACAAGGAACCTTTCAAATGTATAGAGCAATCGTTACGATCAAAGGAATGGCGCCGCTCTCTTGTTCTCGTCAACATTGGAGTGAATTCAAGGATGGCGAATCGCACGAAGATTATGAACGTCGTACTTGGCGAGAAAAAGCTAACTACGACAAGGACGGTTTTGTATTCGTTCCCGCGATGGCTTTAAAACAAGCAATGGACCTTGCTGCCAAGAGATTGGCAATTCCGGATCCAAACAATAAGCGCGCAAATTTCACAAAATATTTTGTTTCCGATGTGATTTGCGAAAACAATCTTTCGATCGGCATTCACAAGAACGAAATGCCGGAAATCACTATTAACGCTAATGTCGATGGTGTTCGGGGCAGCGGCAAGCGTATTCCACGCACTTTCCCACAAACTCAGGAATGGGGTGGTACGACAAGTTTTTTGATTATGGAAGAAAAAATAAAACCGGAAATTTTCGAAAAAGTATTAATCAATGCCGGTCGTTCGATTGGTGTTGGCCAGTTTCGCCCCGAAAAAGGCGGCTTGAATGGTCGCTTTGATATTATCAAGATCGAATACGAAAAGATTTAACGGCACAACACGTCACAACACAACACCGCACCCCACAACACATCACAACACAACACAAGGATTTTATTCATGTTCATGATACTTGAACGCAGCGCTGATACGGACGCTGTTATAATCGTTCTGCGTGGTATCAATTTCGAAAGTTCTTACGAAAGCATGGCAACGCAGGCCGGATTAACTACTATTCGATTCAAAGCTGTCCTCGGTTCTGCTAGGCGCATATTGCAAAATGAAGGTATCTGGTTTGGCACCATTCACAAATACGGATTGAGAAGGCTTTTCGACGAAGATAAAGTCAAAAAGCCGGAATCTTTCAAGAAGAAAATTATTCGCGGCGTTAATCGTGAACTTAAATGCTTATCGAGTATTTCCAATTTTGGTGCACTTTCCAAAACCGATCAGCACAGCGTTACGACGAACCGCACGGTACTAAATGTCATATCACAACAAGCAAAAGTGCGACCGGAACAACCCAAGATTAAAATCACACCTCAACCCATGGTGGATTCTCAACGATTGCTTTCAGCTAAAAAGGAATAAATTTACACCACCTCATGGCACGACACTTCACTCCACGACACCGCACACCACAGCACGACACAACACGACACAACATATCGCAACTCAACGGATACCAAATGGCAAGAATCGCAATATACTTGAGTGCAGAATTAAAGGCGCGGATGGACGCGATTAAAAACATTAATTGGTCCAAAGTCGTCAAGCCGGCAATTGAAAAGGCGATCAAAAATGCCGCCACGAACACCGACAGAGTTTGAAATTCAACGCGCCCTCTGTCTTTGGCTTGATGGTGATCCGGAACAAAATCGGCTGCCAGCACTCCGATCGGACGTCATCTATTTTCATACGCCGAACGGTGGAGCGCGTAGCGGTGTTGAGGGCAAGCGGTTCAAAGAGATCGGAGTCAAAGCCGGTATCTTTGATTTAACATTTCTGGACCGCTCGCGATTTTTCGTCTTAGAAATAAAGGACGCAACCGGACAACTATCCCCAGCACAATTCACCATGTGGCCTCGCTATGTGACTGCGGGAGCGGCAGGTATTGCGGTTGTGAACAATCTAGCCGATGCGAAGACGCAAATTCATGCTTGGAATCTCGTTGACAGTACGCAACTTCGCGCATAGTCTACGATGGAAAGAGGACAACATGACCCGCATTTTTGGTACTCTTTACGACGCTTGTGTGTTGTTTGGTTTAGTCGCGATCTTCTTGGCTGGTTGGTATGCGACGCCATGACACCACGTGAAGCCGCAGCAAAAGCAATTGCCAAGTTACCCAATGCTATCCGTATCGCTGGTTTCGATATCACGCTACAAATTGTTCCTGTATTAGAATCACACGCGTTAAATCAGTGGGGCAGTTTTAGCGCATTGACGCAGACAATACAAATACAAGCTGTTATGCCTTCTGTCTATAAGGTCATTGATACCCTTTTTCACAAAATCCACCATGCTATTTGTTGGTGTTACGACATTCAAGATGACGACAAAGAAGAACGTGTTGCATCTTTGATGGGCACCGTTTGGTTACAAATATATCGTGATAATCCATGGCTGGCCCGATGGGTTCTCAGTGAATTACACGGTGAAAAATGAACCCGAAATGGACAGAGCCGCGAGTTGAAAAACTCAAACAATTATTGAGCGATGGATTATCGTCGAGTCAAATTGCGGATGAATTAGGCGGTGTTTCTCGCAACTCTGTAATTGGTAAAATTCATCGATTGAAGCTTGATCGACCTACCAAAGAATATTCGCAGCAGACGCCAAAACAAAACTTTAATCGATGGGTAAAAAAACCTGCCGAACCAGCATGCGATATTATTCCGTTCGTCGAAACTATATTTACGATTCCCAATGACAATAATTGCAGCCTTTTGGAATTGACTAATTCCAAATGCAAATGGCCGATTGGTGATCCGCGTAACGCTGATTTCTGTTTCTGCGGTAATCGACCTTTTGGCAATTTACCATACTGCGGGCCGCATGCTCAATTAGCTTATGAGGCGCGTCGTTCAAGGGCATCAAGATGACGAAGGCTCTCGCGTTCACGGAATCCACTATCCGCCGCGCCGTCACGGCCGCGCGCAAGGCCGGACTTGTGGTCGGCGCCATAAGCGTTGCTCCCGATGGCACCGTGACCGTTTTCCAAGGCGAGCCACTTGCGCAGTCTGTCCCGCCGTCGCAGGATGCCGCCCCGTCCAAATGGACGACCTAGCATGAGCGCGGCTATGGATATCGATCTACCGTACCTTTCACCCAACAAGGACCGGCACGGCAATGTGCGCCTCTACGTGCGTCGCAATGGTGGCTATGTTCGCATCCGGGAAGTACCTGGCACCCCCGAATTTCTGGACGCCTACAAGCGCGCTCTTGAGCGTGTTGCACCGTTTGCCCCATCCGCTACAGTCACCCGAGAACAATTCCCACGCAACACGCTCGGGTGGCTTGGTGTCCAATATTTCGGATCGACCGAATTCAAGGCGCTTGATCCAAAATCGCAATCAACGCGCCGCGGGATTCTTGAGGCGTGCTTTCAAGAGCCGCACAAAGACAACGACCCGGAACCAATGGGATTTTGTCCGTTGGCGCATCTTTCGGCCCGGCACGTCAAACGGCTTCGCGACCTAAAGCAAGAAAAAAAAGGTGCCGCTAACAATCGGCGTAAATATTTGTCCGCAATGTTCGGATGGGCTGTGGAACAGGATCCGCAGTTACTCACTTCGAACCCAGCACGGGACGTGCGACGTGCCAGATATGCAACCAGCGGTTTTCACACCTGGACGCCAAGCGAGGTAATTCAATTCGAGGATCGACACCCAATCGGTACCAAAGCGCGACTTGCGCTTGCGCTATTGCTCTATACCGGTAGTCGACGCGGTGACATGGTGACATTGGGTCGGCAGCATATCCACAATGGTCAATTGCGCTTCGTCCCAAAAAAGACACTCTACAAGCGGGCTAGAATTTCAGAAAAGCCATGGCTTCCATGCTTGGCGTCTGTAATCGAGCAAAGCCCGTGCGGCGACCTAACCTTTCTTGTCACGGCCTACGGCAAACCATTCACAGCGGCCGGCTTTGGTAATTGGTTCCGAGACCGATGTAATGAGGCCGGCTTACCTCAATGCAGTGCCCACGGATTGCGCAAAGCCGGCGCGACACTAGCCGCAGAGAATGGCGCGACCACAAATCAATTAATGGCAATTTTTGATTGGGATACACCCGGACAAGCTAAAGTCTATACGGACGCTGCTGATCGAAAGCGCATGGCCGGTGAGGCTATGGGGATGTTGACGCGGAAGTCTGTTACACTTCAAACGGCATGATCGTTACACCGATCCTAAGTCATTGTAAACAAATCATTATTTTTCTAGGTGGTGGGCCCGGGAGGACTGCCATAAGCCAACAATTTCTAGGCGGTGTAACAAAGTTTCCGCCTTTTTGAACCCGCGCCCCTTCTAGCTTTCCTTAAAGAGTGTTACACTTTTTAAGCAATCGCGCTACGTTCGTTAAGTAAACGATGCGGCATAATGACACCACTAAGAATAGAACTATACAACCGATCGCGCGAACATATAAAAGGCTGCGGTGCGGCAGAAAGTGACTTAAAAATGGTGACGCGTGAGGTAAATAAGAAGGAAGAAAAATCGAACATAGACAACGCAGAAGACGACGATTTTACAGAACGCGTATTACTTTCAATCGTTTTTGACGTTTCAATGCTTCACGAAACCGTCGAACGATTACGAGTGCAAGTGCATGCAATCGCGCGGAAACATGGAATTGATCCGCTTTTGCCTAAAAGTTAACTAGCGCGTTGCTGCGTAATTGGGCCATCGGTGCGCAGCAACGTGTCAACACTGGTAAATAGTTCTACCAGCGATCCGTTGTTGTTGACAACAACGTCAACAGGAAGCGTAAATTGTTCCGAAATATGATCGGTAGCGGTTACCTCCGGACGCTCGACACGCACAAGTAACCCGCTAAGATTGCGTATAATCCTCGCTTCGCTTGGAAAGCGTACGTCGTCGACCACGACCGAAATTCCGGCCGGAACGCGAGCGAGCGCGACGCACCAAGCGTTTTCCCAAAAATCCGGCCCGATCATATCCCGTCCCCATTCCGTGCCGAGCGTTTGCATTGCATGCCGCGGTGTGTGTCCACAAAGCAAGCCGCTAGGGACTTCCTTTCGATCGCCATCAATCTCTGTGTCGGTACAACCGAGCGCACGCAATGCGGCTTTGAGAGGATCCGCGAACCGCAAACGGCGCCAGTTATGGGCATTGACCAAGTGCAGCGCGGCCGAAGTCTTACCGCTGCCGATCAATCCACAGAAACCAATAATGCGACGCGGTGCGGCATTTTGACACGGCCCGAACCCGCACACTGCACACGTGCGCGGGTATGGCTTGCCTTCGGCTTTTAGCGTGCAACTTGCGACCATTTTATTTTTTCTGTGCTTTTGCTTCGTTGAACATACGCAACACTTCCGATTCCGGAATACCTTTGCCAGGGTTCAAAACATCGGAAAGCCAAGAGAGCATGCCTCATCAAGCGTTTCAGCTTTGCGCGGATCCGTCGCCACTACGATAGCGGACGCGGCGCCGAGGGCGCAATATTCTGCAGTTGCGTCTTAAGTGCCGCGACTTCGGATTCCAGCGTAGAAAATCGCGCCTCAACAAGCTTCGCGTCAGCGTGGAAACGATCCCGCAGTTTGACGTAATCTTCCGCTGCGCTTGATGAAATGCTTTTCACCTTGCCGATAAACCACGGCAAACCGTGCCGGGCGATATAGTAAATCGAGATCAAAACAAGCGTGATCGCAGACCACGACAAGCCCGTGATGGTATCCTTTGCGGCTTCGATCATAACAGGTGACTCCTTGGTTTCAGGTGATATCTCAATCGACTGCGACAGCGGTGCTATCCAAATAACCGGCGGTGGCGTGTAGACAGGGGCGACATATGGGCGATGACGTATCGGCCGTGGTGGCGGCATTGGCGCGGGTGGTGGATCGCATATTGTCAAGAACGCAAACAGCGGAAGGCAATACATGATCACACCCGATGTAGACTCTTGTCGATGCGCTCACCAAGATGTTCGATCGCTCCCATGATGCGCGATTCGATCTGTCGCAACGTGTCGTGTGATACGAAACTCTTGGCCGACTCGACACGATGCGCGACTAGCTCACCCTCCATCCGATCAATCAACGAAAACGTCATCTTGACATTATCGGCGGCGCTTGTCGCTTTGGCCTCGGCTTTGTTCAACCGATCCATCAGGCGCACTACGACTCCGCCTAACGCGATTTGCAGCATAATGAATGCTGTAAGCGCACCCCATTCTATTGCGCCGAAAGCATTCATTTGTCCCCTCGACTAAACCAATGCTTCGCGATCGTCTGCGCCGTACCGAACCCGAACACACCGCCGATAATAATGTTTGCCCACGTCGAAAGATCACCGTGAAGCGCATCGGTGTTGCACGTGTCGCTGAAAATCCACACACATACGATTTTGTCGATAATCATCGCTTTCCATTCGTATAGTGCGACAGGAATCGCCATGAATACGAATAGAAAAGTAAGCCACGGATTGCTCGCGATGACGCGAAGTTTATCGGTGTTGTTGGCGTTCTCGACATTCGCCGCGGCGATGACATTCCGAGCCGTCGCTTCGTCGGCACCGGTTTTCGCCTTATACATTTCAACTTGTGCGTCGACACGCTTTGCCAAATATGAATTGACAGTGGTGAGAAGTCCCGGAATGAGCCCTAAAAGAGTGAGCAACATCACTTTGACTCCGAAAGTGGCGCCGTGGTGATTTTACGCAACCATGCGAATAATTCCCCGGTTGCCGCAATTGCGGCACCGATCGCGAGCGGTCGCATACCTTCCGGAATTCGTGCAAACAAATAATTAAACACTGGAGTCCAATCCTGCCCCATCAGCCACGGCAGAATTACGCCCTGCAACGCTACGAGAGCGCCGAGAAAGGTGTACAACCGTGCCGCAAGGATCGTGCGTGAATACGCGAAAAACGCTTTGATTTTTTTCATGTTATTCACCGTTTGCGATTCAGCCAAATAATGACGCACGCACCAGCGATGAATGCGAGAATTGCGACTCCGATGATACCGGCCGTCCCGAGCCCCGCCTGATGCGCTGCGGCACCCGCTGCGCCGGCCGTCGCAATCACCACGCCACTGTGGCTCGGACCACTGCTTGTTGCTGGTGCACTAGATAGCGTGACGTCAGACACCAAGGGTCGAATTTTCGCATACCACTCTTTGCGCGATGCGAGACCGATTGTCCCACCATTGATCCGCTTGGTAATCATGTCGATATCGTCATGATCGGCGAATGTGTTGCAGCCTTTATCGACCCATTCGCCGAGAGCGGCTTTGAGCGATTCGCAAACCGCGTCTGGATTACTGGCAAAGCCGTATTTTTCGTAGGATTCGCGTCCGGTCGTTTGCATCGCGCCACGGCCGCGGAACCGATAGCCGTCACCACTCGACGGCGGACCATTGCCCATCCGATTCGCGTACACGTTATTGAAAAGCTTCTCGGAATCGTGTGCGAAGGGTGTTGCGGCTTCCACCGTTGGGAACCGATGTGGCCACACGGCACAAATGCGTTCCGCAGTGTAGTTGCCTGACTCGACGGTGATTGTATATCCGCCTGTTTCGTGGGCGGTTTGTGCTAGAAAATGTGCTACCCGAGCCGGTGTGTCGACACACGCTGTCTTGAACAATACATCTGCTTTTTCAAACGCTTGCACGTAGGAGGGCAAAGCGTGTGGGGCGATTTTTCGTATGATTTCAATCGGGCGCATAGACGTTTATAGTACGTCTGATCGCGTACTGTCAACACGACTTGACATTGCGCGCCGACAAGTAGTCAATAACCGTCGTTTTGCCTACGCCCCCCCTTGTCGGCTCCGACGACGAAAATAATCGGTTTTGTTGACACTGTGTAATTCCCTTCGATGGTGTGGAGTATGCGTTATGTTTGACGAGATAGCCGATTGGCTTGAAAACGCCGCCGACAACTATCCGTGGCGTTATGTTACTTGCTGGGTCGTAGGAGTGCAGCTATGGGTCATCGTCGAAGTGGCGCTTCATACCCTGATAGTCGAGAGAGGGATATTCTGATGTATATCCCTCTTGCGCTTCTCGTCCCCTTTGGAGTTTTCGCCGCTATTGGTGTTTTGGTTGTGGCGCGTATCTTGTTTCTGCATTATGTATTTTGCCGGCTATTCCGGTGGCCAAGCAGAAACACAGATTCGACTGCACTTACGCGCTGATTTCTTGCACAGACATAACGGCCGGATTGCCGCTAGTGGTATAGGTCAATATGCCGGCGGTCGTTTTACCTTGCACCGCGTAAGTGACGGCGCTAAGTGTCGCGGGGAAATCGTAAGCATACATCGCTACCGTGCCGTTATTGCTATCACCGCTAATGTTTCCGATCATGTTTGTGGCGGCAGTTGTGCCACGGCTTAACTGCGTCCTAATAACGGACCCAGTAGAATCATCCGCAATCCCTGTAGCGTCTACCCTTACAACGTTCGCCGCGCTAGTCAGTGTAATGCTGATGTTTTGGTTCGCAAACGCCGAAAAAGTTGCAAGGCTTGTCGTGCTGGTAGAGTTGATGACCGCCGTATTTGTCTGCACCGAATCGCCAGCCCGTTTGTACCCCGGCCCGGCCAACTGAATTTCGTTCGGTACGTTTGCATAGGTGCCGGCCGTCGTCAGCGCGGTCGACCATTCGAGAAATCCGATTTCTCGAATCGCCAAGCCTGACAGCGACGCAACCGACGTTTGAATCACGCCGGCATTGTTGCCGCCACCCGTGCCGGCACCCGTGCTGTTCAAAGTGGTTTCCGAGAGCGGGAAAATCTGGATGTTGCCGGTCGGGTTGCCAAGGCAATTTATCAATCCGACAAGCACCGTGCCGGCATTGTCGATCAGCACAACACGAAGCCGCATCGGCTGTCCGTTGACGCCGCCCATTGTGTTGGTCGCGTTCACGGTAAACGTCGGCGACGAAATCACGGTGCGAGTAACCGGGACGCCGCTACCAATCGTGGCACTGCGGAACGTTGAGATCAGCGGGTTACTGCCGCTAAGAGCGGCACCATTCGCGCCATTGACAGTCACAGTAAGGTTGTTCGTAGCCACCGATGCAGCAATCGAGCAATTGATCGGTGCGTTCAACCCGACTGCCGACGCGGTAAGAGTGACAGCCGAAACGCTTCCGTTGCCAATGGTGCCGTCCGCTCGGGTATACGAAAGCATTTCCCAATTGCCGGCGGAAATTTGAACAACCGCGCATTTATCGCCTGCGACCGTGGTAATATTTACGGATCCCGGCAAGATTAGCGACGTCGCATTATGCGTCAACGTAAGAGCGCCACTGAATTTCAGGAATTTAAGTTGCCCGATCGCGGCCGTACTACCGAAACTGGTAATTGTCGTTGTGCCCGAAATTGTGAGAAACGCAGGCATGACCGAGCCGAGATCGGTAGTTGCGGCACTCGCAAGCGTCGCCGTTCCACCACCGACAACCGGTGTCCACACGTGGTTCGTTTGATCGATTACCCCCGTAATCAGCCAAGACGTACTGTCGTACAGCTTCGTTTTATTAAGAGGCGACGCAGACGTGTCTAGCCATTGCTGTCCAAGCACAGCTACCGCAGAAATATCATTCGCCGGCGCGGACGCTCCCGAATTCATCGAAATCAAAGCCGAAAGAGCGGCATTGTAATTGTTGGTGATATTGAGACCGGAAACCGTACCAGTGGTCGGGGACCATGCGTTGCCTTGCGACATTTTCAGAATCCTTGTACTGTGATATCGACGTTGTTTCGTTGAACTGGCGTTGCAGCATTAGTAATGTTTAGAGTGCAACCCGATTTTGTGCGTCCGGTTATTGTCAACGTGTCGCCGGACTGTGCATCGTGTATCGTTACTTGAACATTTGGAACGGTTGCATTATTAGGTCCGCCGTTAAATGGTGCCGGTATGGAATTAAGCAGCATAATGCTGTTAATCCTATAAGTAGCATTTGGTGTAACCGGGCCGGATTGCCCGTCATCAAAATCAATGCGAAAATGATCTATGGTGCTTGTAATCCAATCGTTGCCGCCTAACGTTAAGACGCCCATGTCTAAAATGTAGAATGCATGCGCTCCTATTGTATTTACCAATGGAGTAAATTGCTTAAAAAAACTAGCGGATTCTGCATGTCCGCCGGTTGCATAAAATATATTAAATTGCGGTACGCCTATAGTAAGTAGTGACAAACGATCAATATCTATGACAATATAGCGATACACAGCACCATTTACGCCAAGCGTAGGCGATATAAGCATCGGGTCCGCGCCCGTTGGTGTAATAACTAAGCCCGCGCCCGTTGTTAACGTTAGACTAGCCCCCGTCCATCCGAGCGCGGACCCTCCTAGGAAGCTGTATATCGATCCTGATGGCATTGGCGTACCGTCGGGCGTAAATATAATAGGGAGTCCCGTGCTCGGTACCACTACCGATGTTTTGTGGTCCGTACGATCGGGCACATCGACTGTGAACACATACGAAAGTGCATATGCTACTGTTGTTGGATCGGAGGTGCCCAAAAAGATTCGCGATTTAAAAACACGCCCGACATAAGTTCCTGGCGCAAACTTTTGATATGGTCCCCAAACGCCTGGAGTCTGTGCAACTGCAATTTCAGGATGGACGTCAATGAACTGCGTGCGTGATGCACCAAGAAAATCCAAATCAACCAATATGTTCACTTCTGTAAGGATATTCTGTACTGCGGGATTACCGGTCGCTTTCCATGCAATGCTAACAGGACAAGGCGCAACGCGTCCAATATCAACATAATGCGCGGCCGGTATCTCATAATATCCGCTTCCATCGCCTCCCGCATTCAATATGTCCAAGTTCAGCAATATGTTCGCATCAACCAATTCATTGTTTATTCCACTTGTGCGAGCCGCATTGATTGACGAATCAAGCCCAGCCGCGCCGCTAAATATGCCTATCCATCCGGTTGCAGCTTCATCCCATGATGCAAGAACATTACCGGTAATCTGTGACCCGAGCACGGAAATTTCGCTCGGATTGAGCGCATAAGTGCGCGGTCCTGCGTCCGGCCCAATGTATGCGGAAATCCAATAATTACCGTCACCATGCGTTTCGAATGGTGGATGTAGAACGGTTCCAATATTAACAGATGCAATCCAAGAATCACCCTTGCGTACTTCATATTTCACGGGTCGAAAATCAACAATTTCGTCCCATCGAATATTCATTACACCATCAACGTATGCCGCCCGGACATTTGTTAAATCGTTTGGCGGCAATAATAATCCCGCAACAACGGTTGCTTCGACAGTGAGCCATGGCGACACTACATCTAGCGTGCTCACTGATCGCACGCGAAAGCCCCAATTACCGGCCTTGAGTCCGAAAAAATCAACTGACACAGCCGATATGATATCGAATTCTTGCCAGTTTTGTCCCGGTGGAAGTGTCTGCACCTCGTAAGATATAACGCGGGCGTCTTTTGGTGCCGACCATGACATAACGATTTTTGCATCAGGGACACCGGCCGCACCGATTGCAATACACTCACTAATAGTCAACGCGGTAGGTGCCAAAAGCGGCCCGGTTGGCAACGCGGTAAAAAGCGGCGGCTCGATTTTCAATCCTAATTCAATTCGATCGTATTT
>Ga0209068_10001085_pt1 | contig 13732 bp, 12 predicted proteins | sample ColStrG_CSR_2012_FD_187200 | JGI IMG/M metagenome (GOLD analysis project Ga0209068, IMG submission 187200) | Freshwater sediment microbial communities in response to fracking from Pennsylvania, USA - Cold Stream Run_MetaG_CSR_2012 (SPAdes)... | ecosystem: Environmental > Aquatic > Freshwater >... | reverse complement strand
GGCCACTGTCATGTCCACCCCGGCCGTATCGAGGTCGACGAACTTCAGTCCCATTTCTTCGGCCATGCCCCACATGAGGTCGGCCTCGGTGACCAACTTCCGGTTCGTCAGAATTCGGGCGATGCTCTGTCCGGACAGGTTGTGCTCCTCGAGCGCCGAACTCATGGCCTCGAGCGTGACCCGGCCATCGTCCACCAGAGCCTTGGCCAACGGTGGGAACGACTCGGTGGCCTGACCCGACGACCCGCCGATGGCCTCAGGATGCAGGTCGTGAAAGGTGGCCACGGCCTCGGCCACCAGGTCGGCGGCGTCTACCGGCGAATCGGCGGTCGACCCCGACCCGCCTTCGTCAGCCGAGTGGCCCCCCTCGAGAGCAGCCGCCAATGCGCTGAGTTCGATGTCGTCACCCATGGCAGGTCCCTCGCCCACCATCGGCACTGCGACCGGATCGGCTGCCATACCCGGGACGGCCAGAGGAGTCGGGATCTCAAGGGGCGGCATGGCGGGCAGCTGAGGCCCGATTGCGTCCTGGGTTGCCTCGGCCAGTGCCTGGTCGAGTGCGGTCACTGTCGGGTCAGGATCCGATGCGCCCCCAGGAGTGCTGGGGGGGACCGGCCAACCCGTGCCATCGCCGAACATCAGTCCGATGTATGCGTCGATCTGGTCAGGCGATGCAACCACCGAAATGAAGTCGCGTCCCAAGATGGCCCGAATGGAATCCTGGGCGAAGATGTCGTCCGGGTCGGCCGTGGCGATGACCGGCGTGCCGAACCGGCGCTTGACAGCGACGACGTGGTGATGGCGCGAAAGGTCGGCAGGCAGGATGGCACCTGCTGCCGGATCGACCCCGTAGCTGTCCAGATCGACGAACTCGAGATCGCGCTCGTTGGCCATGTATTTGATGGCCTCGACATCGCTCATGGCTGGGTCATCGGCAGACTCGCAGCCAATATTGAACAGGAATCGTCGAGAGGCTCTTGGATGTCCAATGAGTCCGGATGCCTCCGCGGATTCACGGTTCCCGGCAACTAGAGTGACCGACTCCGGACGACAGACCATCGAGGCGCCATGATGCAGGTCCCCGCCAGAATCAGCGGCATGGTCGTGCAGGTCAGCGGGACGGGGTTCGGCCATCGGTCCGACAGCCGCCCTCGGAACCCAGCCTCGGCGTGACGACCTCCGGTGTTTCGCTCAACACAGTCGTTATCCCGTTGGCCACAGTGGTCGGACTCTTCGTGGGCTCGTTTCTCAACGTGGTCGTCTACCGGGCGCCGCTCGGGCTGTCCGTCTCGACCCCCCGCTCCTTCTGCCCCACGTGTGATCGGCAGCTGGCCTGGTGGGAAAACGTGCCGCTTCTCTCTTGGGTATTTCTGCGGGGCCACTGCCATACGTGCCACGAGCCGATCTCGATTCGCTACCCACTCGTCGAGGCCTCCACGGCGGCACTGTTCGGACTTGTCGCCTGGGCGTGGTGCGGCACACTCCCCACCGCCGGCTACTGCGTCCTGAGTGCCACCGCACTGAGCGTTGCCCTCATCGAGTTCGACAACCAACGATCGCCCCTGGCCGTGGGGGCCACCGGCGCGACGATCGGCACACTCCTACTGGTGCCCGGATTCCTGATCACTCACTCCAGCCCCTCTCTTCTGTGGGCCCTGGTGGGACTCACCGCCGGAACCGCCGCATTCGGTGTGCTTCGGGCCCGAGACCCCGACTGCCTCGACCCCCGCACCCACGGCCGGACGCTCCTCCCCATGGCCGGACTGTGGCTTGGCGGGCTCGGCGGCCGGCCCACCTTCGCTGGTTTGGCCAGCTGGGCTCTCACCTCGTTCATCTGCCTGATCATTCTGTGGGTACACGCACGGGGATCGTCGCACCGACGCGTGCTCCATTTTGCCCTCGCGCCCCTGGTCAGCGGGATCGTCGTCGCCCTGACGGTGTCCCTCTGGGTGGCCTGATGACCGACCTACGATGGTTGGCATGAGACTCGTCATACCGGTTGTGGCAACTATTCCACGACCACGCCGGACAGGTGCCCGTGCCGGACGGTGACCTGAACTTCCGCACCGTCGTAGTGGACGACCACGAACTGCTGAGGGCCGGCACCCGACAGATCCTGGAGGATGCCACCGGGTTCATCGTGGTGGGCGAGGCGGCCGATGCCGAAGCAGCCCGGGTGGTGGTGGCCGATTCCAACCCCGACCTGGTCATCGCCGACATCCGACTCCCCGGGGCCAACGGAATCGACCTGGCCCGCCAACTCGTCCACGACCACCCGGAGCTGGTGGTCGTCATACTCAGTGCCTACGACGACCCCGACTACGTGCGGGCGGCCATGGCGGCGGGCGTGTCCGGCTATCTGCTCAAGACACTGCCCAGCCGCGAACTGGTCGACGCCCTGCGTGATGCGTGCACCGGGACCGCCAGCCTCGGCGGATCGCCACGAGGCAGGGGCGAGCGGGACGTCGTCGGACCGGCGCCGGATCCGGATGAGGAGCTCACGGCCCGGGAGATCCAGGTGGTGCGGATGGTGGCCCGGGGTATGTCCAACAAGGCCATCGCCCACGAACTCGGGATCAGCCCACGGACGGTGGAAGGCCATCTCAACCACGTGTTCGACAAGGTAGGCGTCGAATCGCGCACGGCGCTTGTCCACTATGCCCTGGCCAACAGCCTCTTCGGCCGGGAACCGACCACCGATGCAGCCGACCCGGACCATCTACCGGGCACGGCGGGCGCAACGGAGTGACTGCCGCCCCGGACCGGGTGGCCGGCCGGCGACCTACGCCGTCAACCCTCTCCCCCTGGACCGACTCCCGGTTCTGGCTGTTGCAACTCGTCGTCCTGGCCCTCGCTCTGATCCGCCTGGCAGTAACCGTGGCCTTCCACCTCGAGGCCACCTCGATCGGAGTGGAGTTCTCGACGCTCGCCATCTTCGTCGTTCCGGTCGTGGTTGCGGCACTCAATGACGGTCTTATCGGTGGACTGGCCACCGCCATATGGATCGCCGTGCTCTCGGTACCCCGCTTCGTGGAAGCATCCGGTCGCGGCAAGTTGTCCGCGCTATGGGCGGAAACGCTCCAGATGGTGGTGCTGTTCGGATTGGCGCTCCTCGTAGGCCAGCGGGTCACCTCGGAGGCACAGGCGCGCCAGGGCGCTGAGGCTTCCCTGGCTGCACGGCTACGAGCCGAAGCCCTCTACCAGGACATGTTCGAGTCGAACCTATCGCCGATCCTCATCGTCGACGCTGCCGGATTGGTGATCCGGGCCAATCCGTCGGCCGAGCGGGCGTTCGGTACGCCCGGTACGCCCGGTACGCCCGGTGCCACCGGCCGACGACTGGTCGACGTGGTCGGCGCCGAGGCGGCGGCCCCGGTGCTCGGTGCGCTCGTGTCCGCCGACAATTCTCTGACTTGGGGCGACGAGGGGCTGGCCGATGACCATAGGAGCCCGGACCTCAGTGGGATAGCCGCGCCGGTTTCATTCCAGGTGGACGGCGAGTCGGTCCTGTATCGGCCGACCGCCACCCTCGTCGGCCCGTTGGGCGAAGACCGTCGGATACAGGTCATCTTTGAAGATGTGACCGCCGAAACGCGGCGCCACGACCTACTCGAGGCCTACGCCAACCAAGTCGTCATCGGCCAAGAGGAAGAACGACGGCACATCGCCCAGGAACTTCACGACGGCCCCCTGCAAGCCCTCATCCACCTGTGCCGTCAGATCGACGCCCTCGACGCCCGAGACGGGGTCGCCTCGGCGCCCGGCGATTCACTGGCTTCCATGCGAACCACGGTCGAGGACACCGTGGCCGAGCTGCGCTCGATCGCCCGCGGCCTCCGGCCGTCCATCCTCGATGACCTCGGGCTGGTGGCCTCCATCAACCAGGTGGTCGTCGAGGCCACGGGCCGCCAGGAGCTCACCGGAGAGTTCCAGGTGACCGGAACGGATCGCCGCCTACCCCCGGCCATCGAACTCGCCGTCTTCCGCATCGCCCAGGAGGCGGTTACCAACATCGAGCGACATGCGTCGGCGCAGCACCTTGCCGTTGGCCTCGACTTCGATAACGACTGGGTATCGCTCCGGGTAGACGACGACGGAGTCGGCTTCAGCCGCGACGGAGCGAGTAATGCCGGCGACGGGCGCTCGCTCGGACTACCCGGCATGCATGAACGGGCGCGACAAGCCGGCGGCCGGTTGGTCATCAGGTCCCGCCTGGGCCACGGCACCACGGTGGAGGCCCGGGTCCCGGTCCCCAAACCGGAGCCCGCCTGAGGCTGCCGGAGCCCGCCTGAGGCTGCCTGAGGCTGCCTGAGGCTGCCTGAGGCTGGCGGCACACTACCCGGCACAGACGTCCTGCAACACGGGGTGCGCCCTGGTAGAGGCTCATTCTGCCCTCCCGGCAGGGCACGGTTGTCACCGAACCGACATGAAAATGGGGTGGGACCCCAATGGAATCATGAGATACTGATCAAGTGGAAGAGATCATCATCGAGTCCTGCCACAGCACCTGGGTCATCGATCGGGCCAACTCTCGGTTCCGACGGGTGGTCAAGTCGGCCCACCGCACCTCGGCGCCCGTGGCCACCGAATGGCAGCCCTGCCACGGCGTGGAGATCGACCCCCTGTCGGAGTCGTTCGTGGTGCTGCTGAACCCCGAAGGCACCCGATTGCTTCGCAGCTGGCGACACGTCGAACACTGCACACAGTGCGGCGGCGAAGCCACGTCGGAGCTCTCGCTCCGCGACCTCCGCTCCGCCGTCAAAAGCTGAGCTGGCCGCTGGCTACAGCCGGCCGTACCGTCAGACGGTGGGCTCCCGCTTCCACATTCCCGAGCTCCCGCCGGTCTTCTCCCACAACATCAACTGACCGATGCTCATGGTGCGATCCGCTGACTTGCACATGTCGTACACGGTAAGCGCCGCTATGGCACACGCGGTCATGGCCTCCATCTCAACTCCGGTGCGGTCGACTGTCTCCACCTTTGCCTCGACTTCGACATAGTCGTCGCCGATGCTGAAATCGATCTGGACCGAGCCCACCAGCAACGGATGGCACATAGGGACCAGGTCGGCGGTCCGCTTGGCCGCCTGAATACCGGCCACCCGGGCAGCGGCCAGTACGTCACCCTTGGTGATGGCGTTGTTGACCACCTGGGCCGTGGTCTCAGGCTTCATGGCCACACGGCACCGGGCGAGGGCCCGCCGCAGCGTGGCCTCCTTGGGCGACACGTCCACCATCCGCGTGCCCCCGAACGGGTCCAGGTGGCTCAAGCTCCGGTCGGTCACAGCTGACTCCCGTCGTTCACGGCCCTAAGTCTACGGGACTACATGGACCAGGGATGCCATTGGCACTCGATCGGGTAGACTGCCAGACCACCGTCACCCCGCTTCGGAAGGACCCGCGCGTGCCCACCTACGAATATCGCTGCGACAACTGCGCGTCGAACTTCGACTTCGTCCAGTCCTTCACCGACGATCCGTTGACCGAATGCCCGACCTGTGGCTCCCCCGTCCGCAAGGTGTTCGGCAGCGTCGGCATCGTCTTTAAGGGCAGCGGGTTCTACAAGACCGACAGCCGGTCGGGCGGATCCGGCGACGCTTCGGTGTTAGTACCCGGCGAGTCGTCGACGCCGGCCTCGACCGAATCGGGATCCGGAGACAAGGAATCGAGCGGCCCAGATTCAGGTGGGAAGGACTCGGGATCTGGAGGCAAGGACTCAGGCGGCAAGGACTCAGGAGGCAAGAGCGATTCAGGCGGGAAGTCGGACAAATCGACCACTCCGCCCCCGGCCAAGGTATCCCCCACTCCGTCAACCGGTGGGTCCTCGACCTCGTCGAACTGAACCGCCCCAGTTAGCCGTCACGAATTGGTTCGTTGCGTAGCCTTCGCGAATTGGTTCGTTGCGGTTCGGTTGCCACTCTCCGAAGTCCCCTGTCCGCGCAGAGTGGTCGGGTAACATCACTTGAATGGACGTCGCTGACCTCGACCGCCTCCTCATCCAGCTCGGTGAGTTGGACGGCTCGGACCTCCACATCAAGGCCGGAGCACCGGCCCGCATGCGGATTGCCGGGGCGCTGCGGACGGTGGAGGGTGAGGCCGCATTCACCGCAGGGGAAACGATGGAGATCTCGGAGGCGATCATGTCCGAGACAGTGCGGGACACCTTCCGATCCAAGCACGAGGCCGACTTCGCCTACAGCATTTCGGGCGTCGGCCGCTTCCGGGTCAATGCCTACTTCCAGCGGTCGTCGGCCGCGCTGGCCATCCGGAGGGTTCGGGCAACGGCAGCCACCGCCGAAGAGCTCGGCCTGCCTGCGGTCGTGACCCAGCTGGCCGAAGAGCAGCGCGGCCTGGTACTCGTGACCGGCCCCACCGGCTCGGGCAAGACCACGACCCTTGCCGCCATGATCGACCACATCAACCATCTCCGGTCCTGCCACATCGTGACCATCGAGGACCCTGTCGAGGTCATGCACAAGGACGACCTGGCCGCCATCGACCAGCGCGAAGTCGGATTCGACACCGACTCGTTCTCGTCGGCCATGCGGGTCATCCTCCGCCAAGACCCCGATGTCATCCTGGTCGGCGAGATGCGCGACCAGGAGACAGTGGCCGCCGCCCTGGGCGCGGCCGAGACCGGCCACCTGGTCTTCTCCACGCTCCACACCATCAACTCGACCGAGACCATCAACCGGATCGTGGACTTCTTCCCTCCGCACCAGCAGTCCCAGATCCGACTCAGCTTGGCCGGCTCGCTCAAGGGAATCGTCTGTCAGCGTCTTATCCCGACGATCGGAGGCGATGGACGGGTACCGGCACTCGAAGTGCTGGTCACAAACGGGCGCATCCAGCAGTCCATCATCGATCCACTGCTCACCGGCGACATCGAGTCGATCGTTGCCGATGGTGCCTACTACGGCATGGTCACTTTCGACCAGTCGCTGGCCTCGCTGATGGCCACCGGCCAAATCAGCCTGGCCGAGGCCATGGCGACGGCCAGCAACCCGCACGACCTGAAGGTCATGCTTGAGCGCCAGGGGATCCTCAAGACCGGCTCATTCGCAACCCAACTCGGCTGAGCGTCGCCGGAACCCACCCCGTCCACCGCTCAAGGTGGCGCGAGTCCGTTCCGATAGTCATCACAGGACCGGAACCCGCACAGCGGGCCATACCGGACCATGAGATGCCACGAGTGACCACGAGGACCGGAGACCACCGATGAGAGCACACCTGATGTGGGCGTGGGCAGCGTCGCCCCGCCGCGGCCGGCACCGCGCCCCCGCCGGTGCCGTGGCCGCCCAGGCGGTCCCGCACCAGATCGGAGCTCCCGCATGGCCCGCATAACGGTCGGCCTCGACATCGGCACCAGTGCAGTGCGCGCCGCCGAGATCGATACCTCCAAGTCCACCCCCGTCCTCCTCACCTACGGTCAGGTCGGCCTTCCCCCCGGGTCGCTGGTCGACGGCGAAATCCGCGACCCCTCGTCCGTGGCGGACGCCATCGAGAAGCTCTGGAAGAACGGACAGTTCGGGGGCTCCTCGGTAATCGTCGGAATCGCCGGACTGCGGGCTATCACCCGTGAGATCGACCTCCCCTACGTACCCGACGACGAGGTCGAGAGCGCGGTGCGCTTCCAGTCGGAGGAGGTCATTCCCTTCCCACCCGACCAGACGATCCTGTCGTCGCAGGTCCTGTCGGACTACACCAGCGACGAGGGCGCCAAGATGCGTCGCGTGCTCGTGGCTGCCGCCCACGTCGACCTGGTCAACGGGGTCATCGAAGCGGTCGAGCGGGCCGGCCTGACCGTCGAAGGTGTCGACCTGACATCGTCCGCCCTGGTACGTGCCGTCGGCGGCTACCACGACTCCGACCAGCCGGAGGCAGTCGTGTCGATCGGCGCCGGGCTGAGTGTGGTGGTGGTCCACCAGAACGGGCGCCCCCAGTTCGTCCGCACCATCGGATCGGGTGGCAATGCCACCACGGCGGCTATCTCGGCTGCCCTCGACATCCCGATCATCGATGCCGAGATCGTCAAATACCGGTTCGGGGAGGCCTCGACGCAGGTCCAGGCAGCCGAGCGCATCGCTCAGCCCAGCATGCTGGAACTGGTCGACGAGATCCGGAACTCGATCCAGTACTTCGCTTCTCTACCCGGACGCCTGCCCGTTTCACAAGTCCTGGTCACCGGCGGCGGATCCGAGCTGGAAGGGCTCGTTCCCATGCTCGAGTCCCAGGTACGGATCCCGGTTCGGATCGTCTCGCCACTCGATCGCCTGGACGTATCCAAGCTCGACCTATCAGCCGAACAGGCGGCCGAGGTGGCTCCGGTGCTGTCCAGCCCCATCGGCCTGGCGTTGCCCGAGCCGGACAAGGCGGTCCGGAAGTTCAATCTTCTGCCCCCCGCAGTTGCCCAGAAGGTCCGACTCAAGCGGATCCAGGAACGGACCTTGATGGGCGCCGTGGCGGTGCTGGTCCTCCTGGTGATTTTCGGCGGATGGAAGTTCCTCAAAGTGCACAATGAGCAGAATTCGGTCAACGACCTGCAAACCAACATCGCCTCGCTCAACGCCCAGGTGCCGAAGTACAACCTGGTGGTAGCGGCCAATGAGGCTTACACCAAGGGTCTGACCCGACGTGCATCAGTACTCAACACCGCGGTCGACTGGCCCCTGGCCCTCGGCAACCTCATCACCATCACCCCGCCCAATGCTTCGGTACAGAGCTTCTCGGGTGCCCAACTGGCAGCTACGCCATCGGCGGCCACCGGTGCCTCCGGTACCCAAGCCGCCGCCATCGGAACCATCAACCTGTCCGTGAAGGGACCTGGCCCCAGTCTGTCCATCTCGAAAGCGTGGATCGACGCCGTCTCCGGATCGAAGTACTTCGCCAATCCGCTGCAGGGTGCCACCACTGTCAATACCGACTCCACGATCTCGTTCCCCTTTACCCTCTCGGTGACCCCGACCGCCGGCCTCAGCAAGAATGCGAGTCAGAAATGAACGCCGTCAAGCAGTATCGGAACCCACTGATCATCGCCGGCGGCGCGCTCATCATCGCCCTGCTCTTGTGGGTGGTCCTGGTTTCGCCGCAGAACTCAAAGCTTGCAAGCCTTCAGGCCCAGTCCGTCACTCTCCAGGGTCAAGAGACTGCCATCCAGGCCAAGCTCGCCTCGCTGCAGTCCGAAGGTCAGAAGTTGTCGAGCAACTGCGCCGACCTGCAGAAGATCAGCGCCCAGATCCCCTCTGTCCAGACTCCGACCGACATCAACGCTGAAGAGTCCAGCTTCGAGAGCCAGTTCAACGACCTGGCCGCCTCGTCCGGTGTCACCTTGGCCCAGTTCAGCGGGTTCGCTCCGGCCGGAGCATCGGCCACGTCGGCCCAGCCGTCCGCCAGCGGGTCCTCGACAACGCCGTCCGGGGTGACGGCCGTGCCGACCACCATCGCCGTGCAGGGCAACTTTGCCCAAATGACATCCTTCATCAATGGCCTGGACAGCTTCCCCCGGCTCTTCATCATCCAGAAACTCACCCTGGCCTACGGGGCGGCCTCCACTGGAAGTACAGCGTCATCGGGCAGTACCTCCTCGAGCGGTGCCGCCCCGGCTTCATCGGCCGGCTCCAGCGGTCCTCCTCTGTGGGTGGGTGGCCAGGCCACCCCCCCTACAAACGGGCCTTACAACCTGCAGGTAACCGGATCGATCTACTACACGTCGACCCCGAACGCCCTGGCGGCCTGCACCAAGGCCACGGCCGCACAGCAGAAGAAGACGACCGCCTGATTTTGTAGCGGTCGCCACATCGACGCCATGCGGGCGTCCCGCAGAAGCTACATTCCGCTGATCTGCATGTCGTCGATGGCCAGGGTCTGGCCCGCGGCGATGCTGGGCAGCCACTCGACGTCAGCGCCGACCGCCACCAGCGAGAGCAGCATGCGCTGGAGCGTCGAGGCCACGGTGATCTCCCGGACCGGTTCGGCCAGCCGGCCGTCCCGGATCATCAGGCCCTCGGCGCCCACCGAAAAATCACCACTGATCGGATTGACACCGGAGTGGACGCCGGTCATCGACTGGACGAAGAGGCCTTCGCCCACCGCGGCCAGCACGCCGTCCTCGTCGTAGCCTTCGGGCCCCGGGGCCAGCGTGAGTGCCCGACACCCAGGGCCCGGCGTACCGGCGTAGCCACCGCGTACGGCCGATCCCGTCGACGCCACGCCCGCCCGTGAACCAGACACCGTGTCGTAGAGATATCCGCGCAGGACGCCCGAGTCGATCAGCACGTTGCGACGACACGCCAGGCCTTCAGAGTCATAGGCGGCCGCCCCGTAGGCCCGGGGATCGGTCGGGTCGTCCACCAACGTGAGACCCGGGTGCCCCACCATCTCACCCAATCGACCGGCGAAGAAGGAACGACCTTTGGCTACCGCCTCACCGGACAGTGCTCCCGAGACGATGCCGAGCAACGTGGTAGCCATGCGGCGGTCGAATACCACCGTGGACCGACCCGATGGACCCTTGGTGGCGCCCAGCAGGCGCACGGCCCGGGTGACTGCATCCTGGCAGGCCTTGTCGGGGTCGAGGCCGCCGAAACCCCGCCCCACGCTGTAACCGCCACCGGTCTGACTGGCGTCCCCCTCGCCGGCGATGACCCCGACGGACAGGTAGCCCGATGTCTTCCGGGTCGATGACCGGATACCGGTGGTCGACACCAACGCCGCCTCCGCCGAGACATCGCCATAGTCGGCCGCGTCCACCTGGCGGATCCGGGGGTCGGACCCTCGGGCCAGCGCCTCCAGCGCCAGAGCCAGCTCGACCTTCTTCGCCGTGGGTACCCCGGCCAGGCCGTCGTCCCACAGGTCGACGGGTACCGCCTCGACACCATCAGGAGCGGCCAACTGCACGTGCTCATCGGCCGTGGCGAACCGGGCGTTGTCCCGGGCCTCTTCCAGAGTCTCGCCCAGCACCGACTCGTCAAGCGAGCCGGCCCAGGCAAATCCGAGCCGGTGGTCGACGATCACCCGGATGCCGATGCCGGCCGACGTGGCCGAGGTCAGCGATTCGACTTCGCCGTCGTAGGCGCGTACCTCGGTTTCGGTGCCCCGGGCGACATAGACCTCGACCTCCTCGCCCGTGGTCGCCCACCCGGCCACCCGATCGGCCAGGCCGACCAGGTCCTCTGTGCCGCTCGTCGTCTGTTCCGTTGCCGTGCTCACTCGGCCGTCCCCCCGATGGTCACACCGGTCAGACGCATGGTGGCCTGACCGCAGCCGACCGGCACGCTCTGTCCATCCTTGCCGCATGTACCCGGTGTCATCGAGAAGTCCGACGCCACCGCGTCGATACGCTTGAGGATTTCGGGACCGTTGCCGATCAGGTTTGCGTCCCGTAGGGGCTCGGTGATCTTGCCGTCCTCGATCAGGTAGGCCATGGTCATGCCGAAGACGAAGTCGCCGGTCGTGGTATTCACCTGGCCACCACCGAGTTTGGCCACGTAGACGCCCCGCGGCGTCTGGGCCACGATCTCTTCGGCGTCGTCCTCTCCCGGCAGAAGGAAGGTGTTCGTCATCCGCACCATCGGCAGGTCCCGATAGGACTGGCGCCGACCATTGCCGGACGAGACCCGGCCCTCCTTCCTGGCCCGCAGGTAGTCCCACAGGTAGTCGGTGAGGATGCCGTCCTGGATCAGCACGTTGCGCTGAGCCGGTCGGCCCTCGTCATCCACCGCGAACGTGCCCCACTCGGACCCGACGGTACCGTCATCCACCAGGGTGACCATCGGACTCGCCACCCGCTGGCCGATCTTGCCCGTGTAGACCGAGGCATCCTTGACGATGTGATCAGCCTCGAGTCCGTGGCCGCACGCCTCATGGAACAGGATTCCACCGCTCCCGCCGGCCAGGACTACCGGCAGCTCGCCGGACGGGGCCGGTCTGGCGTTCAACTTGGCCAAGGCCTGGGCGGCGGCCGTGCGGGCCAGATCCTCAACCGATACCTCGTCGAACAGCTCGAATCCCAGGGTGCGGGCTGCCGTCTCGTGCCCGGTCTGCATACCGGTGTCGCCGAGAGCGACGCACGACACGCTGAACCGCGTGCGCGACTGCTCGTCGCCGGCCAGAAGGCCATCGGAATTGGCGATCAGCACCCGCCGGCGCGACGTGCCGAAACCGGCCTGCACCTGGCTCACAGCCGCCCCCGAGTGGCGCGCCGCCTCGTCGGCTCGGCGCAGCAGCTCGAGGGCGTCGTCCTTGGTTCCGGTGGCGTGGACGGGACGCCCGGCTCCCGTGCCTGAGCCGGTGAGCCGTCCGACCGCCACCGATCGGGAGCCTTCGCCACTGCGGGTAACCGCCGAAGCCGCCTCGGCCGCCCGAAGCAGCCCCTGCTCGCTCAAGTCGGCGGTGTGGGCGAATCCGGTGGTTTCGCCCATGACCACCCGGATGCCGGCACCCCGCTCGCGGCCGGTGGAGAGCTCCTCGACCCGGCCGTCGTCGAGCATGGACGAGGTGTTGGACCGGTCTTCGGCGAACACCTCGGCGAACTCGCCGCCATTGCGCAGCGCTTCCGCCAGCACCCGCTCAAGCACGGGGGTATCGATCACTAGGGCCTCCTTGCTCCACTGTCCGGGCCCGGTGGCCTACGTCAGTATCCGTCGCGTATCGTACCGGCGTGGCTCCTCGCACCGGTCTGTCCGCACGTATCGAGCTCGAGGTGACCGAAGCGGACACCGCCGAGGCGCTGCTGACCGGCAACGTACCCGTGCTGGCCACCCCCCGCCTGGTGGCACTGTGTGAGGAAGCCAGCTGCCTGGCCATCGAGGGCCAGCTGCCCGAAGGGGGGACATCGGTGGCCAAGCGTGTCCAGTTCGACCACCTGGTGCCGGTCGGCGTCGGTGTCAAGGTCTGGGCCGAAGCCACCTTGGACAGGATCGAGGGCCGCCGCCTGGTGTTCAGCTTGTCGGTGTCCGAAGACGGTGGCCTGGTGGCGGCCGGCAAACTCGTCCGGGTAGTGGTTGACCGAGCCACATTCCTGGCCAACGTCCGCTGAGGGCACGGAAGTTGGCGGGTACGGGTGTAGGCGCGCACCGGGGTACACGGGTGCGTCCCACTAGCCGTCCCGAGAGTGCCGCGCTGGTAGCCTGACATCCGAAGCCACCTCTCCTGACATGATCCTCGAACAAATCGACAGTCCGGCCGACCTGCGGACCTTGACCCCCGACGAGCTCGCCGTCCTCTCGAGTGAGATCCGGGAGTTCATCGTCGACGCCGTTACCCATACCGGCGGGCACCTCGGATCCAATCTGGGCGTGGTCGAGCTGACCCTTGCCCTCCACCGCACCTTCGACTCCCCGCGTGACCTGTTGCTGTGGGACACCGGCCACCAGGCTTACGTGCACAAACTGGTGACCGGTCGCCGCGACTCCTTTACCCACTTGCGTCAGGAGGACGGGCTTTCGGGATATCCGAGCCGGACCGAGTCCGAACATGACTGGGTGGAGAACAGCCACGCCTCCACCATTCTCAGCTACGCCCACGGCATGGCCAGTGCATTCGAGCTGCAAGGAAACGACCGCCGGGTAGTGGCCGTCGTCGGCGACGGCGCCCTGACCGGGGGAATGGCCTACGAGGCTCTCAACAACCTCGGCCACTCCGGCAAGCGGGTCCTGATCGTACTCAATGACAACGGGCGGTCCTACGCCCCGACCGTCTCCCAGCTGTCGCTAAGTCTTACCCACCTGCGTCT
>Ga0209068_10001084_pt1 | contig 13738 bp, 14 predicted proteins | sample ColStrG_CSR_2012_FD_187200 | JGI IMG/M metagenome (GOLD analysis project Ga0209068, IMG submission 187200) | Freshwater sediment microbial communities in response to fracking from Pennsylvania, USA - Cold Stream Run_MetaG_CSR_2012 (SPAdes)... | ecosystem: Environmental > Aquatic > Freshwater >... | reverse complement strand
ACTGAGACGCGGCCACGTCATCGAGTCGACGGCGGCCCGCATCCTGCCTCGGCCCGCCGTCGACTCGATGACGTGGCCGCGTCTCAGTCGGCTCATCGTACTCGCCCTGCTGGGCGGCGTGCTGTTCATCACTGGCGTCAACATCGCCGTCGCCATCACCGGGCCCACCATCACCGGGTTCGTCGCCCCCCTGTACGCCGTCTTTGCCACGCTGTTCGCCGTCCCGCTGCTCGGCGAGCGCGTCCGGCCGACCACGATCCTCGCCTTTGCGCTTGCGTTCATCGGGACCGGGCTCCTGGCCGATGCCGTCCCGACGGGCGCTCCGCTCGGCGGGATCGCCCTGGGTCTCGTCGCGGCGGCGATGTTCGGGCTGTACGTCGTGCTGGCTCGTCGCTGGGGTGAGCCGTACCGGCTGGATGGGACCCTCATCACGATCGCCAACCTGCTCGGCCGCGGACCCTTGCTCCTCGCGGCGGCCGTGGTGCTCGACCCGGGGAAGGTCGTGCCGGCCGGCCCGGATCCGGCCGCGGTCGTTGCGCTCCTGACCATCGCGTTCGGATCGAGCGCGGCCGGGAACCTGCTGTTGATGGCGTCGCTGCGGCGCGTCCCGGCGGGCCGGGCGTCCGGCGCGCTCCTCCTGACGCCGGTCGCCTCGGCGGTCATCGCGGCGGTCGTGCTTGGCGACCGGCTGTCCCCGATGGGCCTCGTCGGGGCTGCCTGCATCCTGGTCGGGATGGCGCTCACGAGCGGGCTCCTCGGCCGACCGAGCCGGTCGACTTCGCCTCGCTGATCTCGATGAGGTGGCCGTCCGGGTCGCGGAAGAACGCCCGGATCTCCCAGTCGGACTCGACCGGCGGCGTGAGGAAGATGGCTCCCCGTCCCACCAGCGTCTCGACTGCGCCGCGACAGTCCGACACGCGGATCGTCATCGAGTGCGCGACCTGATCCGGATCAGACGGCGGCGTGAAGGTCACGCTCGGCTTGTCGGCCGTCGGGCCGCCGCCGGTGACCAGCAGCAGCCACGACCGGAACGCGCGCAGCACGCACGACGTGCCGCCATATTCGCGGTAGACCTCGGCGCCGAGGACGTCGCGGTAGAACGTTCGTGCCCGGTCGATGTCGGCCACGACGAGGATGTGGGTGAGTTCCATGTCGTCGGTCGGGAACGAGGTGGGCATGGACGGAGAGTACGCTCGTGCGCCGTCACGCGGGGCGGCGAACGGGGCCCCGCCCTCAGGCGGGGCCTGCCGGGGCCGTCCCGGCGCGGGGCCGTCAGGCTCTCGATCCCCAGGTGCGGACCTCGGCGTCGAGGTCGAGCGGCAGGATCGAGCCGTGGTCCTCGTGCTCGCCCCACGATTCGCGCGGGACGCGCCACATGATCTCGAACTCGTTGCCGTCCGGGTCGTGGCCGTAGAGCGACTTCGAGACGCCGTGGTCGGACGCGCCGCCAAGGGCGCCCGCCTCGGACAGGATGCGCGCCGCGTCCGCCAGATCCTCGATGGTCGGGACCTCCCAGGCGAGGTGGTAGAGCCCGACCGAACCGCGCGGGGCGCGTGGCGCGTTCGGCCCGACCGAGAACAGCCCGAGATCGTGGTGGTTTGAGCCGCCGGCCGCCCGCATGAACACGGCCTGGCCACCCATTTCGTTGGCGACGACCTCGAAGCCGAACACCCGGCCGTAGAACTCCGCGGCGACGGTCGCGTCCCGCACGAACAGGACGGCGTGGTTGAGGTTCGAGACGGGGATCCTCATGCCGACATTCTGGCGTGGGGCCGGTGCGGTGTCGACCGCCGTCACGCCGCCTCCGGCATGGCGACAGGGGCGCCGACGAGCTTCCAGCCGGACTGCCAGCTGCCGCCATTGGCGATGTTCAGGGTGATGTTGAGGAATGCGAGACCCTCGAGCTGGCGCGACCTGGCGAGAGGACCGACGTCGACCGGCTGGAGACCGATCGACTCGACGAGCTCGAGGACGAGCGTCCGCGCGGCGGGGTCGTCGGCGGCCACGTAGCCGTCGAGCCGGACACCGTCAGCGATCGGATCGCTCTGGTTGGAGGCGAACAGCGTGTTGAAGGCCTTGACGACCTTGGCATGGGGAAGGAGTGCTGCCAGTTCTTCGGCGTTCGAGGTGGTCGTGTCGATGTCTGGGCCGTTCACGCCGAACGACATGCGATTGGTGGCGTCGACGACGATGTTGCCGGAGACCGCCTGGCCGATCTCGGCGGCGATGTCCGGGGCGCTGCTGAACGGGACCGCCAGGACGACGACCGAGGCGCCCGACACGGCCTCGAGGTTGGATCTGGAGACGGTCGCGCCGGTGGCGGTCGCGATGGCCTCGGCATCCTCCGGATCGCGAGAGGCGATGGTGACCGTGTGGCCTGCCCGGACGAATGCGGTGGCGAGCGAGCGGCCGACGTTGCCGGCACCGATGATGGCGATGTCCATGGTGTGGATCCTCCGACTTGGCTTGACGAGTTGTCCCTCATCAAGCAACCTTTGTTGTAGGCACAACGATACGCGCGTATATTGGCCATTGTCAATACCTGTTTTTGGAGAACAAACATGACGACCGAAGAGCGGCGACGGCCGGCGGTCGGGGCCCAGATCAAGCGCTGGCGCACCGAGCGCGCCATGACCCTTGCCAACGTCGCCGCGCGGAGCGGGCTCAACGTCGGATATCTGTCGCAGATCGAGAACGACAAGGCGTCCCCGTCGCTCAACTGCCTTGCGTCGATCGGTGATGCGCTCGACGTGCCGATCGCCTGGTTCTTCCTCGAAGGACTGCCCGAACCGACGGTCGTTCGCGCCGCGGAACGCCCGGTCAGGTCACGCGACGGCCTCGGCCGGATCGAGCGCGTGGATGGCGGCGATACCCGGGACCTGGTGATCGTCGAGGGGGTCGCGCCGGTCGGTGGGCGCGCGGGTCTGCATGCGCACGCGGGCGATGAGCATCACCTGATCCTTCGTGGACGCTGGCGGATGTCGCAGGGCGACGTCTCGGTGGACCTGGGTCCGGGCGACTACATCCGCTGGGACGCCACGATCGCGCACGACGCCGAGGTCATCGGCGACGAAGAGGGCCACGTCCTCATCGTGACCCTCCTCGCGAAGTCCTGAGCGGCGCGATCGATCAGGCGGCCCCTCCGGGAGTCTCCTTCGCCGTTCTCGGATCCCCAAGCTGGACGATCGCCCGGACGAACATCACGCCGGCGCTGATGGCGAAGAGCGCGAAGCTCCCCCAGAAGATGGGCCTCGCCCACGCCAGGTTGGAGACGCTGATCAGCTTGCTCGGCAGGTCGCCCAGATACGACTGGTCGACCGCTTCCATGCCGTAGATCTGCGGGACGATGTACAGGACGGACGCGATCACCAGGAGGATGCTCAACAGACGGAACGCCGCGAGGTCCTCGTCCGGGTCGCGCACGATCTTGACGATGAGCGCCCAGAACAGGATCAGGACGGACAGCGGGGCGGTGATCGGCAGACCGTCGCCCTCGAAGTAGAGGTTGGGCATGAAGAAGACCATGCCCAGGCCCATGGTGATCACGAGAAGGGCGTCGCGGATGAGCACATAGGAAAGCCACCAGACGTCTCCCCCGAAGCGGAGGGTCAGAGACTGGAGGAAGCGGATCACGGCCGGCCGCGCGAAGTGCATCACCAGCGTGAATGTCCACAGGATCGGCAGGACTGCTGCCACGGACAGCACGAGCCAGGAAGCGGCGCCGTCAGTCAGGGCCTTGGCAAGTTCGTCACCAGTCATCGGGTCGCCTCCGGAGTGGTCGTCGCCGGTCGTGCGCCGGTCGAGCGCAGGTTGTAATAGACGGCGAACAGGCCCATCACCCCGACCGCAGCGCCGGACAGGTAGCACAGCGGCAACGCGACGTCAGGGTTCAGGTTCGAGACGAGCATCGGCACGATCGCTTCGACGTGCTGGCCGTGGAGCTGGGTCATCTGGACACCCAGGAGATACGGCACGATGTAGAGCGTTCCGCCCAGCCCCAGCAGCAGGAGCTGCCAGCGAAAGGCCGACGTCTCATCACCGTGGCGGGTCAGCTTGATCAGCATGACGCCGAACGCGCAGACCGCAGCCAGGCCCCCGGTGATCGGCAGCGCCTGATTGGACACAACGTCCGGATAGAAGAAGATGAAGCTGCCGAGGAAGACCTGCACGACGATGATGTCGCGCAGGCCGATGTAGATGATCCACCACAGGTCGGCACCCAGCCGAAGGGTGAACTTGCCCGTGGTCCTGACCATGTACCCGCGGCCGAGGTGCAGGGCGATCGCCAGCAGCCACAACACGACGAGCGCCGCGGCGATCGTCCCTTCGATGAAGGCCTCCCCGAAACCGAAGAAGCCTGGGACCTGCTCTGGTGTCATCGTGCGCCTCCAACGATGTCGTGCGTACCTTGTGGATGGGCCGGGATCGGGGCCGGGACATCGGGCCCGCGACCGGCGCGGACCTCGACAGTCGGCCCGGCGTAGATCGCGTCGCAACGGAAGCACCGGTCGGCCTCCGCCCGGGCCGTGGTCGCGTCGAAGCCGACCTGCGTGGCCGCGAACGACCCGGGCTGGATCATCGGCAGCGGCGCGTGGGCACGAGGCCGACGGGCGAGATCGAGGCTGAGCGCACCCTCCGGTGCGGTCCGATAGCGGACGGTCTCGAGGATGACGGCCTCGCCATCCATGGCACCGCTGAGGTACTCGTGGATCGAGGCGGCGGCTCGGCGGCCCGAGGCGACCGCGTCGATGATCGTCTTGGGTCCCGACACGACGTCGCCGCCAGCGAAGATGCCGGCCCGGCCCGTTGCCAGCGTCCGCGGGTCGGCGACGATGCCCGCCCAGCCGCTGACCTCGATGCCGGCGCCTTCGGGCAGGATCGACGGATCGGGCTCCTCGCCGACCGCGACGAGGATCGTCGCGACGGGGAGTTCCTCCTCCGTGCCGGGAACCGGCTCCCACGGTGTTCGCGCATCGCCGGCGACCGGTGCGGCGCCCACGGCCGCACGTGTCTCGATACAGCGGATCGCGACGACGGCGCCATCACGACCCACGACCTCGACCGGCGCGAGACCGGTCCTGACGATGATGCCTTCGCGCTCGGCCGCCTCGATCTCCTCGACCTGGGCGGGCATCTCCGCCCGACCACGTCGATACACGACGGTCACGGGCGAGGCCCCGCTCCGCCATGCCGAACGCGCCGCGTCCATCGCCGTGCTGCCACCGCCGACGACGACGGCCGGGCCGGTCAGTCGCGGACCCTCGCCCAGGTTGACCTGCTTGAGGAAGAGCGTCGCTGGGACGACGCCGAGCGCGTCATCACCCGGCACCCCGAGGCGGCGGCTCTTCGAAGCGCCGGTGGACAGGAAGACCGCACGATATCCTTGGCTCTCGAGGTCACCGAGCGTGAAGTCGCGACCCATCGCGGTGTCGACCCTGAGGTCGACACCGAGGCTCACGATGCGGGCGATCTCAGCCTGCAGGACGTCGCGCGGCAGCCGATAGGAAGGGATCCCGATGGCCATCATCCCGCCCGGGATCGGCATCGCCTCGAACACCGTGACCGGGTAGCCCAGGCGCGCGAGGTAGTAGGCCGCCGACATACCGGCCGGGCCGCCGCCGACGATCCCGACCTTCTCCGTCCGCTTGACCGCCGGAGGTTCGACCGCGGGGAGACTGCCGCGCTCGGCGGCGAATCGCTTGAGCGTCCGGATCGCGATAGGCTCGTCGAGGACGCCGCGGCGACAGGCGCTCTCGCACGGCGCGGTGCAGATCCAGCCGCAGACCGACGGGAACGGGTTGACCTCTGCGGCCACTGCGTACGCCTCGTCGTAGCGTCCCGCGCCGATCAGCCCGATGTACCGGCCGGCATCGGTGCCGGCCGGGCAGGCGACCTGGCAGGGCGCCTTCGGAGCGGTCGGGCCGTCCGCCTTCATCGACCGCCAGACCTGCCACGCCTCCTCGCGGTGTGCGGTCTTCCAGCCGAACAGGCCGCCCCACGGAGACGGGTGCTCGCGCTTGAGGGCCTCGCGGGTCACGCTGGACAGCGGCAACCACGGCTCGACGCCGGGCATGTGCGTCGTCGGACGGTCGATGGGGCCCTGCCGTGGTGCGAGCACCGTCTCGCCCGGCTCGGCCACCAGGGTCATGACCACGACCGGGCACTCGCCGATGCAGATGCCGCAGCCGACACATTCGCCGACCTGGATCGGGTGTTCCATCATCCAGTCCTGCGGCGTGCCGAAGCCAGCAGACTCGATGCCAGGCCCGGCCGGCCTCGACATGTCGAGCGCCTCGACCGGACAGGTGTCCATGCAGATGCCGCAATTGATGCAGCCGCTGTGATCGATGTCGATGCGGTAACCCATGAGGCCGCCTCCGTCGTCTGACGGACCGAGCATCGACTGCTCGACCGCCGGACGCCACGCCCTGCGGGGTGGGCTCGGACACTCGAATGGGGCCGAACGGGCCGAACGGCATGGGCCAGGGATCAGTCCCGCTCGACGAGCCCCTCGCGCAGGGCCAACGTCGCGACTTCCGTCCGGCTCTGGGCGTGCAGCTTTTCGAGGATGTTGCGGAGGTGATACTTGACCGTGTTCTCCGAGATCCCGAGCTCGGCCGCGATCTCCTTGTTCCGCCGGCCCGCGGTGACGAGGCGGAGGACGTCGAGCTCCCGTGCGGTCAGCCGATCCGGAACCGTCTCGTCCGGCGAGGCGCCGAGACTCGTCAGGTGGCGGATGATCCGAGCCGCCGTGGCCGGAGTGATCGCGGCTTCACCACGCGCGACCGCGTCGATCATGGAGTGGAGTTGCGGCGCCTCCAGGTCCTTGAGCAGGTAGCCACGGGCACCCGCCTGGATCGCCGCGAACAAGTCGCCCTCGTCCTCGCTGACGGTCAGCATCACGATCGGGACCTCCGGCCGGATGGCGGCGATCGCCCGCGTCGCCTCGACACCCGACATGACCGGCATCCGGACATCCATCAGGACCAGGTCCGGATCGAGTCGCCGGACGAGGTCGACCGCAGCGCGTCCATCCGCGGCACGACCGACGACCTGGTGCCCCCACGCTTCGAGCAGCGACGAGACGCCGTCTCGGAACAAGGCGTGGTCGTCGGCGAGGACGATGCGCATCACATCCTCCCCGTCAGCATCGCAACGGGCTGCCCGGGATCGGTCGCCGTCGGGACCGCGAGGTGGACGCGGCAGCCGCCGTCCGTCGCGGTCGCCCAATCGACCGTCGCCCCGACGCTGTCAGCCCGCTCGCGCATGGCACGGAGACCGTAATGCGGCCGATCGGGGAGCCCGGGAGATGCCTGGATCCCGCGGCCGTCGTCGGAGATGACGACATCGAGCCGGCCGTCGTCGACCGAGAAGACCACCTCGGCGCGTCGCGCTCCGGCGTGCTTGCGAACGTTCGTGAGCGCCTCCTGGACGATCCGGAAGACCTGCGCCTCGACTTCGGGCGCCAGCTCCAGTCGGCGAGCCGCATCCGGTGCGCCGACCCGGATGGCGATCTTGGCGGCCTCGGCGAAGCGGACCACATAGTCCTCGACTGCGGCCACCAGGCCGATGCCGGGAACGACCGGGCTGCGCAGCCCGATGATCGCCTCCCGGACATCGACGTAGATCGAGCGAGCCGCCGCCGCCAGCTCGCTCAGCGCACTCCGAGCCTCGCCCGTTCGGCCCGCGGCGAGCAACTCCTCTATGGCCTGCGACTTGGTGTTGACGTACCCGAGGACCTGGGCCAGGCCATCGTGCATCTCGCGCGCGATGCGCTCGCGCTCGGCCACCACCGCGAGTTCCCGCAGGCGGGCCTGCAGTCGTGCGTTCTCGGTGGCGATGGCGGCCTGGTTGGCAAGTGACGACAGCGTCTCGACCTCGTCGGCCGCGAGACCGTGCTCGAGCCGCGAGCCGACCATCAGGAGGCCGATGGTCGCGCCGCCGCGCTGGAGCGGTGCCTCGAGCCGTGCCGTGGCGAGATCGGGACGGACGAATCGGACGACCTCGTCGCCAGGGAACCCACCGCCTCGGTCCACCGCGTCGTCGGGTCCGCTCGCGGCCGTCAATCTGCCGACGCCGTCCGGACCGTAGAGGAGCAGGACTGCGACGTCGGCGGCGAGGAGCTCGCGGGCCTGGTCGACGATGACGGCGAGGATCTCGTCGAGGTCGGCCAGGGCCGCGACCGCGACACTCACCCGATGCAGCGCTCGGGCCGACGCCTCGCGACGCTCGAGATCGGCGTTGCGGGCACGGAGCTCCGCGGACAGCCGGTCGATGCGCCTGAAGGCGACCCCGGACAATGCCCAGGCAAGCAGCGCGACCAGGACAACGACGACGATGGTGTCCAGGGGGAACGGAAACGCCGCATCGAGCAGACCATCGCTGACCAACTCGATGATGGCCACGGCCGTGACCGGGACGAGGACGCTGAGCCAACGGAGGAGCCGCATCGGCCAAGCATGCGACCAGCATGCAAGGGTTGGGCATGCCGAGCGACCCGAACGGGGCGGCCGAACGGCCCGGCCGACTCGGGCCGCCGTCGACCCCGATCCGCAACCCGCGGACCCATGCTCGCGCGTCGATCGAGCGCTATCCTTGCTGCTGACCACACGCGTCCACCGCGGCCCCGCCCCCGGCCGCGGCCCCAGCAACCCTAGTCAAGGTGGTGCCCATGAAACTCGGTGTCGCCAAGGAGACGGCGCCCGGAGAGCGGCGCGTCGCCCTGGTACCCGAAGCGCTCGGCAAGCTGACCGCGGCCGGGCTCGAGATCCTCGTCGAGCGCGGGGCCGGCACCGGCTCGTCCATTCCCGATGCCGCATACGAGGACGCCGGCGCGACCATCGTCTCGACCGACGCGCTGTACGCCGGCGCCGACGCGATCGTGCGCGTCGCCAAGCCGTCCTCCGCCGAGGTCGCCCGGATGCGACCCGGCCAGGCGTTGCTCGGCCTGCTCGCCCCGCTCATCGACCCCGCGACGGCGAGGGCCCTGGCCGATCGCGGCGTGACCGCGATCAGCCTCGACGCCATCCCGCGGACGCTGTCGCGCGCCCAGACGATGGACGCGCTGTCGTCGCAGGCGAACGTCGGCGGCTACAAGGCGGTGCTCATCGCGGCGAATGCCTACGGCCGCTACTTCCCGCTGCTGACCACCGCGGCCGGGACGGCCAAGCCGGCCAACGTACTGATCCTGGGCATCGGCGTGGCCGGGCTCCAGGCGATCGGGACGGCCCGCCGCCTGGGCGCCGTCGTCAAGGCCTATGACGTCCGGCCCGAGACGCGCGAACAGGCCGAGAGTCTCGGCGCTCAGTTCGTGAAGCTCAAGACGACCATCGATGCGACCGGCGCCGGCGGCTACGCCCGCGAACTGACCGCAGAAGAACGCGCCGCCCAGCAGGCGGAACTCAACGAGGTCATCGGCGGGATGGACATCGTCATCACCACCGCCCAGGTGCCGGGCCGCAAGCCGCCACTCCTCGTCACCGCGGAGGCGGTCGGCAAGATGAAGTCGGGCTCGGTCATCGTGGACATGGCGGCGTCGGCGCTGGGCGGCAACGTCGAACTGTCGAAGGCCGGCGAAACGATCGAGTCACCCAACGGCGTGACCGTCATCGCCCCGGACAACCTGCCGGCCACCATGCCAGCCGGCGCGTCCGCGTTCTACGCCCGGAACATCTCGGCCCTGCTGCTCGGGATGGTCAAGGACGGCAACCTCGACCTCGACTTCGCGGACGAGGTGACGAAGTCGACTGTCATCAGCCACGGCGGGGCGATCCTGTCCGAGCCTGTCAGGAAGCTGCTCGAGCCGGCCGCTCCGGCCGCTGGAGGCACCGCGTGAGCGACCAACTCCTCACCTCGCTGGCGATCTTCACCCTGGCGATCCTCGTCGGGTTCGAGGTCATCAGCAAGGTCCCGGCGACCCTGCACACGCCGTTGATGTCGGGAGCCAACTCGATCCACGGCATCGTCCTCGTCGGCGCGATGATCATCGCGTCCGAGGCGGATAACCCGCTGAGCTATCTGCTCGCCTTCATCGCGATGGTGTTCGGGTCGATGAACGTGGTCGGCGGCTACGTCGTCACGGACCGGATGCTCCAGATGTTCCGCAAGAAGCCGACGGCCCCCAAGGCCACCACCGAGGGCGCCGACGGCGCTCCCGGCGCCTAGCCGAGGAGCGAGTCGATGTCTCAACAATGGATCTACACGGTCGTCTACCTCGCCTGGCTGGCGGGGGCGTCCTGCTTCGTGCTGGGCCTCCACCGGATGAACTCACCGGCCACCGGGCGGAGCGGCAACCAGCTCAGCGCCGCGGGGATGGTCATCGCCGTCGGGGCGACCCTCGTCTACCTCATCAGCCGTGAAGGTGGCCTGAGCGGGACGGCCCTCGTCATCATCGTCGTCGGCTTCCTGATCGGCGGGGGCGCCGGCCTGTACACGGCGCGGACCGTGAAGATGACCGCGATGCCGCAGCTGGTGTCGCTGTTCAACGCGGTCGGCGGCGGTGCCGCGGCCCTCGTCGCGATCGACGACTTCATCCGGCTCAATTCGGGCGCGCCGGTCGACACGACGATCTTCGTCGTTCTCGGCGCGCTGATCGGCTCGGTGACGTTCAGCGGCTCACTGATCGCCGGCGGCAAGCTCCAGGGCCTCATCCCGGGCAAGCCCATCTACGTCCCCGGCGGCCAGCTCGTGACGATCGGGCTCGCGATCATCGCCGTCCTCGGGACTGTCGCGCTCGTCGCGGGGGCCGCGGGGGCACTGTCGCTCGGCAGCACAGCCACCATCGGACTCCTCGCGATCGTCGTGCTCGCCGGGCTGATCTTCGGGGTCACGATGGTCCTGCCGATCGGCGGAGCGGACATGCCCGTCGTCATCAGCCTGCTCAACTCATTCACCGGCACAGCCGCGGCGATGGCCGGGTTCGTGCTGGGCAACCCGGTCCTCATCATCGCCGGCGCCCTCGTCGGCGCGTCGGGCGCGATCCTGACCAAGCTCATGGCCGATGCAATGAACCGGTCGATCATGAACATCATGGTCGGTGGGTTCGGTGGCGGTGACGAAGCGGCCGGGGCGACGGCCGGGGTCGGTGGCGCGATCCGCGAGATCGGCGCCGACGACGTGGCCATCCAGTTGGCCTACGCCAGCTCGGTGATCATCGTCCCCGGCTACGGCCTTGCCGTCGCGCAGGCACAGCACGCCGTTCGCGAGCTGGCCGAGCTTCTCGAGTCCAGGGGCGTCGATGTCAAGTACGCCATCCATCCCGTGGCCGGCCGGATGCCGGGGCACATGAACGTCCTCCTCGCGGAGGCGAACGTGCCCTACCCCCAGCTCAAGGAGATGGACGAGATCAACCCCGAGTTCGACCGCTGCGACGTCGCACTCGTCATCGGCGCGAACGACGTGACGAACCCGGCCGCCCGGCGACCCGGCTCACCCGTGTCGGGGATGCCCATCCTCGACGTCGATCACGCCAAGTCGATCGTCGTCATCAAGCGCTCGATGGGCAAGGGCTACGCCGGCATCGACAACGAGCTGTACTCGGACCCGAAGACGGGGATGCTGTTCGCCGATGCGAAGGACGGCCTTGCTGCGCTGACTGCGGCGGTCAAGGCGCTCTAGCCGGACCCACGTTCCAGGGTCGTCGGCCCGGAGGTCAGGCGCTCGGGACGACCGCCGCGGTCCGCGGCATCGTGGTCGTGTCGTGCATCCGGAGTGGCGCGAGCGAACCGAGGCCCTCGGCCACGACGATCGCATCGTCCCCCTGTTCCAGGATGAAGTCGGACGATGGGTTGACGAAGGCCCGCCCACCGCGATTCACAGACAGCAGGGTCGCCTTGTGGTCGCTGCGCAGGAGCGACGAGACGGCATCGATGGAGCGCCCGATGTAGTCGTCGGGCAAGGTGATCCGGTACAGCTCCGAGCCTTCGCCGCCGGACACGATGTCGGTCACGAGGGCGGACAGGCCCGGGTAGAGCGCCGAGCGAGCCAACAGGTGCGAAGCCATCTTGGAGGTGACCAGGAGCTCGTTCACGTCGGCCCGCCAGAAATGCGGCTCGTGGCGCGGATTGTTGACCTCGGCGACCGTGCGCACATTCGGCGCGATCGATGAGATCGCCATCACGACCAGGATCGAGTGCATGTCCGCTTCGTCCGACGCGTCGGCCGGGAAGATGAGCGCCGACGAGGCCGCCCCGATGCCTGCACGTTCGAGGTCGCCCGCATCGGTCGCGTCGCCGCGAACGAAGTAGACGCCCGATCCCGCCGGGTTCTTCTCGACATCGGCCAGCACGACGATCTTCTGTTTATAGTCGTCGCCGCGCAGCTCCTCGATCAGGTCGCGGGCCGTGCTGTTCCAGCCGCACACGATGATGTGATCCTTGTGCCCGGCGGCCCCCAAGCCTGCGCCCTCCTTCAGCAGGAAATCGATGACCATCGCGACGATCGAACCGGTGATGAGTCCGAGCATCGCGACCCCGAACAGGATAAGCAGCCAACTGACCGCGCGCCCACCCGGGGAGGTGACGAAGCTCGCGGTACCCTGGCCGAGGACGGTGGCGACGCCCCAGTTGAACGAGTCGAACAGAGATTCGAGCGTCACTGGCTTCTCCAGGACCGTGATCAGGAGCGCCGCGATGGCGACGACGATGACGATCCCCTCGGTCAGCGCGATGAAGAACCGACGATCGAGCTGACCGGTCACCCGGCGGAGATGCCAGGCGACGCGCCGGAGGATCGGGCTCGCCAGGACGGGCATCGGCAACGGGACCTTCGCCATGCGCCCGATCGTGCCACACGACGGCGGTCGGCGTCAGGTCGCCGACGGTGCCTCCAGCGTCGTGACATCCACGACTTCGGCAGACAGCGCGGTGGCCAGGTCGGCAGGCGCGACATGGAGATTGACCCCGTGGGCACCGCCGCCGATCGCGACCGCCCGATGACCCATCGCGGAGGCGTCCACGATGACTGGCCAGGCCCGCGCCGCACCGAACGGGGTGATCGCCCCGCGCTCGTAGCCGGTCACGTCACGGGCCTCGTCGGCATCGGGCAGGGACAGCCGCTTCACCCCGAGGTGCGCACGCACCTTCGACCAGTCGAATCGGCGCCCGCCGGGCACCAGCACGAAGACGTAGTCGTCGTCGCCACGCCGGACGACGATGGTGCGCAGCAGGGCACCGAGGTCGATCCCCTGGAGCTCGGCACTCTCCTCGGCGCTGTGGGCGCGCTCGGTCCGGACGACGGAGTACCGGACGCCTGTCGAGTCGATGGCGTCGATCGCCCTCGTACGCTCGGTCATACTTGCGGTTTGCCGGCGTCACGCACGGGGAAGCTGCCCTCAGAGTCGGGCGAGCGACCGTCCGAGTCGCCGCCGATAGTCGGCGTCGGCGACGCCGCGCCAGGTCGGCCCGAGCCGTCGGCGCAGTCGCTCGACACGTACCTCCTTGGCGTCCACGAAACGCTCGATGGCGGCCAGCTGCCCGGGACGGAGAGCCGTCGAGCTCGCGGCGGTCGCACGGGCCCGTTCGGCGGCGGCATGGTAATCGTGGATGTCCCCGAGCTGATCCTGGAGGGCGACGACGCGCCGGATGAGCTCGGTCGCCTGCGGCTCGATCGGCTCCCGCAGGAACTCGAGCGAGTAGCGCAACCACTTGATGGCGATGCGCAGGTCATGGAGCGTCGCGACGTCCGCCTCGGGCAGAGCTGGCTCGAACGCCCAGACCGCCTGGTAGGCCTCCCACGATAC
>Ga0209068_10001083_pt1 | contig 13743 bp, 11 predicted proteins | sample ColStrG_CSR_2012_FD_187200 | JGI IMG/M metagenome (GOLD analysis project Ga0209068, IMG submission 187200) | Freshwater sediment microbial communities in response to fracking from Pennsylvania, USA - Cold Stream Run_MetaG_CSR_2012 (SPAdes)... | ecosystem: Environmental > Aquatic > Freshwater >... | reverse complement strand
GTTCTTGCCGCGGCGCTTCGTGAGCCGGAGCCGGGCCGGTGCTGGGCTGTGCGTACTTATTTTCCGGAAAATCGCGCCCGCCCCGCCGGCGCCGGGAACGTCTGCCGCGCCTGTCGCTGCCGCGGTCACCTCTGTCACCGCGCTGGCCGCCGCGGGCATCCACCTGCCGATCATTGGCTGGTGCCTCGCGTCCGCCGGCCGAGGGCGCCGGCACGTCTGTCGCAGCTAGTGGCGCTTCTTCTTCACGTTTCTCTTGGGGGACTATCGAGGCGGTGGATTCATCCACAAGGCTGGCTTCACCAACCGCCGCGGGAATCTCCGCCGGTTGCCGGTCTTGGCCACCCCGTTCGCGGCGTTCTCCACGCCCTCCGCCGCGCTCGCTACGCAGCGGCTTGTCGTCCACCGTATCGATATCGTCGTTCTCTTCGAAAAAATCCGAAACGTAGAGGAACGTGTCCCGCTCAAGCCCTAGGTCCACAAACGCTGACTGCATGCCCGGCAGCACGCGCGTCACCCGGCCTTTGTGTATGCTTCCAGCCAGGGAATATTCGTTCGCCCGCTGAAAATAGACTTCCACAAGCTGATCCTCTTCAAGGATCGCCACTTTCGTCTCATGGCGATTGGAACCAATCACCAATTCCTTACTCATCTACTCACCGCCTTCCGAGGGCCGATGAAAGTACTCGAGAACTCCGGATATGGATGGTGCGTCTCATCTCTCGACGGGGACGATAAGAGCGAAAAACTCAGGCCGCTAACGCGAATGGAGGCTTGCTCATTAACATTCGCGTCATCTCACTTAGCAAATCTTGTTGTCCAATCCGAAAATCTTTTGTCTCCCGGTTCGAACCCTCTGTCGAACCGCTCCGTTCAAACGGAGCCGCTATCAATTGACAAACCTACGTAACCTGACGCCGTTCACCAAACCCAGCATCAAAAATATCGACCATGTGTTGGATCCGCCCGAACTCATCAGCGGCAGCGGAATCCCGGTGATGGGCATTTTCCCCACCACCATTCCCACGTTGACCAGCACGTGGAACAAAAGCAGCGCGGCCACGCCCATGCATACATACAAACCGGCTCTGTCGTTCGCCGTTTGAGCGTTTTGAACCACCTGCATGATCAGCAGAAAATACAAAACCAGCGCGATCACAATTCCTACAAAACCATGCTCTTCCGCGAAGGAAGAAAAGATGAAATCCGTATGCGGCACCGGCAGAAAGCCCAAATGGGTTTGCGAACTCTCCTTGGCGCCGCGGCCCCACATGCCGCCGTTGCCGACAGCGATGCGCGACTGGATCACCTGAAAACCCGTTCCTTTGGGATCGCGGTCGGGATATTTGAAACTCACCAACCGGTCCTTCTGATAGGGCTTAAGAAAATGATAGCCGATCGGCAAACTGACAACCAGCACTCCGCTGATAATCAGGATCTGTTTCCAGCGCAATCCGGCCATGAGCACGCCCGAAATCAGGATCGGAATATAGGTCAGTGAAGTGCCCAAATCGGGCTGTTTCATCACCATCGCCATCGGCAATCCCACCATGGCTCCGAGCTTTGCCAGGTCGGGCCAAGTCAGCGTGGTCGACGGCTTTACGAATTCAATCAGGTAACGCGCAATGGCCAGAATCAGCACGATTTTCACGAACTCGGAAGGCTGCAGCGTGAATCCGCCGAGCCTGATCCAGCGGGTTGAGCCGAAGACCCGGTTGCCGATCAGCGTCGTGGCGAGCAGCAGGCCGATCACACCGCCGTAAAGATAAAGGACTCGCCTCATCAATGCTTGATAGCCGATGACCGCGGTCACCCACATCATGACCAGACCGGTGAGCACCCAAATGATCTGTTTTTGCCAAGCGCCGTCCCATTTGGTTCCGTTGGTGGCGCTGTAGACCTGCAGAATTCCCAATCCGGAAAGGATGAGCGTGACAATGGTGAGCGGCCAATCCAGCTCTTTGAAGGCGCGGTAACCCATTACTGTGGTGTACCTTCCGCCACCGGTTCGGAACGGACCAAATGCGTGGCCAGCAGATTGAAAGCGCTGAGCCGCTGCCGCGTCTCGGTCAAAAGCTGTTGGCCTTTGGCCTTACGCTCTTTCTTGTCGAAATAAGCCTTTAGGACATCGCGTACAATCCAAGCGGCTCTGTCGCCGTGTTCGCCGTTTTCAAATAGCGCGACGGCCACGATCTCCGGCGCTTCCTCCGGTGCGTAGGCAATAAACCAGGCGTTGTCTTTCATCGACCGGCCCTGGCTGGTGCCCTTCAAAAACTTGTTTGAAGCCAATTGCGCGGTTCCCGTTTTGCCGCAGACCTTGATGCCGGGCAACGCGGCGTTGTGCCCGGTGCCGCCCGCTTCATTGACCACGGCGTACATGCCCGAAATGACCCTTTCCACGTTCTCGGGCTTGAAATGGCCTGTGCGCAACAGCACAGGCGCGGTATCCTTCACCAGGTGCGGTTGATACCATTTGCCGCGGTCCGCCAAACCGCCAAGAGCGGCAGCGAGTTCAAGCGGAGAAACGGTAATTGCGCCTTGACCGATTCCTACCGAAATCGTCTCGCCGGCGTACCACTTCTGGCGTGTCAACCGCAGCTTCCATTTGGTGGAAGGCATGGTGCTTTCGCGCTCATTAGGAAGATCAATGCCGGTTTTGTGTCCAAGCCCGGCGATATCGGCGTATTCGGCCAGCCGGTCGATGCCCAGGCGATTAGCCACGTTATAGAAAAAAACGTCGCAGCTTTCGCGAATCGCGCGATGCAGCGAGATGGCGCCGTGACCGTGGAATTGCGGAGGATGTCTCCAGCAAGCGTGGTAGCTGCCGTAAAATGACGCCCCCCCCGAGCAATGGAACTCGGTATCTTCGTCAATCACGCCGGTTTCGAGGCCAGCCAGAGCCGCTATCGGTTTGAACGTCGAACCAGGCGCAAATTCGGCTTGCGTCGCCCGATTGAGCAGCGGCTTATAAGGATCGGTCATGATCTCGTTCCAATCCTTGCGGCTGATCCTGCCCGTGAATTTATTCGGATCGAAACTCGGAGCGCTCATCATGGCCAGCACCTCGCCATTGCGCGGATCTAACGCCACTACTCCGCCGCGCTTGCCCTCCATAGCCAGTTCGGCGACCGTTTGCAAATCCAGATCCAGCGTCGTTCGCAGATCTTTGCCCGGAGCCGCATCTTGCGTGGTCTCCATCTGCCGTTCGTGGCCGAGATTGTCCACCCGCACGCGCTGTTGCCCATCCACGCCGCGCAGAGTCTTGTCATACTGCCGTTCGAGGCCGTCTTTGCCGATGACATCGCCCTGATGATAATCGGTGTATTGCGGCGAATCCAATTCCCCTTCGCTGATCTCGCCCACGTAGCCGGTGACGTGCGCCGCAAAGCCGCTCTGCGGGTATTGCCTGCGCCACGACTTGATAAGCTGCATTTCCGGATATGCGCTCTCGTCCTGATGCGATTCGATCCAGGCGATCTCATCGCGCGACAACTGGTCTTTAATGATGATTTGCGGACGCGTGTTCCGGCGGATAGCCGCCGTCAAATCGCTGTAGTCTAGTTGCAAGGCTGACGAAATCGCCGGCAAGTGCTCCCACTTCGTCTGTTCGCGATTGAGCAAGAGCGAATAGGAAGCGCGGTTGTCGACAATCACTCGCCCATCGCGATCCAGAATCTTCCCGCGCGGCGCCAACAGCGGCGTGCTCTTGATGCGATTTCTCTCGGCCGCCTCGCTGTAGCGCTCGGGATCTTGCACCTGCAATTGCCAGAAACCGGAAACGAGAAATACGAAAACCAGTACGGTGAAGTATTGAAAGATGGCAATCTTGCCGGCCGCGTCGCGCGGATCGTCGCGATAAACAGGCGGCGGCGCGGCTGTCTGCAATCGCCGATTGTCGCTATCACTCGTTGCCACGTCTAATTTCGCCTTAAGCTTCTTGGGATACTTTCATTCTATCGAGCACCAGGTACAGCGGCAGCGCTACTGCGATATTAAACAAGCCATGCAGCAGTGTTTCCCGCGGATCGAACGGCACCAATTGCTGCAGCAACGCGCGGCGCATCACCCAATAAAAAAACGCATGGAAAAAATAAAAGAAGAAACAGAGAATCAGCCGGATCAGCGAATTGTCCACATTGAAGCGCTGGCTCACCGATGCCGCGAAATAACCTACCAGAGTCTTGGTGATCCCATACATGCCAATCGGCAAGTTGGCCGGTGAAAGTGAGTCTTCGGCGATACCGACGAACGCGCCGAACAGCAACGCCGGCACCGGATCGGGCCGCATCAACCCGAAGTAAATCGTGAGCAACAGCGGTACTTCCAGCCACACCGCGCTTGGGATGAGCCGCGGCAGGTAGAACTTGCTGATGACCGCGATCAACGTCAACACCACCAGGCCAACGACCTGGAAGCGGCTGAAGAGGCTCTCGGAACTGCGCCGCGAGCGAAGAAGGTGATCGCTGCTCTCGTTCATTGCTGCGGGGAGGCGGACGGCGGAGTAGAAACGGGACCCTCCATGGGTCGCTTCGGGCGCGGCGACCCCAATGGAAGAACGGGTTTAGGGCTGGGTGGCCGAGGCTGCTTTACGGCCGGCGCTTTCGGCGTGTTGGGCGCGGCCTTATTCACGGGCGCGCCCAGAACCGGCGCTGGCTTGGCCGGCGGGTTCGGATTCGGCGTGGTCTTGGAAGGAGCGTCTGGGTCGGCCGCAACCAGCGGCTTGGGTGCGGGTTTGGCATTGAAATTGGGCAAGTTTGAATACAGCGCTCCGTAAACGTGCTCTTGCGCTTTGCCCAATTGCTGATATTTCTGCTTCAGTTTGTCAGCCTCTGTTTGGAAGGTTCCGGGCAATGCGCCGCCGTTCTCCTTGTCGCTGGGCGGCACCGGCAACGGCTTCGCTATTTTTTCCTCCGGAACGGCGTTGGTCGGTATGGTCTGATGCACGCCCTCTAAGACCACCAGCACTTCTTCCGTACCCCCGGGCGCGCCGCTGAGGTTGAGCCGTACATCCTTCATGCCGTTCCCCGGCTGAGCACTCACTACCGTTCCCACCGGAAAGCCTTTGGGAAAGATACGATCTTCGCCTGAGGTGAAGAACCACTCGCCGTTGGCGATATCCTCTTCATTCTGGATCTGCTCCACGACGCAATGGCCGAGACCGCAATTGAGGCTGCCATGCACATGCCCCTTCTGCGATTCCACGCCGACCTTGAACGTCGAGTCCGTGACCAACAGCACCTGCGACACCAGCGGATAAACCGCCGCCACCTTACCGACGATGCCATCCGGCGTGACAACCGCCATGCCTTTCTCAATGTTGCTGGTCGATCCGCGATCGATGAAAACAGCCTTCGCCGTCGAAACCGTGCTATCTCCGATGACGCGCGCCGCCACTGTCCGCGACGGCGATTTGGTTTGAAACATGGTCAGGGCGTGGGCGTGTTCCGCCGTCGTCAACTGGTTGCGGTAGAAGACATTCTCCAGACGCAACTGGTCGTTATCGCGCTTCAATTGGCGGTTCTGCTCGCGCACGTCGAGCAACAAAAAGTAGTCTTTCAGAAAACCGATGGTGTTGTGGCGCGTCGCCTCGACGATTCCCGCCATCGGTGTCACCGCGCTGACCGCCCATACGCGAATCAGCCGCTCGTCGCGCCCCGTCCGCACTTGGTAGGCCAAGTAAAGAACCTGCACTACAATAACGACAACCAGCACTATCAGACTTCGATAGCTTCGATAGCGGTTGAATATCGCGTCCATGGCTAGTCTAATCGAGGCGCACCGGCGGGCGTGCCTATTCGATAGCGATCCGGCGCAGAAGTTTGAAATCGGTCAGCATTTTGCCGGTGCCTAAAACCACCGAAGCCAACGGGTCTTCCGCAATCGAAACCGGCAGCCCGGTCTCTTCCCGGATACGCCGGTCTAAGTTCTTAATGAGAGCGCCGCCGCCTGTTAATACGATTCCCCTATCGCTGATATCCGCACTCAATTCCGGCGGGGTCCGTTCCAGCGCCACGCGAATCGCATTCAGAATCGTTGCGATGCATTCGGATAAGGCTTCACGGATCTCACTATCTTCAATTGTAACGGTTTTGGGCACGCCTTCAATCAAATTGCGCCCTTTGATTTCCATGGTCAGCGGGCGGTCGAGCGGATACGCCGAGCCAATCTGAATCTTGATTTGTTCCGCCGTGCGTTCGCCAATGAGCAGGTTGTACTTCCGCTTCAGGTAATTCATGATGGCGTCATCCATCTCGTTGCCCGCCACCCTCACCGAGCGCGAGTAAACGATCCCGGAGAGGGAAATCACCGCCACGTCGGTGGTTCCGCCGCCGATATCGACAACCATGTTGCCCGAAGGTTCGGTAATGGGCAGACCCGCGCCGATGGCCGCCACCATGGCCTGTTCCACCAGATGCACTTCGCTCGCTTTCGCCCGGTAGGCCGATTCGCTGACTGCGCGCTTTTCCACTTGCGTAATTTCGCTGGGCACGCCGATCACAATCCGCGGATGCACCAGCATTTTGCGCCCGTGCGCCTTCTGAATGAAGTAACCCAGCATGCGCTCGGTGACTTTAAAATCCGCGATGACGCCATCTTTCATGGGTCGGATGGCGACAATGTTGCCGGGTGTGCGCCCCACCATGTCTTTTGCTTCTTTGCCGACGGCCTCAATCTCTCCGTTATTCTTGTTTATCGCTACAATCGAAGGTTCATTGACAACAATACCTTTCCCTTTGGCAAAAACCAGGGTGTTGGCCGTTCCTAGATCGATCGCCAGATCGGACGAAATGAGGCTAAATAGAGACCTATAATTCATGTATGACCGGAGTGTGAATAAGGCGGATAAATTTCGAGCGTAACATAACGATTGACCCTTCGCCCCCTTCCACAAGAGTTTTATTTTCAAATGCTTGCGATTTTTTTTTCATGACAAGGCGAGACTGGCTTACGCTGAGTATGGCGCTCATTTCGAGTGCCTGCGCCCGCGCCAAGAGGACCGGATATGCCGGGTATGCTCTCATCGCCACCTCCGGCGAGAATTCGCTGGCCGTCGTTGACTTGACGAACTTCCGCCCACTTAAGAGTATCCCTCTTAGCGCCCCGCCCACGGCGGTCATACCGGCCGGCACGTCTGGCCGGAGCTACGTTTTGACCCCGTCTTCTGATAGTGTGCATGTGATCGATGGAAATCTTTCTCTTACTTCGTCCCATCGGCTGGGCGATGGGATAGTTGAGATCAGACTTTTCCCTGATGCCTCAGCCCTGGTGGCAATAGGGCGTGGCTCTCGCGAATTGATCCAGGCCGATCCCGTCTCGCTGCGCGTGACGCGCCGTTTCAAACTGGAGACCGAACCGCTTTCGCTCGACGTTTCCCAAGCGGGTCACGCCGCTATTTCCTATGGTTTGCACGGAATCGTCGAACTAATTCATTTGGCCAGCGGGACGCGCGCCCGTATTCCGGTCGGAGGCGTTGTCGGCGCGGTGCGCTTCCGCGGAGACGGTCAAGTGCTGCTGATCACTCGGCCCGATGAACGCTCCATCCTCGGAGTGGATGTTGCCACGCAGCAGGTTGTGGCGGAGCTGCCGCTGGCGATGCAACCCGACAACCTCTGCTTCAACGCCGACCAAGGCCAACTGTTTGTGTCCGGCCGAGGGATGGATGGCGTCGCCATCGTTTTCCCTTACAACACCATGGAAGTGGAGCAAACGGTTCTAGCCGGACGGAATCCGGGCATCATGGCGGCGTCAAGCGCGCCCGCCTACTTGTTCGTCGCCAGCGCCAACGGATCGAATGTCTGCATCTTGAATGTCGATACGCGCAAGCTCATCGGCGCGGTCGATGTCGGCGGCCAGCCGGAATTCATTGCCATCACGCCCGACAACCGCTTCGCGCTGGTGCTCAACAAGAATTCCGGGGACATGGCCGTGATTCACATTCCGGCCATTCGCACCAATCGCGCGAAGAACGGCGCTTCTCTGTTCACCTTGTTGGGGGTGGGCGCGAAGCCGGTGCATGCCGCCATCGTGCCGCGTTTGAGCTAGTGCTTGCCGAAAACTTGTTTCAGCAGCGGCGTGATTTGCGCGGCGGGGTTGGTTCTGATCTTCTTCTCTTCCTCGCCGAGGACCAAGAACAAACCGTCGAGGCTCTTGCCCACGACATAGCCGTTGATGTCGAACATCTCTTTCTTGGCGAACGGGATGGATTCGAATTTCTTGCTCAGCGCCTCATACTTCTGCACCACTCCCACTTGCCCCATGCTGGATTCCACCACCGGCTGAAAAGCATCGCGTAGCTTGCCCGATGTCTTGTCCCTGAAGTACGCGGTGGCGGCCGTGTCGCCGCCGGTGAGAATGCCCTTGGCGTCCTCAAACGACATGGCTGAAATGGCGTCGATAAAAATACCGCGGGCACCTGGCGCCGCCTTCTCGGCCGCCCGATTCATAGCCAGAACGAACGAGTCGATCTCCGGCCCTTTCCCTAACATGCGCATGCCTTTTTCAAGCGGACGAAGTTTCTCCGGCATCAGAATCTTGATCGCTTCGTTGGCAAAGTAGCCATCGGTGACGCCAACTTTGGCGACGGTGTTCTTGGTTCCGACTTGCAGAGCCTCCTTCAAGCCAGAAGCGATTTTCGGCGTGTCCGCGCCACTATGTTTGCCGAGGCCCTTGAGAACTTGATCGAGTTGGGCCGAAGCCAAGAGCGTGATAGCCAGCACAAGCATCAAATGCATGGCGTCACTATATAACAGTGGAATGCCCATCGTTCAAATCGTGGCTAACGACCCGTTGTTTGCCGCCTACTGCCGGCTGCGGATTGCATTGTGGCCTGATTGCGCCGAGGACGGCGAAGCTCACTTGTCGCGAGGCACGGCTTTTCTGGCTCTGACGGCCGCGGGCGAACCAGTGGGTTTTATCGAGATGTCTCTGCGCAGTTAGGCGGAAGGCGCGTGTGGCTCGCCCGTGCCATTCATTGAAGGATGGTTTGTCGAGAGCGCTTACCGGCGCCAGGGTTTTGGCCGCGCCCTGGTAGACGCTGCGGAGCAATGGTCCGCCGCGCGCGGGTTCCGTGAGATCGGTTCAGATACGGATTTGGGGAATACGGTTAGTATTGAAGCGCATGCGCGCTTGGGGTATCGGGAAGTAGAGCGCAATGTTTGCTTCTTAAAGCAGTTAAGCCAACCAAGCGGCGCGCACGATTGAAACGCCCGCTACCGCCGCTGTTTCGGCGCGCAGAACCGTGCTCCCAAATGAGCAACTGCGCCAGCCGGCTGTGCGTGCAGTCTCCCGTTCTTCGTCGGTCCAACCACCTTCCGGCCCGAGCAGTAGAGCAATGCGATCCGTTACAGCGCGTGCTTCCGGCAGACATTTCCCAATGGCGGTTTCACTGCTTTCATCTAACATCAGCCTGAAGTCCGCGCTCACACTTGCCGCTTCACGAAAAGAGACTGCTTCGGCAATTAGGGGCAGGCGCAAGCGGCGCGCCTGCTGGCTCGATTCGTGCGCGATCTTTTCCCAACGGCTCCTGCGCTTCTGCGCCGCCTGCATGAGCCCGCGCTCGGAGCGCGTTGCCGCAAAAGGCCGGATCTCCGTGACGCCCAACTCGGTCGCCTTCTCCACCAGCCATTCAAAGCGGTCGAACTTGATCAGCGCGGCAACCAGCACGATCTCCGCTTCGGGAGCGGGTGGGGGCAATTCCTCAAGCACTTTGAACGACACCAGCGACTTGCGCGCCACCTCAATCTCCGCGAGATAGAGATTGCCGTTATCGGAGATCTCATACACTTGGCCCACTTCGGCGCGCAGCGCGCGAACCAGGTGTTCGGCCTCGTCGCCGGTGAGTTCCGCGACGCCGCGCCGCACTTGCGGAACAAAGAACCTACGCCGCGCCACGCAACACCAGCCTTAGATAAATCGCTCCCGGCGTGGGGTCTTCCGCATAGGCATCCACCTGCTCGAAACCGAAAGACTGGTAGAGGCGCGCGGCTTCGTGCATTCTTGGCAGCGTGTCGGCGTACATTACTTTGCGGCCGGCTTGGTGAGCGTATTCGATGGCGGCGGTCAAGAGCTTACGACCCAACCCCTCTCCCCTGAAACGCGCCGGCACATACAAGCGCTTAGCCTCGCACGCTTCTTCACGCAGCGGGCGAACCGCAACCGTACCCGCGGACTCGCCGTCGCGCAAGGCTAAAAGAAGCACTCCTGAAGGCCCGGCGAATTCGCCCGGCAGCCGGCGCAACTGTTCACCGAAACCTTGAAATGTGAGTGGCAGGCCGAGTGTCTCCCAATACTCACTCCACAAGACTCTCACCTGGGCGATATCCTCCGCTGTCTCGGCACGCTGAATCTCAATCACGGCCTAAAGAACTGCAGATCCTTTCCCGTCGTCTGCTTGGTGGCGAAAATGATCTGCCCGGCATGCAATTGCAAATGCCCCACCACTTGGTAGATGGCTTCAAGGATCGCGACCTCGCGGTTTTGCGGTTTGATCCTCTCGGTCAGCCGTTCCAGCGGCAGCTCTTTGACGATCTGCATCGCGTCGGCGATGGTCTTGTCGAAGAGTCCCAAAATGTCCGCTGTGGACCGGCCGCCGCGCGCCGCGAATTCCTTGTCTCGTTCGCGGACGTCGGCCAGTCCTCCAACACCGTGGCCGATCCACTGACGGATGTTGCCCGCCAGATGCAGCAGCAGGTTGCCGATGGAATTCGCATTGTCGCCGCTGCGCTGCCAGACTTGCTCATCGCTTAACCCTTGCACGCACTCTTTGACTTGAGCGGCCATCTGCTTCATTTTCTCGAGCGAATAGCCGACAAAGAGCTGGCTTGGCGACGCGCCCGCTGCCCCGATCTGATCGGCGTGATGGTGCAGATGCACCAAGTAGTCCTCCACCAGGAAGCGCAGCGTTACCGGCGCATCCGCGCCCACCTTGCAGAGCGCCCCATATTTGCTTTCGGGGATGCGCTCCACCACGGCGCAGAGCAAGTCGTTTTGCCGCTGCCAATGAGCGAGCACCTCACTCCATGGGAGATCGCAATAACCATGCATGTTGACCCAGCTCTGCTGTTCGTAGGCCGGGCCATCGTAAGAGCCGTCCAGCGAGGCTCGGACGAAGCGCTGGTGGTTGTTTAACGCCGAATCGATGAGGTGGCCCAGCGTTTCCTTACAGGTCCAGCCGCCCGGCCGAACACGCGCCGCGGCAACGCCTTCGTTGATCTGTTGGAATTTTGCGAGGGCGGAGGAGACGCCAGCCCTGAACGCTGAGGCTAGTTGGTTAGGCATAGGTTCTATTTTGACTGACACTGTTTGGCCGCGCGCAGGATCGCGTCCAGGCTCCATTCCACGTCTTCTTCGTCGGTCACCCAGGAGGAGACGCTGATGCGCATAGCCCGCTGGCCTTGCCAGACGGTGCCGCCGCACCAACACGTACCGTCGCGTTGCACCGCCTCAATCACGGCCTGCGTGGTTTCGTCCGAACCGAACCGCACCAAGACTTGGTTGATCACAACCTCATTCAGAATCTCGTGCCCGGCGGCGCGCAGGCCGGCGGCAAAACGCTGCGCATGGCGGCACGTGCGCTCGACGAGATCCGCCAAACCCGACCGGCCCATTGATTTGAGCGCCGCCCAAACCTCCACGCCACGGGCGCGGCGCGAACTCTCCGGCGTCCACTGCATGGGATCGCGCAGCGAACCCGGCGGCAGATAAGCCGCTTGTAGATTCAAAGCCTGATACAGCGCCGAACCATCGCGCACGAAGGCCAAACCGCAATCGTAAGGGACGTTCAGCCACTTGTGGGCATCGGTGGCCCAGGAGTTGGCGTCGCCAAAGCCGTTCATGAGATACGCCCGCTTAGGCGCGCACGCCGCCCACAATCCGAACGCGCCATCGACATGCACCCAACTACCGCTTTCACGCGCCGCCGCGCAAATTTCAGCTGCTGGGTCGAACGCTCCGGTATTCACATTGCCCGCTTGTAAGCAGATCAAAGAAGGCTCTTTCAACTTGGGAAACACGTCGCTGCGCATGCGCCCGTGAGCATCGGTCGGGACGCTAATCACGCGGTCGCGCCCAAGTCCGGCCATGGCTAGCGCCTTGCGCAATGATGCATGCGCTTCATCGCCGACGACGACGGAAAATGCCGGTGCGCCGAACAAGCCTTGCGCTTCGGCGTCCCAGCCGGCGCGCGCGAGCAACGCATGCCGAGCCGCAATGAGGCAAGTCATGTTGGCCATCGTTGCGCCAGTCACGAAGGAGCCCGCAGCCTCACCCGGCAGACCCAGCAACTCTCGTATCCAGCCGATGGCCACGTCTTCCAAGACGGCGCCAACCGGCGACATCACGCGCAAGCCCGCGTTCTGATCCCAGGCCGCCGCGAGCACATTGGCCGCCAGCGCCGCCGGTACGCTACCGCCATTGACGAAGCCAAAGAAGCGCCCGCCTGAGTTGGCGACAGTTCCAGGCGAACCGATTTCATCCAATTGCCGCAGCACCTCGACCGGGTCAATCGGGCCGGCGGGGAGCGGCTCGGCGAATCGTTGCAATGCGGCGACCGCCGCCTCCGCAGGCGCGACTCCACGCTGACGAATGCGACGTAGATAATTGACGGCCCGCCCCGCCGCCTCCGAGAGCAGTTCTTCGCGATCCATGAATTCCTTTAGGGTAGCGAAGGCAACAGCGGCCGCGCGCACTCCTCTTCGCCGATGGGTTGGCCGGGCGGCGCTTCCGCCACCGGCGCGGGTTTGAACTTGCCGGGATCTTGTTCGAAGTTTCGCCAGACGCGAGCCAGAGGTTCGGGAAAAAGCCGGCTTAAGGATGCGATGGCGGCCAGCAGGCGCGCTCTCACGAGAGGTGACGCGTGCTCGTTGCTCGCCAAGGCAAGCGCTTGTTGAAACAGCACCAGATCGACGGATGCCTTCACCTCTCCCGCCAATTCCAAGGGGCTTGGTGCGAGCCAAGTGGTCTGGGCAATCCGCCGGACTACTTCTTCAAGGCCCGGGACCGCGGCATCGCGGGCGTGCTGTTCGATGAGCCGCGCAGCGCGTGACGGATCGAATAGCAGACTGCCCGTCAATCCCGCCGCGGCCTGTGCCGCAGCCAGCGGATCAAAGGTCAAGCCGGTTTGTTCGGGGAAGCTTTCGCGTGTTCGGCCATAGCCAGGCGGATGCGGCGGAATCAGGCGCACGATGCGCTCCGGCAGTGTCAAGGTTGCGGGGCTCACCGTTTCGAGCAGCAATTGGAGCGCGCGCCGCTGCTCGTTGGCCGCTACGACTTGGGTGACGGTCTGGCCATCGCCGCGCAAGGCGTAGGTGTAGTCCACGCCGCCGAGCGACTTCGCGGCCGCCTCCGTTTGATAGCGGTGCAGGAAATAAATCGGTACCAGCGTTTCATCCAAGCGTGACCACGGCGCGCCGGCGGGGATGCTGTTTTCGCCAAAGCGTTGCAGCGCCGCCGCGCGCACTTTCAGCAAGCGCGCCAGTTCATCAAGGGCATTTGCCCCGTTGTCCCACAGATGAGCCCGCGGATGCGCGCTCCCCAGCGGGCGGCCGTCGGCATCGGTGATGAAGATGTTTCCTTCGTGCGCCGCATCGAGAATGATCTGGTTGAGCGCCTTCTTCTCATCCACGCCCGGCGCAAACCGCGTATAGCCGTAGCGAATGGCGACTTTGTCCCAAGAGCCGATTCCGGTTGGATAGGCATGCGACAGATCGGGCGTTCCATCACTCGTCAACTCAATGCGCGGATGCGGAT
>Ga0209068_10001081_pt1 | contig 13745 bp, 10 predicted proteins | sample ColStrG_CSR_2012_FD_187200 | JGI IMG/M metagenome (GOLD analysis project Ga0209068, IMG submission 187200) | Freshwater sediment microbial communities in response to fracking from Pennsylvania, USA - Cold Stream Run_MetaG_CSR_2012 (SPAdes)... | ecosystem: Environmental > Aquatic > Freshwater >... | reverse complement strand
CCATGCCGAAGGTCTGGGACTCCTCGACGGTGATGACCCCGTCCTTGCCGACCTTGTCGATGGCCTCGGAGATCATCTCGCCGATCTCGGTGTCGGCGGCCGAGATGGACGCAACCTGGGCGATCTGACCCTTGGAATCGGTCTCCTTGGCGATGCCCCGGAGGGATGCCACCGCTGCCTCGACACCGGCCTCGATGCCCTTCTTCAGGCCCATCGGGTTGGCGCCGGCGGCCACGTTGCGCAGGCCCTCGTGGACCATGGCCCAGGCCAACACCGTGGCGGTCGTCGTGCCGTCACCGGCGACGTCGTCGGTCTTCTTGGCGACTTCCTTCACCAGTTCGGCACCGATGCGCTCGAACGGGTCCTCCAGGTCGATGTCCTTGGCGATGGACACACCGTCGTTGGTGATGGTGGGGGCGCCCCACTTCTTGTCCAGCACGACGTTGCGGCCTTTCGGGCCGAGGGTGACGCGGACAGCGTCGGCGAGCTTGTTCATGCCGGTCTCGAGGGCCCGGCGGGCCTCTTCGTCGAACGCGATGAGCTTGGCCATCAGGTGTTCCTCCGTAATCGTTGGCACTCGTAGGTGTCGAGTGCCAATAGCAAACCACGTGGAAGGCCCCGGCGCAACACCGCCCCCCGCCTGCCCGAGGGAAGTTGTGCCTACAGCCAGGCGTCAGCCACGGGTGCCCGCTCGGTCGATCCAGCCTTCGAACAGGGCCCGGGACAAGGTGTCGGGGCCCCTTCCCCGGGCATCGAAGCCGGCATGGAGCGCCTCGACATCGGCTTCGGTCAGCCCGGCATCCTCCCGGGCGTCGCCGATCCAGCTGTCCACGACGGCCAGGGTGACCTCGGGATGGAATTGGACCCCGGTGTGGGGGCCGGCCACGAACGCGTGGAGCGAGACGTCGGTGGTGGCCAGCGGCTCGGCCCCCGGGGGACAGGTGAAGGCGTCCTGATGCCAGTCCAACCACGGCCCGCCCGGAACGCGGGAGGCATCGGTGGTGTCGACCAAGCGCCAGCCGATCTCGGGACGTGAGGCTCGCACCACGGTCCCACCGAGTACCTCCGCCAGGAGTTGGCCCCCGAAACACACCCCGAGGACCGGGATGCAATCGTCAACGGCCCGGGCCACCAACCTGCGTTCCGGCTCGATCCAGGGGACTCCGGTATCGGTGACCGACTCGACGGAGCCCATCACTACCAGGAGGTCGAAGGTGCCGTCGTCGGGCAGCCCGGTAGCGCCGTGGTCGGCCCGGTGGGCGGACACCTCGAGCCCGTGCCCGAAGGCGAAGGCACCGAGGACGCCCGGAACGTCAGTGGCGCTGTGCTGGAGGAAGGCGATCCGCTGGGACATGGTTCCCATCCTGCCCGGTCGGTGTCTTCCGTACGGTCCGCACCGCCGGTCCCGTCAGTTCCGGGCCGGACTACCGGTCTGCGTGTCGCCACCCGGCTCCAACGGATTCAGCTGGTCCGGGCCCGTCCACTGGTCTGATTTCCCAACTCGGGCCACTTCGCCCGGGCCTCTTTCAGGTAGCGGCTGGCCAGCTGCCTCGAAAATTCGAAGGCTGCCCCGATCTGGACCGCCGACATGCCGTTGTCGAGGGCGACGGCCACGAGGGCCAGTCGGAACCGGTGGCGTGCGGACTCGAACTCGGTGACCCGGTCGCTCACGTTCCGCCGGGCGGTCCCCCCGATCGCCGGGACCAGATACTCCATGACCAGGCCGGCATGGACCGTGGCCACCCCGCCGCAGTAGCCGGCGACGTCGTCGGCCAGAATCTGCTGGAGTCGTTGGGCGGCGTCGCGCCGGGCCGTCAATGCGGCACACACCTCGACCTCGTAGGGGCTCAGTTCGTACAGGTCACCTGTCCCACGACCATCAGCCCGGCGTGCCTCGAGTTCCTGCACCCACTGGTCGATCCTGGCCAGTCCCGCCCGGAGTTCGTCGTCGAAGCCGCGCGGCTCGATCCCATGCGCGGTCCGGGACAGGCGATGCCGATCCCGTTGCCCGTCGACATAGGGAGCGGCAGCCTCGAGGTCGGGAAGACCGTCGACGGCGTGGAAGCCCCATGCGCCGTCGTCGAGCAGCGACACGTCGCCGTCCGGGGTCCGGGCCGGTCGTTCCTTGCGCAGTACGGTAGGGATCCGTCTCATCGGGATGCTCCGAGCTTCGGTCCGTGGTCTGCAATCGGGGTGTTCGTGCTCATCGGTTAACTCCGATTCCTCTTCTGCTCATCTTTCCCATCAACTGTCCCTACAGATACGCTCGGACATCTTCAGCTGCCATTAATGGCGCGTGCCTGTTGTAGGGATGTTGCAACAGTGGTTGCAAAACTCACATCGAGTGCGGGTCGCCGGGCTGCGGTAGACAGATCTGCGAACAACGGCGGGTGATGGGGACGACAGGTCCCGGCCCCGGATGATGGGTCGGGAGAAATGGGGAAGATGGACTTCCGGCTGCTCGGGCCGCTCGAAGTGGAGAGGGACGGCGAGGTGCTCAATCTCGGCGGTCGCCGCCAGCGGGCGGTGCTCGCCCTCCTCGTCATGCACGTCGGCGAAGTCCTGTCGACCGATCGGATCGTCGAAGAGATCTGGGCCGATGATCCGCCCCCGTCGGCCAACCGGACCGTCCACTCCTACGTGTCGCGGCTGCGGGGGATCCTGCGCCATCCGGCCGGCGACGACCTGCTCATCCGGCGTGATCCGGGCTACCTCCTGTCGGTCGATCCCATGGCGGTGGACGCCGTCCGGTTCGAGCGTCTGGTCGACGCCGCGGCCCGTTCCCTCGATGCCGGTGACCCGGCGTCGGCCGACGGCGGATTGCAGGAGGCCCTCGACCTGTGGCGGGGTGAGGCGCTGGCCGACTTCGCCTATGAGTCGTTTGCCGCCACGGAGTCCCAACGGCTCGACGGACGTCGCCTGGAGGCACTCGAACTGCGCCTCGACTGCGACCTCGCGCTCGGTCGTCATGCCCGGGCCGTCACCGAGCTCGAGAGTCTGGTGGCCAGCTATCCGTTGCGCGAGCGGTTCTGGGGCCTGCTCATGGTCGCGCTCTACCGGTGCGGTCGCCAGTCCGACGCGCTCGCCACCTACGCCCGGGTCCGTCACATCCTGGTCGAGGAGCTGGGTCTCGAGCCCGGCGACGAGTTGCAGACGATCGAGCGCCAGGTGCTGGACCAATCGGCGGAGCTGGCACTGCCCGGACTGCCGCGCCCGGCCACGACGAGCGACCCCGTGGCCCGGGCGACGACGCTCCGGGTCCCTCTTCCCGACCGCCTCCGCATCCGTCCGGAAACCGGCGTGCTCGGACGGTCCGTGCAGACCCGACTGATGGCGGAGGTGACGCGGCGGGCCGCCGCCGGCGAAGGCCGGGCGGTGGTGATCGTCTCGGGCGAGGCCGGCCAGGGCAAGAGCACGGTGGTGGCGATGCGGCGAGGGACGCCTATGCCGACGGGGCGTGCGTGCTGTTCGGACACTGCGAGGAGGACGTCACCAGTCCCTACCAGCTGTTCGTCGAGACGCTGGGGCACTACGTCCTGCACGCACCGGGGGACGAGCTCGCCTCCGAGGTGGACGAACACGCCGGCGAGTTGATCGCACTCGTTCCGGCGTTGGCCCGACGGGTGCCCGGGGTATCCGTCGTCCGGGCCGTGGACCCGGAGGCCGAGCGCTACCGGCTCTTCGCCGCCGTTGTCGACCTGGTGGCGAAGATGTCGGCCGACCGGACGGTGGTGCTGGTGCTCGACGACCTCCAGTGGGCCGACCAGGGCAGCCTGCAACTGCTGCGCCACCTGGTGACGTCCGACCGGCCGATGCGCCTGGTCGTGCTGGCTACCTTCCGGGACAGCGAGTTGGCCGCATCCGATCCGCTGGTGGAGACGCTCGCCGCTCTGCGACGGTCCGCCGGGGTTGAGCGCATCGAGCTGCCCGGTTTCGATCCGGCCGACGTGGTCTCGTTCATGGAGGCGGTATCCGGACAGGCCATGGACGACCGGGGGGTGGCGCTGGCCCACGCCATCCACGCCGAGACCGACGGCAACCCCTTCTTCGTCGGCGAGGTCCTCCAGAACCTCTTCGAATCGGGTGCTGTCTACCGTGACGAGGACGGCCGGTGGGTGGCCCCGCTCAACGTCGAGAGCGCCAGCCTTCCCGCCGGTATCCGTGAGGTCATCGATGCCCGCGTGGTGCGCCTCGGCCGGGAGGCCGGTGCCAACCTGTGCCTGGCCGCCGTCATCGGGCGGGACTTCGACCTCGACCTGCTGTTGGCCGCCGCCGAAACCACCGCTGACGAACTGCTGGACATTTTGGAGGAAGCGGCGACGGTGTCGCTCGTGCGGGAGCCGGCCGACATGCCGGGTTGGTACAGCTTCACCCACGCGCTGATCCAGCGGACCCTCTACGAGGGCATCGGGGCATCGCGCCGGGCGCTGCTGCACCGCAAGGTCTTCGACGTCCTGTGCCAGTGGAGCGACGAGGGGGTCGGGACCCGTTCTTCGTCGGTGGTGGCCGGTGAGTTGGCCCGCCACTGCGTGGCCAGTGCCCGGCCCGACGAATCCCGCACGGTGGTCCACTACGCCAGGCGGGCCGCCGAGGAGGCGCTCGTCGCCCTGGACCCCGACGCTGCTGTCCGCTGGTACTCGATCGCGCTCGACGCCATTGGTGACGCAGACGTCGACGCCACCCGTGCCGAGTTGCTGAGCCGACTGGGCGACGCCCAACGCCAGACCGCCGACCTCTCGTACCGGGCCACCCTGCTCGAGGCGGCCCGCCTGGCGCTCGAGTTCGGGGACGACGAGACGTTGGTGTACGCCGCCCTGGCCAACTCCCGGCAGATCCAGAGCACCACCGGGACGATCGACCAGGAGCGGGTCGACGTGCTCGAGGCGGCCATCGACCGGGTGGGGATCGAGGACACCGCCGAGCGGGCCATGTTGCTGGCCCATCTGGCCGTCGACCGCTCCTATGACGGCGAGCCGGAGCAGAGGCGCCCACTCGTCGAAGAGGCCCTGGCCATCGCCCGGCGGGTAGGGGACCCGGCGACGCTGTTCGACGTGCTGGTGCGCAGGGTCGGGATCTGGATGCCGGAGGACGTCGGCGAGCGGTTGGCCGAGTCGGCTGAGGCCCTGGCCATCGCCGAGGCACTCGATGACCCGGTGGCCCGGTTCTGGGCGCTCTTCTACCGGTCGATCGTGGCCGCCGAAGCCGGCGACCGGGCGCTGCTGGACGCGTGCCGGGCCCGGTTTCCCGAAGAGGCCCGGGCCACCGGTCAGCCCATGCTCGCATGGGTCACCACCTATGCGCAGGGCTGGCAGCTGCTCCTCGAAGGCGACCTGGAAGGTGCCGAACTCCACGCCGAAAAGGCTCTCGAACTGGGCGGGGCGACGGGTCAACCCGACGCCATGGCCATCTTCGGCGGCCAGATCGTGGACCTCCGGTGGCACCAGGGGCGCGACGCCGAGCTGGTCGAGCTCATCGAGCAGATGAAGGAGTCGACGCCCGACATCGACAGCTTCCGATCGGCCCTGGCCCGGATCTATGCCGACGTCGGTCGGATCGAGGAGGCCCGGACGCTGCTGAAGGCCGAAGCTGCTGTCGGGTTCGCCCACCCGTTCGATCCGCTGGCCGCCACCACCATCGTGATGTGGGCGGAGGTGGCCATCCAGACGGCCGACACCGGATCGGCGGAGATCCTGCTCGGCCGACTGGCGCGCTTCGCCGACCAGGTGGTCTGCAACGGGGTGGACATCTTCGGCTCACTCGACCACTACCGGGGGGCGCTGTCGGCCGTGCTCGGTCGGTTCGACGAGGCGGAACGGCTACTGGTCCAGGCGAGCGAGGTGCACCAGGGTCTGGGTGCGCCGTTCTTCGAGGCCCGATCCCATCTCGAGCTTGCCCGGACGCTCCGGGCCCGTGGTGCCCCGGGCGACGAGCAGGAATCGAATCGCCGGGCCGGACTGGCCCGCGACATCGCCAGCCGTCACGGGTTCACCACCGTGGAGCGCAGAGCCGCCGAGCTCGCCCCGGCCTGACGGGACCGCCGAGGCTGCGCAGTCGGCCACTCAGTCGGCGGACAGGGTGAAGGCGCCGGTCACCTCGACGCCGACCGCCACCTCCTGGGACCGGATACCCAGCCACCGTTCGAGTGGATGGCTGGCCAGGGGATGGACGACGACGTCGAAGCCGTGGCCCAGGAGCCGGGTGTCCAAGGTGTCGAATCTGGTGGTGATGTCGACGAGTTCGGGTGGTGTCCCACCGCCTCCGTCGCCGGTCGACGTGCGGAACTGGCGCACGGCCACCTGGTGGAGGGTGTGCCGGGCCAGCGCGTCGAGCGCCTCGGTGAGGAGCGATCCATCGGGCACGTCCACCTGGCCGTGGAGGAGGCTCCGCAAGCCGTCGCCCACCACCCTCCCGACCTCGTCGACCGCTTCCCGCACCGCTTCACCCGGGTGTCGACCGGCACGGGGGGAGACGTCGAGGAGCCGGTGAACGCCGGAGACCTCCTCGGGCCCGAAGTTCCCGCCGAAGACATCGAGTGAGCAGCCGGCTCCGTCATCAGCGATCATCGGCACACCCCATTGTTTGGCGATGCCGTAGATGTCGCGGCCCCCGAGGATCGAGACCGGGTTGTCGGTCCACATCGCCGGTAGGAACATGGCGAACCGGTCGATCAGCTCGGCGCATCCGTGGCGGTGGCCGGCCACCGTCGGCACCCACAGGGCCACATGCCGCTCGACCGATGCCCCCATGTCGGCGTAGGCGACGTCGAAGAAATCGGAGCGGACCGGGCTGAGGGAGCGGATCGTCATGGTGCCGAACGAGAGGAGGACGAACTCGCCTACCGGCCCGTATGACTTGGTGCCGAGGGGATCGGCCAGCACGGTCGAGCACAGGTCGGCCAACCTGGCCGGATCGGCCGCCAAGGGGATGAGCACGATGGAGACATCGGTGCAGCGGAACGGTCCGGGCACCGACGTCAGGCCCCCGTACTCGAGGAAGGGTCGGACTTCTGTTCCGTCCGGTGTGGTCACGGTCGGTAGCCCGACAGCCAGCGGGAGTCCTCGCCGGACACGTTGGAGGGTGTGCCGCACAGTGCACGCGCCGCCTGCATGCCGGACATGGTGGCCGCTTCGACACAACCTCCGTTGACGCCGTTCATCGTCCAGTCGCCGGCCAGCACCAGATTGGGGCAGTGGTCCGGGCCCGATGGGTCGGCCTCGACCAGGGCATCGGCAGCCAGCCGGTGCACCGTCGAGCCCGCCGGCGTGAGCACGTAGCGCTCCGTGGGGACGACGTTGGCCCGCAGGTACTGGGCGGCCAGCCGCTCTGCCGGGGCGTCGCCGCAGCCGGGCGCATACAGGTGGGACCAGTCGAACGCCCCGTCGGCATCTTTGGCGTCGGGCCACAGGACTGTGGCGTAGTCGTGCAGGAGCGCCTCGATCGAGGCGGCGACCTGCTGGTCGGCTGCGGCCTGGTCGGGCTGGTCGGCCATGACGCCACAGAAGTAGGCGACCCCGCGGGGTGGGTCCTCACCCCAGGCTTCACGTTCGAGCAGGTGGGACATGTCGCAGTAGGTGTCCACCGGCTCGACGAAGCTGGTGGCGATGGCCCGGCCGCCGAACGGCGAGCCCATGTCTTCGAGTTTCGATCTCGTCCAGATCTGCCCGGCCTGGGTCATCACGCTGACCGAGTGGGCAGCCATGTCGGCATAGGCGGGGCTCCGGTCCCGCAACAGCCGACAGAGTGTCTGCTGGGCTGCAGGTGGGATGGCGAGCACGATGTGGTCGAAGTCCTCGCCGCGGTTCAGCACGAACTCGGCGGCACCGGGCGCGCACTGGCCGTGTTCGAACTCCACCCCGTCGGCGCACAGTGTATCGCCGTCGACGAGTTGGTCCCATAGTGGCCGGTTCGGCCAGCACGGCAACCCGCCGACGTCGACCAACGGCTGATACGGCACACCGCCCAGGACTTCGGCCTGGCGGGTCATCCGGATGGCGGTGACGGCTCCGTCGCCGGGGCCGTCGTCGCCGAGCACGAGTTCGGTCGCCTCGTGGAAGAACTCGAAGCGGACGCCCCGGGCGGCCAGCACCTCGTAGAACGGGCCGAAGATGGTGTCGCCCATGCCGGCCCGCATCTTGTAGGCCACGTTGCCGCGGTAGGTGCCGATGAGACGGAGGATCCCGTGGATTCCGGCCCCGGCGGCCAGGTCGGCCGTGCGGGTGTCGCCCGTGCAGTCGTAGGCGAACGCCGCGTCGTACCAGCCCCGCAGGAACGGAGAGTGGTCGAGTTCGAGGGTGAACGGGTGGGCGCCGTGTTTACCCAGAAATGCGGACAGTTCCTGGTCGTCGATCGTCAGGAACCCCTTCGCCAGGACGTCCTCGGCGAGGACGCCGGCCATGGTGCTGATGAAGGTGTCGAAGGTGGTGAAGAAGACCCGCACGCGCGGGTTGTCGCAGTGCGATTCCACCACGTGCTCCCACAACTCCTGTTTGAAGGCCACCAACGGTGCGATCACCAGCTCCTTGAGGAAGTGAGTGGCGGCGTGGGCTTCCGGGTTCTGCAGGGTGAGCTTGCCGACCTCACCCGCCATCCGGTGGATCCAACCGGTGAGCCGCTGTTTCACCCCGACGTCGAACTCGTCGAGGTCAACCTCGACATGGTCGGCCAGATGGACGAACCAGTGGACCGGCTCGTGGGGTAGCCGATGACCGTCGATTCCGAGGTCGTGGCAGATGGCGTCCCATGTCTCGATGGCCCACTCGATGCCGTTGGACACCAGGTGCCAGATGGAGGGGAGCGGGCCTTCCATGCCCAGTTCTGGATGGAGTATCGAGTGCCTCTCGGGGGCGGCGAAGGTATGGGGGATCCACTTGCCGCCGTAGAGCTCGTAGAGGCCGATGTCAGGACTGGCCGTGAAGGCGTCACCGAAGGTCCGGATCGGACAGCCCTGTGGCCGGGGTGCGACCAGATCGAGTTCTTCGTAGCACTGCCGCATGGTGAGGAAGGCGTTGTCGTAGAAGCCGAACCAGATGTGGAGCCCGTGCTCCTCGATGCGGCCGCCCTGGTCGAGGTTGCGGCCGCTCGCCCCCTTGCCGCCCAGGCGCCAGCCCATCTGATGGACGGTCACCTCGAACTGTTCGCGGAGTTCAGGGGTGCTGGTCAGCCAGTAGGCGGCCACCATGCCCCCCACGCCGCCTCCGAGGACGGCGACCTTGGTCCGGACCGCCTCCGTCGCCATGGATCCCTCCCCGTTCGGCGGCGGGCCGCACCGCTAGGTCGATGGCCCGCCATCCACTCCGGCATAGAAACCGGCGGACGCGCTCTCCGGCGGGCCGAGTATCCCATCGACGGCACCCCTCGGCAACGGGCGGTGCCGCAACAGGTGGTGCGGTCGGGTCCCTCACGTATCGGGGACGACGAGGCATGCCCATTGGCTCACCATCGACCCGGTCACGGAGACCGAATCGATCACGCTGGGGTTGATGAAAACAGAGTTATGGAGGAACCGCGCCCGCGTAGTGTGCGTAGGTGGCCATGCAACCTGTCTTCCAGCTACACATCCGCATCGAAGGCATCGATCCGCCGGTGTGGCGTCGCGTGCTCGTCCCCGGTGGGGTGAAACTGGCCAAGCTGCACGACATCATCCAGGCGGCGATGGGCTGGACCAACTCGCATCTGCACAGCTTCACCATCGGCGACCACCTCTACGGCATGCAGTTCGATGACTTTCCCGAAGGGGAGCTCGACGAGACCGACCACACCGTAGTTATGGCTCTGCATGGGGGCGTCCAGCAGTTCACCTACGAGTACGACTTCGGCGACTCATGGACCCACGAAGTTGTCGTTGAAGACGTCGCCTTCGTGTCCCACACGCTCAAGTTCGGAGTGTGCCTCGATGGCGAGGGGGCGTGTCCACCCGAGGACGTCGGTGGCATCGGGGGCTACGAGCAATTCCTCCAGGCACTGGGCGATCCGTTGCATGAAGAGCACGACGACATGCTCGTCTGGGTGGGATTCAAGTTCGATCCAGAGGCGTTCAGTGTGGCGTCGACCAACGCCGCGCTCCAGCGGGTGCGCTGAACCCCTGCAAACGTTTGGTGACCTGAGTGCGCGGAGACGCTCAATCTGGACTCCGGACGATCAGTCACCAGACGACGCGGACTATGACTTACCGAATGTCGGCCACTTTCGGTGCTGCGCAATGTGCCGACTCGAATCCGTCCGGCCTGCGCGGCCGGAGGGAGATGTGTTCCGGACCCACGTCCGCGATCTCCTGGGGACTCAGTCGAGTGCCTTGGCCAACAGTTTGCGAAGCTCGGCCCGCTCGGTCGTGGTGAGCGGCGCGAACACATCGTCCTCGACGCTTTCGATCCCCTTTTCGGCGGCGTTCAAGGCCCGCCTGCCCTCATCGGTGATCTCGACGAGGTGCCGCCGGCGGTCGGAAGGATCTCGACGACGCAGGGCGAACTCCCGCAACTCGAGATCGTTCAGCAGTAGTACGAGGTTGTTGGCATCGACGCACAGGATCTCTCCGAGCTCCTGTTGGGCGACCGGACTGTGCTCGCGCAGGATGGCCAGCGATGCGAACTCCTTGACCCGCATTCCCAGCAATTCCTCCGACGTACGCCGGTAGATGAACCTCGACAATTGGGTCACGAGGACCGTCACTCCGGGCGTATGGCTCGTCGACATCGACCGCAGTCTACCTGGATCCATCCTGAACTGGCGACTACCACGTTCACTTGACACTCACTAATATAGTGACTATCAATGTATGGGTAGCTATACCTCCCGGAAATCGAGGAATTCCCCTATGCCGTCTCCCCTGAGCGGCCTCGCCCACGAGCGTCGCCGTTGGGTCGCCCTGATCGTCGTCTGCTTCGCCATGTTGATGAACACGCTCGACCAGACGATCGTGAACGTGGCCCTGCCCACCATCCAGCACGATCTGCGCTTCACCCAGTCCTCACTGGCCTGGGTGATCGATGCCTACCTGATCACCTTCGCCGGGGCCCTGCTGCTCGCCGGCCGTCTCGGCGACCTCGTCGGCAGGAAGAAGGTCTTCCTCGTCGGCGTGGCCCTGTTCACCCTGGCATCGGCCGCCTGTGGAGCCGCGGACAGCCAGGCACTCCTCGTCGGGGCCCGGTTCGCCCAGGGTCTTGGGGCGGCACTGTCGTCGTCGGTCATCCTGGCCATCATCGTCGCCGACTTCCCCGTCCCGACGGAGCGGGCCCGGGCCATGAGTGCGTACATCATCGTGGCCGTCGGAGGTGGATCGCTCGGACTGCTGGTCGGAGGGTGGGTGACCCAGGCGCTCAGCTGGCACTGGATCTTCTTCATCAACATCCCCATCGGGGTCGTCACCTTCATCCTCGGCATGGCATTGATCGACGAGAACGCGGGACTCGGGATCCGGGCCGGCCTCGACGTCGGTGGCGCTGTGCTCAGCACCGGGGGCCTGATGTTGGCGATCTACGCCATCGTGAGCTCGAGTGAGTACGGGTGGAACTCGTCCCACACCCTGGCGTTGGGTGGGGCGGCGATCGTCGTGCTCGCAGCCTTCGTTCTACTCGAGAGCCGGTTGACCCACCCGCTGATGCCGATGAACGTCCTGCGTGCCCCGGGCCTGCTGACCTCGAGCCTGATCCGTGGCCTGATGGTGGTGGGCATGTACAGCACCTTCTTCATCGGTGTCCTCTACTTCCAACACGTGCTGGGCTACAACTCGGTCGCCACCGGCCTGGCGTTCCTTCCGCAGACGCTCATGGTGGCCGTGATGTCCACGGGGATCACCAACAGGATCATCGCCAGGTACGGCGCCAAGCCCACATCGCTGGTGGGCCTGGTGGTGGTGGCCGTCGGGCTGGTGTTGTTCGTCGGGTCCGGACCGAACACCGCCTACTTCCCGCAGATCTTCGCGGCGGTGCTGCTGATCGGCTCCGGGGCGGCCGCGGCCTTCACGCCTCTGCTCACCATCGCACTGGCCGAGGTGCCGGCCAAGGACGCCGGCATCGGTTCGGGCATCATCAACGTGTCCCAACAGGTGTCCGGAGCACTGTCGGTGGCCATCCTCGGAGCGGTGTCCACCAGCCACACGGCGTCACTGCTGGCTTCGGGCAGCTCGACCATCGATGCCCTCGACGGTGGTTACCGCCTCGCCTTCACCGTCGCACTGATCAGTGTCCTGGTGGCCATCATCCTCGGGGCCTTCATACTCCGGCGCCCCAGCACATCGTCGGAATCAGCACGAGACCGAGACGAAGTGGTCGAGGCGGATGCCGAGGCCATGATCGCCGAGATCATGTGATCGGCGTCGCCGATGGCTGCAGGACCTGAGCGACCGGTACCCGGACCTCGATCCGACCCGAGGAGTCGAATGGGATGCCTCCGCCAACGGAGCTACCCGTCAGGCGAACACGACGTCCAGTCTGCGAGGACCTCTGACCTGACCGCCCGCCCACAGGACATCGGCGGGATCGGCCAGATGGAACACGGGAACACGCGTCAGCCACTCTTCGACGGCTACGCGCAGTTCCATCCTCGCCAGATTGGACCCGGCACATCGATGGATGCCCGAGCCGAAGGCGACGTGCCGGTTCTCCCGGCGATCGAGTCGGACCTCATCGGCATGGTCGAATACGGACGGGTCGCGGTTGGCCGCCGGAAAGTTGAGGATCAGCTTGTCGCCTTTCTTCATGGGGCAGCCGTTGAACTCGATGTCGCCGGTGACGGCGCGCGCCATCGTGACCGGCGCATAGGCACGAAGGAGCTCTTCGATCGCCGTGTCCATGAGCTCCGGTTCGGCCACGAGGCGTCGGCGATCGTCCTCGTGTGTGGCCAGGTGCCAGAGCGACGAACCGATGGCGCTCCAGGTGGTATCGATGCCGGCGATCATGGTGAGGATCGCCATGCCCAGGATCGCCATGTCGTCGACCGGCTCACCCTCGACTTCCGTGTGGAGCAGATACGTGATGAGGTCGTCGCCGTCGACGTCCCGTCGCTCGTTGATCCGGTCCCACAGGTAGTAGCCGATGCCGAGCATCCCCCGCTCGACCCGTTGGGGGTCGTCGGCAAACTCCAGTACGTCACGGACCCAACCGGTGAAGGTGTCGGCCAGCTCCTCGGGGATGCCCAGGATCGCTCCGATCACTCGGACAGGGATCTGCTGTGCGTAGTCCGCCGCCGCGTCCGCCCGCCCCGCCTCCAGTTGCGCATCGATCAACGATCCGCACAGAGCCCTGGTCATCGGCTCATAGGTTGCCACTCGCGTATGCGAGAACCAGGGGAGGAGCAGCCGACGGGTCCACGTATGGAGCGGTGGGTCCGATGTGATCGGTGGGAGTCCGAAGGTCAGGATCGGGTTCTCGTCCTCTTCGACGGAATCGATGACGCTGGTGTTCGACGAGCTGAAGTGCTCGACGTCCTTGGCCAGGGTGGTGACGTCGGCGTAGGTCGTCGGAAGCCAGGCTCGACCTCTCCTGTCCGTCCGTGCGATCGGGCACCCGGTTCGCAACTCGTCCCACCTTGGGAAGGGGTCGCGCACGTAGGAGTCATCGAGGACGTCGAAGTCCGACGTCCAGTCGTCGACCGGCTCGGTCCTCGCCAATTGAGGCCTCCCATGTTCGAGTGAAATCGTTCCGTACCCGGACGGAGTACCTCACGGTGTCCTGTCGGGGCAGTTCCATCAGTACCGCAGCGGCGAAGGCACCGCGCCTACTTCACGACCACACCGTAGGTGACCCGGATTC
>Ga0209068_10001080_pt1 | contig 13746 bp, 10 predicted proteins | sample ColStrG_CSR_2012_FD_187200 | JGI IMG/M metagenome (GOLD analysis project Ga0209068, IMG submission 187200) | Freshwater sediment microbial communities in response to fracking from Pennsylvania, USA - Cold Stream Run_MetaG_CSR_2012 (SPAdes)... | ecosystem: Environmental > Aquatic > Freshwater >... | reverse complement strand
GTCTCCGCGCCGCGGCGGAGGGGAGGGCGCCGCAGTGGCGGGCCCGGTGAGGTTCCAGAGCGATCGGTGAACGATCCGGCCGCCAAGTACCCCCGCGCGGCACCCGAATCGGGCGGGTTCAGGCTGATGCGGCCGAGGAGCGGTCGGGCGCTCCGAGACGCAGGTGCTCGGCGTGGAAGACGGCCTCGTCCAAGAGGCTCGCCACGTGGTGGTCGTAGAGGGAGTACGTAGCGCTACGCCCGACGCGGTGCCGGGTCACGAGGCCGAGGGTCCGCAGGAGTCGCAGCTGGTGGGAGACCGCCGATTGCTCCATTCCCACGGACTCGGTCAGCTCGGTGACACTCGCCGGACCCTGGCGCAGCCGGCCGAGGATCAGCAGCCGGCTCGGTGTGGTCAGTGCACTCAGCGTCTCGGCCACCGCCGCGGCGGCGGCAGCGTCGAGTCGTGCCTGCGGGGTCCGTCCACCGGCGCCGTGGCTCATGGGGGGAAGGCTACTGCGGGTTCTCTGCAAAGTGTTTGCATGAAGATATGTTCATGTATTGTCTATGCTTGTGGGGATGCGCCCCCATGGCCACCCCCATGGCCTCCCGAGCTCTCCGATCGGTCCGGTCCATCCGGTCGGTGGGCGCATGCCCCGCCACGACGAAGCCGAGCATCGCCGGGCCGCCAACCGGGCGCTGCTGGTCTCTGCGCTCGGCCTGGCCGCCGCCGGAACCGTCGAGTTGGCGCTGGCCGGCGTCACCCACTCGGTGGGCCTCCTGGGCGACGCCTTGCACAATCTCAGCGATGTCAGCACCTCGGTGCTTGTCTTCCTCGGTTTCTGGGTGTCCAAGCGCCCGGCCTCACCCGGTCATCCCTACGGCTACGAACGGGCCGAGGACATCGCCGGCGTGGGGGTGGCCCTCGCCATCTGGGGCTCGGCGGCCTTCGCCGGGTACGAGAGCGCCCGGAAGCTCATCCACCACGGGCCCACCGTGCACCTCAGGTGGGGAATGGCGGCGGCGGTGGTCGGCATCGTGGCCAATGAGGTGGTTGCCTGGTACAAGGCCCGCGTGGGAAGGCGGATCCAGTCGGCGACGCTGGTGGCGGACGCCCGCCATTCGTGGCTCGACGCCCTCTCGTCGCTCGGCGCACTGCTGGGCCTCGCCGCCGTTGCGTTGGGCTACCCGCTCGGTGACCCGTTGGCCGGGTTCGCCATCACCTTGATGATCTGCCACGTCGGCTACGAGGTGACCACCGAGATCGTCTCCCACCTGATGGACGGCATCGAACCGGGTCTGCTCGACCAGGCCCGGGATGCGGTACTGGGGGTGCCCGAGGTCAGGTCGGCCCGGGTGAAGGGACGCTGGTCCGGTCGACTGCTGCGTCTCGACGTGAGCGCCGCGCTCGACCCGGAGATCACGCTCGGAGCCACTACTCCGGTGGTGGGTTTCATAGAGACAGCGGTGTTCGAGGCGGTTCCGGAGGCGAGGGCGGTCGAAGTACAGGTCATCGCCGCCACCTGAGGACCGGGCGCGACCCGGACCGCGGCGGTGGTGGGGTCGGGTTGCGCCTTCAGCTCTGGCTGACGGAGAGGGCTGCCCGCGGCATCCGGCGGCGCTAACACTTCCCTAACGGGGGACTCACGCCGCCATCATCCCGCGGGCCGATGCTGATCCAGTCGATCCATCGAGAGCGGATCAAGGGAGGCTGGGCCATGGGCATGCAGATGACGGGGAGCAACGGAATATTGAGCGTGCCCGCGGAGCATTGGCCCGGGCTGGTCGCTCTGGTGCTCTTCCCGGTGGTGGCGTGGCTGGTTGTCGCGGCCATCCGTGCCGGCAGCAGCCGGGGCTTCAAGCCGACGGAGACGCTTCAGCGGCACATCGACGCGACCTCCTTTGCCGGCCGGGTCGCCCTGCTGGCCATGCTGGTCGGCGCCATCGTCCACGCCGCCATCGTTCCCGCCCACTGGGGCGACTCCCGGATACTGGCCATCCTCTTCCTGGCCGACGTCGCCGGGTTCCTCGCCGCCTCTGCCTGGTTGCTCATGGGGCGCCGGCACTGGCGGCTCGCCGCCATGGCCATGCTCGGCGGCACCGTCGCCGGTTACGTCCTCTATCTCCTGAAGGGCTGGGAGACCGCCGACCCGGTCGGGTTGGTCACCACCGCCATCGAACTCGCCGCCGCACTGGTTCTGGTGATGCCCGACCGGGCTGGGTCAGGCACTTCCACGGGCCGACGGTGGGCCACGTTGGCCTCGATACCGATCGCCACCGTCACCCTCCTCGGAACTACCGCACTGGCGGGGACCCCCGACACGGTCGGAGCGCAGGCCGGCGCGGCGACGTCGCAGACGTCGCACTCATCGATGCCGGCGATGGGCACGGCGGGCAAGTCGACCTCGACCACCGGACCGATGCCCTCCATGACCAACGACCCTGCGTCGCAGCCGGCTCCATCCATGTCGGAGATGAACGGATCCACTGGTCCGTCCGTCAATAGCGCCGCCATGCCTCCCATGACCACCACTCCGGCTCCCGGCGCATCTACCGGATCGATGCCGGCGATGGGCAATTCCGGAGGCTCCGACGGTGCGGGCTCGATGCCCGGGATGGGCGGCGGATCGGGCTCCGGACAGACGGCACTCTCCCTGGCCACCACCTCACCGGCGGGCCCCATCCTCTGGCCGTTGTCGATGGGCTCGATGGAGCCCGGCATGCAGATGGTCACCCCGAACTGCACGGCCGAACCCACCGCCACCCAGCAGTCGGCCGCCGTGGCGCTGGTCGACCAGACCGCCGCTGCCGCCGTTCGCTACCAGAGCCTGGCCAACGCCAAGGCCGACGGCTACATACCCATCACCCCGTCGGGTCTCCCGGTCGTGCACTATGCCAATCCCCGATACATCGACGACGGCAACCTCCTCGACGCGAATGCGATCGAGTCGCTGGTCTACGCCAACACCCCCCGCGGAGCGGTGCTGGTCGCAGTGATGTATCTGATGGCCAGCAACCAGATCGGGGCCGTCCCCCCGATGCCCGGTGGCTGCCTCACCGAGTGGCACGTCCACACCAACCTGTGCTTCTCGGACTCGACCGGAACGGTCGTCGGTGTCACCAACGGCGGGACGTGCAGGCCCGGATCGACGAACCACATCAGCCAGCCGATGATCCATGTCTGGCTGGCGCCCGTCCCCGGAGGACCGCTCACCGTCGATGCCCCGAACGCCCAGGTGGCCCAGGCCGCCGCCCGGCTTCCGGAGCCCAACCCACCGAATCCGACGGCCTGAGCGCAACGGGCGTCTGCCGCCCCGCCCATCCGCACCCTTCCTGGCATCGCTGGTCGATCACCCCGGAAGCAGCACAGGGCTACGAGGGATCTCGGTGATGATCGGCACCGGAGAGATCGTGACCGCGATGGCGAGTGGAAGGATGACGCCCAGTACACCGTTCATTGTCTCACCTCAACTCATCACTCCCCGGCTGCGTGCGGGTGATGGACGTCCGCAGGTACTCAGGTGATCGCAGTGCTACCACAGATGTGAACGCAGCGGGCGTGACTGCAGGAGGCATCGGGCGGTTCAAGCCAAGCGGACTCAGGGCGCGCCATGAGCGGAAGGGCACTGCTGGGACAATTGGCGACTGTGGCTCGGGCATCTTCGCCCCAAAAATGGAAGGATCGAGTCCCATGACGACGCCATCGACTGCAACCGACGCCACCAAGCAGCGCATTTCCACTCTTGCTGAGCGGCTCCCGCTGGATGACACCCAGGACTTCGACGACGCCGAGCGGGGATTCATGGCGCGGAGCGATGTCCGCCAGATCACCGCAGACGATGGCCGGATCGTGTGGGATCTCGATGCCTATGCCTTTCTTGACGGTCCGGTTCCAGATACGGCGAATCCGAGCCTTTGGCGCCAGAGCCAACTGTTGGTCAAGGACGGCCTCTACGAGGTCGTGCCCGGCATCTACCAGGTGCGCGGCTTCGACCTCTCGGTGATGAGCCTCATCGAGGGCGACACCGGGGTCATCGTCATCGACCCGCTGATCAGCCGGGAGACCGCAGCAGCGGCCTTCGCCCTCTACCAGGTGCACCGGGGGCCACGTCCGGTGACCGGGATGATCTATACCCACAGCCACATCGACCACTTCGGTGGCGTCAAGGGAATCATCACCCAGGCCCAGGTCGATGCCGGCGACGTGCCCGTCATCGCCCCAGAGGGCTTCTTGGAGCACGCCGTGGCCGAGAACATCTTCGCCGGCACCGCCATGGCCAGGCGGGCCGGATACATGTACGGCGCCGCCCTCGACAAGAGTCCCACCGGCCAGATCGGTGCCGGCCTGGGCCAGACGACCTCGACAGGCGAGGCCACGCTCATCGCCCCCACCCTCGACATCAAGGCCACTGGTCAAGAGCTCACCATCGACGGCGTCCGCTTCGTTTTCCAGCTGACACCGGGCACCGAGGCGCCCTCCGAGATGAACTTCTACTTCCCCGACCACCGCGCACTGTGCACTGCGGAGAACACCTCGCACACCCTGCACAACATCCTGACGCTGCGAGGAGCAGTGGTGCGCGACGCCCACGACTGGGCGCACTACCTGACCGAGACAATCGACCTGTGGGGCAGCGAGCTCGATGTGGTCTTCGCCTCGCACCACTGGCCCACCTGGGGACGCGACCGGGCGGTCGAGTTCCTCGCCATGCAGCGCGATATGTACCTCTACCTCCACGACCAGACCCTGCGGCTGATCAATCAGGGCCATCTCGGGGCCGAGATCGCCGAGCACATCGAGCTGCCGCCGGCCCTCGAAGCGGCGTGGCACACCCACGGCTACTACGGATCGGTCAGCCACAACGTGAAGGCCATCTACCAGCGTTACCTCGGCTGGTACGACGGGAACCCCGCCAACCTCTGGCCCCACCCACCGGTCGAGGCGGCCCGTCGCTACGTGGCCGCCATGGGCGGAGCCGACGCCGCCGTCGAGGTGGCACGGCGCGCCTACGACGAGGGCGACTACCGCTGGGCGGTCGAGGTCTGCAACCACGTGGTTTTCGCTGACGAGGCGAACGACGCTGGCCGGGCGCTCCAAGCCAACGCCCTCGAGCAGCTCGGCTTCGGCTCGGAGAATGGCACCTGGCGGAGCGCCTACCTGGCTGGCGCCCGAGAGTTGCGCAAGGGGGCCTTCGGCACGCCCGTCTCTGTGGGCGCCGACCTCTTCGGTGCGCTGACGGTGGCGCAGGTCTTCGACAGCATCGCCGTGCGCATCGACGGACCTCGGGCCTGGGATGAACATCTCACCCTCTCGTGGGTCTTCACCGACCTTGAGGAGACCTACGTCACCGCGCTGCGAAACGGCGCGCTCAACCACCGCCGGGTGCCAGCGCCCGCCACTGGCACCACGACATTCACCCTCGCTCGGCTCGCGCTCATCGGGCTGATCGTCGGGACGCTCGACCTGGCCGCTGCCCTCGGTGACGGTACCGTCGTGGTTGAGGGCGACGCCACCGATCTCGGACGCTTGATCGGCCTCATCGCGCCGGTCGACCCAGCCTTCGCGATCGTCACCCCGTAGGGAGGAGACCGTGGCCCGGAGGCCCGAACACGCGGCAGACCCTGGCTCAGGAGCATCGGGCCAGGCCACTTCTCCAGCGGCGGAGAGCGAACAGACGGAAGCTTCGGAGGTAGGAGCAGAAGGAGAGCTCGCCCCGAGATTTCTCCAGACCCCCCGGGCTGCTGGCGTCGCTGGCGTCCTGTTCGCACTCATGTTCGGTGCGATCGTCGTTCTCTTCCGCAGTGTCTTGCCGTTGGACCCACGGTCGGCGGGGACGTGGCTGACCGATTCGGGCGACCGCCGTGCCCTCGACGTCGCACTGGCGCTCATCCCCTTCTGCGGGATCTTCTTCCTCTGGTTCATGGGAGCCGTCCGAGCTCACATCGGTGAGGCCGAGGACAAGTTCTTCGCCACCATCGTGCTGGGCAGCGGGCTGCTCTTCATTGCCATGCTGTTCGTGTTCGGGGCCTTGTTCGGCGCCCTCATCAACCTCGCCGGCCTTTACGACGGGGACCCGCCCTTAGCAATGTGGCGGCTGGGCCGGGAGATCTCCTTCAACGTCGCCATCGTCTACGCGATGCGGGTGGGCGCGGTGTTCATGTTCTCGTCCACAGTCATCGCGTACCGCCTTCGGAACCACGTCCGGCCGGTCATCGTGGTCGGCTTCGCAGGTGCGCTCCTCCTACTCTTCGCCAGCCCGACGACCCCGTGGTTGCAACTGGTCTTCCCGTTCTGGGTGCTGCTGGTCAGCGTCAACATCCTCGTCCTCGCATACCGGAGGCGGAACCTGAGCCCCGCCCCATGACGTCGGAAGTGCTCGCCGCCCGGCCCGAGCGCCACGCCTCGACATCCACGATCTCCAGCTCCCCTCTTGGGGTGCCCCGCCGGTGAAGAACCCGCTCGAGGGACGACGGGGCACGCTACGCAAGGACGCCGCCGCCGGCCTGGTGCTCGGGGTCGTGAGCGTCCCTGACGGTCTCGCTGCTGGCCTGCTTGCCGCAGTCAACCCGCTGTCGGGCCTCTACGCCTACATGTTCGGCACGCTCACGGGCTCCCTGGTGACGAGCTCGTCGTTCATGGCCGTCCAGGCCACCGGAGCGATGGCCATCATCGTCGCCGACGTGCCCGCCGTGCACACCGCCAGTGACCCGCAGCGCGCCCTGTTCACGCTGTCGATCCTGACCGGTGTGGTCATGGTGGCGGCGGGCCTCCTCAAGCTGGGCGCCGCGCTGCGCTTCGTCTCGAACGCGGTGATGGTGGGCTTCATCAGCGCCGTCGGCGTCAACATCATCCTCGGCCAGCTGGCCAACCTCACCGGCTATCGGGCGCAAGGGGCGAACCGGGTCGTCCGCGCCGTCAACACCATGGTCCACCCCGGTCGGCTCCACTACCAGACGCTCGGTGTGGGACTGGTCACCATCGCACTCATCCTCGTCCTGGAGCGCACCAGGCTCGGACCGCTGGGCCTGGTGGTCGCCGTGATCCTCACCTCGGCCGGGGTGGCCGTCCTCGGATGGTCCCACGTGGCCGTCCTGGACGACCTGGGCGCCATCCCCCGTTCGCTCCCGCTCCCCACCGCACCCATGCTTCGACTGGTGCCCGTACTGATCGTCCCGGCGGTGTCGCTCGCCTTCGTGGGGCTTGTCCAGGGGGCGGCCATCACCGCCAACTACACCAATCCGGACGGCACCTACCCGGACGCGTCCCGCGACTTCGTCGGCCAGGGCGCGGCCAATGTGGTCGCCGGGGTGTTCCAGGGCATGCCGGTCGGCGGATCGCTGTCGGCGTCCTCGCTCAACAAGGCCGCCGGCGCCCGGTCACGACTGGCCCTGTTCATCGCCTCGCTGGTGATGGCCGTCGTGATCGTCGCCTTCGGCGGCATCGTCGGACACATCGCCATGTCGGCGCTCGCCGGGCTGCTCATGCTCATCGGATTCCGGACCATCAAGCCGGCGGATCTCGTGTCGGTGTGGCGGACCGGAGCATTGCAGAAGACCGTGCTCCTCACCACTTTCGTGCTCACCATGCTGATCGCCCTGCAGTATGCGGTTCTCGTCGGCGTGGGCCTGTCGGTGATCCTCCACGTCGTGCGCCAGTCGAACCAGATCACCATCAAGCGCTGGCAGCTCGACACCGAAGGGCACGTTATGGAGACCGACCCGCCGGCCGAACTCCCAGCCGACGAGGTCGTCGTCCTCCAGCCCTACGGAAGCCTCTTCTTCGCTGCCGCGCCCACGTTCGAGTCCGGACTGCCCGTCGTCGGCGACGCCTCGCGGCACTCGGTAGTGATCCTCCGACTAAGGGGTCGGAGCGACCTGGGCACTACCTTCATGGACGTCCTCCACCGCTACGCCGAAAGCCTGCTGGCAGTGGACAGCAAGCTCGTCATCGTCTCGGCCAACGAGCGAATCCAGGAGCAGCTGGCAGTCACCGGAATCACCGACCTGATCGGCGCCGACAACATCTACGAAGGTGACGAGCGGGTCGGTGCGACAGTCAAGCGGGCCTACGGCGATGCCACTTCCTGGGTCGAGGACCGGCAGCGGCCGAGTGGGGGCGACAAGTAGCGCATCGGCGCCAGGGTGCGCGGCAGCGAACGCTCACTTGGCAAGGCCGCGTCGCCCCGGTCGGGGACGGGGAGTGTCATTGGCCCACCTCAGGAGGGTGAGGGTATGGCAGAAGTGTTGTTACACGGGTGATGGCGGTCAACTTTCGCGAACACTCTGTCCGGCGACAGGCGCCCCCCGCTCGTTCACCCCAGCCGCCACGCCTCGGGCGATCCCGACCGGAAACACCGCCGCTGACCGCCCAGATCAGGGCCTCCGGGGCACGCGGGTGCGGGTGACGGGAGTGGCCGGGGAGCCCGTGCACGGTGACCTGCCCTGATTCAGCTTCGCCGCGCTGCTGGTATTTTCTCTTCGAAGCTGTCGAATTCGAGCCGCCCGACCCGTCGAATGACATGGGATCGAAGGTCCGGGGCCCGTCTGTCACACCCCCCGTGTTGCATGGACGCGCGAGCTCTCAGAACGACGAATGAGGAGAACACGATGAAGGCCGACTCTCGGAAGTGGTTCGCATTGGCGATCATCTGCGTGGCGCAGTTCATGGTCATCCTGGACGTCTCGATCGTGAATGTGGCCCTGCCGTCGATCCAGCGTGGCCTCCATTTCTCGGAGGAGAACCTGCTCTGGGTGCTGAATGCCTATGCCCTGTTCTTCGGAGGATTCCTGATGCTGGGCGGACGGGTGGCGGACAAGCTGGGACGACGACGGGTCTTCGTCTCCGGCGTGATCCTGTTCACCGTGGCCTCCCTCTTCTGCGGGTTGGCCACCAGCACAGGCTGGCTCGTGACCGCCCGGGCGGTGCAGGGTCTGGGAGCCGCCATCCTGTCGCCGGCGGCGCTCTCCATCCTGACCGTGACCTTCGACGAGGGCCCGGAGCGGAACAAGGCGCTGAGCATCTGGGGCGCCATCGCCGGAGCCGGAGGGGCGTTCGGCGTGCTGCTCGGCGGGATCCTCACCCAGGAGGTCGGATGGCAATGGATCTTCTACGTCAATGTCCCCATCGGCTCGCTGGTTGTCCTCGCCACCTTCTTCATCCTCACCCCCTCGTTGTCCGAGGATGAGAGCAAGGGCTTCGACATCCCCGGTGCCATCACGCTGACCGCCAGTCTCGTTCTGATGGTGTTCGCGCTGGTCAAGAGCACCAATTGGGGTTGGGCGTCGGCCAACACGATCGGCACCCTCGCCGCCGCGGCCGTCCTCCTGGCCGCCTTCATCGTGATCGAACGGCGCACCGCCTTCCCCCTCGTGCCCCTCTCCATCTTCGGCAACCGGAGCCTCAGCGTCTCCAACATGGTCTCGCTGGCATTGGGAGCATCGATCTTCTCGATGTTCTACTTCTTGTCCCTCTACATGCAACAGGTCCTCGGCTACTCGGCCCTGAGGACCGGGATCGGCTATCTGACCATCGCATTTGCGATCATCTTCGCCGCCGGGGCCGCGCAGGCCCTGGTGGCCAAGGTCGGCGTGCGGAATGTCATGACCATCGGCATGGTGCTGGCGGCCGGGGGTCTGGTCTACTTCACGCAGATATCGCCGACGGGGACCTATGTCGGCACGCTGCTCCCCGGCTTCCTGCTCGCCGGGGTCGGGCTCGGGCTGTCGTTCGTCCCCGTGACCATCGGCGCCGTCAGCGGTGTGACCCCGGATGAGGCCGGGGTCGCCTCGGGGCTCATCACGACGACCCAGCAGATCGGCGGGGCGCTCGGGGTGGCGGTGCTCTCGACCATCGCGGTCTCCGCCACCACCAGGTTCGCCGGCTCGCACGGGCACACCCAACAGGCGGCCATCGCCGGCCTCAATCACGGGTTCTCCCTTGCCTTCTGGTTCGGCGCCGTGTTCGCTGCGGTCGGGGCCGCCATCGCCTTCTTCGGCATGGGCCGGTCAGTGACCACGGGCGACACCGGCGGGGAGCCCGCTATGGAGCGTCTCGAAGCGGCCTGAGGCCCGGGGCTGGTGGGCCTCCGGGGCCCAGGTCGATGGAGTGGAGCCAGGGATGGCGTCCACCTCGGGCCCGGACTTGGAACGAGGCCAGCCAGCAATCCAGCGGGAGTCGCGCCATCGGCGACTTCAGATCGATGGCCTCCCCGGATGGCTCAGGCGCAGCACAGGGTGAAGGAAACCCGTCCGCCGCCGCCGGGCCGGTTGGCCACCCGGAGGTCTCCCCCCTGCAGCTCGATCAGCGCCTTGGCGATGGTGAGGCCCAGCCCGGCATGGGAGCGCCCGAATTCATCGAGCGAACGGGCGCCGTCCGCCCGCCAGAAGGGATCGGCGGCGCGCTCCACTGCCATCTGATCGAATCCGGTACCCGAGTCCTCCACCATCAGGTGGACCTGGTCGCCGAGGACATCGGCGGACAGCATCACGGAGCCCCCGGCCGGGGTGAACCTGAAGGCGTTGGCCACCAGGTTGTCGAGGACCCGCTCGACGGCATCGGGTGCACACCGAACCCCCGGCAAGGCCGCAGGCAGACGTCGGACCAGGCGCACCCTCCGTGTCTCCGCCTCGGCCGCGAAGCTCCGGAGGCAGCGCGATACCAGCGAATCGACGGACACCTCGGTGAGCTCGACCGCCAGCGCGCCGGCATCCAGGGACGCCAGCTCGAAGAGATCGTCGACCAACCCGCGCAGGGCCCGCACCCGATCGGCCATCGCCCCCAGGTAGTGGCCGGGAGCCACTACCCCGTCCTCGGTTGCTTCGATCATCGCCTGCAACGAGGCGATCGGACTGCGCAGATCATGGCTGGCCCAAGCCACTATCTCTCGACGGGCGGAGAAGAGGCGCTCGACGCTTTCGGCCATGGCGTTGAACGACCGCGCCAGCTCGGCCAGCTCCGCCGGGCCACCCACCGGGACCCGGACGGCAAATGAACCGGAGGCCATTTCGGACGCACCCTGTCGGACCAGACTCAGGCGGTGGGCGATCGCCCTGGCCACGACCAGGGCACAACCCAGCGCCGCCACTGCCGATGCCGCCGCCACCGTCAGGATCTCGACGTCGACGCCCATGTGGAACATCACCAGGCCCGAGATCGTGACCGCGGCCAGGGGCAGCGCCAGCGACACGAGGGCGGTGGCCACCAACTGGGACCCGACCGAAGACAGCCGGCGGATGACCATGGCCGCCACCAGCCCGGTGATCAGGGTTGCCCCGGCGACCAGGGCGGCGAGGAGGATCACGGCTGGAACCGGTAGCCCACACCCCGGACGGTCTGGATGTGGAGCGGGTTGGCCGGATCACCCTCCACCTTCTCCCTGAGTCGGCGGACATGGACGGTGACCGTGGCGGTGCCGGTGTCGAATGAGGTTTCGAAGCCCCAGACGTGTTCGAGCAGCTGCCCACGGGTAAAGACGCGACCGGGGTGGTCGACCAGAAAGGCCAGCAGGTCGAACTCCCTGGCCGTCAGCTCGACGCCCCGGTCCTCGACGATGACCCGGCGGGTCACCGGATCGACGATGACCCGGCCGTCGGAGGGGGTCGGCCGATCTCCTTCCGGTCGCAGGTCCGCCTCGGGAGCGGGGGAAGGTGGGAGGGCGGCCCGGCGGAGGGAGGAGCGCACCCGGGCCACCAGCTCCCGGGGCGAGAAGGGCTTGGTGACGTAGTCGTCGGCCCCGAGCTCCAATCCCACGATGCGATCCGGTTCCTCCGACCGGGCGGTGAGGAGGATGACCGGAAGCGACGAGGACTGGCGGATCCACCGGCAGAGGTCGAGCCCCCCGATCTCCGGAAGCATCAGGTCGAGCACGACCAGGTCGAGCTGGGTGGTGCTCAGGATGTCCCGGGCGTGGAGCCCATCTCCCGCCTCGATTACGGTGAAGCCCTCCCGGGTCAGGTAGCGGGCCACGACGTCCCGCACCATGGGCTCGTCGTCCACCACGAGGATGGTGGTCATGCACCGATCGTACCGGTCGGCCTCGGGGCTGAGCGTCGCCGCCCGGTTATCGCTCATCCGAACGTGAAGTCGTAGGCGGCGACTCCCGGGCTGAAGGACAGCGACAGGAGCGCGGAGCGTGGTCCGGCCGTCCCGACCAGCTGGTAGAGCCTCGGGTTGCCGCTGACGGCGACCACGGAGCTGGGAACCCCGTCGACGGCGACCGACACGGTGCCGGTCCCCCCGAGCACCAGATAGACGTTCCGGGCCTGGTAGCGAAGTAGGAGAGATGCGCCCGTCCCCGCGGTGGAGCTCTCGTCGCCGATCGTCCACTGGCCTCCGTAGGCGTATTCATCCTGGGGGATGCTGGACGGGGGTGAGTAGTGGGCACTCTGGCCCGCCGTGATCGTCTCGCCGACCAGATTGCCGGTGCGTTGATCGCCGAGGTAGGACTCCGGGGTCGTCTGCTCAATCGGTGTCGAATCGGCCACACCGGTCGGGGCGGGGAGGACGGCGGCGGGGTTGGCCCGCCGCAGCAGGTCACGGATCAGGGTCTCGGTCTGGCCGTAGCGTCCCTCCCCGAAATCGACGTGGCGGATCATCCCGGAGCTGTCGACCAGGTACTCCGCCGGCCAGAACTGATTGCTGTAGGCGTTCCATGTGGAATAGCCGTTGTCGATGGCGACCGGGTAGTGCACGCCGAGCTGCTGGCTGGACTGGACGACATTGGAGACCACGTGTTCGAAGGCGAACTCGGGGGTGTGGACCCCGACGATGGCGAGCCCGGCTCCGGCATAGGTGCGATTCCAAGCCTCGAGGTGGGGAAGCGTCCGTTGGCAGTTGATGCACGAATAGGTCCAGAAGTCGACGAGGACCACCTTCCCCTTCAGACCGGCGAAGGACAGCGGCTTCCCTCCGGGGGTGTTCAGCCACTGGTCGATGCCGGTGAAGGCCGGTGCCGCCCCACAGTTCTGCAGGGTGGGGGAGCCGTCGGTGCACGATGACAGCGCTCCGGACTCGTGCGAACCGGTGACTCCGCTGAGCGCCGACTTGGCGGCCGCGTTGGCCTCGAGGTGGGTCTGGAGGGCGTCGGTGTAGCCCGGCAGCGCGGTTTGCAGGCCCGAGGTCAGATTGAGGCCGATGGCGACGGCGGCCAGGAGCAGCACGACGCCGACCCCTTTGCGCACCATCGCCGTCCTCGAGCGAAGCGCCTTCATGCTCCCAGCCAGTCGCTGGCCGGCGATGGCGAAGATCAGAAGCGGGACCGACACACCTAGCGCGAATGACACGGTCAGGATGACCGCCGAGAGCCCGATGCGATGGTTGGCACTGACCACGGTGATGGCGGCCAGCACCGGCCCCGCGCACGGTACGAACAACAGTCCGAGGCTTATCCCGAGTACGAAGCCACCGCCCTGGTCGTGTTGGCGCCCCCTTGCGAGCCGGGCGAACGGTCGCTCGAGGAGGTCGCCGACCGACGGGACGATGAGCCCGAGGGCGACGGCCGCCAGCACGACGAGCCCGAGGTTCCGCAGCAGGTCCTGGGGGAGTCCCAGCAGGCTGAGGAGGGAGGATCCGATCAGGGTGAACACGCTGAAACTGACGACGAGTCCCCCGACGATGGCGTACGGCCGCCGCCGTGCCCGAGCCTCGCCGGCTGCCGTCGACGCCGGGTCCGCGGATGACCTCCGTTCGACCGGCGCCACCGCCACGCCGGCCGGCGTGGCGGTGGCCGGTGCCCCCGCTCCGATGGGGACAGCCGACGGGCCCTCCGCC
>Ga0209068_10001077_pt1 | contig 13784 bp, 15 predicted proteins | sample ColStrG_CSR_2012_FD_187200 | JGI IMG/M metagenome (GOLD analysis project Ga0209068, IMG submission 187200) | Freshwater sediment microbial communities in response to fracking from Pennsylvania, USA - Cold Stream Run_MetaG_CSR_2012 (SPAdes)... | ecosystem: Environmental > Aquatic > Freshwater >... | reverse complement strand
GGCGGAGTTGATCTGCGCCGTCGGGCTGTTGCGTCGGGCTCGCTGGGCGGGACCGGCCAGCGTCGCCGTGCTGTTGGCGGTGTGGCCCGGCAACCTGCAAATGGCGCTCGACGTGACCAACGCGGCCGGGCCTGGCGATACCGGCAAGGTCGTGGCCGTCTGGGCGCGGATGCCCTTGCAGATCCCCATGATGTGGGCCGCCATGCAGGATCGCGACCGGGGCTGAACCCCTTCTTCAGCCGGCGATCTGGCGGAGGATCGTGGCCGAGTCGAAATACACGCGCTCGCAGGCGATGCCCGCGCCCTCGAAGATGAACAGCGCCACCATGCGGCAGCGGAACGCTTTGCCAGTGGGTGGGCGCGAGCCCAGGGGGCCGAGGTTGGTGCCCAACAGGTCGAACTCGACGATGACGGTGTCATCGGCGTGGTGAATGGCGTGGACCTCGTTGCGCTGGTCAGGAAATGCCGTGCGTGAGGTGGCGTAGTAGCGCCGCACCTCCTCGTCGCCGTCGTAGATCTCGCCGCTGGCGACAAGCTCATAGCGGGGATGGGTGAACGTTCCCAGCGTGGCCTCGAAGTCCTGGCGGTTCTCGGATTCCATGTGCTCGCGCACCACCGCCTCACGCTGGGTCCGTTCGGCCGTCTCTGCGGGTTCCGACATGGCGTCGCCTCTCCGGAAGCTGGTGATGGCCGGGCACTGCCCCGTCATGGTGCCTCATTTGGGGCCGAGCCGGCTCAGCGGCGGAGGCCGGGGCTAGCCTCGGGGTATGGCCGACCTCGCCGATTCCGAATCGTTCCTCACCGGTCCCGATGACGACCGTCCCGCGTGGCGGGGCATCAATCACCTGGCCCTGGTCACCCCGGACATGGACGCCACCGTGCGCTTCTACCACGGCGTTCTGGGCATGCGGGTGGTGGCGTCGTTGTCGGCCGGCCCCATGCGTCACTACTTCTTCGAGATTGGCGCCCAGAACACGGTGGCCTTCTTCGAATGGGATGGCGCTGACGTCGACACCGAGAGCGTGGTCAAGCCGGCCGGGATCCCGCCGACCTTCCCCACGCAGTTCGACCACATCTCGTTCAACTTGCCCGACGAGGAAGCCCTGGTCGCTCTGGCCGAGCGATTGACTGACTTCTCCGTGGAGGTCACCGAGATCGTCAATCACGGGTTCATGAAGTCCGTGTACTTCACCGATCCCAACGGCATTGCCCTCGAGGCCAGCTACTGGGTGGTGGACCCCACCGGCCGCGCCGCCACCTATGACGATCGTGCCGGTCTCTTCACTGACTCCGACCCCGTTGCCGCTATTCGAGAGTTGGCCAACACCGGCGAGATGGATTGGACGCCGGCGACCCAACTCGTCGACGAGGGCGCCGATCCCGCCTGACGCCCGGCGCCCGGCGCTATGGCGCAACGGTGAACTCGACTCCGGTTAATACTTGAGTCCGCGCGCATCGGCGGCCGATTGGAGCGCGTTGAACATGGCGTCGAGTGAGCCGTCGCACGCGACCAGGGCCTCGGGGTCGAGCAGGACGATCAGTTCCGTCGTGGTCTCGGCCACCACGGCGGGCAGGTGCTCGGCGGTCGCGACGCGTACACGATCCGGCTGGTCGTTTCGGTGGTAGGTGTCGAACGGGATCGCCAAGGATTGGCGACATGTCGTCCACTCGGGCTTGGCCCGCACCGAGCCGTGGGTGATGTCGCACAACGAACAGTGGGCGCGACCCAGGCGGGCGCGGATCCAGTACGACAGCTCGCCTACCACCGTGCCGTCGGCGTCGTAGACGCCGATTAGCCGGACGATCGATTCCATCAGTCGGGACCTTGCTGGCGCGGCTCGTCTCGGGCGGGCCGGCCGCCCTGTTGATCGCGGAGGGCCTGGGCTCGCTCCTCGGTTCGCTGCGTAACTGCGGCCGCTTCGTCGCGGAGTGAGAGCCAGGCCGCGAAGCGCTCGGCGGTCACCCGGCCGTCGGCCACGGCCGCCCGTACGGCACACCCCGGCTCCGGTCCGTGCGAGCAGTCGCGGAATCGGCACTGCTCCGAGAGCTCGTCCATTTCCGGAAAAGCCCCGTCGACGGCCGCGTCGTCGGTCCATAGTCCGATCTCACGCAGGCCGGGGGTGTCGATGAGCACGCCGCCGCCGGGCAACGGGTACAGCTCGCGCGAGGTGGTCGTGTGGCGACCACGGTGGTCGGTGGAGCGCACCGCAGACACGGCGGCGACATCCCCGTCGACCAGTGCGTTGACGAGGGTCGACTTCCCGGCGCCGCTTTCACCGATGAACACCAGCGTTTTCCCCTCGATGCGCCGCCGCAAGCTTTCGAGGCCGGCGCCGTCGACCGACGAGACGACCAGGGTGTCGAGGAGGGGGTCGATGACGTGGACCCGCTCGACCAGCTCGTCGACGCTGTCGAGCAGATCCGACTTTGTCAGCACGACGAGCGGCGTCGCGCCGGCATCCCATACTTGGGTCCGGGTGCGGTAGAGGCGGCCGGCCTTCAGCGGCCGGTCGGCCCCGAACACCATGGCCACGATGTCGACGTTGGCGGCCAGCAGTTGTTCGCCGGCCTCGGGCGCCTTTCGGCGCAGCAGTGACGCCCTTTCGAGCACCTCGACGATCTCGCCGTCGTGCACCACCACCCAGTCGCCGACGGCGAGCGGGCCCACCGAGCGCTGGGCCGGAAGGCTGGCCAGACCGTGCGAGGTGGCCACGACGAACGCGATCCGGTCGTGGCGGACGACCCGACCGGGCTGGTTGTCCGACCTGGCGAAGGGTGCGAACACGGCCGCCCAGCGGTCGTCCCAACCGTAGGCAGCGAGCGTGGTGTCCATAAGGGGTGGGGTCGCCCGGATGACGGCCGACCCCACCGACGCTACCCGCTACGGTGGCGGACATCGGTGTGGTGTTCACGGCGGCACACCCAGGAGTCGGAGGGCGAAGGTACGTAGCGTGAGTCCCAGCGCACCCCCGCCTCCCATCTCCGGATCGCCGCCGCGCCCGGCTCATCGGTGGCGGGTCGTGATCATCGTGTCCGGGTGCCTCGCCGCGATGATGCTCCTCGCCGTCGGGTACCTGTGGCTTCCCGGTGGGGGGCTGAGGATCTTCTCGGGCCTGCATCACCGGGCGGACCAAGTCGAACACGCCGCGCCGACCGGCCTGACGCTGGTACGCCGCCAGGATCACGGCACGGCCTATTGCCCGCTCGAGTGCGGCGGTGCCTACACGACGCTCGTGTATTCAGGACCGGGACTCGACAATGCCCAGTTGTGCGCCGCCGGGGAAGCCAAGCTGACCGAGCTCTTCGGCCCGGCCGACGTCGTTCGCCCGCAGCCCGGCGGGTGCGGACCCCACAGCTGGCGTCTCGCCGGCGTCTACAAAGACCTCGCCCACGCCACGCTGACGACCGCTCGGGGAACCGACGTCGGAGTCGCCGGATCCGATCTGGTGCTCGTCGTCACCTTGGACTCGGGTCGCCGCTAGGCGATCACGCTCTTCTTGAAGCCGCTAATGCCCTTCCACGTGAGCAGCGCGGTGAAGCCGATCATCACGGGGTAGATGGCGAGCAGCGTCATGTGCGGAATGTCGGTGAGCGCGGCCCGGAAGCCCTCGCTGATGTAGACGAGCGGATTGGCCAGCGACAGGATCTGCAGCCAGCGGATGGCCGCCAACGCCTTCCACGGGTAGTAGATGCAACCCAGGAACGTGATGGGGATCACGATGACGCCGAACAGCATTGGCACCGTGCGCGGGTCGAACATGGTCCCGAACGTGAGACCGAGGGCGCTCGACATGAGACAGGCCAGCGGCAACAGCGTGACCAGCACCAGCCAGTGGATGTCCAGGTGCACGGGGGTGGCGGGCACGACGGCGGCGATGGGGAAGACGAGGAGCGCGGCGATCAGACATTGCAGCGCCCCAGCGACGATCTTCTCGGCGGCCACGAGCTCGACCGGCAGGGGGGCCAGGACCCGGTCCTCGATCTCGCGGGTGTAGCCGAACTCCTGCACGAGCGGCAGCGCCACGGCCTGGATGCCCTGGAACAAGATGACCGACGCGATGACGCCAGCGATGAGCGATGACGTGTACGCCGCGCTTCCGGCACCACCACTCGGCCCGCCCCCGATGCCCAGGCCGATCTTGGGCAGCACGTAGGTGAACACGAAGACCAGCAGGAACGGCTGGATCAGCGTGCGAGGCAGGAACTCCTTGAGGTTGTGTGAGAGCACGTAGGCATCCCGAGTGAGGAGCGCGCGGAACGCGGACCGACCCGAGGCGCGCGACGCGGACTCGATGGAGGCCTCGGAGTCATTGATGGGGGTGTCGACGGTCGTCATTCGCGCAGGTCCTTCCCGGTGAGCTTGATGAACACGGTCTCGAGGGTCGGCTCGGTGGCCGAGAGGTCGGTGACGTCGTAGCCATGCTTCACCGCCAGTTGTACGACTTCGGGAAGCACGCCCTCAGCGCCCTTCACGCCGAGGACGATCTTTCCGTCCACCACGCTCGCTTCGGTGGCGCCTTCGACTTCCGCGGCCAGCATCGCGGCCACGGGCGTGGGGTCACCGGCCACCGTGACCAGCACCTGCGAGTCGATGCCGGTGGCCTCCTTCAGCTCGTCCGGGGTGCCCTGGGCCAGCAACTTGCCGTGATCCACGATGGCGAGGCGATCGCAGAGCTGATCGGCCTCCTCCATGTAGTGGGTGGTGAGCAGGATGGTTTGGCCCTCGCCGTGGAGTTCCCCGAGGATCTCCCATAGGGCGATGCGGCTCTGAGGGTCGAGGCCGGCAGTGGGCTCGTCCAGGAACAGGATCGATGGGTTGTGCATCACCGCCCGGGCCACCATCAGGCGTTGGGCCATTCCTCCGGAGAGGGCCAGCACCGGCGACTTGGCCCGTTCGCTCAGGCGGAACTGTTCCAACATCTCGTCGGCCTTGGCCCGTGACTGTTTGGCCGTCATGCCGAAGAACCGACCGTGGAAGTAGAGGTTGTTCCACACCGACAACGATCGGTCGAGGGTGTTCGACTGAGGCACCACGCCGATGAGTCGCTTGGCCAGCGCCGGATGCTTCACCACGTTGATGCCACCGACGAGCGCCTGGCCGCTGGTGGGGATGACTCGGGTGGTGAGCATCCCGGCGGTAGTGGTCTTGCCGGCGCCGTTGGGGCCAAGCAGACCGAAGATCTCTCCTCGAAAGACGGTCAGGTCGAGGTTGTCGACGGCCTTGATGTCTCCCGGATAGATCTTCGTGAGACCGTCAGCGCGAATCACCTCCTCGCGCGGGGTGAGCGTTGGGGGCGGGGCAGGCGCCGGCATTGGGCTCGTCATGGGCTTCGACTTCCTGTGCGGGATTTCCGTGCGTGGCGTGAACCTAATCGCCTCCGAGCGGTTTCCCTACCTTGTGAGCCAGACGATTTTTGGTGTCGTTGGACGCCAGCCATCTCCGGGCACCTACCGCGGGTGTGGTCGAATGATCGGGATGTCCGAGACCGCCGCGCCCGTTGACGAGGCTGCCGTCTCACCCCGCCCCAGCCACGGTTTCCACCGCCATCGCCACAACCGTGGCCGCAGTCGCTGGCGCACGCTGGTATTGGCATCGGTGGGCGATGGGTCCCGTCGGCGTCGGGCCTCGGACGCGGTGCGGGTCGGCCTGGCCATCGTGGTCGTCGGGCTCAGCATCGTGTACATCGCCTCCGGGCCTTCGATAGATCTCAACCTCGCCGCCGATCTCACGTCGGTGCCCCTTGGGCTGCACTGGTTGACGTCGACCCTGTGGTACCTCGGCTCGGCGGGGGTGATCATCGCCCTCGCCCTCATCGCTTTGGCGTCGCGTCGGCTTTCTCTCGCTCGCGACACGGCCGTGACCGGGTTCGGCATCTGGCTCCTGGCGCTCGGGTTGAGCGCGTGGCTCGGGGACACGGCCGGGCGCCCGACGCCGTCTCCGTCGACCAGCACGTCGATCGAATTCCCCCTCATCCAACTCGCCGCCGCGGTGGGCGTGGCCGTGGTGCTCATGCCCTACCTGAGTCGCCCGGCCCGGCGCCTGTTCGGCACCCTCGTGGTCCTCGCCGCCGTGGCCGCTGTCTTGCGGGGGAGTGGGCTGCCCTTGGTGGTCCTGGCCAGCATGGTGATGGGTTGGGGGTTCGCGGCCGCCGTGCACCTCGTCTTCGGCTCGCCGACCGGGCTTCCCGCTCCCGCGGAGGTTGAGCGTGCGGTCGACGACCTCGGCTACGAGTTGCGTGACGTCGCCGCCGTCGACCCCCAGGTCTGGGGGGTCGCTCGCTTCACCGGCCAGATCGATGGTGACCGGGTGGATGTGTCGGTCTACGGACGTGATGCGGCCGATGCGCAGTTCCTGTCCAAGGCGTGGCGCTTCCTCTGGTACCGCGACTCGGGCCCGACCTTGTTGTGGTCGCGGTTGCAACAGGTCGAACACGAGGCCTTTCTCGCCATGTCGGCGGCCCAGGCCGGCGTCGTGGCCGCCGAGGTGATCGGCGCGGGGATGGACACCGACGGCGACGCTGCCGCGCTGATCACGAGACCCCCGCCCGGCCGACGCTTGGCCGATCTCCACGCGGTGGAGGTCACCCCGGCCGTCCTCGATGCGATCTTCACCATGCTGGCGCAGCTGCGTTCGGCGGGCATCGCCCATGGCGCCCTGAGCGCCGACACGATCGTGGTGGCCGATGACGGGACCATCGGTTTTCGCGACTTCCGCTCGGCGTCAGTCTCCGCCGATGGCGATCGGCTGGACCGCGACCTGGCGGGAGTCATGGTCAGCGCCGCGCTGGTGGCGGGCGCGCTCGCCACGGTGGATGCGGTCGGGCGGGTGCTTGGCGCCGAGGCCCTGACCGGAGCGCTGGCCCATTTGCAGCCGGCGGCGCTGGATCGGGCCAACCGCGCTCGGCTCCATGACCAGAAGAAGTTGCTGGGTCAGCTGCGCGACACCGGAGCCGAGGAGATCGGCGGTGAAGTTCCCAAGCTGGTGGACATCCGCCGGATGTCGTGGGGCTCGTTCGGCATGGGCGTGGGCGCGGCGTTGGGCGTCTACCTGATCGTGCAGGAGTTCTCCGGCGTCGAGAACCTCGGCGCCACGTTGAAATCGGCGGACTGGGCCTGGGTGGTCTTAGCGTTCGTACTGGCCCAGTTGACCAACGTGGCTCAGGCCTTCTCGGTCATGGGGTCGGTCTCGAGTGACTTGCCGTTCGGGCCGACGTTGGCGTTGGAGTTGGCCAACGCCTTCACCGGCCTGGTGGCCGGAACCCTCGGCTCGACCGCCACCATCATCCGCTACTTCCAGCGCCGGGGGTTGGCCGTCTCGGTGGCGGTCAGCTCGGGCGTGCTCGTCAGCATCGCCACCATGATCACCCAGGCCATGCTCTTCGCGACCGCGTTCTTGCTCTCCCGGGGTGACTTCACCTGGAGCGACAGTTCGTCGTCGAGCGGCAGTGGGAGCTCTGCCGAGCACGGGTCGTTCCTGTTGCTCCTTCTGGCGCTAGGCATCGCCGCTGTCGGCGCGGTAACCCTCGTGCCCCGCTTCCGGCGCCAGGCCATGCACAAGCTCCGGCCCCAGGTCGAGGCCGCTCGCACCAACCTCAAGGAGCTGGCCTCCCAGCCCGGCAAGCTCGTGCGGCTCTTCGGAGGCGCCATCGTCTCCCAGTTGCTCTTCGCCATGGTCTTGGGTGCTTCGCTGCATGCCTATGGCGCCTCGCTCTCGCTGGCCGAACTCCTCGTGATCAACACGCTGGCGTCGCTGCTGGGTGGAATCGCACCGGTGCCGGGCGGGATGGGCGTCATCGAGGCCGGCCTCATCGCGGGGATGACCGCCGCTGGCATTCCCAGCACCATCGCCGTGGCGGCCACGCTGACGAGCCGGTTGTGCACCGCGTACCTGCCACCCGTCTGGGGCTATCCGAGCCTGGTGTGGATGCGCCGCAACGATTACCTGTAGGCGCACCGGAGCTGGAGTCGTGGCCGGAGACACCATCGCGGCTACCCTTTCGACAACGTTGCCAGTTCGACCCCGGGGATATCCACGCGGGCCGGGTGGCGCAGAGCCCAAGGAGTTCGGCATGAAGCGTCACATGCCCGTAGACGAGTTGGCCCGCGACGAGCGCTTCGAGCGCATGCGGATCGAGGACGTGATCTTCGATCCCCGCAACGCCTTCAGCCTCGAGGCCAACAAGCGCGGTGGTGGGTTCAAGCCCGACAACTACGACGCCCCCCAGGCCGCCCGCACACTTATGCACGGCATCTTCGTGGGTGAGATCCAGGCGCTCGAGGGCGCCGGTCGCACCTGTTGGGACTTCCCCGTCGGCACCGAGGGCGACGCGGTGCCCTTCGAGCTCAAACTCGACATGGCCCGCCAGTGCTGGGACGAAGCTCGCCACGTCGAGATCTCGGTGAAGCTCTCGGACCACATGGGCACCGAGATCGGCGAGTTCGCCGAGCAGACCCTGCTGTTCGAAGCGGCCTGCAACGCCGACGCCGTCTTGCGCCTGGCCGGCGTGAACCGGGCCCTTGAGGGCCTGGCCATCGATGTGTTCAACACGATGCGCGACTTCGGTGGTGCCGTGGCCGACCCCGTCCTCTTCTTCTGTGAGGACTGGATGCTGGCCGACGAGGTCACGCACGTGAAGATGGGCTCCGACTGGTTGCGCAAGATCACGGCCGATGATCCCGAGCGCCGGGCCGCCGCCCTCGACTTCCAACGCACGGTCGACAAGCTCTTCAGCTTCGGTGGCTTCCGCGGTGAAGAAGAAGAGAACCCGATCCACCTCGCCCGCAAGTTCCGGTCGCTGGCCGGCTTCAACGAGGCCGAGATCAGTGACTTGGTCGACGCCGCCGCCGAGGCCTACGCCGAGGCCCAGGCCCAGTGGGAAGCCGCTGCTCCTGCGTGACGGCGACCCCACCCGGTTCGCACGCTCTGGCCTCCGCCCGGCCCACCTGAACGACTGACTCCACGTTGCTGCGCCAGGTTCATGAGTCGTTCGCGTGGTTCGTGATCATCGGCAACGGTCTGGCCGGGGTGTGGTCGCTGGCCGCCAACTGGCTGCCGGCGTTGCGTACGAGAGCCCTTTGGTGGTTCACCATCACGGTGGAGGTGGCCATCTTCGTGCAGGTGGCCATGGGGGTTGGCCTGGTCGCCGGACAGAAGGTCAAGGCCCCGCAGTTCCACATGTTCTACGGCTTCGTCGCCATCATCACGGTCGGCCTGATCTACAGCTACCGGGCCCAGATGCTGAAGTACCGCTATCTGCTCTATGGGTTCGGCGGTCTGTTCCTGATGGGGTTGGGCATCCGGGCCATGCTCGTGGGCAAGGTCTGACCCACGGCGTCGCGCTCAGCGGCCGGGGCCGCGATCACTGGCGCCAGAGCAACTCCTCCAACACCTCGTCGATCGTCGAGGCGGCTCGCATCTCGGTGGCGACCGCTTGGGCGCGGGTCCCATAGGACACTGACCCAAGCACCGTGGCGATGGCGGCGGTGATACGACCGGCGTCGCCTTCGTCGATCACCCGTCGGCTCTCGTCGCCACTGGGGTCGGGCGCCAGGGTCACCCCGGCGCCGCAGGCCGCCACCACGCGACCGTTGTCGAACTGATCCCCGAACACCGGCATCACCACGAGCGGCAGCCCGCCCGCCAGGGTGCCGAACACCGTCCCCGACCCTCCGTGGCAGACGACTAGGTCGGCCTGGTGAAGCACGTCGAGCTGGTCGACCCATGCCTCGACGTGGACGTTGGTCGGGAGTGGTCCGAGTTGGGAGGGGTCGAAGTGCCGGCCCACGGTGAGCAGCACCCGCACATCGAGACCGCCGACCGCCTCGATGGCGGCGAGGTAGACGACGGCGGCGCTGGACAAATGCGACACGACCGTCCCGAACGTGAGGTAGATGAGGGGCGCGGTGGAGCCGTCCCACCAGTCGGGCAGCGGTTGGGGAGCGACCTCGGGTTCACGGAAGCGAACGGTCGTGACAAACGGCGACGGATCCAGCGAGGTGGGGAAGCGAGTCAGGTACGGCGTGGCCCGCAACTCCTCAACCAGGCCGGGTCGGTGCTCCTCCAGGGCGGGGGCCGCCACCGCGATTGATCCGGCTTCGGCCGCGGCCAGCGAGATGGCGACCTGGGCGGTGGGGATGCCCAACGGCGGGGCCACCACGGCGGAGGCGTATTCACACGGATCGCGCAGGATCAGATCAGGCGACCACTCGGCGCACACTTGGCGCATCGCCGGCAGCATGGCCCGCGCCGCCAAGCGTCCGAACAGCTCCCGGTTACCCAGCGTGGAGGCCTCGAGCGGGGGGGGGCCACCGCCAAGCGCTCACGAATAGGGGCCACCTCGGCCTCGGGTGGTTCGCCCCCCGACTCGAAGGCGAAGCCCGTCTTGTCGACGAGGTCTCGCAGCGCGGGGGGCCCGATGACCAGGGTCTCGTGGCCCTGACGCTGGGCGGCAGCCAGGACGGGCACAAGCGGGTTGAGGTGGCCGCTGCCACCCAGGGAACACGCCGCCAGGATCCGCATCGCGTCGCAGCCTAGGCACCGTGTGCGCGATCGGCCGCGGCGAAATGGGCGTTACACCCTCCCGATCCCCGAACTCTGCGTACCAATCGACCGGATGGGTAGATCAGTGCACGATGTTCGGGGGACTCGGCCCGGCGGTTAGGCGCGCCAGATGACGTAGACGTGGGCTGGGCCTTGGTCGGCGGGATCGTCGGAGTCGAGCATGCCGCTCCAGTGGCGGGTGAAGCCGGCCTTCTCGAGGGCCCGCCACGAGGCGATGTTGGCCTGCTGGGGCACGGCGACGACTAGGTCGATCTCGGGGTAGGCGGCGAACACCGTGGGCACGAACTGACGGATGGCCGTGGAGCCGACGTGGCGCCCCTTCAGGTCGGGATCACCCAACAGGTAGTCGATCCCGCCGCTATTGCTGATGTGCAGCGCGGCCTCCCATTCGGGGTGGTCGCGGAGCCGGTAGCGCTGGATCATGCCGACGGCCCGACCGTCCAATTCGATGATGAAGACCTGCGCTTCGCCGTCGCCCCCGACTCGGGGGCCGTACTTGGCCTCCACCGACGGCAGGTCCCACGGCTCTTGCCACCAACGCTGGACGAAGTCGAGGGCGAGCCAGTCAGCGAGTGTCGCGAGGTCGCCGTCGTCGATGGGCCGGAACGTGATGCGCCCGGGCTCCGGCGTGGGAGTCAGAGGTTGACCACCGGGCACGTCAAGGTGCGGGTGATGCCGTCGATCATCTGCACCCGGCTGACGACCATCTTGCCGAGGTCGTCCATGGTCGTGGCCTCGGCTCGGGCGATGACGTCATAGGGGCCGGTGACGTCGTCGGCCGCCACCACGCCGTCGATCACGCGCACTTCCGTCGCCACCTGGGCGGCCTTGCCCACCTCGGTCTGGATCAGGATGTACGCGCTGACGGCCATGTGGTCTCCTCCGGTGCACGGTCTGGTGCGCATGGTAGCGGTGTCGAACGCGCTGGTGCCCGGCCGTAGCCGGGCACCAGGTCGATCACGAATGAGCGGCTGCGCTCAGTTGGCGAGGCGCTTTTCCAATTCTTGGAGCTCGTCACGCAGCTCGGCCGGGAGCTGACTGCCGATGAACTCGAAATGAGCCTCGATCTGGGGCACCTCGGCGCGCCAGGCATCGGAGTCGACCTCGAGGATCTTGATCATCTCGGCCTCGTCGAGATCGAGGTTGCTGCGGTCGATGGCATCCGGAGTGGGGACCCGCCCGATGGGGGTGTCGACGGCCTCGCCGGTGCCATTGATGCGCTCGACGACCCACTTCAGCACTCGGCTGTTGTCCCCGAAGCCGGGCCACATGAACGACCCGTTCTCGTCCTTGCGGAACCAGTTGACCCAGTAGAGCTTGGGCAGCTTGTCGGCATCGGTCGCCTTGCCGATGTCGAGCCAATGCTTGAAGTAGTCGCCCATGTTGTAGCCGCAGAAGGGCAGCATGGCGAAGGGGTCGAAGCGCAGCTCGCCGACGGTGCCGGCCGCGGCCGCCGTCTTCTCCGACGACATGATCGAACCGAGGAACACGCCGTGTTGCCAGTCGAGCGACTCGGTCACCAGCGGCACGTTGGTCGCTCGACGCCCACCGAAGAGGATGGCCGAGATGGGCACGCCGGCCGGGTCCTCCCACTCGGGCGAGATCGAGGGGCACTGCGACGCCGGAGCGGTGAAGCGGGCGTTCGGATGGGCGGCCGGCGTACCCGACGCGGGCGTCCAGTCGTTGCCCTTCCAGTCGATGAGGTGGGCGGGGGGCTCGTCGGTCATGTCCTCCCACCACACGTCACCGTCGTCGGTGAGGGCGCAGTTGGTGAAGATCGAATTCTTACGCGCCGACTGCATGGCATTGAAGTTCGTCTTGTCGGACGTACCGGGCGCCACACCGAAGAAGCCGGCCTCGGGGTTGATGGCGTGGAGTCGCCCATCGGCGCCGAACTTCATCCAGGCGATGTCGTCGCCGACCGTCTCGACCTTCCAGCCCGGCAGCGAGGGGATGAGCATGGCCATGTTGGTCTTGCCGCACGCCGACGGGAAGGCCGCAGCCACGTACTTCTTGTCGCCCTCAGGCGAAGTGAGGCCGAGGATGAGCATGTGCTCGGCCATCCAGCCGTCATCGCGGGCCATGGTCGAGGCGATGCGCAGCGCGAAGCACTTCTTGCCCAACAGCGCGTTCCCGCCGTAGCCCGACCCGTAGGACATGATCTCGCGGGTCTCGGGGAAGTGGACGATGTACTTGTTCTCGGCGTCGCACGGCCAGGCAACGTCAGCCTGACCGTCGGCCAGCGGCATGCCCACCGAGTGCAGACACGGAACGAACTCGCCGTCGGCGCCGAGAACGTCGAGCGCCCCCCGACCCATGCGGGTCATGATCCGCATGTTCACGGCCACGTAGGCCGAGTCGGTGAGCTGCACGCCGATGTGGGCGATCGGTGACCCGAGGGGACCCATGCTGAAAGGCACGACGTACATCGTGCGGCCCTTCATGGCGCCGGTGTAGAGGCTGACCATCTCGGCCTTCATGACCGCCGGGTCACGCCAGTTGTTCGTCGGGCCGGCGTCGATCTCAAGCTCGGAACAGATGAACGTGCGGTCCTCCACCCGGGCGACATCGGCCGGGTCGGAGAGGGCCAGGTAGCTGTTCGGGCGCAGCTCGTCATTGAGCCGCCGGAACGTGCCGCTGGCGACGAGCTCGCCGCAGAACCGGTCGTATTCTTCCTCGGAGCCGTCGCACCAGGAGATGGCGTCGGGCTGGAGGATGCCCGCCCAGTGGTCGACCCAGTCGAGCAGTTTCTGGTTGGTGGTGGTCGCGCCCATGTAAACCTCCGACGCCGTTGTCGATTGTTGGGGGGACCGTCCTCGGCCGCAGTCGAGGACGGATGAGAGTGGCAAGCCTACTTACCCCAATGGGGCCGGCGCCTATCGACGAATCCGGAGTTCAGCCGGGCGGAAGAGAAGGGTCAGCCGGGGTGAAGCCGGGGGTTCCCATGTCCACCTCGGAGCCCATGTGGAGACCCGTCGCCAGGCCGGCGTCGTTGAGGCGGAACACGACGCGCTGACCCTGGCGGATCATGCGGAAGATGGAGCCCTCGAGGGCGTCGTCGGCCAACTCGTACTCGGAAAGGTCAGTGTCACGGATGACGCTGCCCTGACGGGTTGTGGGGTCGTAGGACTTGATGACGCCTTGCACGGGGAGCCTGACCGATCCGGCTAGTGGACGACCTTGGTGACCTTGCCTGCTTTGATGCAGGAGGTGCAGGCGTTGA